>Ga0154562_166_pt1 | contig 97855 bp, 59 predicted proteins | sample RifGroF2_FD_105705 | JGI IMG/M metagenome (GOLD analysis project Ga0154562, IMG submission 105705) | Lentisphaerae bacterium GWF2_57_35 | reverse complement strand
AGCGATGCGGCGGCCGCTATTGGCGTCATAGGTGTAGGCGGTACGATTTCCGGCGGCATCTTCGGTGTAATCTATGCGGCCTTGGGCGCTGTAATGCGTCCCATTCGTTCCGGTACGGGGATCGATCGCTGCGATTTGACGGCCCAATGCGTCATAAGCAAACGTGAGCTCCAGACCGGTCTTTGACGTGGCGGACATTAGGCGTCCGTTCACGTTCACTTGGGTGACGGTCTGCGTCGAATCGGGTTGCGAGGCCAGCGTCGTTACACTTTTCGTAGAGGCATCCACGGACACCTTGACGGACGTGATGTTGCCGTGGATGTCTACGCTTTCTTTTTCGCCGGCTGCGCAGCCGCACTGGCTTCCGCTTAATTTACGTCGTTGCGCGCCCAGGGTCGTGGGAGAGGAGTCGTTTGCAACCGCATAGGCTATGGAGACAACTTCCTCCCACCATGAACCATTGCGCAATACATAAGCAAATTCGCTTCCCTTGATGCGATCCAGCGAGGCCAAATCGAGCGCTCCGTTGGAGTTCAAATCCAAGCCGGACCGAATCTGGCGGCCCAATTCGTCGTATACGTACAGAGTATCCGCTTGTCCGGAGGCGCTGGTACGCACGAGTTGACCCTTCTCGTTATACTCATAACGATTGGTCTCAACCGTTCCGCCAAATCCGGGTTTTTCCACCCGAACTAAACGGCCCAGCAGGTCGGTGGTTGTTTTCTGCCATGCAGGAGAATTCGTCGCGGACGAACCGGTATAGACCTTCGTCCACTGCGAGCCGTCCGCATTTACGCCATATTCGGAATAACGGGCTGTCGTTCCTTCGCCCGTGATGGACTTGGGCCGGCCATCCGCGTACTTCTCCGTGACCTCAGATGCTCCTCCCGGACGGATCACGGTGGTTATTCGACCTCCCGTTGCATAGCTATAGGCGGTCTCCAAGCCGGCTTCGTTCACGGTCTTGATCAAGCGGCCTGCCAAGTCATACTGGTTGCTTGCGGTTATTAAACTCAGCCCGCCGGCCGTCACGATTTTCGTCAGCTTATTCCCCGCGCCATCATACGTGTAGCTGGTCGCCAGGTCTTCCTGAGCGGGATACTCGCCCGCCGCAACTCCTTTAAAAGTTTCCATCAGAAGACGTCGATTCTGATCGGATACCTTCGTCACCCGGAGACCGTCATAACCAATTTCGTCGCTGGTAGCGCAGCAGGTTTGCCAAGTCACATCCTTGAAGAGTCCGTTGGCCTGATAGGTTTTTGTTTCGCGTTGGAATGGATCGTACTCATGGACCGTCCAATCCACTCGTTCGTAACCCGTCGGAGTCTTAACATACGTTTCCTTCAACAGAGGATTCCTGAATTCATTCAGGATCTTGATCTCACGGGTTGTTTTGAACGCAATCCCCTCGGGAGAAGTCACGGTTCCATGCGTGATGACCTGCCGGATAAAGTTGCTGCCGACGCCCGTGCTGAATGCGCCCGGCTGTCCCTCGTCAGACTGGTAGGAACCCAGTTCATAACTGTAGGAATCCAAGCTGCCATCCGGCATTTGCCTGCTTTTCGGCAAGCTCGCCAGCAGACCGAAGCGGTCGTCGTCATATTCAACCGTCACGGTGCGGAGGTTGCCCTCGTCGCCATAAGCGGCGCCGGGCGTTGCGGCTTTTTCTTCGACGTGAACCAAGGCCCCTTCGCTGTCCAGGAAGTAGGCGTGGAAGGTTTTTTCGACCACCTGCCCCATGATTCGCTTCTCGATTTTTCGCGGCCTATAATGCCGGATGGAAGGAACATCCAAGGCATCGATGGATTCATACGAGTAGTAGGTTGCCGTGACTTGGCCGGCATCGGGAATGCCTTGCGACGGATGGCCCTGATCGAGCCAGCTTTCCATTTGCACGGTCTTGCGTCCATGCCGGTCATAATCGAACCATTTCCATGAACCGTCCGGCTTCACTTCCAAGTTCAATTTTCCATGCCTGAAGGATTCGTACGGGTCATGATAATACGTCCGCGATGTGATCAAGGCCGCGCCATCCGGATCGAGGATTTCCAAAACCGGCAGTTTTCGTTCGCTGCCCCAGAAAGTCAGATCCTGCAAGCGATGCTCGATCTTGGCGACATGGCCGCCGGCATCCTGCCAGATCTTGATTTCCTTGCGCGCGACCGCCCCTGGTTGTCCAGACTCAGCCAATTCGGCCAGCACCAGGTAATCGGCGTTGGTCCCATGGCCGGACCCCGGCAGAGCCTTTGGACCTGTCAAATAGTTGCCGAAGGGCGTTTGAATGGACACCGTATAGTTGCCTGAAGGGAGGACCGCAGAGAATCCGAAGGGAGACACCGCATTGGCATTGGTATCGACCGCCGTGGACGGGAACAAAGATGCTCCGCCGGGAATATTGGCGCTTTGAGGGGAATTGCCATTGGCCAGAATGTCGGCCGTATAGAGGACTTCGCTTTCGTTCCCTTTGACCAGCGTCCAGGATCGGGTCGCGTCATTCCAGGTGAAATTATGAGATTCCGTCTGTTCGCCGTTCACCCATTTGGAAACAAACAGCCGATTGAAGCTGTTTGTGCCATCGGGATTTTTCACATTCCAAACCGCAAAAGGCGACACCTGGGCGTCGATGGCGTAGTACCCGTTGCTGTACCCATTGATAGCGTCCAGCGGATAGAAGCGCAGTTCGTATTCGAACGCGTTTAGAGTTACAACATCAAGAAACGTTTGCGCGGCAACCGCCTGACGAAGGGCTTGCCCATCGTATAACGCTTCGGTCTTCGAAAACATCGTATAGAGCTTTAGCCGTTCCGGGCGGCACAAGGCGGGTTCAGGAAACTCGCTCTTGATGAGCAGCATTCCTGCGTTAATGCCGGGTTTTCGGTCTTTTCCGAGAAAGAACTGCATCTTCAGACTCGTTGCGCCAGACCCCCCTCCGCCACTGCCATCAACGGGACAGCACTCCTCGCCATCGGAAACGACAGAGCCGTCGTCGCAACATGTTTCGCCTTCTGACAGGCAGCCGCAAGCCGACTCCGACTGGCCCTCCTCGCAAGGAGGCGGCGGATCGTTATTAGGGTTCGCGTAAGCGCCGCTGACCAACAAGGCCTCATCCATCGGCCCCAGCATCAAATTACCCAAGGTCATCAGACCTGCCAGGACCATCCAGACAACGATCGGTTTCGAAGCTCGTCTTTTCATGAATCGCCTTTCTTCCCTTTCTGCTGCATTGATTGCATGTTTAATTTCTTCAGAAGCTGTTGCCGGCCCTTTGCAGAGGCTTGCACGTAAAAGCCGCGGCTCTCGGAGGTTTCTTGCAGGAAGGTCAAATCACTGGCGTCGCCGAGTTGCCCCAGCGCATGGATCGCCGCCATACGAAGAACTCGCTGCGTGGATTCCGACATAGCGAGACTCCGCACCAACAATATGGCTTTTTCGCAGGCCAATTCCCCGCAAGCCTGCACGGCCGCCGAACGGGCGGCCACACCGCCTGTTTCGTCTTCCGCGACGAGCAACGCTTTTGTGCATAGGCCTTCACGATCGCCGGCGCCCGTTGTCCGATGGATTCGCATGAGTCCACGCAATGCGGTGCCGGCCAACGTACCCTCCCGGTTGTCGAGAGCGGCCGTTAGCGTTTGCAGAATCTCGTCGTCGTTGCTTGAAACACCGTACATGGCGGACAAGTGTTGCAGCGCATAATCACGAACAACAACCGACCGATCCGAGTGGTTGTATAAGGCAATCAATTCCGTGCTTAATGCAAGAGGCGACGCCCCCGAGTTCCTCAGCGCGTTCAGCAGTTCATTAACGAAATACGCCTCGTCGCGCGGCTGTAGATTGGAGTACGGCCTCCGGTCGTTAATCAATCCAAGAAGGGTCGCGCCGTCCGGAGCGGCTAAGGGCTTAGGCAACGTTTTCAATGCCGCCAAGCGAGCGTCCAGCGAACGATCGCCGGCCAACCCGGCCACGCGTTGCACGGAGTCGTTGAGTTCCGCGGTCTCCGCCACGGCCGCAATACCGTTGATCGCGCCGAATACCGCCAAGGGCAAGAAACACGTTATAAGCCATCGTCTCATGTTACTGCCTGATTCCGATGTTGTTGCCATTCTGATACACCCAGAGGCCGTGGCAAACGCCATCCTCCCAATTCGGAACCAACACAAAATAGACGCGGGCCTCTCCATTTTCGTCGAAATCGTCTGGAGTCAGGTAAAGCACGGGGGACCCATCCAGCAAAGAGACGGCCGAGGTATACGGTTCAATACGGACATTCACCCCATCCGCCATATCGGTTATGTGTACGATCATCTCGACCAGTTTGGAGCCATCGGAATAGACGTGGACGGGCTGCAGCAGAATTTGACTGCTCGAATACACATCGACGCCTCGTATCGTGGCGGCATCCAAGATGGGACCCTGTTCATACAATCGCGCGACGATCGTCCTCGTTTCGGGCGCGTCGATATCCAAATAGAGCCGTCGCAAACCTGAGGGGAGGATAGAAGATTGAACATCCATGCGAGGGTCGCTTTCGAGAAGCATGGCAGAGGGAATATCCGGATTATCCCAATGGCGTACATTGCCAAGATAGACGACCGGGGAGCCGCTGAAGGACGCCTGTACGGCAGTGACTTGAACCGTGGCCGAAAGCACTTCGCTTCCATCCGTCCATGTTCCCACCACCTGATATACGCCGCCCGAAGCAAAGCGGTGCGGCGTCGGCACGTTGACTGTGGTCACATAACTCGTAACCCCTGCAATAGAGAGGGTCACATCACCCGCAGCGGCATTGCTTGGGTAGGCGTTAAGCAAGAGCGCGTCGTGTGCGCGAATGGTATATTGGTTCGTCGAGGCGGCCAGGAGGTTCAATTCGGCCCAGCGCACCTCGTTTGAAAACACAAGCCAACCGTTATCGGCCAAAACCTGGAGTTTCGTGTTATTTGTCGGCGACAGAGAGACATCGGCAAACCAGGCGTCCTGCACCCCTCGTCGAACAACAAGCGACAGCGCATTTGTAGCAAGATAAGAACTCTGAAGGGCGATGTCGGCAGCGAGCGGACTACGGCCTTCGAGACACCATGGCGATGTAAGACTGTCGCTTAGGACGGTTGTCCCCACGATGTTTCGAGCACGATGGTCCAACCAATCCATTTGCCCATTGTCGTTGGCGTCCGCGCTTCCATAGCTCTGAAGGCGCAATGCGATAATGCGCAGAGATCCATCGCCCAAACGGTATGGCCAGTCCACCGTGATACGATGAACGCCGGTCGTAAGAGGAGGAAGGAAACACAAAGCATAAGAGGCTTCGCCAAAACTCGACGTTAAGCTTCTCCGGGACGCCGGTTTTTCATCCACACGAATATCCAGCAGAAACGATCTTCGTCCAGCATTGGGATCGAATTGAGCAGCCTCAACTTCAAGCGCATAATACCCATTGCTCGGAACCGTCACCGAATAGGAAATCGAGCCGCCTCTGCTCAGGGCATAGATGGAATTGCCGTAAACGTTCCAGGCGCCGGCTTGCACTTCTCCATCCGCTCCATTTACCGCTTCAATCGTTTGTATCGTTCCATTGAAATCCACCAAGAGCGGATCCGAGAACGACGAGCGGACTTCGACTTCGTCCGAGACGCCATCCCCGTCGGTGTCTGTGTTTTGAGGATTTGTTCCATATTTGCATTCCTCGGCATTGCACAATCCGTCGTCGTCGGCGTCGGCATAGGCGTCGGCGAGAGACGGATTCAATCCATGCTGTATTTCCCAGCCGTCGGGCATTCCGTCGTGGTCGGAATCTGCGAGTATGGGCGAAGTGCCGTCGAGGTTCGCTTCGTCGCCATCGGACAACCCGTCGCCATCGGTATCGGCCAGGTTGGGATTGGAGGCTTGTCGATATTCTTCCAAGTTGCTTAGCCCATCGGAATCGGCGTCGGCGGCGGCATCGGAGGCGTTGTTCGAATCGAATCCGTGCGCTGTTTCCCAGCAATCCGGCATGCCGTCGTGGTCGCTGTCGCAGACCAAGGCGATGCGCTGCACGGCGCTGGCGGCGTTGCCGCAGCCGTCCTGGGCGGTCCAGGTTCTCAGGATGACGGTATACTCGGGGCACGAGTTGCTGGAAATGGAGTCGCTATAGCCGACGGTGATGGTTTCGTTCGCATCGCCCGATGCGACCGCCGTTCCGGTCTGAGAAGGGTCATTGGACGCCAGGCAGTCGATGGAAACATCGGCTGGGGCGATCAGAACCGGCGGCCGGACGTCTTCATAGGAATAGTCTTGGGTGGCTTCGCTGTAGTTTCCGCAACCATCCGATGCGCGCCAGGTGCGGGTGACGATGCGGGGGCTTCCGCCGCAACCGTTCCCGCCATGACTGGCGTCGCCCATGTGCGTGACGACGACCGTACCGCCACAGTTGTCCGTTGCGTCGATCGAGTTGGGATCGGCGGGAGGCGGCTGCATGGAAATGCGCTCCAGCTTTACGTCGTCGAAGTAGATGGAGCCCACGGAATTTTCCGCATCGCCTTCATACAACAAAGCCGCCCGGGCAATGGCTGCGCCTGCGGGCGCCACGGCGGAGGCCGTCAATTCCACGTATTGGTTGCGGGGCATGTCCGAAGCCAATCGGATCGATTCGTTCTGCCCAAGGCCGTTGTACGACGCGTCAAGAAATTCGATTTTGATAAAGGCTTTGTTACGGCCGGAGATGCCGTCCTCATAGTCGGTCAGCGCAAAAGCCGACACCCGCCAAACATCCCCCGAAACCGTGGCATGATTCTGAAACAAGCCGCTCAAGTTGGTTGCACTCGAGAAATTGCTGAACAATTTGGCGTGCCGCTGGCCGCTGCGAGGCATTTTGTCTTCGTGAAAGAAGCGGCCAAAGCCGACCCACGCATTAAGGGTTTGCGAGCCGGGGCCGCCGCCCTCTTCGAAGCCGGGATTCAAAACGAAATTTATTTCCGGCTGGGGCGCTTCGATCAGGGGCGGCTCCGAATCGGCCAACGTATACGTAACGGAGCCGTCGGCATGGTTTCCCGCTTCGTCGACCGCCCGCCAGGTACGCGTTACAACACGCGGCGAATACCCGCAACCTGCGCCGGCATCGGGTTGATCGCCCAGGCAGAGAATGGAAGGCTCCGGAGTCATGTCGTCCGTAGCCAGAATCACGCGACTGTCCGGAGAAGGAATAGCTCCGGCGCAAGGGAGGTTCACATTTGCAAGAACTTGCTCCAGACGGGCGTCGTCCACGTAGATCGACCCGCCCGCGTTATCGGCGCCCTGCTGGAACAGGACCGCCAGACGAATGGCGGCCGCGCCCTCCGGGGCAGCGCCCACAACCACCAACGGCATGTAAACCCCTCGCAACATTTGCGCATCGACCGAAGAAGACTCGACGGCGCCCAGGAAAGCCATCGACGAATTGTAAAATTCAAGTTTGGCGAAAACACGGTTTTGTCCGGCCAGGGCATCGTCAGCCCGGGTCATGACGCGAACGGCGCCGCGCCACAGTTGGCCGGTCGTTGCACTTCGCTCTTGATACAGACCCGAATAATTCAGGGCGCCGGCAAACGTCCCGTAGAGTTTTGCATGATAATGGCCGGATCGCGGTTGTGTGGCTTCCATGAAGGCGGAGCCAAAGCCGACCCAGTTGCTCATGCTTTGGGACCCTGCGCCGGCGCCTTCTTCAAAACCGGAGTTGAGCAAAACGTTGCCCGCTTCCGGCGCGGCTTGGCAGTAAAGGACGGGAGGAGTTGTATCCGCATTGTTGTCGGAGGTTCCCAGTTGCAATTCCTGGTCATAGTCCAATCCGTCGCCATCCTGGTCGACATACAGCAGGCTCTTGCAGACCTCCGCTGCGCCATGTACCCGGCGCAGTTGGACAATGGATGCGTCCGGATAATCGTCCAGCGGTATTTCCAGCGTCCTTGTCACGCTCGCTCCAGTGCCTTCGACCAGATTGCCCGCGAGGTCGGCAAGCACCACCGCGCCATTGGTCGTCAATAGATCGGCGCGCAACTGCGAATTGGAGTAATCGATGAACGTGACCTCGTAAACCAGGGCATTGGTCATCAACGCCCGGTCGATCGACACCCACAAGGACCCTACGTTATTGGATTCCAGCGCCGATACGCGCCATACCCCGTTCGTCCAATCGCCGCCATTCTTGCGCGCAGTCAGCCACCACGCCGGCCCGGCATAGGCATACTCGTCGCCCAACGAAAAATTCGTATGGCCCCACTCAATAACAACGCGGCTCAGAGGATTTGAATCCACGTCATCCAGCCAGCCGTCATCGTCGGTGTCGCTTGCGTAGGGATCGGTGCTGAGCCCCGATTCCTGCAGATTCGAAAGCGTGTCGCCGTCGTAATTCATCGGAGCGTCGGAGGCGTCGTTGGGATTAAGCCCAAAAAACGATTCGTACGCGTCATCCATTCCATCGCTGTCCGAATCGAGACCCGACGCAACGAGCCCTCCTGCCAAAAACAGGACAGACCCCAGCAAGCAACAAGCCATCGATCTCATTCTATTGTTCATCCGACCCCCTTCATCGCTTCGGTATGCCATCATGGTTCACCTCGGGTTTTTCATTGATTCATCAGCTCTGAAACCGATTTTCGAAATGCGCTGGGCGATTGTCCGGTCTGATTTTTAAACCAGGCCGAAAAATGATTCTGCGAGTCGAAGCCGCACTCGACGGAGACTTGTTTTACGCTCAGTTGCGGCCTTCTAAGCAGGTTGCAGGCATGGTTTTTTTTAACGCCGGCCATTAACTGGCGAGGGCTCAGCCCAAGAACAGATTTGCATGCCCGTGAAAAATGAGCCGGACTCATGTCGGCTTTTTCCGCCAAATCGTCTCGGGTAAAGAAGTGAGCGGGATTATTTCTCAAATGCTCGACCAGTTGCGCAAGAACAGCCGCGTGCTGTCCCATGCCGCCTAATCCAGGTTCACGAGTATGGTTTCCAGCTTCCATACGATCGGGCTTTTCATATTCGACATTTAAGATGTTTTTCATTTTATTCCCTTGTATTAAACGCCTTGCGTAATACATCCCAAGACTGCAATCGCTCTCATTTTTTCAGCAAAAACAACATCTTTTGCACAGATGGATTATCTACTTCATGGTGACTCTGACTGTGAGAAAACGGCGAAACGATGTCAACCAGCGGGTTATGTATATTTGTGCTTAGGCGACTTGATTCCGTTTTGCCAAAGGACTAGCCGGCATCGAGGACCGCTTGGCGGACTTTTTCCCGCAGTTGGTCCACGGTCAGGCCGGCGGGAGAGATGGGTTTTAAGAATTGCACATGGATCGGGGCCAGGAGCTTGGGGAATCGGCCGCCGGAGGGAAGCGCTTCAAAGGCGCCCTTGATCGAGACCGGCACAATCGGAACGTTCAATTCGCAGGCTAGGATGGCGAACGATTTTTTGAAGCTGCCGATCAGGCCGTCGAGGGTCCGGGTGCCTTCGGGGAAGATGATGAGGCTGCGTCCGCTTTTTAGAACGGCGGCCATTTGTTGCAGCGACAGCTTCAAATCTTTTTCGATGTCGCCGACGATGATGTTGGTCCGGGCGGCCATGAACTTCATCCATTTCAGGCGGACGCGCTTTTCCTTGGCGTAAAAGAAAATCCCATCCACCGCGCGCAACGGAAGAAACGAGGTGACGAACAAGCCGTCGATATAACTCTGATGATTGGGCGCAAGGATGAAGGGGGCTTTCGGAATATTCTCCATGCCCCCGGCGCTCAAACGGAAATAGGTTTTCAGGCTCAGCCGTGCGGCGATGCTGATCCAGGAAAGCATGAACGTCGTTCGCGGCAGTTCGAAGGGGCCGGGCTCGTTCAGGATTTCGCCCCAATTGACGGCCTCGTAATCCATGTGCGTCTTTCGCTCGGCGACATATTCGGCCAGATGCTTGACCGTGGCCAGGGCGGCGAGGATTTTTTCGTCGGCTGCAACGCCGAAGGTTTTTTGCAGGAACACTTGCAGGCTGACTTTACCCAGGGAATCCAACCCCAGGTCGATCTCCAGGTGATCGTTGGGACTGACGACTTTTTCCAGTTCGGTCTGGAGGAAGTTGCGGATGGCGACATATTCGCTGGTTTCCGGTTCGTCGGCCTGCGATTTCCGTTCCGCCGCCGGGCGGGCGGCCAGGGCTTCAAGCTGGAAGCGCTTGATTTTGTTCAGTCGGGTCTTGGGCAATTCTTCCTTCGAGATGGTGAACTGCATGATGCGTTTCGACGGAGAGGCGGACCGGTTGTATTTGTCGATCACATCCCACCGGACCCATTCCTCGACATTCGTGACGCCGTTGGAGGCAACGCGTTCATAGTCGGGCACGACCAGGGCCTGCAGAAGTCCGTCCTTGGCGAACACGCCGACTTCCTTGATCGCATCGGAATAGCGCAAGACCTTCGCTTCCACTTCCAGCGGATTGATCTTCTTGCCGCTGGGAAGGACCAGGATTTCTTTTTTCCGGCCGGTAATAAACAGGTAGCCCTCTTCGTCGAGACGACCCAAATCGCCGGTGTACAGCCAGCCGTCCCGCAGGGCTTCCGCGGTTTCCTGGGGCTTGTTGTAATAGCCCTTCATGATGTTGCGGCCGGAGGCCACGACCTCCCCATCGACGATCTTCACGAATTGGCCCGTCAAAGCCTGGCCGCAAGAACCCAGCTTCACGCGGCCCGGTCGCGGAAAGGCGATCAGGGGCGCGGCTTCGGTCATGCCGTAGCCCTCCAGCACTTCGAAGCCCAAGGCGGCAAGATCCTTTCCCACTTCCGTATCCAAGGCCGCCCCACCGGAGACCAGGGTCTTCAGATGGCCGCCGAACTTGCGATGGACTGCGCCGAACAGCAACCGGGACAACAGCGGGGATTGGACCTTCCGAGCCAGGCGAAGCAACACGCGGGCCAAGTAGCGCTGGTTGATTTTGTCGACGATGCCCCGCCGGATCATGCTGTAAAAACGCGGCACCCCGATGAGGATGGTCACCTGATTTTGCTGCATGTCGCGGATCAAATCCTCGGATGCCAGGGACGTCACGATCGTCGTCGTGGCTCCGATGTACAGGGGCATCAACAAGCACCCCATCAGCGGCAGGATATGATGAAAAGGCAGCAGGGCCAGCACGCGATCCTGCGCCGTAAAAATGGGAACATCCTCGCTAACGGCTTCGATGTTGGCCAGGAGGTTGTCGAAGGTCAGCATGACGCCCTTGGGGCTGCCGGTCGTCCCGGACGTATACATGATCACCGCCAACTGCGCCGGCTCCATTTCGGGAAACGCAGGCGGTTGGGTCTCGGGCGCGGGCGCGGGCAAATCGTCGAGCACCCGGCAGACGGGCTGCTGGGCGCTTTGCTGCATCGCCGCGTGCAGGACCGCTTCCCGCGCCTTGGAACAGAACACCACGACCGGGCGGCAGTCGTCCAGGATGTAGGCCACTTCCTCGGCCGTGGAAAGATGATCGATGGGAACCAGCACGGCCTGCTTTCGCCACAACCCATACAGGGCGAAGACCCACTCCGGCCGATTCTCGGAAAAAATGGCGACCCGGTCGCCGGGCGCCGCGTTCAACAGGGCGGCCGCCTGCGAGGTTTGGATTAACAGCTCTCGATAGGATATGGAGCGCCCGCCCCACGTCAAAGCCGGCTTGTCATGATCGACTAGTAGCACAGGTATTATCAGCGCTCCTTACTTCTTGTTCTTCTCGAAACCATGCAACCGGGCCGTGGCAAAGATAATCTCCTGAACGGCCGTGTTCTGACGCTGCAGCCAATGGACAAAATAATTCAGATTGTCCGGAGAAACTTCATAACGCCCTTGGGGTTCCATGACAAGATGTTTTCCCTCGCTGATGTCCAATAATTCACGCGGGCTCTTGGCGGTGGCGCGGCAGATGCCGACCAGCGTTTTGTCCGTGATGGATTCCTGGCGTTCGAGAAAGATTTTTCCAATGGCGTCTTCAGAAACGCCGGCCGCCTTAGCCAGGTCCCGCTTGGTCCATGCGCGCGATCGAAGCTCGTTCTTAAGCCAAGACCTCAACTCGTGAGTTATTTTCATGCGACTATTGTATCCGTTCCCTACGGGGGTGTAAAAAAAAAGACAAAAAAATGCCAAAAGATTGTTGACTCGCCCGACGTCGGGCGATTTAATAAATTGCATGAAAAAACACTCTCTGCCGCACAAACCAGAAGAAAATATCCGCGTACCTCTGACCAAGCTTGAGAAGGCTTTGCTGAAAAAGGCATCCAAAGCGAATGGCCCCATTCCCGCAGGAACCTTGGCGCGCTTTTTTATCGTCCGGGAACTCGCTCTGTGGCGAGCGGATGGGAGAACCGTTTTAGACCTGATTTCCAACCCGCCCCCACTCGATTGAGACGAAAGAAGAGCCCTCGACATGACGAACCTTCGCGACAAGACCCTTGAAAAGGCCATGGAACTGATGATCTTCTCGAACAAGACCATCACGGATATTGCCGAGTGCCTAGCCAGAATCGATCACTCCATTGCCGCCGATTCAAGCAACGATTCCGATTTGACCATAGGCCACCTTGAAAGCGCCGGCAAGCAATCCGAAGCCAAGGCCCGGCGCGAGCTCGAAGCAAACCCCGAGGCTTGGAGCGCCGCCGGGAAAGAGCATCATGCGGAATTAATGAGGGCCTATCGCGCCCATCTGCTGCAATTCCAAAGAGAGCTGGAATCCGTACGCGATCGGCTTCAAGACCTTCTCGAATAGCACGAGCCGGTCTGCATTCTCTGTCCACAGGGCGCGTCGCCCGGTTCACCTCACCCGAGAACACGTACGAGAAACTGCTCGATGCCCGGAGCGACGGCCGGTAATTGGAGGTGGAAGCCGCACTCAAGAAGTTGGCGTTGAAAGATTATCCGCGCGATCAGCGGCCTCTCGTCATCTGGCTGATCTCGCCTACAGGGGGTGCACCTTGACACGGCCCCTCCTCAACGTCTGGCACTGGAAAGAAACCACCGGCTTACGCCGGCGGCTACGTAGCCGCGTCCGTAAGGACGTGGATTTTTATTCATATGCGCGGAGGCAGGAAGGCCTACGGTCCATTTAAAAAGCGTTCAAGCATCCCACTCGACGATAAACGAATTGTGCGCGCCGGGAACATCGTCGAAGGTCCAGCGTCCGCCGAAGACGATGGGGCCGAGTTTTCTTTCCTGCAGGGGATCGAGGAAATTGCTGTAGGCAAACGGCACGCCGGCGACCCACTCGTGGCCCCGCTCCGTGTGGTACAATCCCATCCAGAACCAGGCGCCGTTCGAGAACAAGGAATTAAGAAAGCCGTCCGTTTCCTTGTCGGGAATAACCACTAAATGGCCGCCGAACTGCTCACAGAAGGTCTTGGCTTCGTGCCACGTCATGAATTTTGGAATGACCAAATAGCGATGCCCGCGAAAAACCGCGGCCAGTTCGCGCAGCTTCTCCCTATCCGCCCGCCGCAAAGCCAGCAAAACCTCCAAGTCCTTCACGTGGGCGCTCAAGCCGGGAATGCCGGCCCATGCGGCGCGAATGCGTTCGAGTTCCGAAGTCGCGAGGGATTCGGAATCGAACCGGAAGTCGTCCGGCGGATTTTCGAGGAACGGTCCGAGATCCGGGATGGAATTATTGCCGCACATGAGCGAGCCCAGATTCAGGCCGCGCAAGGGCTCCAGGCTGGCGATGCGATTGTTCTGGCAGCTAAGCATCCGCAACGGCATGCCCTGAAGGGGCTCCAAGCTTTCGATCAGGTTATCGCCCACATGAAGCACGCCCAGAGACATGCCGCGAAGCGCTTCCAGGTTGAGCAGGCGGTTGCCGCTGGCGTTGATGCTGACCAGGGGAATGCCCCGCAAAGGCTCCAGCGTTTCAAGTCCATTGCCATTGCAGTACAACGCGGAAAGGGTTTTCATGCCGTCCAGGGGCTCGAGGGTTTCCAGGCAGTTGCCCGAGCAGGACAGAAAGGTGAGGGCCATGTTTCGCAAGGGGTCGAGACTTCGCACGCGGCTGCCGCCGATATTAACCAGCATCAGGGGCATGCCGCGCAGGGCTTCCAGGCTCTCGATCAAGCCGTTTTCGCACACAAAGGTGTTCAGTTGCATTCCCCGCAGCGGGTCGAGGTCCACCACTTTGCTTCCGGTGCAATTGAACGCCGTCAACGGCATGCCGCGGAGCGGCTCCAGACTCGTGATCCGATTATACGCGCACATCAGCGAGGTCAAGGGAAGTCCCCGCAGGGGCTCCAGATCGTCGATCCCGCCATTGCTGATTTCCAACGAGAAGCCCTCATTGCCCAGCCGCAAATCGAAGGGCGCATGCGGCCAGGCTTCGCGCAGCGTTCGCGTCCACCTTTCCAGCTCTTTGGACATGCTTTTTCGTTGCCGGGACAGGTCACCGACGATTTGAGCGCGCCGAAGCCGGTCGGGCGTGGGGGACGAATCCAGGACCTCCTTCAAAAGAATATCGGCGACTTCGTAATGATCTTTCAGAATCTGGCTCTCGGCGATGTCGAGCAGGTCGCGTTTCCAAGGCGAGCCCATGGTATAGATCCGTATGCGCGTGATGATGGTCTCTGCCAGCCAGCCGCACAGCCCTATCGCCGTGCGATCCAGCCCGGTGAGCGGATCCAGGTCGAGCATCGAGAGGACATCCCGCCCGTTGACCGTCATTCTCAACCGGCTGTCGTTTTTTTCCACGCCCACATTATAGATCACGCCCCGTTCGAGCGGCGAGGCATGTTCGATGGCAATCCGACGGGCGCATCGTTCAATGACATTGAGGGAGTTGTCGAATCCCCCGTATTCGAATTTGTAGCCGGTCAGCGCCATCTCCTTGGGATTGGCCGATCGCACCGCGCCGATGAACGCACCCAGGGCATTCAGATAGACGCCTTCCTGCCGGGCCTCGAACTCGATGCGAACATCGCCGGGCAGCTCGCCTTTGAACAGCAGCAGTTGCGGTTCGCCGAGGGAAAGATGCAGTTCGTCGTTCTTGATTTCGCTGTGTCCGCCCAGGATTTCCCACTGGGCCAAAGGATCGGGCCCCGCAAAATCCTGTTCGAGCACGAGATTCCAAATCCGGCCGTTCTGGTAGGCTTCCAAGTCGGCTTGCAGATCCTGAACCGAGGCGTAGCGATCCTCGAGATGGACGGAGAGCGCCTTCATGGCGATGCCGGAAAGCGCAACCGGGATCTTGCCTTCGTGGCAATGCACGAAGGAGATCGGCTCGTCACGCTCGCGATCGCGATCCTTGAATTCCGGATCGTTGTACGCCGCCGGAGGAACGATGGAGCCGGTTAGCGCGCGCAGCAAGAGCGTGCGCATATCCAAGCCGGCCAAGGGCGCGCGCAAGGCCAGGATGCTGTAAAGCGTCGCGCCCAGGGAATAGATGTCCGCCGCCGGCATCAGCACGGCGCCGGGACGGATCCGTTCGGGCGCAATAAAGCCGGGAGTACCCATGATTTGCCCGGTGGACGTACAGGACACGGTGCGGCTCGAGACTTCCACGGCGATGGTTTTCTCCTCGCCCTGCCCCGTCTTCACGGCTTTCTCCTCACCCGACCCCGTCTTCAAGGGAGCGGGAATGCCGGCCATGCTGCCCACGGGACGCGCGATGCCCCAATCCATGACCATGACCTCGCCAAAATCGCAGATCATGATATTGTCGGGTTTAAGGTCGCAGTGAACGATGCCCTTGGAATGCGCAAAGGCGACCGCATCGCATACTTTTTGGAACACATTGAGCAGCCGCGGCAAGGGATACTGTTCAATGGTCTCCCGGCGCCCGCGCCGAATGTCCCGAAGCACTTCGGCCAAGGTGATGCCCTTCACATACTTCATGGAGTAAAAAGCATTTTGATCCATGTCGAAACCGAGTTCGTGAATGGGCACGATATTCGGATGTTCCAACTGGGAAGTGATGCGGGCTTCTTCCACGAACTGCTGCAGATCCTCCGACGAGATCGGGTGCTCCTTGGAAAGCTCTTTGATCGCCACGATTCGCCGGCAGTTTAAATCCACCGCCTCTCGAACCACGCCCATGCCGCCCTTGGCAATGATGGACTTCATCTCATACCTGTCTCCGCCTTGCACATGAAGCAACGGCTTGGCGGAGGAGGTAGACTCGGCCGGCAGCAATCCAGCCTCTTTTTTAGGCGCAACAGGTATTGTTACGTGAATCACATCTTCATTTACTGCCGATTCCGGCTTTACGTCATCCCTTTTCATGGCTCTTATAATACACAGAATGGACCTGGGGAGAAGCCATTCTCGAAAAAACTACTACGCCACGATAACGGCCTGCAGCCATTGTAATTATGGCTAAGATTAAGATTACGAGTAGGAATCAGAACGGCATCCTACCGAAATAGACTCTAATGAGCCGTTCGATATGCGTCTTGAATCATAATTACAATTGCTGAACGGCCTGTTCCGAGACTTGCCATCCGGGAGGGTTCTTGTATACATTAGAAGGCATGATAAAACGCTTTTACTGGCTGCCTCTACTCATTTGCCTGATTACGCATTCAACTTATGGGCAAATAATTACGAATTCAGACATTCCCATAGCCCCCTTGCAGCCGACAACCTATCAAGGTTGGACCAATGCGTTCAAACTTCGCAACGCCGTTCTCGAGTTGGTGGTGGTTCCCGATGTGGGACGAATTGTTTATATGGCGCTGAATGGGGGCGTGAACTTTTTTCGATTGGATGAGGGTTTGATGGGGCAAGTTCCTGCTGAAATGGGCGGGGATTCCTGGATGAATTTTGGAGGAGATTGGTTTTGGCCGGTTTCGCAAGCCCGGTGGACCGAGATCGCGGGGAAAGACTGGCCCCCGCCTCCCGTTCTGGCGGAGCGCCCCTGGTGCGGATCGGCCTGGAAGGGGGCGGATGGAAGTCAGTATTGCCTCATCAACCGGGAATATGGCGCGCCGCTCCACATCAAAGCCAGTCGGCTGATCAAGCTGGAATGCGACAAGCCGGTGGTAACCATCCGGCAAAAAATAGAATCGATTGGGAACTCTTCTATTCCGGTCACCCTCTGGAACATCAGCCAAGTGGCCCGACCCGATCAGGTGGTGCTGCCGGTCGACGCCCAGTCGATTTTCAGCCAGGGTTACAAGGTCTTGAACTTCGACCAGCCCGGAACAAACGTGCTGGTCTCGTGCGGGAAGTCGATCGTCCTGAACGCTGCAACGCCGGGAGAGTACAAGCTGGGTTCGGATGCGGAGCAAGGCTGGGTGGCGGCCGTCGGCAAGGGATACATGGTCGAACGGGCGGCCAACAAGCCGTGCGAGGCCCCCTATCCCGACGGAGGCTGCCGGGTGGAATGCTACGTCAACTCCGGCCTGGGCTACGCTGAAATCGAAACGTTAAGCCCCGAACGAATGCTCCAAGCCGGCGAATGCCTGGAGAACACCCTGACCATCCAGCTCGCGCCCCTGGACAAGCCCACGGACGAGTGCTCGACCGTGGTTCGAATTCAGAAGCTGTTGGGAGAGGAATAAAAATTAAGAGCAAGAAAAAGACGCGGCCGCCGTCCCTCCCCGATCGTCAATGCGTCGTCGAGAGCACTTCCAGCGCCTTGTCCGTATCGTCCACCTTGATGACGATGAGCCCCTTATCCACGCTCGGCCCGCCGGCACAATAGGCGTAGTCCAGATTGATGCCTTTTTCGGACAGCACCTGGGCGATGACGCCCAAGCTTCCCGGCTGGTTCGACAACTCCAGGAGCAGGACGTCCCGCTCCATCACCAGTTCGCCCGCATCGTGCAGGATCTGGCGGGCCTCGTCGTGCTTGTTGACCACCAACCGGACATAGCCATGCCCAATCCCCTCCGCCAACGACAGGGCATAAATATTGATATGATGGCTGCCCAACACGGCGGCGACATTGGCCAGGGTTCCCGGCTTATCGTCCAAGAAAACCGAAATTTGCTTTCCCTTCACCACACTGCACAATGCATTGCTCATAGAATCACCTTTTTCTGCAAAGACGGTCACGACGGAGCGTGACCCTCCAAAAATCCTCGGGATACATCAGCCAAACACCAACTGCGCCCTGGCCAATCGGCCTTCCAATTCCGCCAATACCCGGGCGTCGTCGGAGGGACCTTTCGATTCGAACGTCGCGGAGAACCGCAAAAAGGCCCCCGCATCGTCCCACGGCACGGTCGAAATCAGATGCTCCCGAATCAAATATTGCGAAGCTTCTTCGGCGTTTGCAAAGGACAGCGACCCTGCCGCCTTGGGGGCTTCGACATACAAATAGAACGTCCCGCCCGGCATCTTCGCCTTGAAGCCGGCTTTTTTCAGGATCGCCGTCATCTTGCGCAAACGGCCCTGATAGTGACGGCGAATCCGCTCCGACAAATTAATATCGGCGATGCCCGCGCAGGCGGCGTGCTGAATGGCCTTGAACTGCCCGGAGTCGATGTTGTCCTTCACCTCGGCAATCGCCTGTACAACGCGCGCGCCGCCGGCCACAAAGCCCAGCCGCCAGCCGGTCATGTTGTAGCTCTTGCTCATCGAATGCAATTCCACCGCGCAATCCTTGCCGCCGGGCCGGCTCAAGATCGACAGACGATCCCCGTAGATCAGCGTGGCATACGCCGCATCCTGAACGATCAGGATGTTGTACTTCTGCGCAAACGCGATCAGCTCGTCGAAAAACGCCGCCGTCGCCGCCGTACCCGTCGGATTGTTCGGATAGTTGACGTAAAACAATTTCGCCTTTTCCGCGACCGCCGGATCGATGGCCTTCAAATCGGGGAAGAACCCATTCTCGCGGCGCAACGGAATTTTGACGACTTCGCCGCCGACGTAGCGGGTATGCGTGGCCAGCACCGGATAGCCCGGCACGGTGACCAAAGCCACATCGCCCGGATTGATAAAGCACAACGGAATCATCGCCAACGCCGGCTTGGAGCCGATGGTATGATTGATTTCCGTCTCCGGATTCAGATCGGCCACGCCGAAGAAATCCTTCATGTATTGGGCGGCCGCCGCTTTGAATTCGGGAATACCGTTGTCCGCATAACCCCGGTTGGCCGGATCGTCGACCGCCTTTTTCAGCGCGCGGCGAATCGGGGCCGGCGCCATCTGGTCGGGCTCCCCCACCCCAAAATCGAGCAGCTCGACCCCCGGATGCGCTTCCCGCGCGGCCTTCTTGGCCCGTTTAATCTTTTCGAATTTATAAATCTCGTTGGTCAGGCCAAATCTGGCGCCGCCAATTCGTTCGGCAAACAGTTGTTGAATGTCCATGGTTCATCCTTTGAAAACGGGGAAATTATTCATGGAGGGGGTGAAAATGCAAGCAGGGACTCCTGCCGTATTAAAGGACCGCGGCCATTCCTGGCCGCGTTTTATCGCAGGCACGAATGCCTGCGCTCCCTAAGCAAGAAACGCTTCAGCGCCCTATATGGACGCTGAAGCGTGAAAAACGAACGACTCCGCTTACAGTTTGATCAAGGTAAAGACCATGACCAGCAAGGCGACGGTTTCAATAACGCCCAGGGTCATCAGATAGTTACCGAAGCCCTGATTCGTTTCGGCCATCGCATCGGCGCCCGCTGCGCCGGCCTTGCCTTGGAACCACGCCGAGGCGCCAATGCCCAACCCGCCCAACAGCCCCGCGCCGAGCATCAAACCGAAATTGGCCACATTGCCCGTCGAAAGCAATTCGATCATCTTGTTCATCAGGATAAAGCCGTAAATCGTCTGGGACATCGGCGCGCCGATGAAGGTCACCAGGATGAACGGAGCGGTCTTATTCTGGGCGTAACACTTTTTCCACGCCCCGATCGCCGCCATGCCGGCCGTACCGGCCCCCAGCGCCGATCCCGCGGCAGAAAGTCCCAATACCGCGGCCGCTCCAAACTGCCCTATGGCTGCCATCATGCTCTGATCCATTTTTCCGTAGCTCCTTTCTCTATCGATTTATTATGATTCAACGATTCCATCTCTTAAACGTTTTTCGCCGGGACGCCCGTGCGCCGCTTGGCGAAGGGCCGGTATAAGATGCCCGTCCACTGCATGCCCAAATGTCCTGAAAACTCCAGGGTGTTCAACCGGACCCCGTGCACAATTACGCCCATGGCCGCCAGCACAATATTGAGCGTATGCCCCACCAACAAAATGACGGCCGCAAAAAACATCCGGACCCAGGAAAGCTGTCCGTCCCCGAGGGCCATGCTGTTGAACGCCTGCGCCACCGCCAAGGTGGCGGTCCCCACGGCGAACAAACGAATATAGGAAACCACGTCCACAAAATTGCTGATCAGGTTCAGCGGCAGCATCACGTGATTGAACCATTCGTCCTTGAGCTTTTTAACGGGGGTCATAAATAACACGATCAAGACTACGCCCACGGCCAGCAAGCCCATGGTAAACGACGGGAGCGAACGGCCCAGCACCATGAACCCGGCGGTAAAATACATCGTCCAAGTCGTGCACAGCCAACCCAACTGGGCCAGCGCCTGCCAACTGCGGCGGCTGTTCCAAGCGTTCCAGAGGTGCGCAATGCTTAACTGAATGGCGCCAATCAGGAAACACAAGCCCATAAGGTTGTTCTGGTCGGACAGCCAGACAATCTGCAGGCTCTTCAGCGGCGCCGGAAGATTCCCGATGCCGAAATAGGTGCCCGTCAGCACCCCCCAGACGATCGTCGCCACGCCGGTAATCGCCAGCAAGGCAAACACATAGCTAGGCGCCTGGGGATGCTTCTTTCTGATCCACAGCGTAAGGCCCAGGAAAATGGCGCCATAGCCGGCATCGCCCACGAGCATCGCAAAGAACAGGCTGAAGAAGAGCAGGAAAACCACACTAATGTCTACTTCGTGGTAGCCGGGCACCACCCCAATAAAATCGAAGACCGCTTTGATGGGCTTCACCCACTTCTTATTTCGCAGCAGCGTAGGCACGTGATCCGATTCCGACGGCTCCTCGATCACCAATCCCCACCCGTTCTGGCCGGCGGCGCGTCGAATCGGCTCCACGGCATCATCCGGGCAGAACCCCTGCAAATAAGCTACGGGTTTGGTCGAGCCCATGCCCGCACGGGCTTCAAGAAATAGAACCGCTTCCTCGGCATGATGAGCCAATTGCGCAATCGCCTCCTGATCCGCTGCATGGCCCGCCATCTGCTTCTCGACGGCTTCCAACCCGGCCCGAGTTTCGGCCATCTTCGCTTCCACGGCCTTCAACGATTCTGCGGGCAGGCGAATTTCCTGGGCGTTCACCTTGAAGTCGCCGCGACCGATCACGGCGAAAAACACATCCGTCTTGGTCTGGCTGAGAACGTGCAGGACCGTGCCTTCCGGAGCTTCGATCGGCTGCTTGATCCCCGCGTGATACAATCGAATCCGAATGCCGCGCTCGGACAAGCGGCGGATGGAATCCGGCTCGAAATTTCCAAAGGGCGCCATGCGTTGCTGCTCATGTTGCAAGGTCTCCAGCGTTTCAGTCAAATCTTTGCGCTGAAGGATCAGGCTCCAAATCGCCTCGACCACTTCCTCGGCGGGACGGACGGACGGAGCCGCTTGCTCGGCCTTTTTCGGCAACACTTCCAGGACGCGCCGCAGATGGAGCAGGCGATTACGGGCCTGATCGACGGCGGCGCCTTCCGGCCGCTGGACATGCGTCAGATGCACCGCCCCCAGTTCGCGCAAGGCCTCGAGGGTCCGATCCTGATCGGAGGCCACACACAGCAACGTCAGTTTCTGCATTTTGACGATCATAAGGACACTCTTTTCTTTTTTCGCTTCGCGCGGTAGGCCGCCCGCTTCTCGCGAAGAGACAAGGGGGCGTCGCCTGCATCGATCGGCAATTTTCCTGTAAAAAACGCGTTCAATTCCACCGCCAGGGCCAATAACACCCGCTGATGGGAAGAGCCCAATGAAGCGGCTTGCGCGCCGCCGCCCGCATACTCGCAACGCGTGGACTTCGGAAAGGGTTCCCCTCCGATAATCTCCCAACGCTCGCCCTCAGGAAGCTTCTGATATTCCTTCCAGCTTCGCGGCGCTTTCAGTTTTGTTGCGGGTTCCACCATGGCTTCAAATCCCAATCCTTACGCCGCGACTCCTTTGTCGAGCGATTTGCCCTTGGCGATCTTGGCTCTCGCCACGCCGGCCGTATCCATGTCGCCCAGGAAAATCCGGATGACGCGGATGTTCTCCGCGCTTTCGGGAATCTTGACCTTTTCAAAGAGGTTCACGCGCTGGCTCGTGGTGCGCAGTTCGTCGGCCAGCAGGCGCAATTGCTCGTCGAGAATCCGCCGCTCGATCCGCAGGCGAACGAGCTGCTCCAGGGTTTTCAGCCCCTCGTCGACCCAGGCCGGCGTCGCATACAAGTCCGGCGTCTCCCGGCGGAATACGACCTGCTGCAGAACCGGGATATTCACGCCGGCGATGTTGCCGCTGGTCCGCTCGATCTTGCTGACGCTCAGCCAGGGGGACAAATCCAGAGGCTCCGAAAAAAGCCGAACCCAGACAGCCAGGTCTTTGCGGGCCTGCCGCTCTTCGTCCTTTTTCGCGTCGATCTTGAATTCCAACTGCCGGACCTCGATTTGTAGTTGCTGCTTCTTCAGCAGGAGGGTCGGCAAGTAGCGCTTGAAGCGCTTCAGCGCATCGCGCTGGGCCTTCAATTCATTCTTCGTATTTTTGATCTTGCCCATAGTTTTCCAAAAGAATTTTCATTGGATCAGCTTACCACATCGATTACGCCTTCACGGCCGCTTTCCGGTTGGCCGGCCAGAACTCGTCGATAAGTTTGGTCGGGATGCCGGTTTCGGCGGGTTCGAAGCAGTCGGCCATGATCTGCCAGCCGAGGTCGAGGGCCTGTTCGAGCGGGATGTTCACGCTCAATTCCATCAATTCGTTTTCGAAGCGTTCGCCGTAGCGGAGCAGTTTGGCATCCCACTCGCTCATGCGGAAGCCCATGGAGCGTTTTTCGAGGGTTTCCTTGTAGGCGGCGAAGAGCTGGATCATGGTGTTCATGATCTGCCGGTGATCCTTGCGCGTCTTGTTGTTGACGAGCTGTTTCAGGCGGCTGAGCGAGCCGAAGGGCTCGATGCGGCCGTTGCGCAGGTAGAACTGGCCTTCGGTGATGTAGCCGGTGTTGTCGGGCACGGGGTGCGTGACGTCGTCGCCGGGCATCGTGGTCACGGCCAGGATGGTGATGGAGCCGGCCGTATCGAAGTCGACGGCCTTCTCGTAGCGCGAGGCCAACTGGGAGTAGAGATCGCCGGGATAACCGCGGTTGGACGGAATCTGTTCCATCGTGATGGCGATTTCCTTGAGCGAGTCGGCGAAGTTGGTCATGTCGGTGAGCAGCACGAGCACCCGCTTGTTTTGCAGGGCGAACTGCTCGGCGACGGCCAGGGACACGTCGGGCACCAGCAGACATTCCACCGTCGGATCGGCGGCGGTATGAATGAAGAGCACGGAGCGCGACAACGCGCCGTTCTGTTCGAGGATGTCGCGGAAGAACAGGTAGTCGTCGTGCTTGAGGCCCATGCCGCCGAGAATGATGACGTCGACTTCGGCTTGCAGGGCGATGCGCGCGAGCAAGGGGTTATAGGGTTCGCCGGCCACGGAGAAGATCGGCAGCTTCTGGGATTCGACCAGCGTGTTGAACACGTCGATCATCGGAATGCCGGTGCGCACCATGTTGCGGGGAATGATGCGCTTGGCGGGATTCACCGACGGACCGCCAATGGCAATCTTGTTTTCCGTGATCTCGGGCCCTTTGTCGCGGGGCACGCCGGAGCCGGTGAACACGCGCCCGAGCAGGGAGTCGGAAAAAGGAATTTCCATTTTGTGGCCGAGGAAGCGCACGTTGGCGTCGGTGGAGATGCCGCGGCTGCCCGCGAACACTTGCAGCGAAACCATGGAGCCGTTCAACCGAATGACCTGCGCCAGCGATGTGCCGAAATTGGACGTGACCTGGGCGAGCTCGCCGTAGGTGACGTCGTCGGCCTTCACGGTGATAACGTTGCCGGCGACCGATTCGATCTGGTGATAAACCTTATGCATAGTCCGTGACCTCCGCGAGCATCTTTTCGATGCGACCTTCAATGGCTTTAAACTCCGGAACTTCCATCGCCGTGCGGTTCCAATCCTTGGAAACCTGCATCAGTTGCTGGAAGAACTTTCGGGCGGAGTCCTTGTTTTCGAATTTCATTTTCGTTTTGAGAATCTTGACGATCACGCTGAAGACGTACTTCTGCCGGTCGCCCGGCGTGGCGGCGTCGATCTCGTGATAGGCGTCCTGCTGGAGATAGACGGCATCGACGTATTCCGATTTCAGGTACACCACGAAGTCGTCGACCGAGGTGCCTTCTTCGCCGATGACCTTCATCATCTGGTTGACTTCGTTGCCGTCGCGCAGCATCCGGCGGGCCAATTCGACGTCTTTCTCGTCCACGACGCTCTTGTACTTGCTCCAACTGTCGAGCGGATTGATGGCCGGAAAGCGCCGGGCGTCGGAGCGCTCGCGGGAGAGTCCGTGGAACGCACCCACGACCTTCAGCGTACTTTGCGTGACCGGCTCTTCGAAGTTGCCGCCGGCGGGACTGACGGTGCCGCCGATGGTGACGGAGCCCGTGGAGCCGTCGTTCAGGCGCACGACGCCGCCGCGCTCGTAAAAAGCCGCGATGACGGATTCCAGGTAGGCCGGGAAGGCTTCTTCGCCGGGAATTTCTTCCAGGCGGCCGGACATCTCGCGCAGGGCCTGCGCCCAGCGGGAGGTCGAATCGGCCAGCAGCAGAACGTTAAGGCCCATCTGGCGGTAGTATTCGGCGATCGTCACGGCGGTGTAAACGGACGCCTCGCGCGCGGCCACCGGCATCGAGCTGGTGTTGCAGATGATCAGCGTGCGCTCCATCAGGCTCTTGCCCGTGCGGGGGTCGGTCAGTTCCGGAAATTCGCGGAGCGTTTCCACCACTTCGCCGGCGCGCTCGCCGCAGGCGGCGATGATCACGATATCCACATCGGCATAGCGGCTGGTGATTTGCTGGAGCACTGTCTTGCCGGCGCCGAACGGCCCCGGAATGCAGTACGTGCCGCCGCGGGCCACCGGGAAGAAGGTGTCGACGATGCGGACCTTCGTGGTCAGCGGCTCTTCCGGGCGCAGCCGTTCGGAGTAGCATTTGATCGGCATCTTCACCGGCCAGGATTGCACCATCGTCACGTCCACCGCGACGCCGCGCTCGTCCTTCAGTTTGGCCACCGTTTTGTTGAGGTCGTAGGAGCCCTTCGGCGCGATTTCCTCGACCTTCAGCGCGCCTTGCAGACGGAAGGGAACCATGATCCGATGCTTGAAAATACCTTCGGGCACCGTGCCCAGGGAATCGCCGGCCCGGAGGACGTCGCCCACCTTGGCCGCCGGCGTAAACTCCCAAACGGTTTTGCGGTCCAGCGCCGGCAGATAGGTGCCGCGTTGCAGGAAGAAGCCGCATTGTTCCGCCAGTTCGGGCAGCGGGTTCTGCAAGCCGTCGTAAATCTTCGTCAACAAGCCGGGCCCCAGATCCACGGTCAGGAGCCGGCTGCTGAATTCCACGAGGTCGCCCACGCGCAGGCCTGAGGTGTCCTCGAACACCTGCATTTCAGCGTTCTTGCCGCGGATGCGGATCACTTCCGATTTCAGCCGCAGGTCGCCTCGGCAAGCATAGCCGACTTCGTTTTGGCTGATCGGATTATCGAAGGCGACGGTCATCAGGTTGCCGTTCACCCCCACTATTCGTCCCGTATTTGTGCTCATAGTTTCGTTATTCCGTTATTATCGCGTGGAGCATTGAAATCATGCATTCCAAGAAAATCATCCCTGCGCTTCCATCTTGCCGACGAGGTCTTCCACCCGCTTCAAGCCTTCCTCGTCCTTCAGCTGCGCCCAGCGCGTCGCGAGCTGCAGCTTCACGGCAAAGGCCAGCACCGCCGGCAAACCGAAAGGTTCCTTCAGGGTCAGCTCGTCCAGGAGCTGCCAGCGGGTACGATCCAGCGTCAATTCCCGTTCCAAAGGATGGCCTTTCGCGAAGGCGTCCGTGACCGCCTTTTCGATCGACACGCTGAACCCGGGGTGGTCCTTCTGGTATCCCCGGGCTTCGACGCCCAGGCGGGTTCCGCGCTGCCGGGCCACGGCGTTGCGCAATTGGGCGTCGGCCGCAAACCAGCTTTGGGCAAATTCCGAGGCGCCCTGATCGGCGCGGCCGGCCAGGATTAAATCCAGGTCCCGCAGGTCCGATTCGTTCAGGACGCCGATGCAACTGAAGCGGAAGGATTCCGGAGCAACAGGAGGATTCTCGCCCAACACCAGCGCAGGCAGGCTGGCTACTAAATAGTAATAACTCACTTCTTCGAGCTCCCGGGCGCTTGATCTTCCTTCGCCGCGCGATGCACGATTTCCGCCAGTTGGGGCCGCAGGAAATTCGACAGGGCTTCGGCAATGGCATCCTTGGTGAAATCGTGATAGACTTGTCCGTTGGCAAACCCCACGCGGAAGCCCTTGATAATATTCTTGTCGGTGCGGATTTCCACGCCGTTTTTGAGCTTCTGGTTGTATTGCTCGTTGAAGAAGTCTGCGAGTTGTTTTTGGTCTTCGGGGCTGATCAGGACTTCCAGGCGGGTTTCGCTGCCGCCTTTGGCTGCATACGATTCCACCATCTTGACCAGCATCTTTTGCAGCACCTGGGCGTCCAGGGCCTTGTCCACCGAATTGGCCACGAGTTCGGAAAGAATGTTCGACACCCCTTCGCCCACCGTAATCAGCAGATCGCGCGCCGCCTGCGACAGCGTCTTCGTGCTGCGTTCGGTGAACGCTTCGGCATCCCGCTCCGCTTTTTGCAGGAACGCACGGGCCTTGTCTTCGGCGTCCTTGACGATCGCGGCCGCCTTTTCCTTGGCCTGGGACACGAGGGTGGCCGCCTGCTTTTCGCCCGTATCGACGGCTTCTTTCTGGATGCGCTCAATAAGATGTTGCAGTTCTTCCGCCATGATCGTTCTCCTCGAGGCCGGCTGGGGCCCGCTATCCGTTATTCATGAAAAACCAAAATAAGTCCAAGTTTCTATCCGAATCCATAGGAACTGTCGAGTTCCTTGTGGTTGTTTTCAGCACCTTGGGTGCATCTTGACACGGCCCCTCCTCAACGTCTGGCACTGGAAAGAAACCACTACGTAGCCGCGTCCGTAAGGACGTGGATTCTTATTCATATGCGCGGAGGCCGTGTCAAGATGCACCCCAGCACCTTCTGCGGCCGAAAAAGTTATCGCATAAGCCTCTGTTACTACCCTGCCTGACGAGTTCTGTACATACTGTTTTACGCTAAGACCTAGGCGCATAATCCAAAAATCATTGAAAACCCCCTCTTATAAAGGCATATTCTTTCCCATGAATATCCCCTTTTACAAAATGCATGGAGCCGCCAACGATTTCATTATGGCGGACGATCGCTTATTGACGTTTCCGGCCCACGACAAGGAATGGATTGCCCGCATCGCGGCGCGGCGAACCGGCGTCGGCTGCGAAGGGGTCATCCTGATCCAACCGTCGAAAACCTCCAGCTTCCGCATGCGGTTTTTCAATCCGGACGGCAGCGAAGTGGAAATGTGCGGAAACGGCGCCCGATGTGTGGCCCGGCTGGCCCACGAAATTGGCGCGGCCCCCGCTCAGATGACGATCGAAACCATCGCTGGCGAGCTGAAAGCCGAAGCCCGCGACCAGGAAGTGCTGCTTTACATGACCGAACCCACGGACTGGCGGCTCAATCGTTCGTTGGATATCGACGGGAAAAAGCTCTCCTATCATTTTGTGAACAGCGGAGTGCCCCATGTCGTCGTGGTTACCAACGACCTCGAAGCCATCGATGTGCATAAAGTGGGCGCGGCGATTCGCTATCACTCCGATTTCGCCCCCAAGGGGACGAATGCCAATTTTATCGTGCAGACCGGTCCCGGTACGCTTCGCATCCGGACCTACGAGCGCGGCGTGGAAGGCGAAACCCTGGCCTGCGGCACCGGCATGGTGGCCGCCTGCCTGGTCGCCGGCAAACTGGGCTTGGTCAAGCCGCCGGTCAAGATCGTTCCGGCCAGCGGAGACCTCTTGACCGTGAATTACGAACTCACGGAAACGGGCGCAACGCAGGTGACCCTGCTGGGCCCGGCGGTGCAAGTCTTCCAGGGAACGCTGTCGTATCCGGGATGAGCGCGGCAAGGAAATCACCGTCTTCATCTTAACACGGACCTATGCGCTGCCGATAAATCGCAGGGCAAAACGAAGGGCCTCGCCCGAACCGTCGACCTGCAAAACAACACCGGCCAGATTCAAGGATCGAATACAGCCTTGCAGCTTCAGAGCCTCCGGCTTGGGCGCGCCGCCGGGAAAATGAGCGTCCATCGAGAGCGCGCCGGGCGTTACGGAAAGGGTCAACCGGCGGGCGCCGGCTTCCACGCATTCTTCCAGCAGCCGCTTCCAGGTGTCGCGCAAGCGAGGTTCCGCCGCACTCACCCAAACCGGACCCGTGCAGGGCTTCGCCTCCAGCGTAACGGCCTTGAAAACGGGCACGTAGGCCAGTCGGCGGATCAAATGCTGCCGGAACCCCTCCTCGTCGTCCGGGATATCGTCCGCCGAAAGCCCGCCGTCGGGCCGAAGACCCAACTCCGCCACAAGAGCCTCACACCAGGCCGCCAGCTCCAGAGGCGCGCGTTCGTCTTCCACCCGCAAGCCTTTGGCCGTATGGACAAAATCCGTGAGCAGCAGGCGGGCATAGCGCAGCAGGGCCGGATCGAGCACAACTTTCAACCGGTCGTATTCCAGTAATTTGAGGATACGAGGGACCATCTGGATGCTCTTCATCGCCAGTTGCACTTCCACGATCGCCCCAGCCCGCAGGCTGACCTCGAACAGGCGAAACTCGCCCAACAATCCGATCACCTGCCCGGAATCCAGAATTTCGCGAATCCGTGCGGAGGCCGCGGTTTCCTCCAACGATTGCAGGCGTTGAGCCAGCCGTTCGATCCGGCCCTGGATAACGCCAAAAATTCGGACGAGTTCATCGAACAACTCCCGCGCCGTTCCCGAAACCGCCCGTACGCGCGACACGTTCACCGCTTCAATATCCTTCAGCGCCGCCGCCTCGCTCAAGGTCCTGCGCAGGGCTTTCGCCATGACGGCCCTTTCCAGAATGCCCCCGTGCCCGGGACAGCCGTATTCTATCTCCGCCTCGTCCACCAGCCGGCTGATCCGTTCGAGGGAAAGAGAAAGCGCCTCGCTGTCCCAACCTTTCGCACCCGCCACCAGCGGGGCCGTAGCCACAAGCAGATCGCCCACCAACAAGACCTCGCCCAACCGGAAGCACACGCTGTCGGAACAGTGTCCCGGCGTCAAAAAGACCTCCAACTGGTTTCCGATGCAGAAATCCGGCGCCCCTTTTTTATTGCGCTTGCGGGGCGAGATCGTCTGTAAGCCCGGCGGCGTCCAAGACTCCAAGGGTTGCTCCAAAATCTCGGCCTGGGTAGCCTGGCGATCGGCCTCCTGCCAGGCTCGGACCCCGGCCTCGTGCAGGACGACGCGCAGGTCCGGGATGCTATGCCCTGCGCTCCAGGCGACAAAGCCCAGAACGTGATCGATATGGCAATGGGTAAAACAAACGTAAACCGGCCGCGCCCGGAGCTCCCGTTCGGCGCGCACGATGTCAAAAACCTCGGCGGCCTGCGCTGGGGCGCCGCCGGGATCCACCACAAACAGATGCGTGGGCGTACGGATCACAAACGAATTGCAGGTCCGGACGTCGGGTTTGACCAGATGGGACCAGATCTCCGCATCCGGCGCATTCTTTAATCGATGCCATTGACCTGCTTGCATAGGTTCAATTTCGCTGTGCGGCGGGCGGCGCCCTCCTTGAAGCGCCGCCCGCCGCGGATTAAGTTTCCGCGTCCGGATAATGCATGGTCATGCATTCCGGACAAATACTATGAGTAAAATTTACGTCCATGTGCGCTTCAAAATACCGGTCGACATTCAGCCAGAATTCCTGGTCCGTGCGGATCTTTTTGCAGTAGGAGCAAATGGGCAACAAGCGCTTCAACTCGACGAGTTCGGAGATGTCTTCCAGGATCAACAAAACGAGCTGGCGATCGGCATGCAAAAACGGGGCGGCCGTGACCAACAGGAAAATCGGGCAGACCTGTCCGTTCGCAACGGTTTCCAGCTTGGCCCGGCGCCGCACGACCTCATGGCCTTGGATCGCTTCCTTTATCGAATTGCGGATAATGCACGTCGGGCATGAAGAAGAATGTCCGCAGCCCCCGGGCGTTTCCCGGGCGTGCAGGCATTGCAAGGCTTCGCCGCCCCGCCGGCGCAGCAGCAGGGAGCCATCCGTGGTTAGAAATTTGCCGGTGGCCCGATTGCAGTCGTGAATGACCCAATCATCGCCGACCAAAAAAACCGGCAACGGGATGGCGTCGAGGATGGCTTTATAAAACGATTCGGATGCAAGAATTTCTGGATTCACCCGGCTGCCTTCTGTGTAAGAGGACACGACATGAAGCCTAAGTATGCATAAATCGGGACGGTTTGCAACTGAACGCAAAAAAAAGCGCCCCGATTCGAATCGGGGCGCTCGCAGAAACGGAAGACGGCGCTGTTACCGGATTTTGTTCTCTTCGCGGCGTTTCTTGATGATCTGCTCGGTCAACGCGAACGGCACGGCTTCATAATGCTCGAAGTGCATCGTGAAGCAGGCGCGCCCCTGGCTCATGGAGCGCAAGGAGTTGGCATAGCCGAACATTTCGGACAGGGGAACCATGCCGGTAATCACTTTCAGGCCGGCCTTGTTCTCCATCGTTTCGATGCGTCCGCGGCGCTGGCAAATCGAACCGGAAGCCGCGCCCATGAACTCCTCGGGCGTTACCACTTCCACCGACATGACCGGCTCGAGCAACTCGGGATGGCACTTTTGGAACAATTCCTTGAACCCGGCGCGGCCGGCTTCCTGGAACGCGAAATCGCTGGAGTCGACGTCGTGGTAGGACCCGTCGTACAGGCTGACCTTCATATCCACGACCGGATAACCCGCGTACGGACCGGAGACCATCGCCTTGATAACGCCTTTTTCCACAGACGGAATGAAGTTGGACGGGATGCGCCCGCCAACAATATCGTTGACGAACTCGAAGCCTCCTCCGGGATCCATCGGTTCCAACCGCAGGCAGACGTGCGCAAACTGGCCGCGACCGCCGCTTTGCTTGATATGCTTGTAGACGCCTTCGACCGCCCGGGTGGCGGTTTCGCGATAGGCCACTTCGGGCCGACCGACATTGGCCGCCACATTGAATTCGCGTTTGAGACGGTCCACGATGATTTCCAGATGCAATTCGCCCATGCCCGAGATGATCGTCTCGTTGGTCTCCGGATCGTAATGCACGGTAAACGTCGGATCCTCGTCGGCCAGCCGGTGCAAGGCCTCGCCGAGCTTCTCGTTGTCAGCCTGGCTGCAGGGCGCGATGCTGATCGAAACCACGGGGGTCGGAAACTCGATGGCTTCCAGTTGGATCGGATGCTCTTCGGAGCAGATGGTGTCGCCGGTGCGGGTATTGGAGAGCCCCACGATGGCGACAATGTCGCCGGTATAGGCTTCGTCCAACTGTTCCTGGCGATTGGCGTGCATGCGCAGAATGCGGCCGACGCGCTGCATTTTGTCCTGCGTGCTGTTATAGACGGGTTGTCCCGTCCTCAGCGTGCCGGAATAAATACGAATGTACGTGAGCTTTCCGCTGTGCTTGTCGGACATGATCTTGAAGGCCAGCGCAGCGAAGGGCGCGTCGTCGGACGGCTCGCGCTTGTTGGCTTCCGCTTCCTTGGCGCAGATGATGGGCGGAATCTCGTTGGGCGCGGGCAGCAAACGGACTACGCCGTCGAGTACGCGTTGCACGCCTTTGTTCTTGAACGCGGAACCGCAATAGACCGGCACCACGCGCCGGGCGATCGTGGCCTTGCGCAGAATGGTCTGCATTTCATCGAACGACAAATCGCCGGTTTCCAGGAATTTTTCCAACAAGCCGTCATCCTGTTCGGCGCATTTTTCCACCAGGTTGGCGCGCCATTTCTTGGCGTCGCTCAGCAGTTCGGCGGGAATATCTTCTTCTCGGAAGCTCTGGCCCTGGCTCTCTTCATCGTAGAAAATCGCCTTCATGGTCAACAGATCGACGATGCCGCGAAAATTTTCTTCTTGTCCGATCGGTATGACGACCGGAACGGCATTGGCGCCGAGTTCATGCTGAATTTCGCCGACCACGCTGTAGAAATCAGCGCCGGTACGGTCCATTTTATTGATGAAGGCCAGCTTCGGCACATTGTACTTTTCGCTCTGGTGCCAGACCTTTTCCGACTGGGGCTGCACGCCGCCCACGGCGCAGAAGAGGGCGATGGCGCCGTCCAAGACGCGCAGACTGCGTTCCACTTCCACGGTAAAGTCCACGTGCCCCGGGGTGTCGATCAGCGAAAGCTGATGATCCTTCCAAGTCAATGAGGTGGCGGCCGAGGTGATCGTGATGCCGCGTTCGCGTTCCTGGGGCATCCAGTCCAACACAGCCGCTCCATCGTGAACTTCGCCGATTTTGTGAGTTTTACCTGCATAAAACAGGATGCGCTCGCTGCACGTGGTCTTACCCGCGTCAATGTGCGCCATGATTCCGATGTTTCGAATCTTCGTTATTGAATATTCTCTTGCCATACTGCTAACTCCGCTCTTCTAAACCCAGATTGCCGATTGAAAGGCGGGGAATATGGACTCAGGAGCAACGAACTGCAAGGAAAAACCGACGAATTGCGATTTTGGCATCCAAGATTAACGAAACTCCAGCACGCCGAACCGGCCCGGCGCGTGGTGGTCGCCGAGAGTCGGCGATCACTGCGACGACTCCCTCGGGTCGCCCTGTTTCGTGCGTACCAACTCCAGGCCCATCCGAGCGCCGGCAGAGGGCGAAAGGATTTGCAGGTCCGCCCACGGGATCTCCATCTCGATCGTCCAGGCATCCGCCTCGCGGCCCGAGACGACCCTGGCCGAGCTGTTCCAGTCCTTGCTGCGGATGATCTCGTCGAAGAGGAATCCATCGGCATTGGCAATGAAGTGGTAATAGTCCTTGTGGTTCAGGCGCGTATCGAGGAATACCTCGACCGAGTCGTCCTCCCACAGAAAGCCGTCGCGCTGTGGGTGGGCGAGCTTCATGCTATCCAAGTTGGGCTGTCGGCAGCGGAAGGAACAGTAGAGGGCTCGATCGTCATACCCCATTCGGGCTTCTGTCGGGAAGGTCGCTTCGCTGAGGCCATCCACGGTCCGGAAGACGGAAGCGACATGGGCCTCGGTCCAAGCCGCATCGTCCAGCTTGCCGTCGATATCCGGCTTTTTCGTCAACCGAACGCACGCGAGCCGGACCGGGCGAGCGGCGATGAACGCGTCGGGCAAAGCGAGCCGGCGCCGATCCGTCGCCATCTGCCGGCCGTCAACCGACAGCTTGGTCTCGCGCTCCGGAAGCGGATAGACGCCGGGACCCACGAAGGCCACCGTAAAGGCCTGCCCACCCGCCTCGCCGGGCGCGAAGTCGCGCGACGACTGCGCGGGGTCCACCTTCCAGCCGCAGCCCGGCGCGAGGATCCAGCGGATCGACTCGGCGATCGTCGAATCGCTGGCGTTGGTGCGCGCGGATACGAGGTGGAAGACGTCGCCGGTGGCGTTCACGGAGTCCGGGCCGGCGAGCGCAAAATCGTAGGCGCTCTTCCAGCGCCGGCAGAAATCGACGGCGTTGCTGTAGGCGCCGCCGCCGGGCTTCGCACCCGGCCGCGCGTGGTCGAGAAACCAGAGATACAGCGCCGGGTCGCGGTATGCGGGTATCCAGCTGTCGTGGCCGACGCCCGGGAAGATCGTGAAGCGCGGATTGCCGCCCGCGGCCGTCACCGCATCGACCATGTCCTGGTGCTCGGTCAGCGGGACGACCGGGTCCTCCGCGCCGTGGAACGCCCAAATCGGCATGTCTTTCAGGACGGCGGCCTTACTGGGCGAACCGCGGCCGCAGACCGGCGCGATCGCGGCGAAGGCCTCGGGTCGCCGGCACGCGAGCTGCCACGTCGCCATGCCGCCCATGCTAAGGCCGGTCATGTAGAAGCGGTCCGGATCGACGCGGTATTTCTCGATCGCCTCATCCATGATAGCGAGCAGCTTGTGCGCCGACATCGGCAGCCATTCCTCCTTGGACGCCTGGGGCGCTATGACGACGAACGGAAAGTCGGGGCGGTGCATCGTCGGCGTCCAATTGCCCTTCACGCGCTCGAGGTCCGTCCCGCTCTCGCCGGAGCCGTGGAAGATCAGGATCGCCGGCCAGCGATCGTTGCCGCTCCCGGCATAACCGGTCGGCAACTGCACGATGTACTGCCCGGTGGCCTCCAACGTGACCGAACGCTTGAAGTCGATGTGATGCTGGCCGTCCGGCAGATTTGTTTGAGCGGCGGCAGAAAGGCAGAGCGCGAGCAGAACGGGCATCGAACGGTGCATGCAAACCTCCTTGTCGAAAGCTGTTCTTAATGCATAGGGAATCGCTCTTCTGGCGGCGCAGGCACAGGCCTCATCCAGTTCGCATGAGAGCGATTGCACTGAAGAGAACAATATAGACGCGGGATGGACGCGTCAAGATGAACGTCCGAGGGCGAAAGCCTGGTCGGACCAGAGCATAAGCGGTCTCCTTTCCTAATCCTCCTCCTAATCTTAATCGTAATCTTTCTTAATCCCGTCTTCGACAGGGCAAAGAGAGATTACGATTACGATTAGGATTATGAGGGAGGGAAACGAATCAAAAAAGAACCCCTCCTTCCCCGGTTCTTTTTGCATCCCCGGTTCGAGTGAGGTATAAAGGAGGCGAAACAGCGCTCCGGACACGCCGGGCGTATGTTATAAATCTTTTTGCTTTAACCGATTACATTGCCGTGAAACAAGAACCATTTGTCCATTTGCATTTTCACACGGAGTATAGCCTCCTGGATGGCGCCTGTCAGGTCGAACGAATCATGTCGACGGCCGCGGAATTGGGCATGACGCAAGTGGCCATCACCGATCATGGTACGTTGTACGGAACGATCGACTTCTACAAGAAAGCCAAGGCCGCCGGCATTAAACCCATCCTGGGGTGCGAAGTGTATATGGCGCATGGGAGCATGCACGAAAAGAAAACCGGCGCCAACCGAAGCCAGTCCAACCACCTGGTCCTGCTCGCGGAAAACGAGGAAGGCTACAACAACCTGATTTACCTGGTGTCCAAGGCGCACCTGGAAGGCTTCTATTACAAGCCCCGCATCGACAAGGAACTGCTGGCCGGCCATCACAAGGGGCTGATCGCGCTGGCGGCTTGCCTCAAAGGCGAAGTCACCGGCCATTGCGCGAACAACAACCTCGACGCGGCGGCCCAGGCGGCCGACGAATATGTCCAGATCATGGGCCAGGGCAATTTTTATCTCGAAGTGCAGGACCACGGCCTGCCCGAACAGAAAATCGCCAACAAAAACGTGCTCCTGCTTGCGAAACGCATGAACCTGCCGCTGGTGGCGACCAACGACGTGCATTACCTGAAGGCCGAACATGCCGAGGCCCACGAGGTGCTGCTCTGCCTGCAAACGCAAACGGTCATGACCGACGAGAAGCGCATGAAGTACTCGTCGGATCAATTTTACATGAAGAGCGGCGCCGAGATGCGGAAGCTCTTCGGCGAGATTCCCGAGGCGCTCGCCAATACGCTGGTCATCGCCGACCGCTGCAACGTCGAGTTGGAGCTGGGCAAGAAGCTGCATTTCCCTACTTATCAGGTGCCCGAAGGCTTCCAACATAAGGAATACCTCATCAAGATCGCCCAGGAGGGACTGAAACTCCGCTATGGCATCGAAGACGTGGATCGTCCGAAGAACGAAGCCGAAAAGCGAATTTCCGAACGCTTCTATTACGAGCTGGGCATCATCGAAAAAACGAAGTTCATCAATTACTTCCTGGTGGTGTGGGATTTCATCCATTTTGCCAAGAACCAACGGATTCCGGTCGGGCCCGGCCGCGGCTCGGGCGCCGGCAGCATTGTCGCCTATGCCCTCGGCATCACCGGCATCGATCCGCTGCACTACAACCTGATCTTCGAACGGTTCCTGAATCCCGAGCGCGTATCCCCGCCTGACTTCGACATCGACTTCTGCCAGACGCGCCGCGGCGAAGTGATCGAATACGTGAAGCAGAAATACGGCCGCGACAACGTCGCGCAAATCGTCACTTTCGGCACGCTGGGCGCCAAGACCGTCATCCGCGACATCGGCCGCGTGCTGGAGATTCCCCTCCAGGAATGCGACCGGCTCGCCAAGATGGTGCCGGAAGATCCCAAGATGACGCTGGAAAAGGCTCTCGAACAAAATCCCGAGTTCCGTGAGATGGCCGAAAAAGACGCCAACGCCAAGCGCATCCTGAAATATGCGCGCGTCCTCGAAGGCCTGCCGCGCAATCCCGGCACGCACGCCGCCGGCGTTGTGATCGGCGAAAAACCCCTGATCGAACTTGTGCCGCTCTCGCGGGATAAAGACAAGGAGATCATTACCCAGTTCGAAATGGTCCCCCTCGAACAGGTCGGCCTGCTCAAGATGGACTTTCTGGGATTAAAGACGCTGACGGTGATCCAGGAGGCCGTGGACAACATCAAGCTGACCTGCGATCTCGAACTGGACATCATGAAGATCCCGGTCACCGACCCGGAGACCTTCGCCCTGCTCAACCGGGGCGATACCGTCGGCGTGTTCCAGGTTGAAAGTCCGGGCATGCGCGATTTGCTCAAGCGCATCAGCCTCACTTGCGTCGAGGAGCTGATCGCCATGATCGCCCTCTACCGGCCGGGCCCGATGGACATGATCCCCGACTACATCGACCGCAAGCACGGCAAGGTCAAAATTCAATACGCCCATCCCCTGCTCGAACCCGTCCTCAAGGAAACCTACGGGGTCATGATTTATCAGGAGCAGGTCCAGCAGGCCGCCAACATCCTCGCCGGCTTTTCGCTCGGCCAGGGCGACATCCTGCGCCGCGCCATGGGCAAAAAGAAGGCCGAGGAAATGGCCAAACAGCGCAGCAAGTTCGTCGACGGCTGCGTCAAAACCAACAAGATCCCGGAGAAAAAGGCCGGCGAAATTTTCGACACCATCGAGCGGTTCGCCGGGTACGGGTTCAACAAGTCGCACAGCGCGGCGTACGGCATCGTCTCCTTTCAAACCGCCTATCTGAAGGCGCACCACCCCGCCGAATTCATGGCGGCCATGCTCTCCAGCGAAATGGGCAATACCGAAAAGCTTCCGGGCCTGGTGGCCGAGGCCCAGGAGATGGACATCCCGATCCTGGCGCCTAACGTCAACGACAGCGACGTGCGCTTCAAGCCGGTCAAGGACGGCATCCGCTACGGCCTCGCCGGGGTCAAGAACGTCGGCACCGGCGCGGTGGAAGCCCTGGTCAAGGAACGCCGGGCCAACGGCCCCTACAAGGGCCTGGTCGACTTCTGCATCCGCGTCGACAGCCAGGCGGTAAATCGAAAAACCCTGGAAAGCCTGGTGCGCTGCGGCGCCTTCGATTTCACGGGCCTCTCGCGCGGACGGCTCTTCCACGGCGTCGATTACGCCATGAGCCGCGCCGGCTCCATTCAGCGCGACCGCAAATCCGGCCAGGCCTCGCTGTTCGACATGCTCGGGGCCTCTTCTCCCGAAGCGTCCACAAGCGACGACCTGCCTCCCGGCGAGGCCTGGCCCGAAAGCCAGATGCTCTCCGCGGAGAAGGAACTGCTCGGGTTCTATATTTCCGGTCATCCGCTCACGGCGCACGCCTGGACGCTGAAGCAATACAGTCTGGCCGATCCCCAGGCGCTGGACAAAATCCCTTCCGGCGCCCAGACCCGCATCGGCGGGCTCGTGTCGCAGTTGCAGAAAAGATTCACCAAGAAGAGCCAGAAACCCATGGCGGTTTTCCGCCTGGAGCACCTCTACGGCTCGTTCGAAGTCGTCGTCTTCCCCGACACCTTCGAAAACTTCGGCGTCCATCTAAAAGAGGAAGCTCCCGTCATGGTCTGCGGGGAACTCGTACAGGCGGAAGGCCTGCGCATGAAGGCCGCCGAGCTTTATCCTTTGGCCGACGTGCCCAAGTTCTTCTCCAAATCCTTTAACATCCACATCCCCACGTCCGTCCTGGACGATCGCGTCATGAACATCCTGAAGGAAATCCTGCTCCGCCATCGGGGCGACACCCAGGTCATTCTCTGCCTGCAATTCCCTTCCGGCGAAAAGGTCTTCATGGACACGCACCGCTCGTTCAAGGTTTCCCCCAGCGAAAAACTGATCCACGAGATCGAACACATCCTCGGCGAGGACTGCGTCTACCTGGATATCAACAAGGCCCCCTGCCGCCGTCCCCCCGCCCATCCCCGCAACGGAAACGGCTTCTGATTCCATCTATCCCTACGGATTCTCTTGTCCCCGGCTGCCAGCCGATTCAAGGTACAATAGAGATCACCACGGGAAGCCCGGCAGCTCGATGAGCAGATGGGAGAAGCCCTCGTTCGCGGAAGGCAAGTTGGTGCAGGTCATCGTGGCGTTCTGGCCCGGCCGGCGGTAGACGTTGGTCGTTGTGGCGGAGACGAACAGATTGGTGGTTTCACAGATGCTGTAGAGGCGTTGCGTTACGCCGTGCCAGGAGAGCGCCGGGCCGCCGGACGCCAGATGAACGGATTCGATGCGAGGGAAACTGGAGGCATCGCGGAAACCGGTGCCGGCGATCAATTCCTGCCGGTCGTTGAAACCATCGGCGTCCATATCGGCGATATGAGGATTGGTTTTTTCCGCGGCCTCGGCCAGATTCGCGAGCTGGTCGCCGTCGGGATCGGCGCCGGGCTGACCGTTCGCCGGATCGCCGAAGTTGAGCTGCTCCCACCAATCCTCCACTCCGTCCCCATCGGCGTCGGGGGAGCCGTCGGGGATCCGGAAGGAGATGCGCTTGAGGAGCGGCAACGCCGGCTGATCGCCGGCATAGTCGAAGCTGTTGCTGTAAGCGAAATAGTTCCGGCCGCCGATGGTCCAGCGTCCGATCGTGCAGTTGGTGATGGGCAGCATGCCGTCGCCGTTTTGCTGGGAAATGTCTTTGACGGCAAAATACACGTTCGTGCCGGGGATCAGGCGGGCCGAATCCTGCGGCGTGGCCAGCTCGAACGGCGCCCATACGGACTGGTAGTACGGCCAGAACTTCTGAAACTTGCCGTCCCAGCGGTTGCTGATGGAGTAACGGCTGTCGGCGAGGATGTGAGCCGGCGCGGCGCTGGCCCAGTTGGCGTTGTCGATCGGGTCGAAGGAATACCGCAGTTCGTACGTGGAGTAGCTGTAGGCAAAATTCTTGTACTTGTCCATGAAGCCGATTTCGAAGGTTTTGTTCGACGGAAAATAGACCACGGACGGCGAGCAGATCGTTTCGTCGTTCTGCGGTTCGGGATCGAACTGAAACTCGATTTCGTCGAACCAGACGGCATAGGGCGCGCGGCCGATGCCGTCGTGAGGCTTGAAGCTGATGTACCAGCGGTACAGGTTCGTGAAATAGTCCGAGCCATAGCTGCGCAGGCTCGAACTGGGATAGGGATATTGCGCGGCGCCCGACCAGGCGTTGTTGTGCTGGGGATGGCCGTCGCAGAGAGCGCGGGTCCAACCGCCGCCTTGCGTGCAGATTTCATGATACCAATGCCCGCCGACGCCATTGAACGGACCGATGTTCACCGTGGGTTCCGGCCGTTGCCCCCATCCGCCGGGGCCGTTGGAGAGCGAGGATGGAACAAAGTAGTAGAAGCTCAGCCGGTTGGCGCCCTGCGCTTCCGGAATGGGATTGGTGCTGAGGTTCAGAAAGTAGACGTACGGGTGTCCCACGGTCGCGCCCCAGGCGACGGGATCGACGCCCATCCCAAGCCAATTCGTGAAGTGCGCTTTGGAGGTCGCTTTCAGTCCGTTCGTCAGCAGATATTCCGTGCTGTTGGTCGTGTACGAGTTTTTTCCTCCCGTCACGACGTACTTCAGGCTGTGGCCGGTCACGGCGTTGCCGCCGTCCACTTCGAGATAGCCGTAGGTCTCGAAGCCCATGTGATCGCTGTTGTAGGTGTTGAAATAGAGTTGAAGATAGTTGTGGTTGTTTGTGAAAGGGGCCGGATAGGCGTTCGTATTGCGCCAGCCGCAGGTGTCGTATTGCGTCATGCCGTAGGCGGCATTGGAGTTGATTTCCTTGGTCGTGTACAGCCACGTTGCACTGCCGGCGGGCGGGTCGTTGGAGCGCGTCGCCGGCAGATCGTCGAAGTTCATCCAGACGGACGGGGCCGCCGCGGCGTTGCCCGCCAGCAGCGCCCACCCCAAGAAGCCGGCGCACGTTTGTCGACCGATCCTGCTCATATCACAGAGAATACACAGCCTCCATATTTCCGTTTGCAACAAGTCATTTTTTCAACGATTGCCCCAGCGCCGATCCCGCATGCCGCCGAGCAGGTCGTCCATGAGATGCCGGGCTTCGGTCACGTGGCCGCCGGTTTCTTTCAGCGCTTCGTTCAGCATCCAATGGGCGTCGTCTTCGTCCCAGTAGGTCCGGGTCTGGATCAACAGCCCGAACATATCCGCAAGGCTTCCGACGGGCGCCTGCAAGTGCAAATCCTGATTCGCCGCCAGGGGGGCCGCCTTCGCGTAGGCTTCGTAATCGCCCACGAATTCGAAGATCATGAATTCGACAAACGCGGGGTTGAGCGGCGCGGGCGTGCCGGCCTGCAAAACCGGCTCCGGCGGCGCAGGAGGAAGAAGCGGCGTAGCCACGGCGCCCGGCGCGGGTCCCCAATCGTGCTGCATCGCCTCTTCGAACCACGTCGGGCCCGTCCCTGCGGCGCGTTGCTTCCGCAAGCGGCTGTAGCGGGAAAGGTAGGACATGGTGTACTCCAGCGATTCCAGGGCGTCTTCCCGCGAGAAGATTTCGAGGGCCGCCTCCGCGCCGAGGTCGGCTTGCATCTGAACCACGAGCCCCAGCATTCCGTACTGCTCGTAGGCGCGAGCCCAACCCGGCGTGACAAGTTCCGCCAGGCCATAGGCAAGGGTTTCGAGCAAGCCCGACGGATCGACGAGGCCGGCGGGATCCGACCCGGCATACTGATACGGGTTGGCGCTCATGGGAGCGCCGATGCGGGGCCACAGCGGCTCGCGGGAGAAGAACCGGCCCGACTGGGCGTCGTAGTAGCGCGCGCCGGCGTGATAAACCTGCTGCGTGCCTTCGCGGCGCACGCCGTAAGCGCCCATGAAGAGAAACGGTTGATCGCTGCCGCCGGTGCGTCCGAGCAGGCGACCGTACGGCGAATACGCGTAGGCGTCGGTCACGGCGCCGGTCGCATCGGACAACGCCAGCGTATTGCCGTTGCGGTCGAAATGGTAATGGCGCACCGCATGGCCGGCGGCGGGATCGATGCGATAAAGGAGTCCGCCGCCCGGGGTCCAGACGTAGAAGGCCGTCCAGGCTGCGCCGGTCTCGTTGCGTTCGGCGAGCAGGGGGGCGCCCGGCATTCCGACGGAATGGAAGAAGGCGTTCGTCCGGCCGGCTTCCGCGCGCGCCACGAGGTGGTCCAGTCCATTGCAGATCAGGTTCGCGGCGCCGCAGCGCGTGAGGCGGCCGGCGCCGTCCCACTCGATCGAATAGCCCGGCGCGTTCGTCAGCCGTCCGCGCGCATCATAGGCATATCCGCCGCCTGCAAGCTGCGAGGCGGCATCGTAGCGCTGGGTCGAGACGGAGGTGAGCATGCAGGCCGAGGGCGTCAGCGGGGCCACCGTGACCCGCTGGGTGGGCTCTCCGGCGGCGTTGCAGTCGTACTGGAGGTCGATTAGCGAGCCTTCGCGGAGTTGCGTCAACCGACCGGCGTTGTCCCAGGCATACGTCGTGTTCAGGCCGTTGGGACGCCGGATGGCGGTGAGCCGGAAGTCGGCGTCGTACTCCAGTCCGATGCTCGCGCCACTGAGCGTATCGGCCACGTTGGTCAGCAGTCCGTTGGCCGAATCGTATTGGTAGTTCACGGTGAAGGAACCGCCGGCGTAGCTGACCGAGGCAAGCCGTCCGGCCGCATCCCAGGCGTAACCGAAGGCCATGCCGTTCTGCACGAAATTGGTCACGCGTCCTTCCGCGTCGTATTGCATGGCCGCGCCGTCCGCCGCGGTCAATCGCCCGTTGTCGTCGTAGGCGTACGCCAGCGACGGACCGCCGGCGTATTGGCGATTGGTGACGAGCCCGACGGCGTCGAAACCCAGCGCCAGCGTTCCGAGATCGGGATACTGAACTCCGATCATGCGCCCGCGCGCGTCGTACGAGTAGCTCCATGTGTTGGTCAGGGGATCGCTCATGGACGTCAGCCGTCCGGCGGGCGAATACGCAAAACCCCACCGTTGCGTGTTGAAATCCGTCATTTCCACGAGCCGGCCCAGCGCGTCGTACGCATTCGTGGCCAAGCCCAGACCGGGCGCTTCCACCGAAAGCAGGCGTCCCAACGCATCGTATCGGCGCCGACGGGTCCGGCCCAGGGCATCGGTCGTTTGCGCGATCCGCTGCATGGCGTCGCGTTCGAACGAGACGGCCTGTCCGAGTCCGTTCGTGAACGACGCGACGCGCCCAAGCGCATCCCGTCCGACGCCGGATTCGCTTCCTGTCGGCGACTCGGAGGCTTGCGGCAGCCCCTCGGCACTGTAGGCCTCCGTCCAGGCGGAGCCGGCAATGGTCATTGTGGTCGGGCGGCCATGCTTGTCATAACCGAGTTCCGTCCGCACGCCCGAGGTATCCATGATCAACTCCGGCAGTCCGCGGGCGTTGTACTCACAGCGCGATACCGCGCCGTTCCGATTCGTTACGGCCACCAGCCGATTCATCGCATCGTAGCCGAACTTCGTCGCCCGCCCGGAGGGGTCCGTGAGGACAACCGCATTCCCGTTGGCGTCGTACGCGGTGCGCGCGACCTGACCGAGTTCGTTGGTATACGCCGTGAGCCGGTCCATCGAATCGTAGCCCCATGCGGCGAAGGCGGCATCCGGATGCGTGACGCGGGTCAGCCGCTTCGAGGCATCGTAACCGTAGGTCGTGATCCCGGTGTCGGAATCCCGGGTCGTGGCCAGGGCGCCGTCGGGGTTGTAGGTAAACGCCGACCAACCGCCGGCGGGATTGGTGATCGCGAGCAATTGGCCGCGGGAATTGTAGGCGCCACGCCAAGTTCCGCCCAGGCGGTCGATCCGGCTGGTCACGTTGCCCCGTCCGTCGCAATCGAACGTCTCGAACGAGCCGTCGGGATAATCGATGCGGGCCAGGTCGACAAACGTTACGGCGACGGTATCGGCCGCGCCGGGGTTGACGAAGGACTGCGCGCGCGGAGTCCACGCGAATCGAAGCGCATCGCCTCGCGCATTGGTCGCCGCGGACGGCAGGCCGGACGCCGGATCGTAGGCGAAAGTCGCCGTCCCGCCCAACCGGTCGGACACCGAGGCGAGGTGTCCGTTTGTGTCCTGCGCAAACAGAATGGACTCGCCGTCGGGATCGGTCAGCAGGGCCGGGAATCCGTGCGAGCTCGAGTGAGCGTATACGTTCGTGCCTCCATCCGGCGCCGAGACGATTACCAGATTGCCGTTCGTAATGTAAGTCAGGGCGGTTTGGTTGGAGTAGGCATCCCACTGCGAAACCACGCGCGGAAAACTTTCGCCGTAGAGCGTCTTCATTTCATACGCCTGAACGTAGGGCGTGTTGCCCGCGGGATTCCTCACGGCGGAGATCAGGTGGTAGAAACCGCCCATTACGCCGCCGTAACCGAAACGCATCCCCTGCCCGCCCGCGTTCGTAATCGAGCGCAGCGTAGCGACCGGATCGTTGCCGTTGTCCGGCGCGAACGTTTCGTAATAGAAGCTCGCCGAGCGGCCGGCGGAATCGGCGACGTTGGTCATGTAGGAGGCATAGCTCCACGACAACGTACGCCCCAGCCCGTCGCTCACGGAGGCCGGACGTCCGATGGAGGGCGACGCATACGAGAAGCTCAGGCTGTTCGTGTTTCGATCCACGATGTACCGGATGCGCCATTCGTTGGCGCCGCCGGCGCCCTGATGCTTCTCGAACATATAGAGCCGCGCTGTCGAGGGATCGGCCAGATAGAGCCCGTTCGTGGTTTCCTGCAGTTGATAGCGAACGCGCGGGACATTGTCCTGATAAACGTGTCCGCCGATATCCGCGGACATGCCCGTCAGCCCCCAGTTGCTCGTGGATTCCCGCTGGAAGGACACCATGCGCGCATCCGGCAGATAAACCGTGGCGTAGACGTTCGTGCCCAGGTTCATGCCGGACGAAGCGTGCGCGTAGGGACTGCACCAGAAGGTGTACGGCAGACTCATCAATCCGTAGCCGCGATACAGGTCGGAACGATAATACAGCCGGCACTCGAGGCGCATCGGCCCCCCAAGCGACAGCAGCGGCAGCTCGAAGTAGTAGGCTCCGTTGGCGGCAGAGACCGGATCGCCTTGCGCCAGCGACTTGCCGTAATCCCGCGTCGCCCCCGGTATGCCCGCCTCGTAGCCGGCGACGGGCAACGTCAGCATGATAAGAATCGCGCACGCCCCTGCTCCACGCAGAACCGTTTTCCCAATGCATTTTTTCATGGCGAGGCCCTCTTATGGTTTGATCACAATGATTCGATAGAAACGATCGGGAATCTCCGGCGATCGCATCTCGATCGTCCCGTTCGTCGGCGCAAAAATTAACGGCGCCGCATTGGTCCAAGTTCCGGCAATGGGTTCGGCAGCCTGGAATTGATAGTTGCGGTTGGAAACGCCGATCCACTGCACGACGGAGGTCCCGCCGCCAGCGAGAATGCGCTCCACGCGGAAATATCGTCGCGGATCGTCCAGCGCCGTGCCGGCGATGAACTCCTGCAAATCGTTCATCGCATCGTCGTCCGTGTCCGTCCGCGTCGGATTGCCGCGACAGACATACTCGTTGCTGTTCACGACCCCGTCGCCATCGGGATCGCCCGCGCCCGTCTGCGAGAGATCCGGGAAGTAGCGCAGTTGCCAAAGGTCCGGCAGGTGGTTGCCGTTGGAATCCATGGACAAGTCGTTTCGGGCGATCTCCAGCTTCAGGAGCCGGTTGCCGTTGGGGTCGTATTGGCAGTGAATCGCCGCCTCGTTCGTATCGAAAGCGTAGAAGGCCGTAACCAGCCGCCCCGCCTCGTCCCGGTCGTACCGCGTTACTTCCGCCGCGTCGCCAAACGCATGGAGCAAATAGCGCTGGCCCCGCGTCACGATTTCCACGTTCATGAGAGCGCCCAGGCCGGCGGCCGCGGCCGTGTCGCAGCCCGCGTAGAACGTCAAAGAAACCGTGTTCGAGTAGGGCAATTCTTCATACTGGTACGGCTCGGTCGTCGTGAAGTAATTTCCGTACTCATCCACATAACTCTTTTCGCCTACCGCCAGGGACTGCGAATAGACGTCTCCCCCCAGCGGAAACTCATCCAACAGGTAGGACAAGTCCTCGCCGAGAGTGGACACGCTGCCCGTCGTGAAGATCGGGTAAAACCGAGGCCGCCCCCCAAAACGCGTCACGACATCGTCCAAACCCACGCCGTTGACGATCCCATCCAGGTCTTCCAAAACCCGGCGAACCGTGTAGTCATGACGGCCAAACACATTGCGTTCGACGCCCGCCACCTTTTGCGTCATCAGGTGGATGCTCATCATGTCGGGGTCCTCCGCGCGCGCCGCGACGGCGCAAACCGCCAGCCCAACGGCGCTCAGGCAAGTTTTCCAATCATTGGAAAAAGTCCGGCGAAATTTTCCAATCATTGGAAAAAATTCGACGCGATTTTCCAAACATTGGAAAAAAAAGAGAACGGTTTTCCAAGGATTGGAAAACGTCCGTAAAATATGCATGGCTCCCCCCTTCGGTACGAATTGCAGATGGCGATCAAGGTCCGATTCCAACGTTTATTATAGGATTTAGCCATCTCGCCGACAAGTCATGATTTCTCGAGGGTGCATCTTGACACGGCCCCCGCGCATACGAATAAGAATCCACGTCCTTACGGACGCGGCTACGTAGCCGCCGGCGTAAGCCCTGTCTCTTATACACATATTTTGCGCTTCGTGTTCGGCTAAGCTCAAATCGCCGCAAAGGGTTGCGGCTCCTACCGGAAGGCCATTGATTTTTGTAGGAGCCGCACCCCGTGCGGCGATCCAGCGCTGGGTGGAGCAGTTCTTTATTCGTTGCTTATCCTTCTCATCCGAGAAGATTTACCCCACGGATGGCAAAGCGGTCCCACGGATAAGGAATTAGGACTTGGTTGAAGGCCAGACTCTCTTGGAGAATTTTGTGTATAAGAGACAGGGCGTAAGCCGGTGGTGCCAGACGTTGAGGAGGGGCCTGTCAAGATGCACCCAGGCCCGAAGGGCGACGTTACGGAGCGTTGACAAACCTTCGTCGTTGTGGAGAATGCGCTGAGCATCAGGACTCTAGGGCCGAAAACGCTGGACGTATCATCGCGGGGAAGGAGGGACTAACGTGTCAGTCGTCGCCAGTCGTTGTAAGAGGGTTTCGCTGCAGGAAGTCAGCCTGGTTGTGTCAGGGCTTTACTTGCTGGTCATGGTCGCGCTCACCTGGTTTCGCCCCGGAACGCAAGCGCAATACATGGCGATACAAAATATCCTTCAAGCCCTGCCTCCGCTTCTTGTGGGGCTCTTGGGCCTGCATTATGCCGTCAAGACTCCTCTTCTCCGCCGTCGAATGCGCATCGGCTGGACGCTGATCGGTTTGGGTTGCCTGGCCTGGGCGCTCGGAGACGGCCTATGGGCTATCCTTGAAAGCGGGCTCGGTCATACCGTCCCCTTCCCCAGCTGGCCGGACACGGGATACGTGCTCTCTTATGCGTTCTTATTTGCAGGGCTATTTTTTTTGCTGGGACAATGGGGAAGCACCGAGCGAATCCGCATCATGGTCGACAGCCTGCTCATCGCCGGCAGCATCGGCATTCTCAGCATGTATTTTCTTGTTCAGCCGCTGGTGAAAACGGAGACCTCCGCGGTTGAGCGCTGGCTGGGCGTCGCCTATCCCATGGCAGACCTGGCCATTCTATTTAGCGCGCTGCTGATTCTCCATGTGCGCCGGCTGGACTTGCCGCTACGGCGAATGATCATGCTCATGTCCAACGGCCTGGCGTGCTTCTTTATTGCCGATTCCGCGTTCTTTCTCCTGACCCTGTTCGATCGGTACCGAAGCGGCGCCTGGACCGACTTGATGTGGACTCTCGGCTGGATTTTCATCGGCAGCGCATTCGTCTTTCGGCGTAGTGAATTTCCAGGACAGAACTCGCGAAAACAGGATAAAGAGCCCCCCCCACCGCGTCTGATATATGCCATCGTTCCCTATTTGCTGGCGGCGGCCACAACCGGCTTGGTGTCCCTCTGCGATGCGCTGGACGGGTCCATCTCCAACCAGACCTTCATGTCGATTCTTGGCCTGATTTCGTTGATCATGCTCCGGCAGATTCTCCTGGTGATTCAAAATCGCCGGCTGACGGAACGAACGCGCCGGCTCAATACCGAGATGTCCCAGCTCATTGCCATGCAAACCGAGTATTTGGAGGAGCTGAACATCGAGATGGCCGAACGGCAGCGCATCGAAAAGGAATTGGTCCATCATCGTGAAAGCCTGGAGGAAACCGTCCGGGAGCGAACCGACAAACTCCGGGAGCTGAACACCCTTCTGCAGACGGAAGTCACCGAACGGCGGCGCGCCGAAAAAGAGGTGAGGGAAGAGCTCTCGGTTCGCCGGCAAATCGAAGAGGCTTTGCGCAAGAGCGAAGAACAATACCGGATGCTGATTGAGATCATCCCCCACAGCGTTCAGGAAATCGATGCCGGGGGACGAATCAACTTCGCCAACCGGGCCAGCGAGCGTATGTTTGGTTATACGGAGACGGAGTTGAAGAAGATGCCGTTTTTCGAACTCCTGGCCGGCAAGGAAGAACGCGAGCAATGCCGCCAATTGTTCAGCCGCCAGACCGAGAACCAGCCCCCCTTGAAGTCGGCCGTCCACCAGGGCCTTACCAAGAACGGGCAAGCCATCTGGCTCCAGGTCGATTACAACAGCAAGCGGGATTCCGAAGGCCGGGTGCTTGGGCTGATTGCCATCGTCACCGATATCACCGAACAAAAGCATCTTCAGGAGCAGTTGCTGCGATCGCAGAAACTGGAAACCGTCGGACGCCTGGCAGGCGGAATCGCCCACGACTTTAACAATGTGCTTACGGTCGTTACTGGCTACTGCGAAATGTTGCTGGCCCGCGTCGAGGAATCCGATCCCACCAAGGAGGCCGTTCAGGAAATCCAAAAGGCGGGGCGCCGGGGCGCCGCGCTAACCCAACGTCTGCGCGCGTTCAGCCGCAGCCAATTTGCACGGCCGGTCGTCCTGAATTTGAACGATCTGATCGGCGACATGACGAAGATGCTGAAACTGCTGATCGGCGAAAACGGCCATCTGGTATTCCGCCCGGCCCCGAAATTGAGCATGGTCAAGGCCGATCCAAATCAACTGGAGCAGGTCGTCATCAATCTGGTGGTAAATGCCATTGACGCCATGCCGCAAGGCGGCACGGTGTTCGTTTCCACCTCGAATATTCAGGAAGACAAAAACTTCTCCTTCCACAGCCAGGCTATCGAAGCCGGCGGCTATGCGGAGATACGGGTGTGCGATACGGGCATCGGCATGAGCGCGGAGGTGCAGGCCCATCTTTTCGAGCCCTTTTTCACCACCAAGCCCAAGGGCAAGGGCATCGGCCTGGGACTGGCTATGGTTCATAGCATGGTGCGCCAGAGCGGCGGCCATGTTCTGGTGGAAAGCCAGCCCGGACGCGGGACGGAGATCGCCATCCGGCTGCCCCGCGCGAAGGGCGTTCCCGCGAAGCCTGAAAGCGTACGAAAGAAGGACGACGCATTGGCCGGAACTGAAACCATCCTGCTGGCGGAAGACGAGGAAGGCGTCTTGAAAATGACGACCGGGATTCTCCGGAAGATGGGGTACCACGTGCTGCCGGCGCGGGACGGCCATGAGGCCTTGCGCCTGAGCGCGCATTTCAACGGCCACATCGATCTGTTGCTCACGGACGTCATGATGCCCGGCATGACCGGTTTGGAACTGGCTCAAAGCATGGCCCGGCTGCGGCCTTCGACCCAGACCCTTTTCATGTCGGGCTACTCGGAAGAAATGATGCGGCAGTATCATGTGAAGGGATCTCTCGATCCGCTCCTTCGCAAGCCCTTTGCATCTCACGAACTGCTCTCGGCCGTGCGCGCGAAACTCACTCTCAGCGAAGTGCTCGCGTAAGTTTGTTCTCGCGCTCCGTCGCAACCGGAGAAAAGACGGTTGCGACGGAGCGCAACCCTCCAAAAGGCAAAGCTAACGACAGAGACCGCCTTACTGCTTCTCCAGCCAATCTCTCACGCCGGGAGCCGAAGGGTCGTTGGGGGCCAGCTCCAGGAAGCGCGTATACGCCTGCATGGCCTGACTGCGCGTCTTGGGTTGGTCGGCATAGACCATGCCCAGCACGTAATAGGCCTGCGCGTATTGGGGCTGCAGTTTCAGGATGGTGTTGAGCTGATCGATGGCGGCGGCGTTTTCGCCCAGCTTTTGATGGATCAGCGCCAGGTTATAACGGGCATTGACGGTGTCGGAGCTGATTTGAAGGGAACGGTGATAGGCTTCCTTGGCCAGTTGGAGCTCGCCTTTGGCCCAGTAGGCGGAGCCCAGATTGTAGAAGGCATTCGCCAGGGTGTCGTCGTTTTCCACGGCCCGCGTGTAGTAATAAACCGCCCGATCCCAGTCTTCCTGCTGCTGATAAATCGTGCCGCGGTTATACGCCTGGATCGCCGCTTTGGTGTTGCGGAAAACGGGCTTTTTGATGTCCAGACGGGAGTCGGCCGCCGGGGCGGAAGTCTCCGTCCGTTGCGGCTCGGCCGCCGCCGCTTCCTCGATCGCCGGACGGCGCATGGTTTCCGCGGGCAGAATCGGCTCCAACAACTTCAAGCGCTCGGAGGCCTTGAGCACGCGGGGATCGCCTGGGAAAAGTTTTTCGAATTGCCGGTAATACTCGATGGCTTTGTCCTGTACGCCGAGTTGCCGGTCGTAGAGTTCGGCCAGCGCCCACAACGTATCCGGATTGTTCGGTTCGGCTTGGGCGGCTTGCTTGAGCGTGACGAGGGCGGCATCGTATTCGCCGGTTTTTACGGCCGCTTCGGCCAACGCCAATTGGGCCAGCGTCATTTTGGGATTGAGCGTGAGGGCCTGCTTGAAAGACCGCAGGGCGGCGTCGGGTTGTCCACGCGTCATCAAAAATCGGCCCAAGGCATAGTGGGCTTCGGGCTGGTCGAAGCATAACCGGGCAGCGGTCCGCAGGGCTTTTTCCTGCCGGGCATAATCTTTGCTCCGCCCGGCCTTTTCAGCCTCGTCCAGACAGATGGACAAAGCCTTCTTGGGTTGCCCCCGATCAAGGGCTTCGCGCGCAACCGCCTGGTAATCGCGCGCACCGGCGGAAGGCTGGACTGCCGAGGCGGCGGGCGCAGAGGCCGGGCTTTCCGGGACCGCCGGCGCTGCCGCAGGACCCGAGGCTTGTATGGTTTCGGCAACGGACGGAGCCGCCGCCGGCGCGGATTCGACCGGCGGGGCCGCGGCAAGCGCAACGCTCATCTCATCCAAGGCCTGTCGGGCCTGGTCGGCAAAGGGGCCGCTTTTCTCGACCTCGAGGAAATTCTTGTAAAACTCACGGGCCTGATCGCGATCCCCGAGGTCGCGTTCGTAGAGCACCCCAAGATTGAAGAGCGCCGGGGCGTAATGGGGGTTCTTGTCGAGCGCCTGCATCAGATAAAAAACGGCCTTGTCGGCGCTTCCGGAATAGGCCTCAAGCAGGGCCAGCGAAGTCAGTACGCGGCTGGATTGAGGCGCACGAGCCAGTGCGCCGAACAAGGCTCGGCGAGCTTCCGGCCACTTGCCGTTACGAACATGAATCGCCGCGACATATTCCTGGGCGCGAGTATCCGATGGCGCCAGCGCGGCCGCCTCCTCCAGCAACGTGATCGCGCGGGCGGCATCCCCACTCTTGTCCGTGAGTACGCCAAGATTGTACGCCGGTTCGGAAAATGTCGGGTCCGACTGGCGGCTCGATTCGAACGCCTGCCGGGCCTGCTCCATCTGGCCAAGCCGGAAAGATATGATGCCCATGTAGTTGTAAACGGAAGCATTGGCCTCGCTGCCAGGACGAAGGCTCAGCGATTTCTCCAGCAGCGTGCGGGCGCGAACGTAATTGCCCCGGGAGGCCTCTTTCAAACCGCGTTGGAATTCCCGTTCGCCGGGCTCGCCGCCGCAACCGAAAAAGAGGAGCGCAACGACTCCCAATGTCAGACAAGATATGACGATAGACCTTTGCATGTTTTTCCAGTGGCCGCAGTCTATCGCATGAAGCCGCCCCGTGCAACAGACATCCGCGGGGTGGGAGGTAAACAGTGAACAGTAATCAGTGATCAGTAAACAGTGATCAGTGAACAGTGATCAGTAAACAGTGATCAGTGTACCATCCTCGAATCACTGTTCACTGATTACTGACCACTGTTCACTGTTTACTGATTACTGTTCACTGATTACTGCTCCCGCCCCCGCCCTCACTGAATCCACACCTCCCGCGATCGCGGGCCGTCGAATTCGCAGAAGAAAATCCCCTGCCAGGTTCCCAAGCAAAGATGGCCGGCTTCGACCAAGACCTGGAGGGAAGAACCCATCAGACTGGCTTTCATATGCGCTGCGGAATTTCCTTCGCCGTGCCGATAATGGTTTTCCCACGGAACCATTCGTTCCAGGATGTTGCCCAAGTCGGCCGCCACATCGGGATCGGCATGCTCGTTGATGGTCACACCAGCCGTCGTATGAGGCACATAGACGGTCACGAGTCCATCCCGGAGCCCGAGGTCCTTCAATTCGGCCCGCACCAGGTCCGTAATGTCGATAAATTCCGTTCTCCGATGGGATTGAATAGAAATCTTTTTCATAATGGGTATACTATAAGCCCGAAATGAATGAACTGAAAGTCAAACTCGCCGGCGAGGGCCGTCCGGCATGGAGAAAGACGCGATGAGTCTGGTCACGCTGGCCCTCCTGTTGTCGCTTTTGTGTTTGCTGGCCTGTTCCGCCTTTTTTTCGGGCTCGGAAACCGTCTATTTCTCTTTAAATCCCCTTCAAATCCGGCGCATCAGCAAGAAAAACCCGACGGGCGGCGAGCGGATACGGCAGATTTTGAACACGCCGACCCGGTTGCTTTCTACGGTCTTGATCGGCAATACCATTGTCAACGTCGCTGCCGCCAACGTCGCCTATGTGCTGGCCGAACGTTTCGTCCCCGGCCGCGGCGAGGCCATTTCCATCCCGGCCCTGACGCTGGTTCTACTGGTCTTCGGGGAAATCGGCCCCAAACGGCTGGCCTTGTTCTACGCGGAAACGCTGGCGGTACTTTTTTCGCCGCTCGTTTCAGTCGTCACGCTGATCATGACGCCCCTGCGGCTTGTCATGGAAAAGATCACCCGGCGCCTGGAGCCGCTCTTTCGTCCGCACGGCAAGACCCTGAGCGAAGAAGAATTCGAGACCGTTCTGGAAATCAGCAACGAAGAAGGCATCCTCAATGCCGACGAGCTGGCCATGATCAAGGCCATCATCCGGCTGGAAGACCTCAAGGCCAGCGACGTCATGACCCCGCGCGTGGACTTGATCGGCTTCGATTTGGACGATCCGCCGGCCCTGGCCCTGGAAAAGGCGCGGCAGTCCAAGAAGAACTTCCTCCTGCTCTATCGCGGCCAGTTCGACAACGCGGAAGGCTTTCTCGACGTACGAAAGTTCCTGCTCGATCCCGAACACCGCATCGACGCCGCCAAGACGCCGCCGTTTTTTGTCCCGGAAAGCAGCCCGCTCAACCGGCTCCTGTCGCGTTTCCAGAAGGAACGGCGCCGCATTGCCGTGGTGGTGGACGAATACGGCGGCACCGCCGGCCTCATGACCCGCGGCGACATCCTGGAGGAAATTTCGGGCGAGATTTATAATGAGCTGAGCAAGCCGCGCCCATTGTTCCAGAACGCCGGCCCGCATCGGTGGCTGGTCGACGCCAACATCAGCCTGGAAGAATTGAACCGCAAGCTCCGGCTCAATCTCGAGGCCGAAGGCGCCGACCGTTTATCGGGCTGGATCGCGGCCAAATCGGGCCATATGCCCGAGCAGGGCGACATCCTTGAGGAACAAGGCACCCGCATCACGGTGCTGCAAACCATCAAGCTGCGCGTGACCCTCGCACAAATCGAACGCGTTGGAAAAGGGGACGAAGAATGATTTTGCTGGAATTCATCCTGATGTTCGTCTGCCTGGCGGCCAGCGCCTTTTTTGCCGGGATCGAAACGGGCGTGATCTCCATTAACCGCCTGCGCCTGCGCCACCTGGTGCGGCGCGACATACCCGGCGCCAAGATCATCCAGGATTTCCTGATGGAACCCGACCGGCTGTTGGGCACGACTCTCGTCGGCACCAATCTTTGCCACGTCATGGCCACGGTCCTGGCCGCCAGCCTGGGCGTCCATTTGCTGGGCGTCGAAGGCTCCTGGGTCGCAGGCATCCTGATTACGCTGGTCATCCTCATCGCCTGCGAATACATCCCCAAGGCTTGGTTCCAGAGTTTTCCGGCCCGCCGCACCATTCCCTTCGCCTCGCTGCTGTTTTACTCCAGCCGCGTGCTGGCGCCCATCGGACAGCTCGTTACCGGCCTCATCAAGCGCATCGTTCCCGAGCCGGACGGGGAAAAACAAACCGGACAACCTTTCGTGTCCCGCGACGAACTTCTGCACCTGACGCGCGAGGGCGAACGTTCCGGGGTTCTGACGCCCGATGAGCATCGCATGATTCACGGCGTGTTCGAACTCAAAGCCAAGCCCTCCGGCCAGATCATGATTCCCCGTAATAAAATCGTCAGCGTACCCGCCAGCCTGTCGGTGACCGAGTTGTTGAACGTGGCCCGCGAGAAAATGTTCAATCGTTTTCCGGTGTATGACGCCGAGCACAAGACCTTCGTGGGCATCGTGCATATCTTCGATGTGCTGGCCGACGTCAACTCCGCCGGGAAAACGGTGAAGGATTACATGCGCCACCCGCAACTGGTCTCCATCTTCACGCCCGTCGATCATGTCCTGCCTCGCATGCGCGTCACACGCCAGCCCATGGTGCTGGTCTCCGACGAACGCATGGAAGTCGTAGGCCTGGTCACGCTGGAAGACGTCCTCGAAGAAATCGTCGGCGAGTTCTGAGGGAAGGAAGAGAAGAAGTAAAAACAGTGAGCAGTGATCAGTAATCAGTAATCAGTTATCAGTTATCAGTTATCAGTTATCAGTGATCAGTTATCAGTTATCAGTTATCAGTAAACAGGGAACATTATCAGGGAATGACTGCTAAGCCGCCAAATCAGGATCGCAATCTCTACGCCGTCGCGGGGTGGAGTCACATCATGCCGTTTGCGGCTTGGATTTTGGCGATGGCCGGGCTGGAGTGGATCGGCGGCCCGGCGGCTTGGAAATATGTTTTTCGGACCGTGCTTTGCTGTGGCTTGTTTGGCTATTTGCGCCCGTGGCAGTGGTATGCGCGGCCGGTTTGGAGACAGCTGCCGGCGGCGGTGGCGGCGGGCGTCCTGGTCTTCGCGAGCTGGGTGCTGCCGGAAACAGCCTGGATGGATCGCTGGCCGGCCGTGCGGGATTTTTATCTGACGTGGCTGGTTTTCCCCTTGGGCAAGCTGCCGGCGTATGTGCTGGACTCTCCCTATGCTCCGGAGCGCGCCGGCTGGTTCTTCAGCCTGATCCGCCTGGCCGGGTCAGCTTTTGTGATTGCGGTCATTGAGGAATTCTTCTGGCGAGGATTTCTTTATCGTTGGATGCTGAAGCGGAACTTTCTGGATGTGGCGCCCGGGCAAGCGGCGGATTGGACGATCGTGTTGGGTTTAAGTCTGGCTTTCGGCCTGGAACACGACCGGTGGTTCGTGGGCGCGCTGGCCGGTTTAATTTACTTACAGGTCTATCGCCGGAGCGGGGATCTTTGGTCAGCCATTGCGGCGCATGCGACAACCAATCTGCTGCTGGGGATTTACGTGCTGAGTTCCGGCGCATACCGATTTTGGTAAGCAAAGAAAACGCCTGATACTGTTTACTGATCACTGTTTACTGTTTACTGATCACTGATTACTGATCACTGATTACTGATTACTGTTTACTGATTACTGTTTACTGTTTACTGATCACTGTTTACTGTTTACTGATTACTGATCACTGCCCCCCGTTTTTAGCTTTGTTTTCCATGCCTTTCTACGATTTAATGATGCACGATTTTTCAAATAGGCATTTTTTATGAACTCCATACCGATTCTCGATGCAGCCGCCTTTATGCAGCGGGTCGCGCAAAGCCGACGGCCCTATCACGATCGTTATTATTCCATGTACTCCAGCGTGCTGGACGGCATCGTCGTCGATCCGGTGTTGATGCAGGTTCCGATCGACGACCACATGGTCCACCGCGGCGACGCCGTCTTTGAAACATTCAAGTGCGTCGAAGGCCGCATCTACAACCTCCCGGCCCACCTCGAACGGCTGACCGGCTCGGCGCGATCGATCGGCTTGGCGCTTCCCTGCTCCGGGGAGACTCTGCGCGACCGCGTGCTGCAAACCGTCCGCGCCGGCGGAAAGCCGGAGGCGCTCGTCCGCCTGTTCGTGTCGCGCGGCCCCGGCAGCCTGGGCATCAGCCCTTACGAATGCCCCGAGCCGGGGTTGTACATCGTCGTCTACGAATTGAAGCCTCCGTTCATGCAACAACATCCCGACGGCGCCCGGATTCGGGCAAGCGCCATCCCCGCCCGCAATGCGCCGTTTGCCAACATCAAGAGCGTGAATTATCTCTTGAACGTCCTGATGAAAAAAGAAGCCGTCGACGCCGGAGTGGATTTTGTCGTCGCCTTCGATACCGAAGGTTTCATGGCCGAAGGCCCGACGGAAAACATGGGCATCGTCTCGCCCGCCGGCGTCCTGAAAATTCCCAAACCCGGCCATATCCTGGCCGGAACCACTATGCTCCGATGCATCGAACTGGCCCGCCCGCTCGTAGCGGACGGGACGCTGACCGCGGTTCAGGAAGCCGATATTACGAAGCAGGAGGCGGCGGAAGCCGCGGAAATCCTGGTCTTCGGAACAACCCCGGATGTCACAGCCGCGGTGGAATACAACGGCCAGCCGGTCGGCAATGGAAGCCCCGGACGCATCTATCAGGCCCTCAGCCAACGGCTGCAGGACGACATCTTTCACAACCCGGCCATGCAGACTTCCGTCTTCGCCTAATACCATCCGATCGACTCTTGACTTTTCGTAAAATCAGGACACCATGACACATGGACTTAAAACCAAAGGAGGTCCCATGAAAAAATTGCTGTTAGTTGCTGCCTTATTGTCTCTTTCCGTCAACGGATTTGCCGCCCTCTTAACCCAGGGAACCAGCGAAATATCCGTGTCGGGCGTTTGGGATTTCCGCTCCATTAACAAACGGCTCATCGACGCCGAGATTTTCTACGGCTACTTCATCATGGACCAGATTGAAGTCGGCCCCCGGGCTTCGTTCACGGACGACGATTTGCACCGCGCCTGGTCCATCGGCGTGGCCGGCGAATTCAACTTCGACTTGTCGGAATTGGAAATCGTACCGGAAATCGTTCCTTTCGTGGGAGCCTCCCTGAGCGTGGCCGGCGCCTCGCTGGAAATCCCGACGACGGAGGAAGAAAAACAGGACGACAACGGCCTGAACCTCGGCCTCGAAGGCGGCGTGAAGTTTTTCATCACCGACAACCTGGCCATTTCCACATCGCTTTCTGTCGACGCGTGCACCGGCAAAATCTATGCAGACGAAGGCGAGCTTAAGAATACCGACTCGCGCCTGAACATCGGCATGCGTTACTATTTCTAAGCCGGCTTCAAGCTGACAGGGGGAATCCGTGAAAAAAGTCCTGCTACTGCTGGTTGCTTGTCTGGCGATATCCACGGCCCGAGCCGATTCGTTGGCCGTGGGAACCCAGGAAGTGGCTGGCGGGTTGGGGTTCGACCGCGATCAAGCCATCCGGGCGGACGCCTACTACGGATATTTTTTCATGTACGGATTCTCCCTGGGCCCCCAAGCGTCCTATCTGCGCAGTTCCGACGCGGAAACCTGGATTCTCGGCGCCCGCGCCGTCAAAAACATCAACCTGGGCAAACCCTTCATCCTGCCGTTCCTTGCGGCGGGCGTTTCGTATGCAAGCACCGACGCCGATAAAGGGTTCCCCAACGCCAGCGACGACGCCGCCGTATTGCGCGGCGACCTCGGCGCCAAAGTAGCCCTCTCCAAAACCATCGCCCTCTCCGCCGCCCTCATCCTCGAAACCGCCACGCGGGAAGTTTTCGTGCGGGACGAAGATCTCGAACGCAGCAACATGAGCTTCGAAGCCGGCATCCATTACGCGTTCTGATTCTTATTCAGAAGGAATAGCATACCGGAGATGAGGTCTGGTTGAGTCGTTCATAGACCGCACTAAGCGATCGACTTCTGTTGAAGGATTTCCATCGCCGCCCCCATTTCGATGATGCACGCGGCAACGTTCCGCATGAGTCACGGCTGTTGGTACTTTTTGAAGGAATTCATGCGTTGGTTGTTGGCCTTTTGCATAGTCTTTCCAGTGCTTCTTAAGTCGCCTTACCACAGCTTTCCAATCTGCAAAAGAAGCTGTGGTGTATTCCTCATGAAGCAGCAGCCAATACTCAAAACACGGATCAGAGCACGCGAACTTGATCTCTGAAGCCTCCGGAAGAGCTTTAGCTTGCACTGCGAGCCTGCGCCGCTCATCATGCGGCCTTTCCATATCAAACACGACCCACACCTCATCGTATTCGACAGAAAAACCCTTTTTCGCCGCATTCTTCCGTTTATTGCGAAGGTCGACGGCTGTTCTAACAAGAGTCAACGGATCCGTTCCTTCGGGATGCACAATCTCAATATCGGTTGCCGACAATCGAAGACGATCACACAACGCTTTCAGATAATTGGGCTCTGTTTTCTCTCCCTCAGTTACAATGAGAAGGACCTTATCGGAAATTTCATAGCCACGAGGCGTGCCACGTTGGTACATCTTTGCGCTGCGCACAAACGACTTGTGGCCCCTCATAGCTTCAAACCCTCTGGAAAATATGGAATCGCTCCATAACGGCCTGCGAGATAACCTTTCGCCAGAACTTCATCATTTCGAGGCTTATAATCGGTCAATGGATAAAGATGCGTTGTATTGGCCGGAGTTTTCTCGGTAAACCAAATTTGATCTCTTCGCAAAACAGCGCCGTCTAATAGCACGGGATTGTGCGTTGTAAACACGATCTGTGCGCCTTTAGGATTGTTCTTGCTGCATAAAAGAAGCTTAATCAACTCTTTCACCAGATTGGGATGCAGACTCGTTTCAATCTCATCGACAAAGACCGTATAGCCATGCTCAAGAATATCGATCCAAGGACCGATGAGAGAAAAATAGCGACGAGTCCCATTAGATTCTTCCGTATCATAATCCAACGTCACAGGGTCTATCCCATCGGCTTTATGCATCAGATTGATTTCGACCGTCTTGGCAGGCTTTAAAGGGCCTTCTGCTTCAATCTTCGCAAGCACGGACGGAGGAAGATTCGTTTTCAACTCCTCGACACTAACTTCTGTCTCGTTAATTTTAGCGTCCGCCACTCCAATATCCGCACTACGAAGCAAATTTAAAATACGGTCATGATGCGCCGGATTCACGATCAGTTCCGCCGTATAGCGAGGATGAAGCATTGCATCGGCTAAACGAATGAACTTTAGGTTCTTCTTAAACCAATTGAATACGCCTGTGAGTTGTTCGTGGTTGAACTGAGGCCCAACGGATAGAAACAAAGAGTTTTCACGCGTTTTCTCCTGAAGACTCTTGTCTTGCTTGAATTCCGTCGAAGGCTTCGCCCACTCATAGATATTTTTCTTCGCGTTAAAGGCTCGATGATACCAACGTTGCGGCAACCCTTTTGGATAGGCAACTAGATACTCTTCAATAACCTTCTCTGGAGTAACTGAAACGCCAAATACATAGCGTACGTCATCGGCCACGAACGTAATTTCAAACTCAGAAGGCTTCTTTATCGAATCTCTGTCCAGCTTGAATGGTTCGGCCCCCGTTGGGTCGCCGGGCTGGATTCGCGTTGCGGAACGAGTGACAAAACGCGACAGGAAATGAAGAGCCTCTATCACGTTCGATTTTCCAGAAGCGTTAGCTCCATAGATCGCGGCTCCCTTTAAAAAACGAACGTTGGAAAGGCCAGGCAATTTACGTTCAATCAGGCAGGAGGACAGTTCTTTATCAGCATTGCTGGCTACGAGACTAAAGGTTTGCTCTTCGCGGATAGAACGAAAATTCGTTGTTTTGAATTCGATTAACATACCCACAAATTACAGCATAAATTACAATGTTAAAGCTTTATTTGCATTATTTTCACATTTTTCGCCTAGATTTTGCGCAAATGGCATAAATATGCTTATTAGATAAAATTCGGGATGACACATGAAAAATCGCCAATCATGCGCGCCTTTTACAAATTCGGCCCCGTCGATTTCTTCAGCAGCGCCTCGTAGTCCTCTTCGGTCATCATCTGCTTTTCGAGAACCAACTCTCGCAGGGTCTTCTTCGTGGCCAGCGATTCCTTTACGAGTTCGGCGACGCGGTCGTAGCCGAGTTTTGGGTTCAGGATGGTCGGCAGGCCCGCGCTTACTTCGAAGTTTCGGCGGCAGACGTCTCTATTCGCCTTGATGCCCGCGATGCATTTGTCCGCCAGCATGACGCAGCCGCGCTCCAGGATCTTGAGCGATTTGACCAGATTCAAGCCGATCACCGGCATGTGTGTATTCAACTCCAGTTGCCCGGCGCCGCAGGCCAGCGAAACGGTCAGGTCGTTGCCCTGTACTTGCAGGCAGATCATGTTGGCCGCCTCGCAGATGCTTGGATTGATCTTGCCCGGCATGATCGACGAGCCCGGCTCCACCGGCGGCAAGACGATTTCAGCCAGACCCGTGTTCGGACCGGACCCCAGCAGGCGCAGATCGTTGCAAAGCTTCTGGAGATCCAGGCTCAGCAGCTTGGCCGCCGAAGACAGCTCCGCAACATCCGTCAGGAACTGCGTGGCTTCGACTCCATTTTCGGCTCCCTCGTACAATTCGCCGGTCAAGGTGCTGAGCTCCCGGATCAATTCGGGCCGGAAGGCCTTGGGCGTATTGACGCCGGTTCCAATGGCTGTCCCGCCCGCCCCCAACTCCCGGATTTTGACGCGGGCCTGCTCGATGCGTTTAACGTCCTTCTCCAACGCCCGCGCCCACGCCGAAAACTCCTGGCCGAGCGTCACGGGAACCGCATCCTGCAGATGGGTGCGCCCACTCTTGATCACATCGGCAAACTCCGTTTCCTTTCGATGCAACTCGCCAATCAGACGACGGAGCGATTCCAACAATTTGGCCGACAACTCCACGCCGGCGATCCGGATCGCGGAGGGAAATATGTTGTTGGTCGACTGGCCCATGTTCACATCGTCGTTGGGATGCACCAGGCGCCGATCCCCCTTCTGGCCCCCCAGGCTCTCGTTCGCCACATTCGCGATCACTTCGTTGACGTTCATGTTCGACGAGGTGCCCGAGCCCGCCTGAAAAACATCCAGAGGAAACTGGCTGTCGAACTCGCCCGCCAAAATCCGCTGACAGGCTTGCACGATCGCCTTGCGCTTTTCCTTGTCCAGCAAATCCAGCGCTGCATTCGCCCGCGCGCAAGCCAGCTTCAACTTCACCATGCCATAAACGATTTCTATCGGAATCCGTTCGCCCGATATCTTGAAATTAGCCAGGGACCGAACCGTGTGAATCCCGAAATAAGCGTCGTCCGGAATCGCCAGTTCGCCCAAAGAATCTTTTTCCATTCGCATTGATCACCTCAAATTATTGGCGTCCATCTTAAGAATCCGTCCGTTCGATGCAATCCTTATCGGATACACTCCGTTGAAGGCGGCCCGGCTTCTCCCTGCCCGCAACGCTTCGCGTAGCGATGCGCAGGCGGGCGAAGACGGGCTTTCGTTTAAAGCCGCCTTGCGGGCAGGGAGAACGCGACCGCCAAAATACTTTCCAATCAGATTAATGCCTTTTGACGAATGGCCGCTCATGAGGTAAATAGAATGCCAAAGGAGCCTCACTTCATGGATCCAAGTACAATCTTTGGTCAAACGCTGCACAACGGACAACCCGCGCATCTCTTCATTTCTCCCCATCAATATGTTCAAGGGCATGGCGTCCTCGATCGGCTGGGGGAATATCTGGCGATCAGTCTTTCGGGAAGCGTGGGCGTTCTGATCACGCCGGGGCGTAAAAAAAATCTGGGCGAGCGCATAAGCAAAAGTCTTACGTCCGCCGGATTCAGGGTTTCGGAAACGGTCTTCCAAGGCGAATCGACCGTCGAAGAAGTCCGTCGCGCGGCGGAGTTCTTCCGCACCTGCGAGACGCCGATTCAGGCGGTCATCGGCGTAGGCGGGGGCAAGTGCCTGGATGCCGCGCGAATGGCGGCGCTACAGCTCGGGATATCGACGGTCTGCATTCCCACCACGGCTTCGACCGATGCCCCGACGGCGGCGCATTCGGTCTTATATGACGAACACGGCGTCTTTCAAAGCGTGGAATTCAGCCCGGTCAGCCCCTTGCTCGTTCTGGCGGATGTCGATGTACTGGCCGCCGCACCGGAACGTTACCTCGTGGCCGGGATGGGCGACGCCTTTTCGACTTATTTCGAGGCTCGTTGCTGCATGGAAAATCCGCAGGGCCGCACCGCCCGCGGCGCCCGCCCAACCCGGGCCGCCCTGGCGATCGCCCGTCAGTGCAACGATGTACTTCTGGAATGCGGAGCGGCTGCGTTGGAGGAGCTGCGGAGCAAACAGATTGGGCCCGCCCTGCATCAGATCATCGAGGCGAACATCCTTCTCAGCGGCCTTGGCTTCGAAAGCGGGGGGCTGGCCGGCGCTCACGCAGTGGCCCAAGGATTAACGGTGATTAACGAACTGCACGAGAAATTCCTGCACGGCGAATTGGTCGCCATCGGCATCATGGCCCAACTCATCTTGGAGCAACGAATGGATGAAGCGGACACCGCCATCCGGTTCATGAAGTCGGTTGGCTTGCCGCTGCACCTTGGCCAATTAGGTTTTGACCCCCATCAACGGGATGCCGAGCTGGACTTGATTGTGAAACATGCGCTGGACGTGTTCTTCATTCGCAACGAGCCTTTTGAAGTAACGAAGGAAAACCTGAAAGCGGCCCTGCTGAAAGCCTACGATTTTGGCCGGCGTTATCGTCCTGTTTAGGGAATGACCTTCTCGGATATCCAAAGAGGTTGAGCTGCAGCGCCGGAGGTCTTCCAGATCGCCTGAAACCGGCTCTCTTCTTCGCCCAGGTCGGTCAACCGGGCTTCGCCGGCTTCCGTTCCGTCCTGTTTAAGCACAGTAAAAGTCATATCCTTGTGCGCCTGCTGAAAGCGGCCGATGGGGGCTGTCAGCACATCCTGGTCAACGGACGTCACCGCGGCCTTCAGCGGCTTGAGTTGGATCAACCGGTCCACAATGGCATCCGCCAAACGTTTGCAGGCGGCCGTTACCTCATCATCCGGTTTGATGGATTCCGACAAAATGGCCAGCACCTCGGACGTCTGCGTATCGATCAGCCGGATCATGATTTTGTCGCCCTCCCGACTGGCCAGGATCTTTGAAGACAAGAGCGAGCCCGCGGGAAACAATCGGCCCAACACGAGCCGGGCGCGCGGATCGGACAAGTTCGAGTCGCTCAACTGCAGCTCGCGCAAGGCATCTTGCAGGACTTCCCGTTCGACGATTTTCACGCGATCCTGCGCCTTCAACGCCGACCAAAGCGCGATTTCATACAACAGGGCCTGCCCCTCCCGATCTTCGCCGCCGCCGGCCACTATGGGTTCCAGCATCGCCAGCACGCGCGGCTGTACGCCGTGCGCGTTGGTCGAGTTCGTCGTCTCGCCGTCATCGCGGAGTTTCTCGATCAAGGCCTGGGTTTCCGCCCACTTCTGCTGCTTATGTCCGGTGCGGACATAAGACAAAACCGTCTCCGCCAGAGGATCGGGAACTCCCCCGGAAACCCGTTCGATCAAGGCGCGCACGGTATTGGACGCGCCGCGTTGATCCAACAAGGCAATATCCCGCAGTTGCCCCATGCGGTCGCGGCCGGCTGCCGGAACCGTCTTGGGCTGGTCCGGCAGCTCCTTCCGCCATTCGCCGGCCAGCGCGGGAAAATCGGATTTTTGGCTCACGAAAACAAACTCGCCGCCGGCGTCCGTCGGAACGGGCAACGGCCCCATACGGACCATCTGACCGGTCATCTCGCTGACCTTATCGCGCACCGCAAGCCCGATTTCCGAGGCGGCGAAATAGCCTTTGTCCTGATATTGCAGATAATTCAAGAGCATCTGCGCAAAGACGCTGTGCCGGGCGCCGTCGTCATAGACCGGCTCGAGGTCGCCGCTGGCGATCAGATAGCGCGACGGCTTATTCATGGCGCTGTAATACCAACCCACCTCGCCGGAAGATTTGGCCGCGGCGTCGCCGCGGAACAGGGAGCCGCCGTAGCAGGAGTCGGCAATGACCAGCACATGCCGCGCCTGGGACGCGCCGATCATTTTGTTCAACGCGGCATTCCAGATCCAATCCTGGCGGGCATATTGGCCGCCAATTTTCTGGTGCGCATCGCTGGGAATCCAGAAGCCTTCTCCCAGGTTCTGATCGTAATGACCATGCCCGGCGTAGTAAATCAGCACCGCGTCATCGGGCGAATAATCGACCAGCTTGTCCATCTGCATCATGATCGCCGACAACGTGGCCTGCTCATCCAAAAGCCGGGTGACTTCGAACCCGTATCGCTTCTCCAGCAAATCGGCCACCGCTTCCGCATCCTGACGCGCTGTATGCAGATCGGACCACCCCTCGGCGCCGTGATTCGCATACTGATTGATCCCGATGACCAAGGCGCGATATTTCGGCAGCAAGTCGCTGTCGGATTTCGCCTGAGCCATAACCAGTCCCATCGCCAGACAGACCAGAAACTGCAACCACAAACGCGTTGTTTTCATAAGCGCTCCACGTCTACCTGCTCATTCTTATCTGAAGGTGCTGTCCCACACTTTGCAAAGTGTGGGACAAGGTTGTCGGCTTCGAAATGGCCACATTCCCAGCCCACCGAAGACCGGATCGCTATCGCGAATAAACTCGCGCCCCCGTCTTTACGAGCTCCGCGCCCGTTTTCGTCGCAATGCGCGCCACACACCGCTCGCGGTCAACCTTCGAAACGACCAGTTCCACAAAACGGTCCTCTCCGCCCAACACCGCCGCGCCGGATTCCACCACGATAAATTTGGCTCCGACTCGAACCCCGGAGTCGCCCCCCGCCGCAATGATCGCCGTATTGGATTTAAGCTCCTCGATCCGGCTTTCGATCAGCGGAAAGCCCTGTTCCATTTTCGAGACCAAGCCTTCGATTTTGACGCGCCAGTCGTTCAATTTCTTTTCGGTATACACATCCCCGGCGTACAACACCGTGCCCTCGGCGGTATCGACTACTTTTATATAGAAGGTCGTGCCTTCGCCGTCCTCGAAGATCGAGCCGGTCAGCAACAGGTCTGCCGGCAGGAGGCGCCCGATTTTGACCGCGGTCCTTGGATCGGCCAATTCCGAGGCGCTGAGTTCAAGTTCGTGCAGGATGTCCGTCCACTCGTCGCCGCGCGCCAGCAGCCGGAAACGCACGGGCGGGCGGGCTACGATTTCGCTGAGGTATTCGCCCGCCTCGTCGCGGCTGATCCAGCCCGACGCGGCTTCTCCGCGCCAGGGCAAGGCGGCAACGCGCAGCCGGTAGTGCTCGTCCAAATATTCGGGAACCCGTGAAATGACGGCAACCTGCCGCTCGGCCACATTCCCGGCCAGGTCCCGCACCGACACGGTAAAGATGTTCGTTCCGTCCACTTGCAGGAATCCGGCAAACCGCCGCCGTTGGGCGCCGCGATGCTCCGGCTTCATCCATTCTTCGCCGTTGACGTGAATCGAAGCCAGGCCGCCGCCGTCCAGGGCTTCGCCATCGAGGTAATATTCGTTCCCGTAAATGGTCGCCGCCGGTTGCTGCTCGAACAGGCGCAGCACCGGCTTGGCTTGGTCGGACGGACTGGAAACCGCAGGAATCGAGTCGTCCGTGGACGCCAATACGGCAACCGGCGCCCCATCGTACGCCAGCAGGTCCGAGGAATTCATCGACCACTCAAGGGGATTGCCGGCCAGATCCCAGGCTTGAATCAGTAGGATTTCATGGGCTTCGAGATTCAGCGCAAAGGGAACTTCTCGGGTCAGTTGGCCGGGAGCGGCCTTCAACAAGGAACGGCCGTTGGCGCTGACCGAACCCAGCGCCTGTTGGTCGTAGCAGACGCCTTCCAATACTATGCGGCCGCCTTTCTTTTCCGAACGCGTGACGACGATTTGCGGCGGCTGCCAGTCGGCCATAAAGATTTGTTCGGCCTGTGCCTCGCGCCCCAGCAGATCGCGGGCCGCCACATGAATCACGTTCGAACCTTCCCGCAGAGGAACGAGTTCCGAAAAATCGCGCCGCTCGTCGGCCAGCTCGACAAATTGGGAACGGCCATTGACGAGAATCTCGGCGATGTAGCCTGGTCCTTGCGCCGTGCCGCGAATTTGCTCTTCGCGGGCGCGCGTCCAGCGGGCCGCAGGGTCGCCGCGGAATTCAATCGATGGGGCGGTCGCCACCGCCGGATCCAGACGACGCCGCCGCGCCAGGTTCAGATAATGCTTGGCCCGGCCGGAAGGTTCGTCTTGCAGGGATTTCTCCAGGCAGCGGACCGCGTTCGAATCGTCGCCGGACTGGTAAAAGCAGATGCCCAACTCGCGGTTCGGAAAATAGTTTTCGATCAGGTGAACGCCGTAGGTGCGTTCGAGCCAGATGTCCCGGCGGGAGATCGAACGGGCGTCGGAGCGGACGCCCAGGCAATTCTCGAAGTCCTCGCGTGCCGGCCCGTATTGCCCCCGGCCCATGCGCGCGACGCCGCGCGCATAATAATTCCACCAGTTAAAGCGATAAAGTTCTTCGCCCTGGAGCGGTTCCGGGCCCGAACGATGCACGCACGCGGCCGGCCAGAAGCCCATCAAAATCGGGATGAACGCCAGGACCGCCCGCCGGATAAAGTGACGAGACGTATTCATGATCATTCATGGCCATGTAGTTCGCCCAGCTCTCCGGCAATACGTTGGCTCAGGGCGTCGGCATCGGCCCCCCAGGCCTCCAGATTGCGGTAGTATTCCGTCCACTCCTTCGTTGTGCCGGTCCCGTCGGGGTGGACCGCCGTCACCGAGATCGCCACGCGGCCGGCGCGCATTTCGCGAATCGAGGTCGAGAGCTTCCATTCCCGGCGAGGCAGAAGCGAAAAGGGCCGGGATTTGAAGTCACGATGCCGGTACGTGCGATTCATGCTCTCTTGAAAGCGGCCGAAGGCCTTTTGAAAATCCTGCTCCGTATAGCGCTGGAAGACCGTTTCCTGATCGCCCCCATCCCGCAAGGCGGAACTCTGATCGATCAGCGGCGCCTGCCAGGAAAGAGGACTCAGCAACCAGCGGGGAATCAGAAACAGCAGCAGCAAGGCGGCGGCGGCGGCCAGCACGATGCCCGGGAAGCGCCGGCGGTGCGCCGGCTTTTCACCGCTTGCCTTCGCCGGAAAAGGGATGATGATCCCGGGCTCTTCACTGTTCTTAAGGGCGGTTGACGACGCTGGGTCCATTTCCTTCAGGATATGATCGACCAGCTTATCCCACTGCCCGCCGGGAATGCCGCGCAACGGCTTGGATCTTTCGAAGATCGAACGATCTTCGGCCACGGTTTTTTGCAGCGAGGGGTCGAGCTTCAAAATCGCCTCAAACTCCCGGAGTTCGGCGTCGCTCATTTCTCCGTGAATGTAGCGCAGTGTTTTTTCGGTTATGTTATTTTCGTTGCTCACAATTTAAGCCCCGCTAGACACAGTCGCTGCTCATCGAAAAGTAGTCTCTTAAAACTGGATTCTTTTTTATATTTTCTTTGAACCGGTCGTAACAGGCCGCCAGACGAGGGCCGATGCTGTTGATGGAGATGCCCAGACGCGCGGCCATTTCCTTATAAGAAAGGCCGTCCAGATAGCAGAATCGCAGGACTTCGGTGCAGGTGGAACTTAACGACGCCATGCCTTGGTGCATGATCTCGGCCAACTCCAGCTTAAGGATGGTCTTGACCGGGTCGAAGGACTCGCCCGCCGGGAATAACGCCACTTCGCTTCGATTAGGCTCATCCTCTTCGCCTTCCAGCACCTGATTCAAAAAAACCTTTCGATCCCGGATTTGCCGGCGGACTTCGTCGATGCATTGATAAACGCTGATCTTGCGGATCAGGGTGTGCACGCTGGATTGTCCGGCAAACTGCTTTAAGGCCTGCGGCAAGGCCGACTGGATGCGCCGGAGCAAATCCTCGCGGACTTGCTCGTCGAAATGCCAGCGCGGCCAGGACACGACATACCGAATAATGGTGGAAGCCCGGGGCAGGAAATCGTTCCAAGCAGATTCATCGCCGCTTTGCAAAGCGGCCAACTGTTCGTCGGATACCGTCAGCGGTATACGCGAAACCGGCTCGTCTTTTTGGCCATCTAACGGCACATGAACCTCTGCCGCCTAATCATTACGTTACGGTCGCACGCTTCGGGAATCGTTCCCGCCAAAACAAGTCATTCTTATAACATCCAAGATGAAACGAAACAAGGTTTTGCTTCGACTGTATAGGCAGGAACTGTACGATCGACTCTTAAATTTGTATAATACAGGCACACTATGAAGCATTCCGATAGGCGTTTGATCCGCGGCCTGGTCTTATGGATAGCGTTTTTATGTCCCCTGGCACTGGCCGGGAGCCTGACCATCGACACCCCCCAGGGCCCCGTTACCATCGAGGTGCCGCATGTCGGGCCGCAAGGCAATTTGGTGCGTCCCGGCGCGCCGCAACCGGCCGGATTCACTCCGCCCTCCATTTTCTCGGCGCCCCTGCCCAGCGGATCGGGCGCCCGCGCCCTGGGCACGGCCGGGGCTTTCACCGCCCTCGCGGACGACGCCACCGCCGCCTCCTGGAACCCCGGCGGCTTGACCCAACTGGAAACTCCGGAATTCTCTTATGTCTTAAGAGGCTCCCGCGAAAGCCAGCAGCATCGTTCGTCCTCCTCTTCCTTCCAAACCGACGGCGACGAGTTCGACGCCCTCCATCTCAACTACATGAGCATCGCCTATCCTTTTCGGTGGCTGCAACGCAACTGGGTCGCCTCGTTCAACTACCAGGAATCGTACGACTTCACCCAGCAGTTCACGGCGCAGAAGCTGGATTCGTCCGGCAGCTCCGATTCCGGCGCCCAGGCCGGCCGCTATACGGACACCGTCGTCGATCGATACTCCGACCCCCATGTGGAGCTGACGATCACCGAACACCTGACCACGGATGTCGACAGCACGATCCGTCAAATGCTCAGCCAAAACATGATTTCCTCGCTGGATTTCGAGCAGCAGGGCGTCATTGAAGCCTTCAGCCCGGCCTTTGCCGTGGATCTCAACAAGCGTCTGGCCGCCGGCATGGCTCTGAATTTTTACCAGGACGGCAAAACGTTTGGCAACGCGATCCGCTCGAGCATTCAAGCCGATTACTCGGGCTATTCCGACAGCACGGCGCTGATCGACACCACCCGCCGGACGTCCGGCTATTACACGTACGACGGCGTAGCCCACTTCGAGCCCAGCGGAGACATCCCCTTCCCCTACGATGTGCCCTTCAACGGCGATGGAACCGTGGAGCCGTTCACCGATCAAACCGATTCGACCTCCCGGAACCGCCATTACGTCGAAGGCCATTACAACGAGCAAAACGAATTCGACGATCTCACCGGCTTCAACGCCACCTTCGGCATCTTGTGGGCGGTCAACACGCACATCAACCTGGGTTTGACCGTCGACCTGCCCTGGACCGCCGAAGCGAGCATGACCAAAACCGTGAACAACACCCAAACAACCTACGACTCGTCCCGCTCGCGCGTGGTGGACGTCAGCGAAACCCATACCGTCCAAAATAAGGACGTGGAATTCACGTTTCCGGCCTATGCCGCCGCCGGCATAACGTTGAAGTGGAACAACCGGACCTACTCGATGTTCGAGGTCAGCCAAACCCGGTGGTCGGACTTTTCCTTCCAAGCCGACGGCGAAGAGAAAATCAATCCCCTGAACGGCCAGCCTGCGGATGCCTCCCCGATCGACGACTGCTGGGCCGCCCGCGTCGGCACGGAGCATCTGCTGATCTTTCCGTCGACCATCATTCCCCTGCGCGCCGGCTTTGCCTGGGAAGAACATCCCGCCGTGGACAGCCCCGACAACTATTGGAGCGTCAGCCTGGGCTCCGGCGTCTCCATCGGCAAAGCCCCCGTCAAGTGCACGATCGACGTAGCCTACAGCTACACCTGGGCCAACGACGTCCTCAGCAGCCTCGTCCCCGGCCAGAGCGGCCTCGCCAGCGACGTGGAAAAACACCAGATTTTCGTTTCGAATATCTGGCATTTCTAAACGCGGTCGAGGAGGAAGCCCGTCTTCGCCCGCCTGCGCATCGCTACGCGAAGCGTTGCGGGCAGGGAGAAGCCGGGCCGCCTTCAGAATCCGGACCGCGGCTTTACCGCGCCTTCTGAGCCTTCATCCTCATGAACATTTTCTGACCCACCGAGGTGTTGGTGTACATCATGGCGCCGCCAGTGCCGGGGATGTTTTTACTTTCGGGCGCCTCCATCCAATCCGACAGGTCTGTCGATACTTCCACCGTGTACAGACGCCCAACCGCACTTTGCCACGAGAAAGTCAGACGGTCCTGGGATTCGGAATGGCCCGCTATCTTTTGCGCCAACGGTGGGTCCGACTCCTCGTTCAGAAGCAGGGCGGCGCCCATTCCGAAGAAACTGGAGCCGTCATTAAAATCGGTTCCCGCCGTGTCTTCCGACCCGTTTGAAAGGCCGTCGCCATCGCTATCCAAGTCCGCTACATTGGACGTTGGGGGGCCTCCGAGAGAACTTGCGAACCGGGTCCCGGAGAGATATCCGGGGCAGTGAAAGTCAATGCTCGCGCAATAGACGGTCGTCGTGAAATAGCTGCAACTATGGGCGGCCGCCACGCCCGCACCGTTGGTTCCATCATGGGAATGCCATTGGTATTCCAGGGGAATGGCAAAGGGATTCATAACCATCCAGCAGCCTTCCCACAATGCATACAGCATGACATTTGTGCATTGAGCATAGTTCACCCTTTGGGTCGCACCGTTGCCGAGCGCATCCCTGGCTACAATCTCCATACTATTGAATGCGCCCCATAGGCCGTCCGCCGTATAGCTGAAGTGGATAGAGTTGCTTGTGGAGGCCGCTTCGCCGTTCACGGTCACGCCGGCAACGGCTACATTGTCCGTAACGACCATCTGCATTTCCACTCCGTTGGATGTACTAACGTATCCATCCGGCGGCGATAGACTGAAGATTGATGGAGAAACGCCAGCCGATGCCTGAAGGGCGTATTCATACGCACCCATATCCACGATGTCGTTCACCACGCGATTATTCCCGGCCAAATCCGTAGCCGTCGTCATCCAATCTTCATTCGAGCCGCGATCAATGCAAGGAGAGCCGGTCGTAAGCGTATAATCCGACGATGCAAATGCGGGATCCAGTCCCAGGTTTCCGGGACCCCAATGGACGAAGCCTTCATAAAACGTGCCTTCATTGATATTAATGCCGCCCAGTCCGTCTTGAATATCCGAATAGCTGACCGATAAATCACCTTGGCTAACATTGATTTGTTCCTGGCTATTACCCCAGAAAATCGAGTTTTTGACCGTGGGATGACTCCCGTAATTTATCCTCATACCCGGCGCCGTGTTGTCTACCACCGTCACGTTTTCCAAGCTCGGGCTCGATTCAAACAAGCTAATGCTGCCGTCGGCATTTTCTGCATTATTCTGTGTCGCCAGCACATTGCGTAACTGCGCATCGGAATAGATAAGCCAGATCGCACCGCCGTTCGAGGCGCTGTTGCCTTGGAGCTTCACGTTGAGGAAGCGGGGCGCTCCGTAGTAAACATATATTCCTCCCCCTCCATATCGCGCACGGTTACCGATCAGATTCACATTTTCCACCCGGGACGTGGAAGTGCCCAAATACATCCCGCCGCCCTGACCTCCAGCGTCGTTGCCCGAAACGATCAAATCCCTCAGGATCGGACTGCTCTGAACACAGAGAATCCCTCCGCCATCCATGCCTCCTCCCATCCTCGGAGTCCACCCGTTGGTGATCGTGAATCCGCGCAGCACGGCCGCAGCCGTTTCGCCGTGGTCGAAGGCAACCACCCGACGAAACCCGCCGCCGTCGATGATCGTGTTGACGATGTAGGCGCTGTCGTTGGAAAGGCTGTAGAGCGACTGCACCGTAATCGCCTTACCCTTGAAGTTGATCGATTCCGGGTACACCCCCGGCGCCACCAGGATTTCATCTCCATCGAAACTCTCATCAATCGCCGCTTGAATGCTCTTGGCGGCGATCGTCCAATTCGTATAGCCGTCGACGGACGCTCCATCCGGCGAGACATATAAGGTCACCGGCACATAAGGCGAGGCGATTGCGGTCACCCTTAAGGATGGCGACCACGGAGAGACCGCTGTGGAATTCGCTATGGATCGGGCCCGAGTCCGTACGTTGTAACGCCCGGTATGGGTCCACGCATGTGTAAAATTCGTTGAGACCGTCCAATCCGACACGACCCCATCCCCCCAATCCATACGGTACTCGAGGGGTTGCCCATCCGAGGAGCTGGCGCCGCCCACATGGTAGGCCATGATTTGTCCAACGGTCCCCGTGGCGGGGCCACGAGGCGCTTCGTACAGATTGACGATCAAATTCGATGGATTGACCGCCTCAGGATATTCATACGCACCAAAATCCACGACCCCGTTTACGATGCGATGGCTTCCATCCAAATCCATGACCACCGCCATCCAATTCTGGTTAGAGCCACGATCGATACAGGGGGAATTGGTCGTGAGCCTATAATCCGCGGCTGCAAATTCAGGATCTACCTCCAAGTTTCCGGGAACCCATTCGATGAAGCCTCTTATGTTTGCTTTGTCAACAATGCCGATTTGTCCGCCTTGAATAACCGAATGAGCGACGGACAATGTAGGCAGGCCTTGATCGCTGAAGAAGACGATTTGCTCCTGGCTGTTGCCCCAGAAAATCGAATTTTTGACGGTGAAGCGGCTGTTGTCTTCCATCATCATTCCCCCGCCTCCTCCTGCACGCGCCGTGTTCTCCACGACCGTTGCGTTTTCCAGGCTTGGGCTCGGTCTGAACTGGTATCCAGACCAGTAGATGCCGCCGCCATCCACCGTCGCACTGTTTTGCGCTATCAACAAGTTGCGGAGCTGACTATCGAAGCAGTGATAAAGCAAAAGCCCGCCGCCTGTCCAGGCCCTGTTGCGATTCAGTTTCACATTCAGGATGCTGGGCGATCCGGAGTGAACATGTATTCCACCGCCCCCTCCCTGTAATGCACGATTGTCCATCAGGTCCACGTTCTCCACTCGGGATGTGGACATATTAAGATAAATTCCGCCGCCGTCGGTTCCAGCCTCGTTACCGGAAATGATCAAATTCTTCAAGGTGGGACTGCTTCGGTCGCAGAGAATTCCTCCTCCACACGTTGTTAGTCCGTCTCCGGTCGCAGGGCGCCACCCGTTGGCGATCGTGAACCCGCGCAGCACCGCCACGGCCGTTTCGCCGTGATCAAAGGTCGCCACCCGGCTCGTTCCGCCGCCGTCGATGATCGTGTTGGCGATGCAGCTTCTGTCGTTGGAAATGCTGTAGAGCGACTGAACCGTGATCGCCTTGCCCTGGAAGCTGATCGACTCCCGGTACACCCCCGGCGCCGCCAGGATCTCATCACCGTCGAAGCTGGCATCAATCGCCGCCTGAATGCTGGTGGAGGCAACAGTCCAGTTCGTATAACCATTTTCCGCCGTTCCATCCGGCGAGACGTACAAGGTCGTCGGCTCATGAGGAACTGGGACCACCGTCACCTCCAGCGACGGCGACCAGGAAGAAATCACGTTGGTATCGGAAGTGGCCCGAGCCAGGGCGCGGACGCTATTGCTTCCGGCGCTGTTCCACGCGTGCGCGTAATTCGTGGAGGTCGACCAGCCCGAAAGGGTTCCGTCTCCCCAATCCACCAGGTACGCAACAGGGGCTCCATCCGAACTGCTGGCGCCGGACACGTCATAGGTCAACCGTTCGCCAACGATTCCTGACGTGGGACCCAAAGGCATCTCAGGCGGCTCAACCGTCACACGGGGCAGCCCGCTGAGGCACTCATAGGCGCCCAGGTCTACGATGTCGTTCACCATTCGGCTATTCCCGGCCAAATCCTTGGACAAGAACATCCAGACCTCGTTCGTTCCTACATCGATGCAGGCGGAAACGGAGGCGAGCGTGTAATCCGGCGATGCAAAGGCAGGATTCAGCTCCAGGTTTCCGGGACCCCATTGGAGATACGGAGGCTCGCCTGCAGGCTGTCCGCCTTGGATATCCGAATAACTGACGGTTAATGTTGAACCCATTGAACCGCTCAACGGACCGGAAAACGATGAGCTGTTGCCCCAGAAAATCGAGTTTTTTACGACGGGATGGCTGATGATGCTCCACGCCATGCCGGGGCCCGCGTTGTCGACCACGGTCACGTTTTCCAGGCTCGGGCTCGATTCATGCAAGAACAAGCCCTCCACATTATTCTGCGCCACCAGCACATTGCGGAATTGTGGATTGGAGTTGTGAAGATAGAGCGCACCTCCCACGACGGCATTGTTGCCTTGAAACTTAACATTGAGGAACGAAGGGGTCCCCCAGTGGATACGTATCGCACCTCCAAAGCGCCCGACATTGTCAATCAGCTCCACATTCTCCACCCTGGACATCGATTCTTCGAAGTAGATACCGCCGCCGTCTCCGTCGACGGTTCCATTACCGGTAATGATCAGATTCTGTAGAGTGGGACTGCTGAAGCGACATAAAATTCCCGCACCTCCCGGAGAGTATAAGTCTGCCGCATACAACCCCAGAACGTTTAAGAACCCCAACCCTTCCCCCCAGCCGTTGGTGATCGTGAAACCCCGCAATACGGACGATGCGGTCTCGCCGTGATTGAAGATCACCACGCGGTTTGAACCCCCGCCATCAATGATCGTGCTGGCGATGTAGGCCTGATCGTTGGACATGCTGTAAAGCGACTGCACGGTGATCGCCTTGCCCAGGAAGTTGATCGACTCCTGATACACCCCCGGAGCTACCAGAATTTCGTCGCCGTCGAAACTGACATCGATGGCCGCCTGGATGTTAGTGGCGGCAATGGTCCAATTCGTATACCCGTCCTTTGCCAACCCATCCGGCGAGACGTACAAAGTCGTCGGAGAATGAGGAACAGGCTCTATCGTCACCTCCAGCGAGGGCGACCAGGCAGAGATCACATTGGTATCGGAGGAGACCCGGGCTCTGGCCCGAACGCTGTACGTTCCGACAACGTTCCACGCGTGGGAGTAATTCGTAGCGGTTGACCAACCGGAAAAGGCCCCATCCCCCCAATCCACCAAGTACGCCACCGGCTGTCCATCCGAAGAGCCGGCGCCGCCGACCCAGTAGTTCAAAAGCGCGCCCACCGTTCCTGTTGTCGGTCCCCAGGGCATGGAGGGAGGAGAGACGACCACATTCGACGGACTGATAATCGCATCCGGATATTCGTACGCGCCCAGATCCACGAGGTAGTTCACGATTCGAGCGTTGCCGGCCAAATCCGAGGCCGTTGTCATCCAATCGTCATTCCATCCACGATCGATGCACGGGGAGTTGGAGGTGAGCATGTGACCTCCTGCCGCAAACAGAGGATACAGCTCCAGGTTGTCCGATCCCCAACTGATGGAACCCCGGTCATGGGTGACGACCCCGGCCAGTCCTCCTTGAATATCCGAATACGTGACCGCCAGCGTCATGTGTCCTTCCTCGCCGTCGAAGGCAATTTGGTCCTGGCTGTTGCCCCAGAAAATCGAGTTCTTCACGGCGGGAGCACTGACGTAGGACAGATTCATGCCTCCGCCCCCTTCGGCAGGCGTCGAGTTGTTCACGACCGTCATGTTTTCCATATTCGGGTTTGAGTAGTGAAGGAAAAGGCCGCCGCCTTTGGCCGTCGCGCTGTTCCGCGCCACCAGCACATTGCGAAGCTGCACATCAGCGTAGTACAAATAGATCGCTCCTCCCTTCGACCCGGCGCTGTTGTCTTGCAGTTTCACATTCAAAAAACGGGTCGCCCCATGATGAGCGCTAACCCCTCCGCCCAAGGGCGCGCGATTGCCGATCAACTCCACGTTTTCCACGAGAGACGTAGATTGGAAACAAAAAATTCCGCCGCCCTGGTTCCCGGCTTCGTTGCCGACAACGATGAGATTCTTCAAGGTCGGGCTGCTTTGGTCGCACAAGATGCCGGCTCCGCTGGTCGTTATTTTGTCGGCGGGATCAGGAGGCGGCGGACACCATCCATTGGCGATCGTAAAACCTTGCAGCACGGCCGCAGGCGTTTCGTGGCGATGGAATGCCACCACGCGGTTTGTTTTTTCACCGTCGACGATCGTGTTGGCGATATAGGCTGGGTCCCCACAGAAAGCATAAAGCGATAGCACCTTGATATTCTTGCCCTTGAAGTCGATCGATTCCCGGTAGCGCCCCGGCGCCACCAGGATCTCATCGCCGTCTGCGCTCACATCGATCGCCGCTTGAATGGCGTGCGAGGCCGTTTCCGGAGTTACATAGGGTTCCTCATCCGAACCCGCGGCCGAAACAAAACGAATATCGGCATGGGCGTATAACAAACAACTAAAGAAAATGGCCAACGCGATTAGAACGGATCTGAGTTCGTACGTTTTCATCTCTCACCTCCCTCTTGAGCCCCATATGCCAAGGAAGCTGCTCTCGCAACACCCCCACTCCTACGAAATGAATATATATCCAGTATCATGAAAATCCTGACGTCGAGCTCAAGAAAATCGGACGTGACCGAGAGCTGAAGAACCAACCGCCAGGAGTCCGGCGTGCGCAGTCAAAATCGGAAACAGCGGACGCCTGCTGCAAGGAGGAGCAAAAAAAACGTCATTGATACGACGACTTTCTACTGCTAAAAAACCAGCATGTCGCCCAATGTAATTCGAAGAACAGGAATAATCCCATGATTTCTCGACGAACGCGATTTGCACGTTTTTCCCCCACCCTGTCAGGTCTGTGTCTGCTCGCGACGATGCTGGCCGGATCGGGTTGCGCGACGGCGCCGTACCGCTACGGCAAGGACAGCGAATACATTCATGGGTACCGTTTGCCGGAGGGCGAATCGCAAGTCGTGTTCGGCCGGCCGAATAGATTCCTCGACGCCAGCGACTGGATCTGGCCCGGCAGTTGGCTCAGCAAGCTGCTGCTCTGGAATTACAAAGTCGACAGCCATGAAGTGTCCACGCAGACGGTCGCTGCCATCCAGCAGTATCTGGCCGACAACGAGCTGCGGGACGTCAAGGTGCGCATCAACGCCTACAACGTCGGCGACGAATGGCGGCGAACCTTCCGTAATAAGGCGGTGGGCGGAGGGTGGCGATATACGCTCGGTTTTATCAGTTGGCTGCAATACACCATTTTGCCCCAGCGGTTTTTTGGCGGCGACAACTACAACCCCTACTCGAACACCATCAATATTTATTCCGATCTTATTCCCGTCGCTCTGCATGAGGGCGGACATTCAAAAGATTTTGCAGGACGGACCTATAAAGGCACTTACGGATTCGTCTACAGCGTGGTCCCTTTCTTCAATTTGTACCCGGAAGGCCTCGCCAGTACGGATGCCCTAAGCTATTTCCGGGCGCAAGCCAACCGGGAACAATGGGTTGCCGCTTACAAGATTCTATATCCCGCCTACGGAACCTATCTCGGCGGCAATATTGGAGAATGGCTGGCCTTCCCATGGAATTACGCCATTCAACTTGGTGCGGTGATCCCCTGCCACATCGTAGGCCGCATCAAGGCAGCAACGGTTCCCGAACAGATTGAACCGCAGCCTAAACCCGAAGAAGCGCCGCTCACTCAGCCGTAGCGGCGCCTGATCAAGCTTGGTAAAGACTAGGCCGAACGAACCCGGCTGCGATCCAGCGCTTCCCGGAGCGCGCCCAGCAGAACGTCCTGCGCCCAGGGCTTGGTGACGAAGCGCACCACGTTTTCGAATTCCCGGAGGGCCTTGATGTTTTCGGCGGTGGGAAAGCCGGAAACCACAACGGCATGCAGCCCGGCATATTGCTCGCGAAGCAACCGAAGGACTTCAAACCCGCTGGAGCCGCTGATAACCAGGTCGGTGATCACGGCGTCGAAGCGTTGCTTCTTGAGGAGGTCCGCCGCCGCCGTGTAACTGACGGCGCCGGTGACGACCATGCCGGCCAGGCCCAGTTCCCGCCGAAGGGCGCTGCAAACGGCAACGGAGTCGTCCACCACCATAATTTCCGGACGCCGGGGGGGAGGCACGGAGGGAGGCGGCGCGGTCTCCAGTAGACGCGGTCGGTCTTCGCGGCGTATTTCGGGCAGATCTTCGCTGCGTATGGAACTGGCATCCACATAAACCTGGGTGACCAGCCAATCGCATTTATCGGAGGAGAACATGCGATCGATGATTTCGTCCGTAAGTAGGGCGCCGGCCTTGAGCAGCAGGACCTTTTCCACGGACCGCAAATCGCGGGAGAGCACCATGCCGGATCGCAAGGCGCCGGGAGTGATTTCCGCCTCGCGCGCATTGACGTCCATGATGGAGCTGGAGGTGGTGAGCACATAGAGGAATTTGTTGGTCAGCTCCGGATCCACGAGACGTCCGCGCTCCTTGGAAAGATAGCGACGGGCTTCTTCGGGCGTACTGGCGGCCAGACCGCCGGTCTGCATGTACAGTTCCAGATCGTAGGCGTCCGCCACGGTCAGGATGCGCGAATACAGGGGAATGCGGTCGCCCCAAAGTTTGTGGGGATAGCCGTTGCCGTCATACCGCTCGTGATGATGCAAAATGGCTTCGGCGACCTTTTGGAGCCCCTCCACCCGCGAGACCAGGGAATAGCCGATGCCGGGATGCCGGATCATTCGTTCCTCCTGGTTTTTCAAGGAGCCCAGCCGTTGGATTTTATGAAGGGGCGTGGCCATCAGGCCGATGTCGTGCAGCAAGCCGGCCAATTCCAGTTCGTCGAGCTCCAAATTGGAGAGGCCGCAGGCGGCGCCCAGCTCCCGGGCCCACGCCGACACCCGCTTGCAGTGGCCGCCCAGGGGCGGATTCAGGATGTTGACCAGCGTCATCAGGCTGGTGGCCATGTTGCGATGAGCTTTCTCGACTTGGGGCCGCAACCGGCTCAGCTCCAGTTCCAACCCAGCCACCTGGGCTTCCAAGGCGCTCGTTCGATCGTTTTGGTTTTGCAATTCCATCGTTAACATCCCGGGCGTTCCTGCGTCGCCCCATCAAACGGACTGGGTTTCCGGCATCTTGCGTCGCAACGGGAAAACAAATTCGACCTCCGTCCCTTGGCCCACTTCGCTGCGAATGGACAGGGTCCCGTCATGGAAGTCGACAATCTTCCGGGCGATGCTCAAGCCCAAGCCCGTGCCCAATTCGGCGGGCTTGGTGGTATAAAACGGCTCGAAAATATGCGGCAGAATGCCCGCGTCGATGCCGTGTCCGGTATCGGACAGCGTCAAGAGCAACTGCTGGTCCACCGCCCGGCTTTTCAGGCAAATCGTCCCTTCCCCGTCAATGGCCTGCGCCGCATTGACCAGCACGATCATCAGGAGTTGCACGATCCGCCCGGGAATGCAGTAAAACGGCGGGACCTGTCCGTAGTCGCGTTGAATCCGAACGCGGGCGCCCAGCTCGTTACGAACGAGATTGAGCGCCTTGTCGATGAGCACATGGATATCGGCTTCGACCAGATCCTCGTATTCCTCCCGCGAGAATTCGCGCAAATCGTCGGCGATCTTGGCGATGATCTCGGCCCCTTCGACGCAATCCCGCGAAAGATCGCGCAGCTCCTGCAAAACCGTGTCGAGGTCCAGGCGCCGCCGCAACTCGATGGCGTCGGAGGCCTGGCCGGCCACCACCAGATTATCTCCATGCGTCGCACAGGCGGCCGCCACATTATGATAGGCCAGGATCGCCCGGTCGACTTGCTCCAGATAGCTGCCCAGCGTTTTCAAGTTGCTGATGATAAAACTCAACGGCGTGGACATTTCGTGCGCAATGCCCGCGGCCAGGCGTCCGATCGCCGCCAATTTTTCGGCATGAATCGCGGCGGCCTGGGCGACGCGCAGGTCTTCGTAGGCCTTGGACAACTCCTGATTGCGCCGCTTCAAGAGCTGCTCGTTATCGGACAGGCGCAGTTGCAAACCGATTCGAGCGGCGATTTCCCGGAGGTTGTAAGGCTTCATGATGAAGTCCCCGGCGCCCAAATTAAGACCCGCAATCGTGGCGTCGACCTGATTGACGCCCGATAAAAACAAAATGGGGGTTTCGGCGGTCCGGGGCCGGTTGCGAAATTGCCGGAACAACTCAAAGCCGTTGTCGCGGCCGAGAATGACATCGATGACGATCAGGCTGCAGTCCTCCTGTTCGGCAACTTGGAGGGCGGCGGCGGCATCGGCGGCGTAATGCGTTTTGCACCCCTCTTTTTCCAGCATGCGGATCAAGGGTTTGACGCTGTCGAGTTCGTCGTCCACCAGCAGGATTTCACGACCTTGGATATTGTGTTCCATAAATAGTCTCCAGCGACGCAGAGTCTAGCGTATTCCCTGCGCACCGGCACGATTTTTCGGGGCTGTCCCTGAAAATCGTCAAGCAGGGGGGATGCCAGGGGAGGGAAGAGGGGGATGAAGTAAACAGTGATCAGTGACTAGTGACAACTGATCACTGACAACTGATCACTGATCACTGATTACTGATTACTGTTTTCGACTCCCTGGTCGGTAGTCAGTGCGTCGTGGCATTTTTCCTGCTATACGAAACGGGGAAAGAATCTTAGGTGAACGAACCGCATCAAACGATTTATGCCAGGCTCATGGAGTTGAAGGCCAGGACTCCGTGGACTCATTGGCCGGAAGAACTGCGTCGCGCCTTGCAGCACAGCGCGCGCCGGCTGGCCGAAGGTCTGCACACCCCCGCCTTCCCACCCGTTCTCTACATTGAGCCGACCAATGCCTGCAATTGCAACTGCCGGATCTGTCCGCGCCAGAACATGACGCGTCCGGTCGGCATGATGGACCTGAATCTTTACCGCCGCATCGTCGATTCCGCCGCCTCTATGGGGCCGTCGGAACTTCACCTGTTCAATTTCGGAGAGCCGATGCTTCATCCGGAACTGGAGGAGATGGTCCGCTACGGCACGCAAAACAAACTGAAAGTGCGGTTTCAAACCAACGGCCTGCTCGTCGAGGAAGAGCGCATCCTGCGACTGCTCGAAGCGGGCCTCGGTTATATCGGCGTTTCCGTCAACGGTCTGACGGCGCAGGAATATGAAACCATCCGGCCCGGCCACTCGTTTCAACGGCTGCTCGGAAATCTCCAACGCCTGCGCGCCGCGATCGACCGGTCCGGCCGATCGTGCACGCTTCATGTGGCGGCCCAAATACTTAAGGAAGAATCCGCGGATCGCGGCGCCGACATCGAAATCTTCAAGAAAACATGGTTTTCCCTGGCCGACAGCCTCTCCATTTTCGGTTTAAGCAAGTACGACGGCATTTCCATCATGCAACAAGGACAGGAAACCGAGAGCCTATTGGCGAAACAGAAACGAAAACCCGACGAAAACATCTTGTGCGCCGAACCCTTCGACCGCCTCGTTGTTAAATGGGATGGACAGGCCACGGTCTGTTGCGTCGATTATGACGCCAGCTTGGTGGTCGGAGACCTGCAACGCCAATCCCTGGCAGAGGTATGGCATTCGCCCGCGCTGGAGGCCATTCGCGACGCCGTACGGCAGCGGAAATACGCCCAAATCCCCCTGTGCCGTTCCTGCCCGAAATTTTATTCGGAACCCTTCACCCTGTTCCTGCAAAAAACGGTAAAACCCATCCCCGCCCCTATTTTCCAATAAAGGCTTAACGGCCCGTATTGACTTTACTCATCGGTTATGTAGTATTTCGTCCGTACATAGGCATACAATTTTGCAACAAGGACAGGGTCGAACTCCCGACCAACGACCTCACTAAGGGGGATGACGCATGGATAAGACCGATCAGATATTCCAGACATTGGACAAAGTCCGCAACCTGCCGACTCTACCGATAGTCATCCAGCAGCTCAGAAAAGCCGTTGCAGATCCCAACACGGATGCCTCGCGTATCGCCAAGATCATTCAGGACGATCCCTCGATGATGGCCCGCATTCTCAAGGTGGTCAACTCCGTGCTCTATGGCGCCTCGGTGCCGATCAACTCGCTCCAGATGGCCGTGGCGCGCATGGGCTTGAATGCCGTCAACAACATCGCCATGTCGACCTCCGTTTTCTCGACGTTCAGCAAGGTCCAGCAGACGGACTTCAACCGCGAAGAGTTCTGGCGCCATTGCATTTCCACCGGCATCGCCTGCTCGGTGCTGTACGAACGCTGCAAGCCCAATTTGACCAAGCGCTACGGCAAGGACGTACTGCACCTGGCCGGCCTGCTGCACGACATTGGGAAAATCATTTTCGAACAATTCTTCCACGCGGACTTCATCGCCACTATCCGCCTAGCCGAGGAAAAACGCCTGCCGCTGACGCAGGCGGAAATCGATTTGATCGGCGCGGATCACAGCCAGATCGGCGCTTGGTTGGGCATGAAATGGTTTCTTTCCAACGAACTGCTGCAAGTCATCCGCTGGCATCACGACCCGGAATGCGCCGACGTGGAACACCAGGAACTGGTCATGCTTTGTCACACCGCCAACTACATCTGCAATCTCGAGAAGATCGGCAACAGCGGCGATTCCACCGCCCCGGCGTTCCATCAGAACATCTGGCAGAAACTGGGCCTTTCGGTCCGGGACATTTCCGAGATCGTCGACCTGGTCAACGAACAATCGAAGCATTCGGAAGTGTTGATGTCGTTTGTATAATTGCCGATTGCCAATTGCCGAATTGAAGAATCGAGAAAATTGTACGGGCTCGGACGCTAATCGGCTATGGAGATGGCTTGATCCAAACGAGACCGGACGGCAAGAATTCGGCCATCGGCAATCGGCAATCTCTCTCACCCTATCGCCGCCGCCGGCTCCCGGATTTCTTCCGTCGCCGCCGGCGTCATCGCGATGACCTTGCGGGCGCTAAACGGGCGAAGGCGATCCTTCGAGGCGGGAATGCTCAATTCGTCGCGGTATTTCGCCACGGTCCGGCGGGCCAGGCGCAGGCCTTTTTTCTGAAGCAGATCGACGATCTGAAGATCGGTCAAAGGGTTGGCGGAACTCTCCTGCCCGATCAGGGACAAGATCAAGTCCTTCACGCCGTCGGGGGTCACCGCCGACCCATCGCTGCATTGATAGCCCGTCCGGAAGAAATGCTTGAGTTCGAACAAGCCGCGCGGCGTCTGGACGTATTTGTTGGCAATGGCGCGACTGACCGTGGTTTCGTGCACGCCCAGCACGCCGGCCACCTTGACCATGGTCAGCGGATACAGCTCGCCTTCGGGGCGGTCGAAGAAATCGTTCTGAACGCGAATCACTTCCTGGATCACGCGGCGAAGCGTGTCCTGCCGCTGGCTCAAGCCCTGGATCAGGAACGTGGCGTTGCGAATCTTGCGGCGAATGTAAGTCAGATCTTCGGAGGAAAGGCCTTTTTGTTCCAGCAGCCGGCGGCACTCGGCGCTTAGACGCAAGTGCGGAATGCTGTCGTCGTTAAGCTCCACCACATACCGTCCGGCATCCTTGACGATAGCGGCGTCCGGCGCCACGTACTGCACCGGCCGGCGGGCAAACGTACTGCCGGGAGCGGGATTCAAGGTCCGGATCGACGCCAGGGCCAGCCGGACTTCCTCCACGGGAAGCTGCAATCGGACCGCGACATCCTCCGGGTTTCCGGCCACCAGCAGGTCCAGGTGCTCGCGGACGAGCATCGCGGCCAGGGAGTCGCCCTGCCGGTCGGCTTCGAGCTGGCGCAACAAACATTCGCGCAAATCGCGTGCGGCGATGCCCGCGGGTTCCATGTCCTGAACTTGCTCCAAAATCCGTTCGGCCGCCACCAGGGAAACGCCGGAAAGCTCCGCCAGTTCGGTCAGAGAGGTCACGAGATAGCCGCGATGATCCAACGACCCGACGATCAGTTCCGCCAGCACGCGTTCGGCTTCCGAGAGACCGCACGTCGGCAACTGGCGCAGCAGATGGTCCTGAAGCGAAAGATCGGCCACGGCGCTGTCCAATACAAACTGGTGACGGTCCTGTTCGTCTTGCATCGAACCGGCATTGGCGGATTTGTTTTTGCTGAGGTCGGCCCGCCAGTCGGCATCGAGAGCAGCAAGCACCTCCAACCGGGCTTCCAAGTCGTTTTTATCGAAGGACGAATCGTCTCCCGTTTCGTTCAGCCCGGCGTCATCCACCTTGTCGGATTCCGGTTTGACAGGCGTCTCGTCGAGTTCCAGCGCCGGATTGGTATCCAATTCGTGCTGTACCAGAGAAGAAAGTTCCGTCGTGGGAGCCTGGAGAAGTCGCAGCCACTGAAGAAGCTGCGGGGCCAAATTCAACTGCTGCGACAAGCCCTGGCTTTGAAAAACTCCGATTCCCATACTCATGTGGCATCTCCTCTGCTTACTACTGTTAACCGGTTCGACTTCGATCTCGCCAAATGCATTTAGCAAAAACCGTGCCGATTCATGGAAAAGAATATTTCCGCCCGGGCAAAGGCCAAATCGCCTGAAGGGAAAAACCAAGGAAAAATCCCGATTATAAGCCCTTCTTCATGGAAAGCCGTCCATCAACCCGATGCCGCACTTTTTTTGCGCCTTCCGACCAACGACGATCCGCCCCAAAGGTTGTCGCGGGCAAAACTGTTGCGTATGCCTACAGTCCGTCGCGTTCTGCGTCAGGAGGGAGGAGGGAGACGATGATGAGGAAACACGAACAGACCGATGCGCCGAAAGATGGAAAAAGATGTTTCATTCGGTCGCCGGCCCTGTCATTATCAAATCAGTTAGCGTATATAATCATTTAATATTCCGGTACGTTTGGCATATGTTAATGATGCATTAGCTAAAATCAGGCCGAGGACATGCAGGATATTGAATTACTACAATCGTTTCTTGGGGAAAGCACGGAGATGCTCGACGACGTCGAGCCCAAGATTATCGAGATTCAGCGCATAGCCGAAGGCACCGGAACCGCCGACCCCGAAATGATCAATGCCGTCTTCCGGCTCTTTCACTCCATCAAAGGCAGCGCGGGCTTCTTGCAGATGGCGAATATTTCCGCTGTGACGCACGAGGCCGAGACCCTGCTGGATTTGATCCGGAAGGGCAAGGCGCGCGTAACCGCCTCCCATACGCAACTGCTGTGCCGGACCTGCGATTTAATCCGCAAGATGTTGGAACGCATCCAGGAAACCCAGATGGACGTCGGCCTGGAAGCCGAAACGCAAGGCATGGTCCAGGAACTCGCGCAAGCCATTGCCGGCGAAAAAGGCGGCGCCAAGCCGCCTGCCGCAAAAGCTCAGGCCGTCGAGCCGCCGCCCGCACCCGCGGCGCCGCCCCCCACCCCCAGTCCCAATCCGCCGCCGACGCCTCAAGCCAGCGGTCAAACCGTCGTTTCCCCGGAAATGGCCCATTTGTATGTGCAGGACGCCGATGAAGTGCTGGAAACCGCCGAGCAAGCCCTGATCAAGATCGGAGAAGCCACGGAGCATCCCAAGGAAGCCATTGCGGATGCGTTGCGGGCGTTTCATACCTTTAAAGGAAACAGCGGCCTGCTGGGCCTGGCAGACTTGGAACGGCTCAGCCATCGCATCGAAACCGTCCTCCAGGCGGCGCGCGACCAACAGATTGACATCACCTGCGAACACACCCATCTGTTGTTAAAGATGATCGACGTGCAAAGGAAAACCGTCGCCCATTTTGCCAAGACCGGCGATGCGTCGATCATGGGTTGCGCCGGCATGCTGGATTTACTGGCCGAATTCGTGCCCGTCAAGTCGACGGCGGAAAAGGCGCCGGAGCCGCAGCCGATCGCCCCTCCCCCGCCCCCGCCTGAAATTCACGAACCGGCGCCGGCGCCGGTTCGAACCGAGCCGGAACCGGAGGCTGCGCCCGCGGTCCGAACGGATACGCCCACGACTTCGACGGCGATTACCCGCCGGGATATCCGGGTCAACATCGAGAAGCTGGATTTGCTGACCAATCTGGTGGGCGAGCTCGTCATTGCCGAGGCGATGGTCACCAACAATAGCGACCTGCAGGGCTTGCGGCTGGACAATTACGAACGCGCCGCCCATCAATTGAACCGCATCACCACGGATCTTCAGGACATCGCGATGTCCCTGCGCATGGTCCCGGTGGATGCGACGTTCAAAAAGATGATCCGCCTGGTTCACGATCTTTCCGCCAAGGCCGGCAAGAAAGTCGAATTGAAACTGCTCGGCGAAGAAACGGAAGTCGACCGCACGGTGGCCGAGCTAATCTCCGACCCGCTGGTGCACATGGTGCGCAATTCGGTGGATCACGGCATCGAAAGGCCCGAAGAGCGGCTCCAGGCCGGCAAGACGGAAGCCGGCGCCGTCATCATCGAAGCCCGCTACCAGGCCGGCGAAGTCTGGATCATGATCAGCGACAACGGTCGAGGCCTGAATCGCGACAAGATCCTGGCTAAGGCCATCGAACGAGGGCTCGTCGCCTCCGGCGCCAACCTGCGCGACGACGAAATCTACAACATGATTTTTCTGCCCGGCTTTTCCACGGCCGACAAGATTACCGACGTCTCCGGCCGCGGGGTCGGCATGGACGTCGTGAAAAAGAACATCGAAAAAATCCGCGGACGCATCGACATCCAGACCACGCTGGGACAGGGCAGCAAGTTTACCATACGCATCCCCCTGACGCTGGCGATCATCCAGGGCATGCTCATGCGCGTCTCGGACGAACGCTATATCGTTCCGCTGCTGAACATCCGGGAATCGTTCCGCGCGGAAAGAAGCATGTTGTCTACGGTGGTGGGCCGCGGCGAAATGATTTTGATCCGGGGCGAACTGCTGCCGCTGTTCAGGCTGTCCCGCTTGTTCAACTCGGCCGGCGCGGTGCAAGATCCCACGGCCGGCATCATCGTGGTAGTGGAAGACAGCAGCGGACGGGTGGGCATCATGGTCGACGAATTGCTCGGACAGCAACAGACGGTCATCAAAAGTCTGGGCGAAACATTTGGCGATGTTCGGGGTATTTCTGGCGCCAGCATCATGTCGGATGGGCGCATTGGGCTCATCCTCGACGTCGAAGGCATCGTGAAACTCGCGCACGATGTATAAACGAAGGCGCCGGGAACGCCGGCCATAAGAGGGAGACTCGGTTCATGAGCGAAGAGAATGCAGCCGCCATCCTGATCGAGAAGGCATCGGAATCGGTGGTGATGTTGGAAGCCGACGACCAGAGCGCCCTGAACGCCCTGAAGGATCTGTTGTTGATGGTGGCCAAGCAGTTGACGGACGACGTATTTGCGAACTGCCGCCAGGCGGCTATTTCGGCGGCCCACATTTTGCAGCGCGTGGCGGAGGGGAAGGAACCCGACGCCAATGGGGCGCTCGACATCGTAGGACGCACGGTCTCGGCGATGCAAATGATCGTCCGGGACGGCCAAAGCCCGCAGGAAGTCGCTTTTCCGCCCGAATTGGCCGGGCAACCCGCCCCGGAAGCCCCGAAAGAGCCCCCCCCTATCGTTACACCGAGTCCCCCTCCGGTTATTGCGGAGCCGCCCCCTCCGGCCGTCGAGAAAATTATACAGAAGGAGAATCCAAGCATGAACACAGCAAGCGCACCCGCCAACAAAACCGTCGAGCGCACCACCGCGCTGGCCGGCAAATACTTGACCTTCAAGCTGGCCGTCGAAGAATTCGGCCTGGAAATCCTGAAGGTCCAGGAAATCATCAAAATGATGGACATCACCCGGGTCCCCCGCACCCCCGAATTTGTGCGGGGCGTGATCAATCTGCGCGGCAAGGTGATCCCCGTGATCGATCTGCGTTTGAAATTCGGCATGGACTCCCTGGCCAACACGGAAAAAACATGCATTATCGTCGTCCAGGTGGCCCGCCGGGAAACCACGCTGACGATGGGCATCATTGTGGACGAGGTTTCCGAAGTCCTCGACATCACCCACGAGGAAATCGAGCCCGCCCCCAGCTTCGGCTCGGACCTCGACACGCAGTTCATTCTTGGCATGGCCAAAACCAAGGGCTCGGTAAAAATCCTGCTCGACATCAATAAGGTTCTGGCTTCCGAAGAAATCGCGTCGCTGACCTCTATTTAAAAAGATGTTGGATTCACGCCGTCCCGCACGATCCAGATTTTTGCCGGACGGCGTTTTTTTCGGTCTCGTGTTGTATCCTTTGGAGTCGTACATTGACAAAACTCACGTTAAGCAGAAAACTTGTTTTCACCTGTCTGGCGTTGGTCATCGTTCCTGTGATTCTTATGGGCCTCATGGGATTGTGGTCCCTGTTGCAGTTCAGCCGGCAAGCGGTCGATACGTCGGGCAGTGCATTGGAGAAGGAAGCCTTGAGCAGCCTTGAAGCAGGTTGCCGCAGCGATCTGGACCTGGTGCAATCCTATGTGACCACGATCGAGAACGACAGCCACAAACTCTCCTTCTCCGGCAATTTGCAAAGTTACGAGCAAGCCTTGCTCGGGCTGAACAAGGCCTGGAACCAATTTGCGGAAAATGAAGCCAAGCGTATCCTGGAAGGCTTGATTCATACGTGCGCAACCCAACAGAAGCTCCTGGAAAAGACCACGATCAACAATCTGGCGGTCGCCGAACGGCTCATGAAGGACCTGGGGCCGGTTTCGCTATCGCCCACGACGGACACGTGGGAGGCCGTAAACCAATTCAGCCAGGAGAAGCAAACCGTCGCCCTGCCGACCCTTCAACTGGGGTCCATGACTCTTCAAAAGAACAAGGACTTCAACAAGCCCACTCCCCTGGTGGACGAGGTCAGCAAGCTGGTGGGAGGCGCCTGTACGATCTTTCAGCGCATGAACGAAAAAGGCGACATGCTCCACGTCGCCACCGACGTGAAGCTCGCTAACGCCAACCGCGCCATCGGCACTTTTATTCCGGCCGTCCAGCCCGGCGGCAAGGAAAACGCCGTCATCGCCGCCATTTTGAAGGGCGGGCGCTACCACGGGCGGGCGTTCGTCGTCAATGCCTGGTATGTCACCGCTTATCAGCCGATCTTGGACGGCAACGGAAGCATCATCGGCATGCTCTTCACCGGCAACAAGGAGCAGGAAAACGACGATCTGATTCAAACGATCGTCAAAACCAAGATCGGGGAAACCGGGTATCCGTTCGTCATGGATTCCCAAGGCGTCCTGCTTCTGCATCCCAGAAAAGAGTTGGTCGGGAAAAACACGATCTCGGACCTCCAGCTGCCCTTCCAGGAAATACTCGACAAAAAGAACAGCAGCGCTCAAATGCTGAACTACGACTTCGAAGGCCGTCGGAAGTTCATTGCCTATAGTTATTTTCCCGCCTGGGATTGGACCCTCTGCGTCAGCGGCTATTGGGACGAACTCAGCCGCGCCGCAACCCAAAGCGCCAAGAGTTTATTGACCGAGGAAATGGTCAACCTCTATAAAATTTCCCAGGTAAAGGATAAGCCGATGTATCCCCAGCTCCGGCTGCTCGATGCCCAGGGCAACGAAGTTATCGTGATAAAAAACGGGGTGCAGGAATCTCAACTGGGCTCCCGAGCCCAAGCCGATTGGTTCATCGAAGCCTGCAAAAAACCCGCCGGGCAATCCTTCATTACGCCGGTGGAACTTGCGGCCAATACCGGAGAGCCGGAAATCCGCGTAGCCGCCCCGGTCTATATCGAAAACAAGCTTCGAGGCATGGTCGTACTCAATGCCGACTGGCAATTGACGCGCGACTTGCTCGCCGACCGCGTTTACGGACAAACCGGCTATCCCTATGTGCTCAACGATCGGGGCGTGCTGATCACCCATCCGAAATATACCCTGAAAGATCAGGTCAACATCGGCGACGCCTCATACGGGGAGTTGGCCGACATCGTCAACGAGCGCATGAACAAGGGAGAGGGCGGCACGGGCCGCTACTCGTTTGAAGGCATCGACAAATTCGTCACCTATCAACCCCTGAAGCTGGGCGATGCGTCGTACACGGTTGCCGCCACCTTTCCCCGGGACGAGATGATGATGATTACCCGCGCCATCGAAACCCAGGCAAAGGAAGATGCCCGTAGCGCCTCCGGCTGGATGACGGGCGCGTTGATTGCGTTGAGCCTCGTCGGGGGAGCGGTCGGCTTCCTGATCAGCGCCGGCATTGCCAAGCCCCTGCGGCGCATTACGCTCGCGCTGAAAGAGGCCTCCACGCAAACCTCGTCGGCCTCCTCCCAGGTCGCCCAGTCCAGCCAGGACATGGCCCAAGGCGCCAGCGAGCAGGCCTCCAGTCTGCAGGAAACCTCTTCGGCGCTCGAAGAGATGTCGTCCATGACGCGCCAGAATGCCGATAACTCCGGCCAGGCAAACCATCTGATGCAGCAGGCGCAAGTCATGGTCGGCAATGGCGTCGAAGCCATGAACCGCATGGCCCAGACCATCCAGGAAATAAGCCGCTCGTCCACGGAAACCGCCAAGATCGTCAAGACCATCGACGAGATCGCGTTCCAAACGAATCTGCTTGCGTTGAACGCCGCCGTGGAAGCCGCCCGGGCAGGCGAGGCGGGCAAGGGCTTCGCCGTCGTGGCCGAAGAAGTGCGCAACCTGGCCCGCCGCAGCGCGGAAGCCGCCAAAAACACGACGGATCTGATCGACCAGTCGCGCAAAAATGCGGAGGCCGGAGTGAAAGTCAGCGCCGAAGTGGCCGGACATTTGACGGGCATCAAGGAGAACACCGGCAAGGTGGCCATGCTGATCGCCGAGATCACGGCCGCCTCCAAGGAACAGGCCCAAGGCATTGAGCAGGTGAATACATCGGTGTCCGAAATGGACAAGGTGGTCCAGCAAAACGCAGCCCATGCCGAGGAATCGGCCAGCGCCGCCGAGGAACTGTCTTCGCAGTCCCATCAATTGATGGGGCTGGTTTCCGAACTCACGAACATGGTGGAAAGCGAGCAGCAACAGGGCCAGACGGCTTTGCCGGGCGAAATCATGGATTCGAGAGCTCCGAAAAGGATTGCCGCAAGCCGTTCGCCGCGCCAACTGCCCGGAACAACCCGGGGCAGCAAGTAAGAACGACCGGCGTCCGCTCAAGGGCGGGAGGCCGACAAAGCAAGGATGCTTCGTGAAAGCCGAATTCAAATGAATATTCTGGCGGTAGACGATGAAGCCGTCATTCTGACGATACTCAAATATCTTGTGGAAGCCATCGGGGCTTCCGTCACGCCGGCTTCCAATGCGGTCGATGCGCTTCAATATCTGCGGGAGCATCCCTCGGACGTAGATTTATTGATTACCGATCTCAACATGCCGGGCATGAACGGCTTTGATTTGTTAAAAGCCGTCCGCCAACTGGCCCCCGCCCTGCCGGTCATCGTCTTAACCGGCCGCGACGACCGGGAGGCGGTGCTTCAGGCCCTGCAACTTGGCGCCAACGATTATCTGGACAAACCGGTTCATAAAACCGCACTGCTGCAAAGTATCGAGCGAGTGCTGCAATCGGCCCCCAAGAATTACCTGGAACAATCGTTCAATACGCGACGGGAAGTGCAGGAAGCCCAACAAAAACTCATGGAATCGTCGAACATCCAGCGGCTGGTCGAAGCCGGAGTGCTGGCCTTCTGGCACCGGCCGGTTTCCGACGCCGGGGGGGATTTCATATACGGGCGAGCGTCTCCGGACGCGCTGCGGAATACGATCGTTCTCGTCGACGCCGCCGGGCACGACATCGGCAGTTCCTACTATGTCGCCGAATGCAAGGGCCTGTTGGATGCGCTGGTCAGCTCCGACCGGGCGCCGGTCGAATTGCTCAATGGACTGAACGAGAAGCTGGTCTCTTCCGCGCATGTCCGCCACCTCTGCGCGTTGGTCCTGGATTGGGATCTGCCCCGCGGGCAAATCCGGCTGGCCAATGCCGCCATTCCGCACGGACTGCTTTTCCGCACGGATGGGGCCACCATTCCCCTTCGCTTGAATGGCACAGTCCTGGGCCTGCTGGACCACCCGGCCTTCGATGCCGCCGATATCCGGCTGGCGCCGGGAGATCGCCTGTTGCTGTTTACAGACGGCGTCGAAAGCTTTGGGCAGGAGGAACGACTGGGCGAGATCTGGCGCACAGCAAGCCGACAGCCCCTCGCCGTGGCGCTCAAGCAATTGGTGCAGACGCTGAATTTCGAAGCCCCCGATGCGGCGCAGGACGATTTACTGCTGCTGGCCCTTGAGCAGCCGCTCATCGCCGGAAACAAGACGGCCCCGGAGTACTGCCGGCTGCAAATTCGCATACACTCCGATCGTCGCGCCATCGAACCCGCGGTCCAACAGACGCTGGATTTCGCGCACAGCATGATGCCTGGCCACGATGCCGACCTGCTCGAACGAATCGCCGCCACCTTGCGGGAATTGGTTTGCAATGCCGTCCTGCACGGCAACCGGGAACAACCCGATGCTCATACCGTCATTACGTTGCGCGTGGGAAACGAGCGCGCGATCCTGAACGTCGCGGACCAGGGCAGCGGATTCGATCTGGAAAAAGAACTGGCGTTCGAACGAACCGCCTCGCCGCTTCGCAACGGGCGGCGGGGGCTGCTGACCGCCGAAAATTATTCGGATGAGCTGAGCTTGACCGGCGGAGAAGTACAGGCCGTCTTCCGGCGAAATGACTTGCCGACCGTTTGAAAACCCACGATACTGTAAACAAGAACAGGCTTTTGAAAATAGTACCGGGCTTATGAAGTACGAATTTGCTGGAACAGATCTCCTTATCGTACCCGACAATCCTTTGGCGGCAGCCACCATCAATCCCCTGCACAAAGAGTTGACGCGCCTTTTCGCCGACGCCGGTCGCTTTCAAAACGTCGTGGTAGATCTGTCCGGCGTCAGCATCCTCGATTCCCTGGGCGTCAACCTGCTGGTCGGCCTCTACAAGGAATGCCGGAAGCTCAACAAGCCTTTTCGGGTGACGGGCTGTTCGCCGTCCATTCGGCGGTTGTTCGACTTGTACAAACTGACGGAATATTTCGGGATAGAATAAATCGAACGGAGCGGTCCATGCCTCAAATGGAAAGCGAATTGCTACTGTCGTTCGTGCAGGAGTCGAGGGAGCATCTCGATCAATTGGAGCCGGATCTGCTGTCGCTCGAAAGCAACAAAAGCGACGCCGAACTCGTCAACCGAATCTTCCGGGCCGTCCACAGCATAAAAGGCGCCTCGGGGTTTTTTGGACTGCGCAAGATTCTCCAGCTCAGCCATACCATGGAAAACCTGATGTCGCGCGTCCGGGAAAACCTGTTGGTTCCGGATAAAATCATGGTGGACGCCCTGCTGGCCGGCGCCGACAAACTTCGCGCGCTCATCGACGATGTCCATCGCAGCAACGAGATGAACATCGAGGCCGAAAGCAACCGCCTGCAAGCCCTGCTGACCGGCAAAGCCGGCGTTTCCGCGACGTCTTCCGCCAAAGGGCTCTCCATCGACCCATCGCTGATCGAACACGCCCGCAAGAAAGGCCATTTCTTTTACAAGGTCCATCTTTTCACGCATAAAGACATCAAGGACAAAGGAAAAACCCCGCTCGACTACTTCAAGAAGATCGAATCGCTGGGTCAATTCCTGGACTCCTATACCGACATCACGGAAATCGACGGCATGGCCGACGCCCTCGCCAAGGACTTGATGTGCGTATTTCTCATCTCCACCGTACTTGAAAAGGACCTGATGGTTATTGCGTTGGACATTCCCGAGGAGCAAATCGCCCAACTGACGCCGGAGCAAATTGCAAACGTCGGACCCCTGGTTCCGCCGGCCGAAAAACCGCGCGCCGCCGTGTTGCCGGTCGCAGCGCCCGAACAGCCGACGACGCCGGAATTCGCCGGCGCAGAACCGGAACCCGCCGCCGCCCTGCAAAAAAGCACGGGCCGGTCGCGAGCGAACGATACCATCCGCGTCTCCGTGGCGTTGTTGGACGATTTGATGAATATCGCCGGCGAAATGGTGCTCGGAAGAAACCAGCTTCTTCGCACCTCCGAATCCATCGCCCGCAACGTCCCCGGTATGCATGGCCTGCTCCAGAATATCAGCCTGGTCACGTCGGACTTGCAGGAAAAAGTCATGAGAACGCGGCTCCAGCCCGTGGGCGCCATCCTTGGAAAGTTTACGCGCATCATCCGGGATATGTCGCATCAGCTCGGCAAGAAAATCGATTTGAAGCTCCTGGGCGAAGAGGTCGAATTCGATAAATCCGTCCTCGAAATGTTGTCCGATCCCTTGACTCACCTGATTCGGAATTGCGCCGATCACGGGATCGAACCGCCGGCCGAACGCGAAAAGGCGGGCAAGCCCCTGACCGGCACGATTCGGCTCACCGCCCGCCACGTCGGCGGGCAGGTGCAGATCGAAGTGACCGACGACGGGCGAGGCCTGAACCCGGCCCAGCTCAAGAGCAAGGCGGTCGAAAAGGGCCTGGCGAAGGCGCAGGACACCGCGCAAATGACCGACCGGCAAGCGTTCAATCTGATCTTCCTGCCCGGTTTTTCCACAGCGGAAAAAATCACGGATGTGTCCGGCCGTGGCGTCGGCATGGACGTGGTGCGCACCAACATCGAGAAACTGGGCGGCAGCATCGAGTTGGATTCCCAACTCGGACGCGGCACCCGCATCTGCCTGCGCCTGCCGCTGACCCTCGCCATCATTCCGACCATGATCGTAGGCTTGGGAGAGCGCCGTTTTGCGATGCCGCAAGTCAACATCGAGGAAATTGTCCGCCTGGGCGGCAAGAACCGCATCGAAGCGGTGCGCGGCGCCAGCGTCCTGCGGTTGCGCGGCAAGCTCCTCCCGCTGGTGGCCCTCGACGAGCTGCTGGGCAGCCAGGAAACCGGCGCCGACCACGGCCGCGGGTTTGCCCTGGTGCTCAAGGTGGGCGAAAATCGTTTTGGGTTGATCGTCCAGACGTTGCTCGACAGCGAGGAAATCGTGGTCAAGCCGCTGAGTTCCTATATCAAGAATTGCAGATGTTACTCGGGGGCTACGATCATGGGCGACGGGAAGGTGGCCATGATCCTGGACGCCGTCGGCATCGCCGGCTTGGCCGATCTTCAATTTGCCGAACTGGAAAAGGAGAGCGCCGCTCTGGCCCTCAAGGGACAAGCCGATCTCTCGGAAACCCAGTCCCTGCTCGTTTTCCGCAACGCCGGCGACGAGACCTTCGCAATCAACCTGGTCATGGTCGCCCGCATCGAGAAAGTCCGGACCCGGGACATCGAGCGCATTGGGCAAAAAGAAATGCTCAAGTACCGCGACAGCTCGCTCCGCTTGATCCGGCTGCACGATTACATGCCCGTAAGCCGGCCGGACGCCGATCCCGAATTCCTGTACGTCATCGTGCCCAGGCTGGTGAAACATCCAATGGGCATCGTGGTCACACAAGTGGTGGATGCGATCCAAAGCACAATCTCGCTGGACGAGACGAACCTCATGGGCGTCGGCATCCTGGGCTCCGCCGTAGTCGCCGGCAAGCTGACGATCTTCGTCGATATTTACAGTCTGTTCGAAGCGGCCGATCCGGAAAATTACCGGGAAGAGAAGGCGGCCCAGCCCAACCTGGCCGGCAAGCGCATCCTGCTGGCGGAGGACACCGCTTTCTTCCGCGCCATCATGACGCAGTATTTGAAGGAATTTAACTGCGTGTTCGACGTGGCGGCCGACGGGCTGGAGGCCTGGGAAGCCCTCCAGCGTCACCGCTACGACCTGCTCCTGACGGACATCGAAATGCCCGGCTTGAACGGCTTCGAGCTGACGCAAAAAATCCGGGCCAGCGAAACCCTGCGGCATTTGCCGGTGGTGGCCCTGACGGCGCTGGCGGCCGACCGTTACGTGCAACAAGGCCGCGAAGCCGGGGTGGATTCCTACGAAATCAAACTCGACAAGGAGCGGCTGAAAGCCACGCTGGAGCGGATACTGGGCGGAGTCCGAGGCTTGCCGCCTCCTGCCTCGACCGCAAATGCAAACCACTTGGTCAACCTGGAGGAAGTCCGGGGCGGATAGTTTCCGCCGAACCACGGAGCTGCAACCATGGCCAACCGACAATTCATAACGTTTTATCTCGGCGACGATCTGTTCGGTCTCGACATCCTGCTCGTCCGGGAAATCAACCGCAACATGGACATCACGAAGGTGGACCGGGCGCCGGATTGCGTCCGGGGCTTGATGAATCTGCGGGGACAGATCGTGACCGTGCTCGATCTGGGCGTGCGGCTGAATATCGGCGCGCGCCCCATCGGTCGGGAATCCAGTTGCGTCGTCCTGAAAACGAAAGCCGAATTGGGCCGGTCGAGTCATGCCGGCTTGGACGCCCATTCCGCCGAGGATCTCACCGGGCTGTTGGTGGACCGGATCGGCGACGTGGTCAGCGTGGAGGAGGACCATATCGAGCCTCCCCCGGCGCATGCCGGAGGCATCAAAGGGCTCTTCATCGAAGGCGTCGTCAAGCTTCAACAACAACTGTTGATCGCCCTGGACGTCCGGGAAGTGCTGCGGACGCAAGGAGAGTCAACCCCTTAGTGGTACGACAGGATTCTACATAATAAGGAAAGTACGCATGCTGAAAAATATGAAGTTGAAGCCCAAGATGATCGGTGGATTTGTTTCGATCGCTCTAATCACTTTGATCATGGGCTTTATTGGATATCGAAACCAGTCCGTGATTGGCCAACACCTCAACGAAGTAAGCCGGGTCCGCCTTCCCAGCATCGACTGCCTGCGGATCATTGCCGCGCAGCTTGAAGCCATTCGCGTGATCCTGCATACCGTACTGAACCCTCAAATATCCCAGGCAGATTTTGAGAGCCAGTTTACGATCCTCGACACAGCGCGAGCCGCGTATCGCGAGGCATGGAGCAGGTATGAAGCCTTGCCGCACCGTCCGGAAGAAACCGCTTTGTGGAAGGAATTCGGGCCGCTGATCGATGACTGGCGCATGGAAAACAATCGATTCCTCGACACCGCCAAGAAACTGGGCGAGATGGATCTGCGCAATCCCCTGGCGCTGGAGAAAACGCTTCGGGGCATTCGCGGCGATCAATACCGGCTGGAAGTGGCCGTTCTGCAAGCCATCGAAAACAACGCATCCTTTGAAGGCGGAGAAGATCCCGCCGCTTGCACCCTTGGAAAATGGATGGCCGGCTTTTCCACTCGAAACAAGGAGATCGCCAGGCTGCTGGATGAAGCCAAACCCTATCACAACCAACTGCACGCAAGCGTCCGCCTGATCAAAGAAAAAGTAAAAATGGGCGACCAAGAGGGCGCCCGGAAGTTATTCGCGGAAGAAATGTCGCCGGCAACCGAAAAGACCCATGCTTATTTTGACGCGATCCTGGTGGAGACCGTTCGTGGCGCCGAACTGTACGAGAAGATGCTCCATCAGGTCATGGGACCCATCCGGGAAAAGCAGGATGCCGCTTTGGACGTGCTGAGCAAGATCATCGCGTTGAATGAAGAGTTCGTCAAAACGGCCGATGAAGAATCCGTTCGGCTGCAACGTCGCAGCGCCGTATCCATGATTGTAAGCGTTTCCCTCGGCTTCGTTGCCGCGTTGCTCCTGGGCATCGTACTCAGCCTTTCCATTGTCAATCCGATCGACAAGACGGTCGCCGCGGTTCTCAAAGTTTCCGAGGGCGACATGACGCAGCAAATCCAAATCGATCAAAAGGACGAGGTCGGGCAGCTGGCCAAGGCCATGAATCTCATGACCGGCAAGCTGCGGGATATCGTCAAGGAGCTGGCCCATAATTCGTCCACGCTGGCGGCGGCCTCGGAAGAGCTTTCCGCCACGTCAACGCAACTGGCGTCCGGCGCCGAGGAAATGAACTCCCAATCCAGAACCGTCGCCTCGGCGGGCGCGCAATTGTCGTCCAACGTCAATACGATGGCCGCGTCTTCGGAAGAAGTGTCCTCTTCCGCCGGCGCCGTGGCCTCGGCCATCGAGGAAATGAGCTCCTCCATCAACGAAGTGGCGAAGAACTGCGAGAAGGAATCGCGCATTGCCCGCCAGGCCAACGAGCAGGCCGTGCAGAC
>Ga0154562_144_pt1 | contig 102288 bp, 51 predicted proteins | sample RifGroF2_FD_105705 | JGI IMG/M metagenome (GOLD analysis project Ga0154562, IMG submission 105705) | Lentisphaerae bacterium GWF2_57_35 | reverse complement strand
CCCGCCCGACAAATCGACGAACTGCTGCCCGCCCAATTCCAAAAGGCCCACGCCCCCGCTTGATCTCGCCCTGGGTTCACCGGACGCTTACACAATAACTGCATGTCAATGGCACAGCTATCCGTCCAAGGAGTCCTCTGTGAAATAAACAGCACCGTTCCTTTCCAATAAGGATTATTCGTATTTAACTCATACAAGGCTTCAACTTGTTGATTTACGAAGCTTGCAAATACAATCCTGCGCCATTCCCACCAATCAGCCCAGATAGCAGGATCGGAGGTAATTTCCAACAAATTGGTTACGGACGGAGAGAGGGCAAGATAATCTATGGTGGAAAGATAAAGATTATCACTAGAATGAAAATCCACCGGCGCCACGGGGAACTTCGCTTGCATATATGAAACATCGTTATACTTATTAGTTAAGTACTCGCGGAACCACTGCAATCCGTTAAGACTAAAGGTTGGGCTTTCCATATACAAAACGTTGGTCCCCTGCAGATTATCTTCATTAAAGAAATACAGACTATAATTTGTATACTTTGACAACTCTCCCCTCCAAGCAACAATATAGTTTGATACAGCAGTCCTATTGGCATAATCGAGATAATCTACATTCGTAACAATCGACACCACTCCCATTGAGTTCACGGCCAGGGACCGCCCCGCTTGCTGAAGCCATGAGGTCTCCCCCACTTCTACGCGATATTTTCGTTTATATCCCCCCCAACTACTGAGGGCGAGTTTGTATCCGAATCGATTTCCTGCATTCAGGATCTTGTTTATATTTATCACCAGATTACTCCAAAAACCTTGACGCGGAGCAACATCTCGCCAATCGGCAAGAGCCCAATCCGGCCATGCTAATTCGGCTCCATCAAACGATTGAGCATCCCGTTCCACCCAGGAATCAATATATGCTTGGGATAACTCGGAATAGGCGTTTGTTGTCCAAATCGATATCATGTTTGCCCCTTGGACTATGGTTTGAGGGTGTTCAAACGTGGTATGCGTTTTGTTTGTGGCTAGAACATAGGGAATACTACTCTGACAATACGTCGAAGACGGGATTCCATAAGCATTGGTATGGACGAGGAATTGAACTATCGTACACATCGATGGAAAGACATTGGTATAGGCGTGCGCTTGAGACAACGTATTTGAATTCAGAATTGCAGGAAAATCAATTCTCGTTTGGGCTGCTTCGGAATATCCATATCCAAAGCCCCACATCCATTGATAATCTGTTAACTTAGGGTTTTCGTTAAAACTGCAACTTCGCTGCCAATCAAGCCCATTTATAAACAGCGCCATTTCAGCATTAGTTAATCCACTATTCAGATTCTTCCATGTTGCCACAATCCGGTTTGTTCGATTATTCGCGATTAAACGACTCTGCATTACCCGCGGATTTTCATTTCGCGACGGGAATTTAATGGAATGTTTTGAACCATAACGATCATAAATTATAAAGATGAGTTCATCTGCCGAGGTCATAAACAAATGGATTTCATTACCCGCATTGGGGTCATTATAGCGAGCAAGATACCGCTGTGGGCTGTTGGTTGCCCAATTTGTCGGCACAAATGTAATATCGATGGCTCCGTCATGAGTTATTGGAGCTGCTAAATCAGCATTTGGATCAGAGCCATATTGATACTCTTGAAGGTTGCTGATTCCATCAACGTCAAGATCGCCCGTTGCTTCCATTAACATCGCCAGATCCTGACCCGAAAGAGCTTCGCGATAAATCCGCAAATCATCAAGCAGGCCTTTCCAATGCCATTCGGCATTATTGGTGCTCCATGCTTTTTTACCTATATACAGAGTGCTTAACAATTGAGCATCAAAACTAGAACTCTGACTGCTTACGCGGCATCCGTTTAAATACAAGTATTGATTGGTTCCATCAAAGACACCGGCAACATGAGTCCATTTCCCTGCATAACAGGGATTCCAGTAACCAATCGCTGCGCTTGAGACGACCTGAGATTGAGCACATGAAGGATGGGCAGAAAATAACATGGACCCGCCATTGTTGGGGTCAACGCTCAGCGAATATCCGGGATTCAGGTAATTAGCGCTTCCATCTTTTATCAATGTGCATGCGCTTGAATCAGAGAGAATCGTCGGCTTACTCTGAACTTGTACAGGATCGGAACAGATCCAGGCCGTTACTGAAAATGATGCTTGAGTAATAAGTACAGGATTTGCTGTCTGCGAGACCCATACATGATTGCTCCTTCCGTCAAAGCTCAACGCCTTGTCACTCGCACGAACACTTGCTCCGGAAGTCCAATTCGATTCAGTAATATTTACTGCAGTACCTACATAAGCGCTTGAAACGGCATTCGATAGCACGACACCTGAACCTTCATCAAACTTCCACCAGGCAATCAGGTTGAGATCTGTCGAAACGCCAGAATACGGATTTAATCCATATCGATGCTCCCACAGGTCGGGCATGCCATCTTGGTCAGCGTCTCCCGCGTCTTGAAGTGTGAAACTGATGCCATTCGTTTGACAGCACAAATTAATGGGATTACCAGCGTATTCGCCCCAAGGTTCGTCATAATCAATCTCGCTGTTCGAGTTTAGATCAAGAAACGCTTTAACCCAATAAGCAGCATTGCTGGGAAGCCCTATGATTTGATAAGCACCTGTAGATGCGCAAGCCGTAGAATACGCGCTAGTCCACGCTACAAAGGACGAAGCGGCCATCACATAAATAGTACCGGTTTGAATACCGCTGCAGCTTACATTTCCAGAAATTTGCGGGATATATGATAGGTCTGAGAGCTCAAAATCGAACAAATTTTTTACTTGTCCAATATTGGCAAGATCATAGTTGTCACTTGTGGAATTCGTCCAAGCATATTCATTTGTACAGCCAAGCTCTTTTAACCGGTCATGGAACGGCTGCGCAACGTATTTTAACATGCCGACATTCACGGGATCAAAGTTGAATGAGTTGCTAAAGCTGACGACGAGATTGGAAACAAGGGGACCAGCTCCTCCTGGGAGATTAGTTTCCATTGCATGATATGCATGCAATGCCAGGTTTTTCAACTGTCCCTGATTCGCAGATGCATAGTCATTTGTAGAAGACTCTGACATCAATAATTCATGCTCATTCCACCATGATGGGCCATAGCCTTTAGCCAGGTTGACATGGAGAACCAGCAATATTGAAAATAGGACTATAGTTTTCTCAGCCAAGGCATTCATGTTTTTCCCCACTAGCGGCTATCGGTTGGTGTAAATGCCCATCGAGATAGACCCATGTGGGGGCACGTAGGCGGCATGAAGCTCTCCGTTTACAACCAAATTGCTGGAAACCGTCAGAGCCCCGGTCATCGTATCTCCGGAAATGGAGACTTTTGATGCGAGCTGAACTTGCAAGTTACTGATGGATGCGGACAGATTGGTTGCAAATGCGTAACCAGCCTCCGCATGATTTCCCCAACTGTATGCCTGAGCCCAATGATTCGTATCCGTATCAGCAATTTCAGCAGCAACACTTGTAGAATAAAGGGGATCACTTTCCGCATAAACAGGGGTCCCGGTGACAAATTTTGCATCGGCCTGTAGGCGGCTATAATACAAATTACTCGCTGACGTCCAGCTCGGATCAGATTCGATATAAGTAGCAGCCGTTATATTCGTCAGCCCCGAGCCATCGCCATAGTACTTCACAGCTCGAATTTCACCAGCGACAACCAGTCTTGAAGTCGGACAAACCGCTCCTATCCCAACATTCCCATTTCCCAAAATGGTGACAAGTTCGTTACTCCAGTTATACATGCTAATAGCTTTCGAAGAATCTCCCACTGGACCGTAACCTGTATTAGCAGCTTGCAAGTGGAGTGCCGGAAAGTCTTGACCTGCGCCTACTGGTAAAATGCCTCGAATTTGTGCTGTCTGAGATGTCCCAACCGCTTTCAACTCAATAATTGGATTGAAAACGTTTGCCCCGTCAGTTCCTTGTCGAATCGATACGTATCCGCCACTGCTGTCTCTTAGTGCTAATTCATCGTTTAGCGTCAAATTATTGGAAATAATCAATGATCCCGTCATTGTGCCGCCGATGGTTGATACTTTGGACATATCAAGGGTTCCAATCTGCACCTGCAGGCTATTGCTGACTATGTTCAGACCGCCTGACGAGGCATAACCAGAGTTCGAATGATTTCCCCAACCATATGCCTGGGCCCAATGATTCGTATCAGCAGCAGTTATTCTTGCCGCGACACTGGCAGAATAAAAGGGATCACTTTCCACATAGACAGGGGCGCCCGTGGCGAATTTGGCATCGGATTGAGTCTTTGTATAATACAAATTGCTTGCTTGCCCCCAGATTGGATCTGTTTCTTGAGTTATACCAGTCTGAAAACGAGTCCAGAGGCCGCTGCCGAATGTGGAACGGCAGTAAATATTTGTCCCTCCATCCAAATACAACGATCCTCTCATTCTAACGGACTCATTCACGTCATTAACGACATCATGTCCTATCGCAATTCTTTCCTTTCCAAGAGTTCCATAACCGGCGCTACTTCCGATGGCGATACAGTTAGTCGATGAGCCTGAGTACCGGCCTGCATACCGTCCCAAAGCTATAACATCAAAGCTACTCGCAGAACCTTCAAGAGCAGCATGACCTAAACCAACCGAATAGTCAGAATTAGATGCGTTCATCAGGGCGTTATAACCCACAGCCACTGAATAGTCGCTCATGCCAGAATATTCCAGTGATGCCATACCAATGGCAATGGACGATGTACTGCCAATAGCATAACGATGCGCCCTATATCCAATAGCTACGGCAGAAGCGGAGCCTCTGTTGTGTTGCAAGGCCTGATATCCTATCGCAACACTATAAGGACAGTTTGGGGAATTATATAGAGATGCAGCACCAATGGCAACAGACTCCACATTTGACGGGGAAGCCAACAAGGCCCACCACCCAATCCCCACAGAGCAATAACTGTAACCTGACAATTCTAGAGCTCTTCCGCCAACACCTACAGCCCCCGCACAGCTGGGTGACGAAAGCATTGACGTCAAACCAATAGCTACCCCATCTCCAAGATCAGTCCCCCCTGCATTTTTTCCGATTCGTATAGACTCGCCAGAAGTTGAAATAATTAGTTGAGTCGAAGAACCTAGTGTTTGTGTTATTGAGACAGCCCCCGTAGTTGTTAACCCATTAAAGGTGCTCGTCTTCAGAGACGTTAAATTCGACACAACAACAACATTATCATCAAATGTAATTGCATGACAGACGTTCACAGAAGCAACAAATACAATGCTTGCAAAAAGCACATAGCCCTTGGTTCCGAGGATACCTTTTGAATGTTTCACTCTCATATTCTCCTGTTAGTTGCTAAACATTACGGATAGATACGAACATTGCTTGAAGAACAGCGCACGGTTACGCCGAGCTTGCTTATTGCAGCGCTCCCACTGGTGTAATTGCCTTCAGCTAACTGAACACAATCATTGGGCCCACAAATAGCAAGTGCAGATCGAAAAGCCTTCTTTGGTCCATTGGTCCCTCCCGTATAGAACGGGACAAGTCCGTCATACGCATCGTTGCCCAAACTGGAATTAGCATAGATGGTACGTCCTGATAATATTCTTGTACGTCGTTCAGTCTGACTTGATTTCAAGTCAGCATTAGATAATACAACTTGGTCAGAGTCATTTATTTGCTTTATTCCAGGATAATTAATTGCTTGTGAGTTAGAAGAGAAGCCTGTCTGTATACCGTGTATTAGAAGCTGATGGACATTGCCTATTGAATAAGAGTCATCAGGAATTGCTGATAATCCAAATGCATAGAAACGGCAGCCGTCATTCTGCGCATCAAACAGAGATCCAAAGCTTCGGTCAATCCATTCGCCCTGTGAATTGATGATTAAGTTGGTTTCTAGAACGACCCATTCATTAGAGATGCCAGAAAAGCCACGAGCATCGGATGCAAATATTTCCAACGATGAACCAACACGCTCCAAGCTTGCTGTATAAGTTATAATTGCCGTTTCCCCAACAATCGCAAATTGAGTTATTGAAATGCCATCCAGCAACATAGCTTCATCGGGCCACCTATATGGCCTATTATTGACCCATGTTCTGGGTCTCTTTGTTCTACACCAAAACCCTTCACTGGCATGCAACAATAAATTGCTTGTAGAATTGCCATCGCTAGTTAAGCGAATCGGCCTATATTGCTGAAGTTCAATATCCCAGAGACAAATCTGATCACCGAATTCACTCATTTGGAGCATCGGCAAATTCTGAAAGAGTGTTTCAACGGGATATGAAAAACTTGACGGCAACCATTTTTCACCGTCAATAAAGCCATAAAAAGCATGATCCAACGGCACTTTTCCCGTTAGAAACACTGAAAACAACTCTTTTGTTGTTTTCTTCTGGGGGCAATAGAGCCAAAAAACATCATTATTTGTAAGAGTGATATGGGCATCCCATTTTGATCCATCGTAGGATGAGCTTTGGTATGACTCATTTGCTGAATCCCATTTGTAGAAAAAACATCCAGTTGGAATATGCCCGCAAATTACATCCTGAATTTGTTGATTTGTCGAGAGACAGGACCATGGAAAAGATAACAATTGCATTTGATCCGAACTTAGCGAAATTCTCTGTACGCCAATAACATCTTTTAATAACCCCACATTTTCCACGGCATGCACAGAGAAATCCGAAAATACAATCGCTAAAAGCAAACCCAAAGTTCTGCTCAGCAGCTTTGTCATTATGACCTCCCTAGTTTAAATGGACGGACGAGGAATGCGCGCTGACGGCATAAGGGATGGATACGATCCTCTTTCCGGTCGCGACGAAGCGCGACCCTCCATTATTGGAGGGTTTTTGCTCTGTCAAAACCGGCTTCCCCTTGACGACTTTCCCAGCACAGACTCCTTGGCCACGGGAGAGAACTTTAATGAAAAGTCAAGTCGAGACCAATCGATTTCATCTCTGATTTGGAAAGATCTTCTCTGATTTGGTAAGATGATCGCTAATTAGGATATCTATAGCGATGAAAGCCCCCTCTTCTGAATACTCTTTTACCCACCATTTGCATCGTACGTCACTTTCATCGTACTTTATTGTCGATCACACAAAATGCCGACGTCGTCATTCGAGGCGGGACAAACCTGTTGATGCAATTACGTTAGTTACGACGAAAACACCCTTAAAACGTTTCTTCGCCGCGGTTTTTGGGCCTCTGGGTCGGTTTTAACGGAACGGGGGGCTCGGCGAGCGATGAAAGAATCCCTTCTCTGAATACTCATTTCTCCGTGGGACGCTTTGCCATCCGTGGGGCTATTCCGCACAAAAGAAGATTGGCCCCACGGATGGCAAAGCGTCCCACGGAGAAGGGATTTTGGAATATTTCTGCCTTAACCGGGACCAGGTGGTCCCGGCATTCGTGCAAATGCAAAGAGTACAGGAATGAATGCACAAATACCGAGACGGGCGCCTTTTACTTCCTCGACACCTCGAAATTTATCCGGTTCACGTTATTATTCCGTTATGTTCCATTTTAATGTGCGGATGAGAGATTTAAATCGAGCCCAGTTGCTGGAGAGATGCTGATATCGTCCGGCGACAATGCCGGGCGCAATGTCCAGTTCTTGGGCAAGCCTGTTAAGCTCTTCCGGTGTGCCGATAGCGGCAATTCGATCGTTATATTCGGATGGGATCAACGTTTCAGCGGCAAAGGCATTGGCCCTCGCTTCGCGGGGGTCGTCTTTGGAACCGTCATTGATAAGCAGGTCTTTCTTGGAGTCGTGAAGGACATGCCCGATTTCGTGAAAGAAGGAGAACCAGAAGCGGTCTTCTCCTTTTCCCCGCAGATTCAGCAGCACCATGGCCTTTTCCGGAGTCAGCCAGCGGGTAGCGCCGTTCCAGGGAACTTTTTTCATTTCGAGATCTTTCGCAAGCGAAGCGCTTTTTTCTAAGGCGACCAAGCGTTCTTGATAGCGGGTTTCCAGATTATTCCAAAATCTGGCTGGTATACCGGTGGCAAGCTCCAGAGCGGAAGCCGTTTCATAGGAGATCGGCTGACTTCCATTACAGATGCGATTCAGCGACTGCACAGTCAAGCCGACCCGAATGGCCAGTTCTTGCTGAGTCATACCCAGAGATTCCATCACTTCGCGAAGTGTTTCGCCGGGCGGAATGGCATAATCCGGATGATAGGTAAGAGTCCGTTTTGCTTTCATTATATTCCTGCTATCCGTGAGTGTCTGTGATCATGATCAAAACCCTGTTAAGTTCTTCAAACAACACAGACAATTGAGGCAAAAGGCGCCAGAGGGCCACTTATAAGGGGTGTCCTTATCCGTAGTATGGACTTGTGGAAATGATGTATGGAGAAAGAAACTATTGCCGCCCTGCCCATGCTCATTCATTTAAGTCCCTTGTTCTCTCTTAACGAATGGATTTAGAAGCCGCCCATTGAACGAGTGCGTTTATACAAAAGTGCGGGAAGTAAGCCAAGAGACAATCATTGCCGATTTCCGATTGCCAAATGCCGAATGGAAGCGATTTTCAAGTACATCCACCCGATTTGTTCTGACCGGCCTGGGGGCAGGCCGGCTCCAAAGACTGGTATGAGGCCAAAGGGCTTTCGTACACATTTCAGTTGAGATCGACAGCGATGAAAGAATTCCCGGATCTGAATCGTTCGCTTATACCTGGCGATTTATTCACCATTGCGTGGCGAATTTGCAGGATCGAAAAACAGCCTGTTTGGGGAGTAATCGGCGACGTGCCATCCGGGTAACATCCGGGTCGGTTCTAACGGAACGAGGCCAGGTGGCCCGTCTCTTATACACATTTCATTTGAGACCGATAGCGATGAATAAATCCCGCCTCTGAATACTCTTTTATTTTATCTGTGGGACGCTTTGCCATCCGTGGGGCAACTCTTTTAAAGAAGAAGGAGTCCCACGGATAAGGGATTCTGGATTATTGCTGACTTAACCAGGGCCAGGCGGTCTGTCTTTTATACATAAATCCTATGGATCTATCGTTTGCAAAAAACGCGATCTCAAAGATTTCTGGAGGGTTCCGCTCTGTCGGAACCGTCTTCTTCCGGTCGCGACGGAGCGCGACCCTCCAAAAAGCAAGTCTTTGTGCAACGGCAACACTTTACGGCGATCCTTCTCGGTCCAACTCTTCATGAAGGTAAATTTGCGTATAAAAGACAGACCAGGTGGTCCCGGCTCCAAGAGGAAAAACAGGGACGGCGGCGGCGAGATCTTTAATCCCGCTTGAGTTCCACCACGATCCGCTCGGGATCTGCGGCTATGAAGTGCGGATTGTAGGCGAGCGCCCGTTCGTCCAGCTCTTTGAGTTTTTTGCCTTGGAGCATTGCATACCAGCGGCCGGAGGATTGTTGGGCGACTTTCACGAGGGCGTTTCGGTCGGGCAGGTAGCCGGGGCGGTCGGGTTCCATTTCGATGCCCTGTCCCATTTCGTTGGTCACTTGGTACAGCCAGGGAATGCGGTTGATGTAGAACGCGAAGGACGGACGGTAGTGTTTGAACATGATCACCTGATCCTCGGGCTGCAAACGTTCGCCCAGAGCCTTGTAAATCGCGCAGGAACTGTTCAGGCGGCCGTTAAAGTCTCGCCCGCCCAGCGGGCTGAGCAATACCGAGAAGCCCAGGAAAATACAGGCCAGCAACAGCACGAAGGCGGGCCAGGTGCGAAAAGTTTTGATCGCCCACATCAGGATCATCAAAAGCACGGCCGGCAGGAAAAACACCAGCGTGATGGGCGCCGGACGGGAGAGGTCTTCCGGGATAATATTGTGAAAGGCGATAATCCACAGGGTCAGCAGCACGATCCCCATGATGGGAATCATCGAAAGGCCAACCTTCCAGAGTTTGCGATCGGTCGTAGATCCGTCCAGCGGTTCCCCTACGCCCCAACGCCCCAACAATAAACCAAATGGAATCAGCGCCGGCATGATGTAGGAAATGAGCTTGCCGGAACTCACGCTGAAAAAGGCCACCACGACCACAGCCCAGAGGACCAGGAACCGGGAGAGCGAATCTTCCTTCAGGGCATGGGCGCGCTTCATGTTACGGACCATTCGAATCAGGAAGAGCGACCACGGCAGCACCAGCAAGGGGATGATGGGAAAATAAAACCAAAACGGCTCCGGATGTCCCTGGATTTCCCGGGTACCGGTAAACCGCGAAAAATGCTCCTCGATCACGAATACCTTGAAGAACCCGGGATTATGCTTCTCGATCAGCAACACGATGGGCGTTATCAGGGCAAAAAACAGCAGGATGGCCGCCGGGATGGACCCGTGCAGCAACCACCCCAGCCGCCGCTCCCAGAGCAGCCACAAAAACAGGATGCCCGCCGGCAAGACAACCGCCACCAATCCCTTGGTCAATGCACCCAGGACGACGGCCGCCACGGCCAGCAGCGTGAACAGCCAGCGCTGTCCCGGCGACACATCCTTCTGACAGGCTTCATACAAAAGAACGCAGGTCGCCGAGAACCATAAGACCAGGAAATTATCCGTCAGCAGGAACGCCATGCCCATGAAAAACCCGACGCAGGTCACCATCACCAGCAGAGGCGTCCACGCCTTTTCGCGCCCCCAATATTTACGGGCCAGGAAAAACCCCAGCGCAGCCACCCCGGCGGCCACCGGCAAAAGAGGAAGCCGCGCGGCGCCGTCGTTCAGGCCAAACGCCTTCAGGGAAGCGGCTACGATCCAATAAGCCAACGGCGGCTTTTCATAGTAGCGGAAGCCCATCAGCCGCATTTCCATCCAATTGCCGGAGGCCAGCATCTCCCGTGGAATCTCGGCATACCGGCCTTCGTCGGGATCGTTCAACCCGCGGTAAAACAGGAGCAACCCCAAGGAGACGGCAAAAAGGGCAAGCGAGAGACCCCAAATCCAACGGCTGAACTCCGACGATTGTGTTTCACGAATTGGTATGGTCATGCTTTTCCTCGCCACAATAAAAAAACAAGGGGCTAAACCGATAAGCTTTAGCCCCTTGCACTTCAATACCGACCGTTAGAACGAATATTTGGCGCCCAGCCGCAGAGAATAGCCCTTCAAGTTGTTGTCGAAGAGGTCCATGCTGGCGGTCGACATTTCGCCCGGCGAAATGTCCACTTGAACGCCCGCGCCTGCAAACAATGCAAATTCGTCCGTCAGTTTCCGGTCGAGATCCAACATGAAAACCCCTACCACGGCATTTTCCATGTCGACTCCCTCGGACGTGCCATCGCTGTAGTTCAACCTGATGTCGGAGTTGATGAAGACGTACCGGATGCCAGCTTCGAGATTGAGGCGCCAGTCATACTTGTCGAACACGTTGACCAATCCCGAAACTCCGAGGGGAATCATGGTCGCGGAATCCGTGAATGTGCCTTCCGCCGGATCGATCAGATTGGGGTTATCCTTGCGGACGTTGGCGTTCATCACGCCGCCGGCCACGGCCAAACCGAACGGCTTGGACAGCCAGTAACGGTATTGGGCTTCGAAGCCGTACATGTTGTCGTAAAAACCCGACCATTGCTGGGACGGAAAGAAGTAGATGAAATTTGCGCTCACTTCCGACAAGGCTTCGGGCTTCCACGCCGGCAACGCCGACGTATCGACCTGAGCCGGCGCTTGCGCCAGGGCAGCCACCGAGCAAGACATGAGCAGACTGATCAACAACGTTTTTTTCATTCCTTTAATCCTCCCACAAGCTTCGATTTTTGAGCGTTTGACCAAAAAACTTCACCGGGCATCCCACGGTTTCAATGCCTGAAATAGAGCAATGCCAGACTATACAAAAGGGTCCCAAGTTTTAACAGGGAATTAATTCTAAACTTGCAACGGAACCCTTTTCCCCGCACAATCGCCCAGCTTTTTCAACAGAGAAGAGGGAGGAATCCTTGCAATCGGAAGTACGCGAACAATTTTTGCCGTTTTCAGCTCCATCGATGGAAGATGACGACATTCAAGGCGTTGTAGAGGTTTTGAAGTCGGGCTGGATCACAACCGGGCCGAAGTGTCAGGCCTTCGAGAAGGCCTTTGGCGAATATGTCGGCGCGCCCTATTCCTGCGCCGTCACCTCGGCGACGGGCGGACTCCATTGCGTATTGCAGGCCCTGGGTCTCAAACCCGGCGACGAAGTCATCACCAGTTCGATGACGTGGGTTTCGACGGTCAACATGATCGAACTCCTGGGCGGCCGCCCGGTTTTTGCGGACATCGACCGATCCACGCTGATGATTTCCGCCCGGGACATCGAAGCCTTGATCACCCCGAAAACGCGGATGATCATCCCGATACATTACGCCGGCGCCTCGGCGGATCTCGATGCGATCCGCGATTTGGCCAAGCGCCGCAATCTGATCTTGATCGAAGACGCCGCCCATGCCGTAGGCACAGAATACAAAGGCCAGCGCATCGGCAAGACCGGCACGTCCATCTTTAGTTTTCATCCCATTAAAAACATCACCACCGGCGAAGGCGGCATGGTCTGCACGGACGACGCCGCGTTGATGGAGCGAGTGCGCCGGCTGAAATTCCACGGCCTGTCCAAGGATGCCTGGGATCGCTACTCCAAGAAGGGTTCCGCCATCATGGAAGTGGTCGAGCCGGGCTACAAATATAACTTTACCGACATTCAGGCCTCCCTGGGGCTGACCCAGTTGAAGAAACTGGATGCCTTCAACCGACGGCGTACGGAACTGGCGGCGATGTACGACGAGCTGTTCAAGGACATCCCGGAGATTGGCCGCCTCGGCAAGCCGGCCTACGACCAGAAGCACACGCATCACTTGTACATTGTCTTTCTCGACATCGAAAATGCCAAACTGACGCGCGATCAATTCGTGCAGGCGCTCAAGGAACGCAACATCGGCACCGGCATTCATTTCCGGGCGGCGCATCTGCACGCGTATTACCAGCAGACCGGGCGCTATCCGATCGGCTCCCTGCCCAACACCGAATGGGCCTCCGAAAGGCTTTGCTCGATTCCGCTGTTTCCCTCGATGACCGAAAAAGACGTGCACGACGTCGTGAACGCCATCAAGGACGTATTGGCCTCGGCCCGGAGCAACACATGAGCGGACACCCCACCCTTTCCGTTGTCATTCCCGTTTATAACGAAGAAGCGAATCTCGAAGAACTGCTCAAGCGGACGCTGGATACCTGCCGTTCGCTGGGCGCTGTTTTTGAAATCATCCTGGTGGACGACGGCAGCCGCGACCGCTCGGCCGAAATGATCGACGCCGCCGTGAAAGCCAACCCGGGGGAAATCATCGGCATTTTGTTGAACCGGAACTACGGCCAGCATTCGGCCATCTTTGCGGGCTTTGGACGCGCCATCGGCGAGGTGGTCGTCACGCTGGACGCCGATCTCCAGAATCCGCCGGAAGAAATCGCGAAGCTGTACCGGAAGATCAGCGAGGGGCTGGATGTCGTAGCCGGCGTCCGGGTGCCCCGATGCGATACTTCGTTCCGGAAGGTTTCGTCTTACATCGTCAACCGGATTACCGCCAAGGTGACCGGCGTAACGATGCACGACTACGGCTGCATGCTCCGCGCGTACAGCCATCGCGTGGTGCATGCGATGCTGCAATGCAACGAACGCAGCACTTTCATTCCCGTATTGGCCAACACCTTCGCCCGGCACACCGCCGAAGTCGAGGTCAGCCACGCTGCGCGCACGCGCGGCGATTCCAAATACGGCTTGTGGAAGCTGATTAACCTGCAATTCGATTTACTGACCGGCATGACGACCTTCCCGCTGCGCCTGTTGACGATGATCGGCCTGCTGATCTCCGTTTTCGGCGGCGCGCTGGGCTTGTTTTTGCTCTCGATGCGGCTGATTCACGGGCCGGCATGGGCGGCCGAAGGGGTGTTCACGCTGTTCGCCATTTTGTTCATTTTTGTCGGCGCGCAATTCATCGGCATGGGGCTGATGGGAGAATATATCGGCCGGATTTACAAGGACGTCCGCGCGCGTCCCCGCTACCTGGTTTATGAAGTGAAAGGAGAAAGTCGTCTAAAACGCCATGAAAGCCATAGTTCTAGCCTATCATAATATTGGATGCGCCGGCATTGAAGCCCTGCTGCGCAACGGCATCGAAATCGCCGCGGTATTCACGCACAAGGAAGATCCGAACGAAAACGTCTGGTTCCGTTCGGTTGCCGAGCTGGCTTCTTCCAAGGGCATTCCGGTGTACGCCCCGGAGGATATTAATCATCCCCTGTGGGTTCAGAAGATCAAAAAGATGGCCCCGGACCTCCTGTTTTCGTTTTATTACCGAAACATGGTCAAGCAGCCCGTGCTGGAGATTCCGCCTCGCGGCTGCCTGAACCTGCACGGCTCGCTCCTGCCCCGCTACCGCGGGCGCTGCCCGGCCAATTGGGTGCTGGTGCACGGCGAAAAAGAAACCGGCGTGACCCTGCATTACATGACCCCGCATCCGGATGACGGCGATATCGTGGCGCAAAAGGCCATTGCCATCGCCGACGCCGACACCGCGCTGACGCTATTCGAGAAAATGATTCCGGCAGCAACGCAGCTTCTGGACGAAACCCTGCCGGCGCTGATCAAGGGCACGGCCCCGCGCAAGCCGCAGGATCACGCGAAGGCCACCTACTTCGGCGGCCGCAAACCGGAAGACGGCCACATCGACTGGTCGAAGAGCGCTGTGCAGGTGCGCAATCTGATTCGTGCTGTTACGCGCCCCTACCCCGGCGCCTTCACATTCATGGGCGACCGCAAGCTGACCCTCTGGGCGGCCTCCGTGGTCGAAAAGAAGGAAGACGCCAAACCCGGCACGATTCTTTCCATCGAACCGCTGATCGTCGCCTGCGGCGAAGGCGCGTTGAAGATCGATTACATGCAGCCCGATGGCGGCGTCTGCATGTCGGGCGCCCAGGCCGGCCAGGAACTCGGCCTCTGGGAAAAGATGAAACTCGGGCCTTCGGGTTCGTCGCTGCTGCGCGTCAAGCAACCCACCCGGGTCTTGATCCTCGGCGTCAACGGCTTCATCGGCAACGCGCTCACCGAGCGCCTGCTGGCTGCCGATAACTATGAAGTGCACGGCTTGGATTTGCAAAACGACAAGATCCAGCGCCTGCTCAAAAAGCCAGGCTTCCATTTCTCCGAAGGCGACATCTCCATCCATCGCGAATGGATCGAGTATCACGTCCGTAAATGCGACGTGATCATGCCGCTGGTGGCCATCGCCACGCCGAAGGAATATGTCCGCAATCCGTTGCGCGTGTTCCAGCTCGACTTCGAGGAAAACCTGCGCATCGTTCGTTATTGCTCGCGCTACGGCAAACGCATCATCTTCCCGTCGACCTCCGAAGTCTACGGCATGTGCCAGGACGAGGAATTCGATGAGGACAGCTCGAGCCTGGTCGTCGGTCCCATCCGCATGCAGCGCTGGATTTATTCCTGCTCCAAGCAATTGTTGGACCGCGTGATCTGGGCTTATGGCGCGAAGGAAGGCCTGAAATTTACGCTGTTCCGCCCGTTCAACTGGATCGGCCCCCGGCTCGACAGCCTGGATTCCGCGCGGATCGGCAGTTCGCGCGCCATCACCCAGCTCGCGCTGAACCTGATCGAAGGCACGCCGATTCGTTTGGTGGACGGCGGCCAGCAGAAGCGTTGCTTCACCGACGTCAAGGACGGCGTCGAAGGCTTGTTCCGGATCATCGAGAACGCCGGCAAGCGCTGCGACGGCGAGATCTTCAACATCGGCAATCCGAACAACGAAGCCAGCATCAAGGAGCTGGCGCATACGCTGGCGCAGAAGTTCGACGCCCATCCGCTCCGGAAGCATTTCCCGCCGTTCGCTGGCTTCCAGGAAGTGGAAAGCGGCGAGTACTATGGCGAAGGGTACCAGGACGTGGAATTCCGCAAGCCGAGCATGCGCAAGGCCAAGAAACTCCTCAACTGGGAGCCGACCATCGGCATGGATCAGTCGATCACCGAGACGCTCGATTTCTTCGTGCGCGAAGCTTATGAGTCCGGCCTCGGTCGTTCATGATCATCGGTCTTAAAATCGACGTCGATACCTTCAGCGGCACACGGGATGGCGTCATCCCGTTGTGCCGTCTTTTGGAAGAAAAAGGAACCCGCGGCTCCTTTTTCTTCTCCGTCGGCCCCGACAACATGGGGCGGCACCTCTGGCGGCTGCTGAAGCCCGCCTTCCTGGCCAAGATGCTCCGTTCCAACGCCGCATCGCTCTATGGCTGGGATATTATTCTCTGCGGCACGGTCATCCCCGGCCCGCAGATCGGCAAAAAACTCGGCCACGTCATCCACGAAGCCGCGCAGTCCGGCCACGAAATAGGGCTGCATGCCTGGGATCATCACGCCTGGCAATCGCGGCTGGAACAAGGCGGCCGGGCCTTCGCCGAAAGTGAACTGCGAAAAGGCGTCGAACGCCTGACCGAAATTACAGGCCAGTGCCCCACGTGCTCCGCTGCGCCTGCCTGGAAGTGCGACGAAGACACCTTGCTCGCCAAGGAGGCCTTTCCCTTCCGCTACAATAGCGACTGCCGCGGCGAAGGCGTTTTCCAGCCCCAAGTGAAAGGCCGCCCGGGTCAGCAGCCCCAAATCCCAAGCACCCTGCCGACCTACGACGAGCTCATCGGCCGCAACGGGATCACGCACGAGAATTACAACCAGCACCTGATTTCCCTGCTCAACCCCGATCGCCCCAACGTGCTGACCATCCATGCCGAAGCCGAGGGCCGCAGTTGCCTGCCCCTGTTCCGGCAATTTGTGGAAAAGGTCCAAAGCATGGGCGCACGCATCGTCCCCCTGAGCGACTTGCTGCCGCCCGACCCGAAGAACATCCCGGTCGGCCGCATCGAAGCAAAGACCTTCCCAGGCCGCGAAGGCTGGATGGCCGTGCAGGCGTAGCGCTGCACGGATGGCAAAGCGGTCCTACGGATTCGCGGGATTGGCGCCTTTTTGCGCCGGCCCTTGCAGGGTAAGCAGGGTGCAGCTCGACACGGCCGCAGAAAACACGTACCTGGATAAACTGGCCAGCTACAGTTGGAGGCGGGGCCACATGGCCCCGCTGCCGGGGCGAGGTCGCCTGTCTTTTTCTACATAAAGCCCAGGGATCTATCGTTTGCAAAAACGCGATCTCAAAGATTTCTGGAGGGTTCCGCTCTGTCGGAACCTTCTTTTTTCGGTCGCGACGGAGCGCGACCCTCCAAAAAACAAGTCTTCGTACAACGGCAACTCTTTGCGGCGATCCTTCTTGACCCAACTCTTAATAAATCTGCTGCCGTGTCCGGATGCGCCCGCCACTCGTCGCTTGATCGATTCGTATTGACAAAGTTTATCAATTAGGGTTTATTAGCATTCAACCTTTATGGAGAAAACAATGAAATTGAAGCGCTGTGACCAAAACCCGATCCTAAGTCCCGTCCCCGGCTCCTCGTGGGAAAGTCTGTGCGTCTGCAATCCGGCGGCCTCTTTCGACGGCAAGAAAGTCAGCCTGCTGTATCGGGCGGCGCCGGCCGATGCGGAACACCCGATTTATTTCGGGCTGGCGGAGAGCACGGATGGGTTTCGCTTCAAGCGCGTGTCCGCCAAGCCCGTTTTCGGCCCCAGCGCCGACGGGTTCGATGCCGGCTGCGTGGAAGATCCCCGCATTGTGCGGATGGGCAAGACATTTTATGTGACCTACGCCGCCCGCTTGTTTGCTCCCGGCCGGTATTTTGACAAAGTTCCGCTGACCAAGTTTGTGCCGGCGCCATACAAATCGCGCCTGGCGCCGGCCATGGCGCGATTGAACCTGACCCGCACCGGTTTGGCGTCCACCACCGATTTCAAGACCTGGCATCGCCTGGGACCCATCACGCCGGCCACGGTGGACGATCGGGACGCGATCCTTTTCCCCGAACAAATCTCAGGACGTTTCTTCATGACGCACCGTCCGGTTTCCTGGATCGGCAAGGAGTACGGATGCTCGAAGCCCTCGATCTGGCTCAGCTCGTCAACCGATCTGCTGGATTGGAACGAACATCGCGTGCTGGCCCAGCCGGCCTTCGACTGGGAATCCGAAAAGATCGGCGGCAGCACGCCCCCGATCCGCACGCCCAAAGGCTGGTTGATGCTCTATCATGGCGTGGATAAGAAGAAAGTCTATCGCGTCGGAGCCATGCTGTTGGATCTAAAGAACCCCGCCAAAGTTATCGCCCGCCTGCCGACGCCCATCCTGGAGCCGGAGACGGATTACGAGAAAAACGGGCTGGTCAAGAACGTCGTTTTTCCTTGCGGCAATATCGTCATCAAAGGGATACTGTTCGTTTATTACGGCGGGGCCGACACCTGCTGTTGCGTGGCCACGATTAAACTTAACGACTTGGTCAAGGATCTGCTCAAACACCGGGTATAAAAACTTGTGTTCGGCATCACGAGAAATCGTCATTTCGCAATGGCCGCTTTGACGGCAGGTTGGATCTTCCAGGGATGTCAGCTTGATCAGGGACATCCCTTCCGAGAGGAGCGTCATTCCATGCAAAAGCCTTTGATCGTTGCTCACTATATGACCTGGTATCAGACGCCGGACCTATCCGGCTCCTGGGGGTTCTGGCAGGTCAATCGCCCCGAGATCGCCCCTGAGTACTGGCATCATCCCGACCAACAAACGCCCCAAGGCTGGCGCGATATTGCTTCGGTCTATTATCCGGAAATCGGGCCTTACGACTCAGGCGATCCCGACTTATGCGAATATCACATCCTGCTGGCGCGGATGAGCGGCATCGACGCCTTCGTGTGCGACTGGTACGGCTTCGAGCCGTCTGCGGAGCACCCTTACGACCATACCGGCTTCCAGGCGCTTTTGCGAACGGCGGAAAAACTGAACTTCAAGATCGGCATCTGCTGGGAAGATCGGTCGATCTTTCAAGATCCGGTCCACCCGCCGCGCACGCGGCAGGAAGCCCTCGAGAATGGGCGGCGCATCCTTCAGCGCATGGCCGCGGAACTCTTCGTTTCCCCTGCGTACTTGCGAATGGACGGACGTCCGGTCCTGATGAACTTTGCCTGGGGCGAACCCGGAGACAGCCTGGAGCAACCCTGGCTGTCCGCCGCGGAATGGGACGCCATCCTTTCCGTGGCCGCCCCCCGCCCTCTTTTCGTACACGACTATCATACCCATCATCGCCGTCACGATTTCCAGGGCTACGAATCGGTCGCCCCCTGGGGGTCCTGCCTGCAAGGCCGCACGGATTGCCCCGAATTCTGGCCTCAGGCCGAAGCCTCGCTCAACCAAGGCCGCTTTTCCTTTCTTTCCGGCACTGTCCGGGCCGGTTTCGACAACCGGGGGTGCGGAGGTTGGGGCAACGACCTGACCGTCGACGCCCGGAGGGAAGGTCGTGTTTATGAAGACACCTGGAAGAACCTGCTCCGCCACAACGTGAAATTCATCCAAATCGCCACCTGGAACGATTTCAACGAAGGCGGGACCATCGAACCCGTAAAGAGCGGCGTCCTTCATTCGTCCTGCCCTGCGGAAGGATACGGCTACCGGGAACTCGAGACCACCCAGGTCCAGGCGGCCCGATTGGGCAACCCGTGCCGGTCCGCCGAGTCGCTCCGATATCCCGCACGGCTTTATGCCCTCCGAAAGGCCCTGCAAAGCCAGCCGGATACCGAGGCTCGCGCGTCGCTCGCGGCCGCCGCCGACCTCATTTGCGCCCTGCTCCTACAAGACCGGTTGACGGAAGCCGGCCAGCAATTAACCCAGCTTCAAGACGCGATGCCCCGCCCGGAAGCGCCGGGGGTCCCCTCCGCCCGAAAACCGGACGCCTTGAGCGGCTTCGAAAATCCCGTAAAAGACCCCTTGACTTTTTGATACGGTTTATCAATCATAACGAACGTAGATAAAACAAACCCAACCAACCCGAGGAGGCCGATATGTTAAAGAAGATCCTGATGTCCGCCATGTGTATTTCCCTGTCGACGATGTTTGCCGCGCAGGCGGTCGAACCGGAGGCCGCGGCGGATTGCGCCTGGCATAACGATTGCAGCAGCATCCAGGGCTGGCGCTCCAACCCTGAAGATCCGGGCATGTGCGCCAAGGTGGAACAAGTGGAACCTTCCGTGATCAAGGTGACGCAAGACGGCAACAGCACATGGGGAAAAGCCGCGTATTTCATCAGCGGCATCGATCTGGAAAAGAATCCCATGCTGTACCTGAAGGCTACCAAAGTCGACCTGAACAGCGCGTTCACGGTCCAAGTGGCCTCTTCCGATTGGTCGGACTGCATCACGGTGGTCTCCAGAACCAGCGCGGACGGCCTGCATGACGGCAATATCCGCAAGGCGGTCCGAGTTTCCAAAACCCCGGATGCCTGGAAGGGCGAGGCCTCTTTTTGGCTGGTCATCGTCATCGAAGGCAAAGGCAAGGGCACGTTCATTGACGACATTTGCATTCGGGCGAAGAAGTAGACGCCGGCCGTTCTCGTTCAACCGTATGTTTTATTGGAGGGTGCACATTCCGCCGGGTGCATCCGGACACGGACGCATGTTTGACAGGAAAGCACGGCGCTCCGTTGCCGGACAGAGGCGGCCAGCGGAGTGGCCGCCCTACCTGTAAACTCATGAATTCCTGCGGCACGGGCGAACGCCCCTCCGATAAAACATATCATTCATTCGTCATTGATCTGAACAGCCAAACCCGGTATCTTGCGATGGATTTTACGGAGGTCCCAGCTATGAAGAAAAAAAGCGCTCCGGCGCGTCAACCCAGCATTTATGACGTCGTCAAACATTCCGGCGTATCCATCGTTACCGTATCGCGCGCATTCAACGATTATCCGCACGTCAGCCAGCGGATGAGAGATCGGGTGCTTCAAGCCGCCCGCGAAGTCGGTTACAAACCCCGCGTAGTGTCCAAACGCCGCGTCATTGCGGTTATTATCGGACACCTCGACATTCTCCGCGCCGGCGATTACAAAACCCGTTTGATTTCGCACATCGTCCAGGCCGCCTCCAAAGAAGGCTTTCTGGTCGAATTCATTCCGTATGACGCCATCGACCTGGCCACTCAGCACCATGTGGACGGCATTATCGAAGTGGGGCTTACCGGCAGTGAAATCGACAAATTGAAGGACCTTCCCCGGGTCCCCACCCTGCTGACCAACAATCAAAGCCCCCGCAAGAGTTGGGCGGCGATTTGCTCGGACCATTACCAGGAAAGCCGAATGGCGACGGAGCACCTGATCGAACGCGGGCATCGCCGCATTGCGCTTATTCTGGATGAACTCGAGGGCTGGGGCCCCGGACAGCGGCAGCAAGGATTTCGCGATGTGATGACAGGCGACAAGGCGTTTCATCCGGTCGTCCTGTCGGCCGAAGAAAACACGCCGCTGGACATGGCCCAAAAGATGTTGGAAGAAGGCTGCTCGGCGGGAATTCTGCTTTCGGACAACGCCGGCCTCGCTATTTATGACGCCCTGGTCAACGAGCTGGAACTGCATATTCCGGAAGATTTTTCGATGATCGGCATTGAAAACGACGCGGTAAGCCGGTTTCTCCATCCCCGGCAAACGACCATCGAACAACCGCTGGCCAAACTGGCGGAAGCCTGCGTGGGATACATCGCTGGGAAAGCGCTCTATCGTCGCCAGGTCAAAGCGCCTTCACCGATCCCCAGCCGGCTGATCGTCCGAAACTCGGTCAAGACGATTTCGTAACAGCGATCTCAAAGTTTTTGGAGGGTTCCGCTCTGTCGGAACCTTCTTCTTCCGGTCGCGACGGAGCGCGACCCTCCAAAATACAAACCTTCTTGCAGTTGCAACTCTTTGCGGCGAGCTTTTCAGGAATGCCTGCGGTCCCGTTTGGGAGCCCACTGGCCGGCATTCCTTACAGTTTGTTTTTTGCTTCTGCCCAAATCCGCCGGGCGGTCTGAAGATTTGCCTGGCAGATCTCCAGCGGCTTGCATCCGTAATCTTTCGTAGGCTCCACGGTGCTGGCTTCGGCATAGTCGTTCCAGGTGACAATCTGAATCAACGGGCAGGGAATCGCCGCCTGGGGGTTCCCGTCCGCCCATTGCCGCAGATAATCGAGCAGCGCTTTCCACGTTAATTCCAATGTATTGCCCCGGCTGGTTTCACGGCAAATGACGCGTGGACGCACAGACGGATTTTCCGGCGTGGCGTTCCAGGCCCACGATACCAACTGGTCATCGAAGCCCGGCCAGACGCCGCCCATGATATAGTCCAAACGTCCCTGGGCTTCATTGCAGCGCTCATAAAACGATCGAAGAAAATCATCTCCCGCATTGTCGGGATCCTTCCACGGATAGAAGCCCTCATGGCTTAGGGCCGCATCGTCAGGCCTCACCCAGGGAAAGGCCGCCGTCTCTCCCTGCCGGGGCGTTCCGTTCATCCAGATCAAGTCGGCGCCCTCGGCTCCAAACACCGAGTTCATGGCGCGCCGCCATTGCGCGCAGTTGTCTTCATACGGAAAGACCGAGAAAATGGGTCGCCCGTCCCGGCAGAGATAGGCGTCGGTAATCAGGTGATCCTTGATATACCGAAAGTCTTCCTCCATCGTCACCGGCCGCTTGCCTTCCGACGGCCATTGCGCCTGCGAATCGAACGAAATGAAATAACAGAACGGCTGCCCGGGATGCGCGGCATTCCAGTCGTTCAAACCTTTCAGCCAGTGCAGCGTAATCAGGTTTTCGACCGAGTTTTTGCCGTACCAGTTCACGATAAAGCCCTGCACGCCGTGTTCGAGGGCCGCGCGAATCTGCCATTCGATCGCCTGAGGCTGGCGGGAATCGTAAACGCCGATTTCCGGCCAATGAAGGTGCGTCCGACGGTACCCCGCCCGGGCATCGCACCAATGCCGCATGTTTTCCACGGGCGGACGGTAATCGATGTCCTTCGCCCATTCGTCAGGAAAGGGATAAGCCGCCGCGTCCAAGGCGTACCACGGCACAAAATGCCCCAGCAAAACAGGCAAATCCAAGGGACTCTGCAAACTGCCGGCACGGTGAAAATTCATCATATTCTCTCCTAATCGACCTGTTTTATCCTCTCAGGGTGCATCTTGACGCCGCCCCCTCGCCTACGAATAAGAATCCACGTCCTTACGGACGCGGCTACGTAGCCGCCGGCGTAAGCCGGTGGTTTCTTTCCAGCGCCAGACGTTGAGGAGGGGCCGCGTCAAGATGCACCCATCCTCTCATAATGCCCTCGTCAAAGCGAGCCCTCAGGGGTATTGTCTGACCAGACTCGCACCGACAGCGGCAAATATTATCATAATGATTACTTTTATCAATTGCTTTTTCGAAAAAAGCCCTCTACCCTAAGGAACAACATGAACACCTGCGCACGAATCGTTGGTTTTGCCCTTTTCGCCGCGGCCCTGGCCGGTTCGACGCGAGCGGAGGAACCGCCGCGCGTTTTCGCCCACTACATGCCTTGGTTCCGTGCGGAGACGCGCGCGGACGGGTCCCTGGAATGGGACCATTGGCAATGGTATGGAAAAGGGCGCAAGCACGATCCGGACACGATCCTGGAAAACGGCCGGCGCGACATCGCCTCGGTATTTTATCCCAAGATCGGACCCTATGACGGAAGAGACCCGGCCGTGTTGGAGTATCACCTGCTGACGGCCAAGGCGGCGGGGATCGACGGCTTTATTGCCGACTGGTACGGCCCCGGCAACCATTCCGACGCCGTGTTTGGCGAGCTGGTCAAAGCCGCCGGGCGTTACGGGATGAAAGTATGCGTCTGCCTGGAAGAAAAATCCTTTTTCCCGGGTTATTCCAAAGCGGAGACGCGCGAACAGGTTCAGGACGTCATGGAACAGCACATCCGGCACGTCCTGACGGCGTACGCCGGTTCCCCGGCCTATCATCGGGTCCAAGGTCAGCCGGCCTTCTTCATCTTCAACAACTACCAGGACGGCATCCTGGGAAAACACATCCTGACCCCCGAGGAATTGACCGGCGTGCTGAATCGCTTTCGCGATCCGTCGATTCTATTCGTCCGCGGGTACTTCAATCCGGCTTTCGATGCGCTCGTCCGCGCCGGTTATGCCTGGTGCGGGGATGCAAAGACGCGCCAGGAGTTCTACGAAATCGGGCGCCGGCTCGAATCCGAGGGTCTTCTGGATTACTGGGTCGGCGTAGCCAGCCCGGGCTTTGACGATACGGGCGTCAATGGCTGGGGCAACGGCCCGCGCGTTACGGAACGCCGCGGCACGACCGAATACCAGGACAATTGGAACGAAGTGATCGAAAACCAGCCCGACGCCGTCCAAATCGTTACCTGGAACGATTTTGAAGAAGGCACGACCATTGAACCCACCGAAGACTACGGGTTCACCTTCGTCAACGAAACCGAAAAGAACGTTGGCCGATTCACGGGTCGAAGCGTCGACCTCGACGACAATCTTTGGCCCCTGAGGCTTTATCGACTTCGGAAAACGGCGTCCTTGCTGGATGAAAAAGCCCGCATCCGCTGGAACGGGAAACTGGATGCCTATGCGGAGCATTTCGCGCAAGGCCGGCGGTTCTTGATGAGCTTTCGGCTTTGGTACTTGGAGAAAAGAATTCACAGAGAACAACCAGAAAAGGAGAGTCAGCATGAATAAGTGGATGAAAACATATGGGATGATGATGGCGGGCATGTTAATGGCTTGCAGCGCCGGAGCGGAAGAGTTGGTTTTCTTCCAATCGTCTGTGGCCGGAGCGGATGCCTGGAGTTGGGGCGGCGCCAAGGCCAAGCAGGAAGCCGACTTGCTGACGGTGGTAGAAAACAATCCGAATGGAGGATATGGAGACGTCTATCCTTCCGATGTTCTACCCTATATCCCGGGCGCCCGACTTGAATTCAATGTGAGCAGCGTCGTGGCCGGCAACTATACGCTTCAAATCCTGTGCTTCAGGGGCAGCGTGTATTTCAAAACGATCGACGTCATCAAGGATTCCAAGAAGGTCGGCGCTCAGGTTCTAAAGATGAGCGACCTGACGCTTCCGCCCGAAACTCAATCCATTATGTTCAAACTCTGGGTGGCCAACAGCGAAGGCGCCAGCCTCAAGCTGAAAGAATTGAAGTATTCCATGCCGCTTGCGGCAGGCAGCCTTTCGATCGACGAACGGTTCAAAAACATCGACGCTTGGAAAGCAACCGATCTGGAAGCCGTCGCCAACGATGCCGGAATCAGCCTGGCCATGTCCCCCGATAAAACCTTTGGCTGTCTGGCCTGGGAGAAAACCATCCCCGCCGACAAACAATCTTTTATTCTGATTCATATCGCCGAAGCTAAAAGCAGCGTTATTTCGGTGCAGCTTGAAACGCTCGATGGCGAAGGCCAGTTCATCATGCCGGTCGATGCCATCAAAGATGTCGGAGCCGGCTGGCATGGCGCCGCGCTCTCCATGCTCGAATTGTCTGCGGAGACCACTCAATACCAAATCAAGTTGTGGATGGCCGGCGGCACGGCGGCCAAGGGAAGAATCGATCGGCTGCTCATTCTGAAGTAACATCAACGGCGGCCAGCGCCCGCCCTACCCAAAGCAAAAAAGACCAGGCCGATGGGCGACCATCGGCCTTTTTATTGCGTGTAGAGCGTCCACATATTGTCGGCGCCTGTCGTACTTTGGAGCGTCGGCTCGTCTTTGCGAATGTAACGAACGCTCAAGCTGCTCAGAAGATAATTTCCGCCCTGTTCCCGGTCGTGAGCTTTACCGGCGCGAGGATCGTTCAAACTCAAGGCCGAGCATCCGAACCAGCCGATCAAACCACGATTTGCGGAATCAATCCCAGGCCATTCGCCCAGGAGGATCATGTCCCCCTTATGATAATCCAAGTCGCTCATCCGCAATCGTCTCGTACCCGAATAATTGCCAAACGGAACAACCCCCGCATTGGCGCCATTGGCCGAATAGGATCGAGGCGCCTCACCGGATGCAACGGTCGAGAGAAACGGATCGCTCGGACAAACGAATAAATTGGTCGCCTCGCCAATATAGGGCAGTATGGCCCGATCCCAAAGGCATACGGATTCATCCGTGGTCACGGGCGGAAACATATCGTTGTTGGCATCCAGATACATCATCAACCCCTTGCCCAATTGGTTGAGATTGTTGGCGCAATAGACCGTGCGTCCACGTTCCCGGCTGTTGGAAAGCGACGGGATCAGGATCGAGGCGAGAATGGCGATGATGGCGATGACGACCAGCAGCTCGATCAACGTGAAAGCCCGCAGCCTGACGGCAGGCGATTTAAAACCACACTTTTCTGAATCCCTCGGGAACCTGAAAAAGGGAAGCAGGCATTTTTTTGAAAACCGGCCGACTGAGGAGAATCTCATATTGCAGCGCTCCTTTTCGATACTGCTTGATCAATACGGGAAAACCGTTCATGCGGTTAAGGCCGCTGACGGGGATATATACCATGAAATCCAAAGAGGGAATCATATTCGACGACTTCATGATGCGGTCGTACGAACCGGCCAGGAGATTGACCACCTTGAAATCGGCGCTCTTCATGCCGGCCGCCGCCCAATCCGCCACCCAGATATCCTGGGTCAACTGGCCGCCAAAAGCCGCCTTGTATCGACGGCAGGTCATGCCGTTCACTGTCCAAGCCCCCTTCACTTCCGCGATCGCCGGCGCGCGAGGGTTCCCCGAGGGGGCGCCCTGCGATTCGTCCGATGCCGTTCCCATGACATAGTCGAGCGTCGATTGCACCATGTCGGCGGCCCGCCCCAGGGTCTCTTCATTCAATTCGCTGTATTCCCCGCTGGCGCGGTTCACCAGGCGTATCGACTTACTGCCGACGGCGTACAAAAGCTCGGTGGGCTCGCCCGAAAATTGGGAGGTATTCACGTTGATTTTTCCGCCATCCAGCCGCATCGGGGCCGAGTACTGAGACGGACGCGAGGACACGAAATCTTTGAAAACACAACGGATCTCATACCCTGCCTGGCAGGCGGGAGAGACCAGCAAAACGGCGATAAACACACCGATGATGACCATGACTCGATTCATACAGAACATGGAGTCTAGCGATTGGGGAGGAAAGTTTCCAGAGAATGTGCTGCCGATTGCGTTAAATTGAATTGCTACCCACCGGACATTCATCTTCAATGGGCACATGAAGATTGGGATTCTTTCCGATACTCATGGGAATGTTCAGCGCACCCGCCAGGCCGCGCAACTCCTGAAGGCAGAGGCTTGTCAGTGCGTCGTACACTGCGGGGATATCGGGTCGGAAAGCGTGCTCATGGTGCTGGCGGAATTGCTGGGCGCCCACGGAATTCCCGTTTACGCCGTATTGGGCAATGTGGACCAAAGCCTGATGCAGGATCTGATGTCGTTCCCCTCCTCCACCGGCGTTCACGTCTGCGGCCGCCGCGCCGAACTTTCTCCGGAGGGAAAAAAGCTGATCGTGATTCACGGGGACGATACGAAGTTCCTGGACGAATGCCTGGAGTCCGAGGCATACGATTATATCCTGACGGGCCATACGCACCAGTCCGAGGAAGTCTCCTACGGCAAAACCCGGCTAATCAATCCGGGCGCCCTTCATCGCACCGCGACGCCCTCCGTGGCCTTGCTCGACACGAACACGGGCCAGGTCGCTTTTCAGGCCTTGTTCCAGGAATAGCGGTTTTAGTCCTTCGCCACGCTCATCGACGCCCTCGCTCGAATATCCCGGGACGAGGCTCCGACACGGACTTCAAAATCGCCGGGTTCGACGACCCAGTCATGCCGGACTGTGTCGTAAAACGCGAACGCGGTCCGATCGAGCTGGAATTCGACGACTTCGGACTCCCCAGGCTTCAACGAAATCTTATGAAAGGCTTTCAGCTCCTGTTCGGGACGCTCCGCACCGGCTTCGATATCGTGCACGTACAATTGAACGATCTCGGCGCCCGCCCGTGTCCCGGCATTCCGGACGGTCAGACGAACCGTCGCTGAAGCCGCCTCCGAAAAACGTTCAATGCCCAAATCGCTGTATTCGAAGGTGGTGTAGGAAAGGCCGTGACCAAAGGGAAAGAGAACGTCCTTGGCCTTCGAGTCATAATGGCGATACCCGACAAAAAGCCCTTCTGCATAGCGCACGGAGCCCTCCTGGCCGGGATAGTTGCGTTGGGAAGGAGCATCGTCCAATTTCCGGGGAAACGTCACCGGCAAGCGCCCGGAAGGGTTCACGTCGCCCAACAAAACATCGGCGATGGCGTTCCCGCCCTCCTGGCCTGGATACCAAGCCTCCAGCACCGCGGCCACGCGATCGATCCAGCCGGTCATGATCACCGGGGTTCCATTGTTCAGGACTACGATTGTATTAGGATTGGCCGCCGCCACGGCTTCGATGAGCGCATTCTGATCGCCGGGCAGATTAAGATCCTGGCGGTCAAAGCCTTCGCCTTCCTGTTGGGAAGAAATCCCCGCAAAGACGATCGCCGCATCGGCGCCACGAGCCGCGTCCGCGGCCTCTTGAATCGTATCTTGCGACTGAATCCAACCCAGCCGGGCCATGGCCGAGCCGGTGTTTTCGAAATACTCCGCCTTTAAATCGTAAACGTGACCCGCCTCCAACTCGACCGACGCGGTCTTCGTCAAACCGGCTTGATCGTGCCAACTGTCGATCAACAAACGTCCATCCAAAAACAGCCGAAACCCGTCGTCGCTTGTCATGCCCAAGTCGTAATGGCCTGACGAGGTGGGCGCCAGTTTCCCCGTCCAGCGGACGGAAAAATGATCGTTCGGAATTTCCGGCGCGGGAGATCCGTTGCCCCAATCGAAATCGACCGCGGCATCCAGCCGTTTCAAGACAGGGTCGTCTTTCAGATTCTGGTTGTTGAAATATTCGCCTAATAACCCATGAACCCCTTCTTCGCCCGAGGGAGGAATCAGGCAGTGCGTAGGAATGGGCATCAGTTCTCCCGGCAAACTGCAGCCCTGAACATAGCGCAGCGAGATCGCTTGTCCGAGCTTGTTCGACAGGCCCTCGAAGGGCGTGACGGCATAAAAGGGGCTCACCGTGGAACTGCCGCCGCCGCCCAGCCGGGCCGCTTTGGCATGAGGCCCGATGATGGCCAGCGTCTTGATTTTCGTCCGGTCCAAAGGCAACGCCGCCGGATGGTTCTTCAGCAAAACCATTCCCTTGGCGCCGGCTTCGCGGGCCAGGGAACGATGCGCCGGAGTATCGAGCGAGCCTTGATGCCGAGCCTCAATCCCATCGAATAAGTCCATCCTGAACATGACCCACAAAATCCGCCGGACCTTGTCGTCGATAAGCTGCTCGCTAACCTCTCCTTTTTGGACGGCTTCCAGCAAAGCCTTGCCGAAAAATTGTCCCGGCCCGGGCATCTCCAAGTCGAGTCCGCTCTGCGCCGAATCGACCGTCCCATGACAGGCGCCCCAATCCGACACGACCAGGCCTTTAAAGCCGAATTCACCCTTGAGGATGTCGGTCAACAGAGGTTTGTTTGCGCAGCAATACGGGCCATTCACGCGGTTGTAAGCGGCCATGACGGTCCACGTGTCGGCCTCTTGAACGGCGGCCTTGAAAGCAGGCAGATATATTTCGTGCAAGGTGCGTTCGTCGACCAGAACATCGATCGTCATGCGATCCCATTCCTGATTGTTGACGGCAAAATGTTTGGTGGACGTTCCTATTTTACGGCTTTGCACGCCCTGGACATACGCAACGGCCATGCGGCCTGCCAGATAGGGATCTTCGGCAAAGCTTTCGAAATTGCGGCCGCCCAGAGGCGTTCGATGGATGTTGACGCAGGGGCCCAGCAAAACGTTCCGGCCTTTCGCGCGAGTTTCGTCGGCCAAGGCCACGCCAACTTCCCTCACCAAGTTCGTATCCCAACTGGCCCCCAACGAAATGGCCGTGGGAAAACAGGTCGCCTGCTCCCATCGCACCCCGTGCGGTCCATCCGTCATCTTCAAAGAGGGTATCCCCAACCGCTCGTTCCGTCGCGTGTCCATGTAGTTCTCGCCGGAAAGCTGGTCGATTTTTTCCTCCAGCGTCATGCGGCCAAGAAGATCTGCAACCCGCTGTTCCACGGGCAGGTCGGGATTTTTATAATCAGGGCGAAGCTCGTTTTCAGCATGGGTCATGGTGCTCATTCCTCCCAGTACAAGGGCCAGTGTAATCGTCACACCCATTTCAAAGGTTCGTGTGGTCATGGATCGTCTTCTCCTTCTTTGCATAAAGAAGCTCTCGCCCAATTACAACCGGTTGCATGTGGGGGTATCTCACTTTTCTATCGATATTACAAGGCGATTCATGGGGGGAAAAGAAGTCCAAGGTCCAAAGTCCAAAAAGTCCAAGGTCCAAGAAGTCCAAGGTCGGGGGGACGAGGCGGGTTAGATTAATTCGGCAAACACGGAATCGCTGACGAACAAGCCTCGTTCCGTCAAGCGCAAGCGATTGTCTCTTTCTTCAAGTAGTTCGAGACTGCACAGCCAATCGATTTGGTCGCCGGCCAGCTTGCGATAATCGAACCCGGTATCCTTCTTGAAAAAATCCCGATCGACGCCGTCACATCGGCGAAGGCTCATGACCAGCGTTTCCCGGGCCTTGGCTTCAGGTTCCAGCCTCTCTTCGAATTCGCGAGGAGAAGATTTATCCTTGAAGGCTGCGCAATAGGACTCCAGGCTCCGCACATTGCCGTAGCGCATGCCACGCCAGTGCGAATGAGCCGCAGGCCCACACCCAATGTATTCGCCGCCGCTCCAATAAAGCAGGTTATGACGGCATTCGCGTCCGACGCGGGCGAAGTTCGAAATCTCGTATTGCCGCAACCCGGCGCAATCCAAGGCATCCCGAATCAGGTTGTATTGATCCAGTTCTTCCTCATCGTCTACTTCGCTGATGCGATCGCGATCGCGCAACTCGGTCAACGGAGTGCCCTCTTCAAAAATCAGGCAATAGCAGGAAACGTGTTCGGGATTAAGTTGAATGACCCGGGCCAAATCCTTGGCCAGCTTGGCATGGCCCGAGCCGGGAATCCCGTAAATCAAATCGATGCCGACATTGGCAAACCCGGCTTCCCGGAGCATCAGATAGGCCGCTTCCGCTTCGTCGCGGGTATGAATTCGCCCAAGAAAAGCCAGATTCTCCGGATCGAAGGACTGCACGCCCAGCGACACGCGATTGACTCCGGCCTCGATCAGCAGGCGGGCCTTTTCCGGGGTCAACGTGCCGGGGTTGACCTCAATGGACCATTCCTGCACATGATAAAGATCGACGGCTTTGCCAACCAGCTTCAACAACCGCTTCAAGTTATCCACGGAAAGAGAGGAAGGCGTTCCCCCTCCCATGTACACGGTGCCTGGAAAAAAACGATCCGGGAGGGCGGCCAACTCGCGATCCAACGCATCGAGAAAAAAGGTCTGATCGCCCGTTGCGCAGGGAATGGAGTAGAAGTCGCAGTAGTGGCATTTGCGAACGCAAAACGGAACATGAATATAAAGGCCCGGACTTGTTTTCATTGCGCGATTAAATTACTTCGTCGCCGGTAAAGGATCGTCTCTACCGCTTATACATACACGTTGCCGGGCAAGAGGTTCAGAAAATCTGCTATTTTTCCAAACCGATCGAAAACATGCTGTCCAAATCGTGTTTCGAATGAACCCGGAACGCGATCAATGTTTCCGATTGGGTGATGCCGTCCACGCCCAGCAAATGTCGGGTCACAATGTCGGCGAGGTTTTCGTTGTCTTTTACGCGGACCACGGCGGCCAAGTCGTAGCGCCCAGCTACGGAATACACTTCGGTGATGCCATCCATCCCCGCCAGCGTTTCGGCCACTTCATTGACTTTCTTTCGTTCCACTTTCAAAAGAACCAGCGCCGTTACCATGTGAGCCTCCATTTGTTTGATGGTCGTTATAGAATAAGGCCGAAATCGCATGTACTCAACTTTTTTACCGCGATGACGATAAGGCGACCCCCTTTTTCCGATCGCCGAACAGGGGTTCGGCTCCTACAGCGAAAAACCGCGTTACGGAGAACGCGGTCCACCTGCCTCTGAAACGACCCTCAGGTGGCCCGGCTTCTCCCTGCCCGCAACGCTTCGCGTAGCATTGCGGGCAGGTGCGCAGGCGGGCAAAGACGGGCTCTTCACGGCGACACCTGGATGATGTAGAAGCGGCTCGACGCGCCATCGAGCGTTGTCGTGAAGGCATTGATCGGAGGCGTGGCCGGCAAATTTGTAGCGTAGGGTTGAAAGCCGGCGACGAGGTTGGTCGAGAGATACACATCGTAGGCAAACCCGGCATTCGTGAAACTCAGCCAGCGCAGCACCACGGATTCCGCCAGCTCCGGTCTTTCGCCGATGCCCGTGATGACCAATGCGCGGGAAGCCGGATTAGTCGGATTCGTACCGACCAGGTACTCCTGCCAGGTCAACAAGCCGTCCGCATCCTGATCGAAGATCGACTCTTCGTCGGGCGTTGCGTTGGTCAAGCCGTATTGAGCCAGCCACCACTCGGGCGTTCCATTGGTGGCAACGTTCAGGGCAAACACCGCGGAGAAGGTCCCATTGGAAACGATGTCTTCCCACATCACGTTGGTGGCGGCACAGGGTACAAACCCGGACAACAGGCCTCCATTCGTGAAGACAGCCGCGATGTGATTGTAGGCGGCGGCGGAAACCAGGAAATAGGAGGTCTGCCCGGACAAGACATAGACGGTCCCGGAGGGATTTACAGTTCCAGGCCCAATCGAGCTGACTTCGACAATCCGGCTATTGTTGTGCAGCGCCACGGGCACGCCGATCGGAGAGGCTTGGAGCGGATCGTTGTGGTAAAACAACAGCACCGCATGACGGGTTTCCGCCAGAGCCAACGGCGTTGTATCCAAGGTCGCCAACGGCTGCCCATAGGAATTCGCGGCCACTACCCCCTGGGTTTCCGTCAGGCTTAACCAATCGTTGGTTCCCGTGATGGGGGTGATGGCTATGTCGTCAAGATACCAGCCTTCCTCCACGACAAGCCCGTCCGATCCAAACCTGAAACGAATCCGGACTTCCTGCCCGGCAAAATCGGCCAGATCGAAGGCCACGGTCGACCACAATCCTGTATCCGCCAAACACGGAGTCTCCGGAGGGAAAGGAGAATTGGGATTATCGGTAATCAAGTTAGGATACCCCCCCTCAGGCACAAGCATTTGGAACGAACCTCCGGCATTGGTGGAAATCTCGACCACAGCCCCGTCCCAGTAATGGTTATCGTTCACATCGGTGTCATATTCCATGTAGGCCCACTGATTGAACGTCAACCGGGCGCCCATGCCCAAGCGAACCGGAGGCGTGACCAGGGAAGCGTTCATACTGTCGACATACTGCCGGCTGACCGGATTGCCGCAGTACCAGGCATGCGAAGCGGAGGACCAGCGCCCCGTCCACACCGTCCACAGGTCGTTTTGCCCCGAGTGCGTCCAGCCATTCGTGCCGCTTTCCACGTCATCGAAAAAGCCGCAATCCGCGGTTTCCATTCGCCAGTTCAGAAGACCGGTGCCGTCGTTAAACGCGGTCAAGGGCACATTGGAAACCGTCATGGCGGGAAGCAGCACCGGCCCCAAGGGCGACGGGGTCAGAGTCAGGCTCGGGTAATGAACTTCGAAGCTGTAAGGACCGTTCGTGGCGGCCAGGCCCAAGGGATCGGCAGCCTCCAGGCGATAGCTGAACAAATCGCCGTCGATTCCCGGCGAGGCGATCGACTGCCGGTAAGAGCCGGAGTTGGCGTCGAGACTCATGGCGGCCTCCTGCCACGGCCCGGCGTTGCGCCGCCACCAAAGAACGGCGGAGGCCACCCGGCAGTTATCGGTAATGACGGCGGAGACCATCCACGGCGCCGGGGATGTCTGCGTAACCGAAAGGGCCTCGTGTTGAATCACGGGCGCGTGCGGGAAGGACCCTGCATCCTTGGGGTTTGTCCAGTCTAGGGCCTCCTCGTAATTGACGAATCCATCGCTGTCGAAATCCTGGTTGGAAACGGTCGACAGGGAACCGAAATACCGGTATTCCCACCAATCGGCCATGCCGTCGCCGTTGGAATCCTCGGATTCCGGATAATACCGGGCCACCGCCGAATGAGCCGCGTACATGTAAATGTTTTGCACGGGATTAACGGCTATACTGCCGGCATCCGGCTGCCTCCACCCATCCAGCATCCACTGGGCAAACATATAATTCGTGCCGCCCGCGCCGTACGAAAACGGCGCCGTCAGGGTCTCGGCATAGGACATCAGCGACCACCAGGTCGTCGCACTCACGACGCCGGGAACCGACGAAGTCTGATACAACGCGTATTGAATCTGCCACTGCCATTCGAGAATGGAAGGTTCCTCGATGACAAACGACGCTTCGTTCGTGGCGCCCCAAGCCGGGACGCTGCCGGCCCCCACCCAACCGGCGCAGGCCACCCGTTTGCCGGCCGAAACCGGCATGGAAGGCGTCGCCCACGCCTGAACTTCGCTGCCTACCGCCAAGATTTGACTTCCATAGCCCGGAGACACCGTGAATAGGGCGGAAGGTGAACCGTTCACCATCAATTCCACCGGCTGCGTGATGCTAAACTGATACAGGTTGCTGGGCGCTCCGGCCGGGCTTACATTCGCGATGCCCGTCTGGCCGGCGGCAATGTAATAAAAGATTTCCGTCAAATTGGGTTGGGCCGGGATGAAGCCCCGAAAGGTGCGATTGCTGACCCAAGTCATCACATTGGATTGAAAAGCGCCTTCAGCCCCCAAGGTATTCCAAACGACCCGAACCGAGCCTGTATCGAACGGCAGATCCGACCAAACGTCAGCATCGACGGTATAGGGCTGATTGGTGACATAGGTATTGGGTAAAGGCGTATGCTCAATTTTCGGCATACTCTGAACGGCGCCTCTTGCGACGAGGGCATAGGCTTGCGGTCCTTGCGGCACATTATGGCCGCTGATCTGCACCCGATAAAAACCGGGGACCAGCTCGTCCAGATCCAAGCCTTCCACGTTGTTGGTGCGATCCGGCGACCCGCGCCCGTTTGGATAGCGTACGGTTTCGTCCGGCGTCACGAGCGTCAGGTCCAGATCGTTCACGAGCTTGACGCCGCTGCCGGCTGTCGCAGGATAGTCGCTATAGGCCATGATCACCGTCAGCCGGGTGTTCGTGCCGGCCACATAAATAACGTGTTCGTTGGTTGCTCCGGCGGTCAGCGCAGAAGCGGAATCGATCAGAATCACCCCGGCGGGAACCGCCGGAAAAAGGGTTTCCTCCAAATTGACCTGCCCCCAGCCTTCCACGTTGTTCGGACGGGGCGATGCCGGAATCTCGCGAAATTCGTTCGTGCCGTGTTGGCCGGGCGTCAAGGTGCGCGCACCGCTGATTAGAATAGCTTTCAGCAAGGCCGCGCTCGGATTCGTCAGACCGGCATATTCCTGGCAATATTGCCGGACGAGCGCCGCCGCACCAGCGGTCAGGGGCGTCGCCATACTGGTGCCGCCCATGAATAGGTAATTCGTATTGGCATTCGTTCCCCACCCCACATAGCCGGTTACGCGCGACCGGCAGGAAATCACATCCGTCCCCGGCGCCACAATATCGGGCTTGATGCGTCCGTCGTCCGTCGGCCCGCGGCTGGAAAACGTGCACGCGCCTTGATGAAGTCCGTCGGCGCTTTGCGAAATATAATCGCCATTAAGCGGCGCCACGGGATAATCCGACGGCCAGGCGCCGCCATAAGTCAGGGAAGAATACCCTCCCGAGCCCGGCGCCCGGTCGTTCTCCGTCGCGCCGACCGTCAACATGCTTTTTGCCGTTCCGGGCGCGCTGACGGAATTGGGATCGATCACTCCGTTGCGATTGGCATCGATGCCGTTGTTGCCCGCCGAAAACACCAGGAGCATGTCCGGATGATCCCACATAAACTCGTCGCAATACCGGGAGTCGATCGTGTAGGCGCCAAGGTAGACCGAGGAACCCCAACTATCCGAGTGAATGCGCGCATCGTTGGTGTAGGTTTGATAGAAAAGGTCGTTCAAATCGTCCGGCAGTCCGCTCAAGTACCCGCCCAAATCCATCACCGATTGATGAACCAACTGCGCTTCATAGGCCACGCCGCGGAATTGCCCGGCGCTGGCCGCGCCGCTGCCTAAGATCGAGCCGGCGGTATGCGTTCCATGCGAATTGGTATCGCCCCAGTAGCCAATCCGGCCTAACGCAAAGGCCGCGCGAATGCGCCCGGAAAAATCCGGATGAATGCCGTTGGTGTTTCCGATGTCGAGGCCCGTGTCCGCATGACCGATCACCTGTCCGGCCCCGGTCAGCCCATGTGCCGTCCAAACGTTGGTCACATTCATGTGATCGCTGCGCACGGAGAAATCGTTCAGCAGCACCGGCTTCACATATTCCTCGATCCATTGCACGGCGCCCAGTTCCGCGACCTCCAGGATCTTGCCGACCGGAAGCTCCGCGCGCACCATCCCCCATCGCTTTCCGGCGACGACGCCCTCAATGCCGGCGCCCAGGGTTCTAATCCGCTCTGCCAAGGCCTCCGCGTCTCCCGGCGCAAAGGTCTGAATCGAAACCGGAATGGTTGCATCAGACGCGCCGGACTCCGCAAGCTGCGACAGGACGGATTGAATCTTGTAATTCGGTTTATACTCCCCCACCCACTGCACGCTTGGAAGGTCGGACACCTGCTGAAAAGCCGTTTCGTTCAACTCCACCAGAAAGGCATTGTTCGGCACATAGCCGCGCAGGATTCCACCCGCCGCCTCGACCTCCGATTTCCAAGATTCCTGAATCGTCCCCTGAAACTGCACCAGATATGGCAAGGTCCTTCGAGCCGTGGGCTGCTGACGACTTTGCATAACAGATTGAGGGCGTCCCCGCAAATCTTTCGCCGTCAAACCCGCCGGAGAACTTATCGAAGTGTCGAGCACCGTGTTTTGCAGCGAAATCGTGAACTGAGGAGGCCTGGCCGTTTCGGCAGTCAGGATCTGGGGCTGGATAACTTGCTGCGACGGGTCAAGGGAATCCGAACGAGCCGGCGTCGCGAATGCACGCCGGCTGGAATCGTCAGCGGGCTGGGAATCCAACGGAACCGCCAGAGAAGGAGCCGAAAGACCTTGCCGCCACCACAAGACACAAACCAGCGCCAGCCCTAATCCCAATACGATCAGGGCATTTCTCTTAGCCTTATTCACCATTGCGCGCCTCCCATGACTCCATTAAACAAGTTGTTAATCATGAATATACAACAAACCCTTACATCGTATAGATGCTCGACCCTTCGTTACGGAAGAGATCCGCACGTGCGTCGTACGACAGGAAAAACGTTTGACCGGCTCGACTTTGAATTTCTTCTCCGATCCATCTTTAAATAGCATTGACTAGAAATCGTTTTAAGGACAAGTTATCAAGCCCAAAAGGGATTAAACTATGAGCCGGAACACATACCTCGACCAATTCATGGAAACTTTTCCCCATGAGGGATTGACCTTCGACGACGTTTCGTTGGTTACGCAGTATGCCGATTTCCTGCCGCACGAAGCGGACATCGCCTGCCGCCTGACGTCGCGGATCACCATGAACATGCCGTTCGTCAGCGCCGCCATGGACACCGTGACGGAAGCCCCCATGGCCATCGATATGGCCATGCTCGGAGGCATCGGCATCATCCACAAAAACATCACCGCCGAGCAACAGGCCCGAATGGTGCGCAAGGTCAAATATCACCTGAACGGCTTGATCGAACATCCCATCACGTTTCGGGATACCGACACCTTGAAAACCATCGAGCAAGTCCGCTCCTCCAAGGGCTATTCCTTCAGCGGCTTCCCGATTTTGAACAGCGAGGACAAGCTGGTCGGCATCGTCACCTCCCGGGACATCCGCTTTGCCCCCCGCAAGGACTCCAAGATTGCCGACGTCATGACGCGCAAGGTCATCACCGCGCCGCGCGGCACGACGTTGAAGGAAGCGTTCGACATCATGATGACCAACCGGATCGGCAAGTTGCCGCTGGTCGAAAAAGACACGCTCGTGGGTCTCTACAGCTTTACGGACATCCAAACCCTGATCCGCAACGTCGAACCGCTGTATAACCGCGACGCCAAATATCGCCTGCGCGTCGGCGCGGCCGTAGGCCCGAGCGATCACGCCCGGGTCGAAGTGCTGGCCCAGAACGAAATCGACGTGATCATCGTGGACACCGCCCACGGCCATACCAAGGGCGTCGTCGAAATGACGAAATGGATCAAGCAGCACATGCCCGAGATCGACGTCATTGCCGGCAACATCGCCACGGCCGAAGCGGCCCTCGCCTTGCGCGATGCCGGCGCCGATGCCGTCAAGGTGGGCATTGGCCCCGGTTCGATTTGCACTACGCGCGTCGTGGCCGGCGTCGGCATCCCGCAAATCTCGGCCATTTACCAGTGCGCACGGGCTCTTGAAGACAGCATCCCCGTGGTAGCCGACGGCGGCATCCGCTTTTCGGGCGATGTGCCCAAGGCCATTGTGGCGGGCGCGAGCACGGTCATGATGGGCGGCGTACTGGCCGGCACCGACAACAGCCCCGGCGAAAAGATCATTTATCAGGGCCGGCAATATGTCACCTATCGCGGCATGGGCAGCCTGGGCGCGATGCAAACCGGCATGGGCAGCCGCGAGCGCTACGGACAAAGCGCCACCGCCGCCACCGAAGAACTGGTCCCGCAGGGAATCGAAGGACTCGTCCCCTATGCGGGCACGGTGAAGCAGGTGCTGACCCAATTCTGCGGCGGCCTCAAAGCCTCGCTGGGCTATTGCGGCTGCCGCAATCTCGAGGAACTCCGCAAGCGCGGGCGTTTTGTCCGGGTGACCGGAGCAGGCGTTTCGGAAGCTCATCCCCACGACATCAAGATCACCAAAGAAGCCCCGAATTATCGGCAGTGAGCGGAAAGATCGGAGGACTGAAGCGTTGGGATAGAAGTCCTGGCGATTCTATTTTCGATGCACTCAACGCTCCACCTCTATGCGATACAGGTACAGCTCGCCCGTAGCCGTCGCGTCCGTATACACGTTTAGAGGCGGAACGGCAGGGATGTTCATGCCCGCGCTATGGGTGAAACCCTCCGTCAGGTTCGTCGACCGCCGCAACGTGTAGAACCGGTTCGACGCGCTTTGCCACTGTACGACAAGTCCGCCGGCCGCCGCGAACGGCACGCCGGAGGGCTTCTCCATGCCGAGGAAAGAACTGCTGCTCACAGGATCGCTGCCGGCTCCATATTCGTCGGCGTCGGAGAAGCGGTCCAAATCGGCATCCGTGCCGACCGCGGCGTTCGTGAGGGTCGAGAAGTGCTGAAGTTCCCACAAATCCTGGATACCGTCCGTATCGATGTCGTCGGTCGTTTTGCTGAAACGTACGATTTGGAAACGGTCGGAAACCGTGTTCATGTGGTGGAGCAGCAGTACGGCAGGGTCGGACGCGGACGCCGTCGGATCGAGCGCGACGCTGACGGCGCCCGCGCCGGCGTAGACCGGCGAATTGGAGAGGCCGTAGCACGTGTCAACGGCCGGATGCGCGGCATTAAAAGAGATCCAGGGGGTCTCGTCCACATCCGGGTAATCCAGGGCGCGGGGGCCGTAGGTGGAAATTCTGTAGTTGAAGATCGGGTTGTTCGACGACAAGCCGAGCGCGGCGATGCGAACGGGCTTAATCATGACGCTGTTGTTGAACGGAACCGTGTCGCGTTGGTCGGCGGAAAAGACATTCAGGAAGGCGCCGCTGGAAATCACGCCGGAACTGGTCTGCCGGAGAATCGTCATGAACACATCGTCGTCATACGAAGGATCGTCGACGTTGGTCGCCACCAGGTTCCCGGCACTGCTGTTGATGAGATAGCAATCCGTTGACCCATTTCGATCGACGTCGATCCTGACGTCCAGGGCGGTCATAAAATCCAGCGGCGTGGTCCACGGCCCTGCAGTCGCGAATCCGAAGTAAACTGTGCCGTTCGTAAAATTTCCGATGGCCGCCGCGTCGCTGGCCGCGCCGACTGCGAGCAGATTGGCCGCGGCCAGTTCGGCGTCGAGGTGCTTGTTCGTGCCCGCGGCGCCCAGCGCGAACGCCGACACCAGCGGTTGCGGATGCGAGGAATCGCCCCGGGTCGGAATCGGCATGACCGTCCTGTTCGTGGCGCTCGGCAAACCGGCGTTCGCATAGGAGGCCGATAGGGATGACGCCGCGCGCACGGCGGCGTAATAGGGAAGATGCACCGCAACGGAGGCGTTGTAGAACCAGAGTTCGCCGCTGGCCTCGTACACCGATTGCCGTGCGCCGGTCGCGGCGTTGGTCGTCGTGAGATCGACCGTCCGGTCAAACATCGACGGATTCGCGGTTAGCCGCACCGTCACCACGGCCTCGCCGCTCCCCGGCACGCTCACGTTGCCGGGCTCGATCGTTACGGTCACGCCGTTTTCGTCCACCGTGTTGCTGACCGCGCAAGTCAAGTTTACCGTGAGGGTGCCGTAGTTGATCAAACGGACCGACCGCGTACCCGTCCACGCATTGGTCAGCTCCAAGGCGCCGAACGAGACCGAAACCGTCCCATTGGAATCGTTCGACATGGCGAGCAGCAATTGCGTCGCCGCCGGGTAGGCTTGAAGCCGTCCGGCGCCGACGCGCGATTCCGGATACGCGTTGGTATGGGCGTCGTACATGGGCGCCGCGGCATTCATCAGCGCGGCTTTGAGCTCTTCGACCGTCCACGTCGGATGCAGTTGCTTCAAAAGAGTCGCCGCGCCGGCCACGTGAGGCGCCGCCATCGAGGTGCCGGTGGTTCGAATGCCCTTGGAGCCGGAACCGGCTTTCGCGGATATGATTTCATAGCCCGGCGCGCTGATGTCCGGTTTGAGCCGATTGAAGGGCGAGGTCGGCCCGCGGGACGATGTGGCGTACAACTGGTCCGCCAGCTCCGGCTGAGGAATGCCGACATTGGCATCCAGGCGAACAACCAGATTCGAATTCACCTGCGTCTTCAACAGGTCGCCGTCTGCCCGTGAAATCATGACGCCGGGAATGGTTATGCCCGGAGCGGTTCCACTCATGGCCGTCGGCGGCGTATCCACGTTATTGACCATGATCACGGCCAGGGCGCCGGCGTTCTGGGCTTTCCAAACTTTATTCGTGAAAAGGCACCCGCCTCGGTCGATGAGGGCGATGTGGTTGCTCACCATTGCGGCGTTCAGCAGGGGGTCGCAGGCATTGGCCGGATCGGCATAGACCACCAGCCCGGCGACGGGACCGGATTCGAGCAGCGGTTTCGTGAACGTGCCCTCCGTCGCCGCGTACAAGCCGGTTATGGCAAGCGGGCCGGTCGCCTGGATCGCGCATCGAATGCTCCCGTTATCGATCGAGTTCGCAACCGTCACGGCGCGCTCCGCAACGCCGAGGGAGCCCACGACATAGAATAGGTTGCCGTTATTCATGGCCGACACGCAGCACACGCAGCCGAGATCCGACAGGGCGTTTATCGAAACGATATCGACCCGGTCGGTCGCGTTAACGCCAAACGGCGAGCCGATGGAAACGTTGACCACATCCAGACAATCGCTGAAATCCAGGTCGCCATCGGGATCGGCGGCCCATTCCAGGGCGTCTGGAACCAACGCAGTGCTGCCGCTGCGACCGAAGACTTTCAACGCCCACAACCGGGCGCGAGGCGCCACGCCGGGACCGATGCTGAACCGGGCCATGTCCAGACCGTCATAATAAGGTCCCGTGTACGCCGTATCGTTGGTGAGCACGCCGCCGCCGGCGGCGATCCCCGCCACATGCGTGCCATGTCCATACTCCGCGCAATCTATTGGATCGGGATCGGGCACAGGCCCATTGTAGCCGTCGTAGTCGTCGCCGGCAAAGTCGTATCCTCCGACCACCCTGAGCGTCGGAAAGGTGCCGGGCTCAACGATCAGGTGATTATTCACGGCATAGCTGTTCGTCGTGCCCGGGCCTCCGAAATCGGCATGCGTGTAGTCGATGCCGGTGTCGATAATGCCCAGGTCGACGTTGGCGCCGTCCGCCATCGTGAAAGCCGACGTCCACACAGTCATCGCCCCGACGAACGGCGCGCTGGTAGCCTTATTGGGCGCATACAGGATAACCGGCTCGACGCGGATCACGCCAGGCAAGCGGGCCAGCTCCTCCACTCTATCGGCGGGCACGCGCACGCGAATGGCGTTCACCAACCGCCGAAAGCGGCCGGTCTCCCTGGCGCCGAGGCCTTGAAGTTGGGACGCCAGAGCGGCCTGTTGACGGTCGATCTCGGCGGCGCGTGCGCGTGCCGCGACGACGACCTTCTTGTCGTGTGCGTTAGCCCTTCGTTCCCGAACAGCCGCTTGCGCAACGGAATCGCCTTCCAACACCACATAAACCCCAACTTCCCCATCGCGATTCAGCTCCCCCTTCGCGGCGACAAGGACCGCGAAGCACAGCACGGCAACCAAGAACCACAGGCGTGTAGTCATAGGGTCTCGCGGTATATTCGACTCAGGATAAAATCATAGTACCTCGCCATTGTGTTTTGATTTAGGCTGTTCTTGTTGCCATCTTGCTCCCGTTCAGCCTCCGTGAGCCAGCGGGGCTGACGTTACTTGATCTCTGGACATCCAGTATTCAGCGATACGGGCGGTCGCCCATTTGCGTGCACTATCCAGGCGCGACGGACTAGAAATCTGGCTCTTGCAATAATCGTTGACGCAGAAATCGTCGATCGCGCTGAGGCCAACTTTTGAACCGTCTTTCCAAACATCGCCCCAAAGGACATACTGCTTTCCCGCTTCGACCTGAACGGCGAATTCGATCTGTTTTGTGACCGAATACCAGGGATTTCCTGAAGTCGTGCGAGGACTTCCGTCGATCGTAACGAGCATCGTATGCTTCCCTGGCGACAGCTCGAAGAATTCTATTCGCTGCAGATCCATATAACTTCGATAATCGTTCCCGCCGGCCATCCCAGGAAATTCATCGTGATCTATCCGGAACACCCGCACGATCGTCGATAGAGGAACGCCGGTCTTCACGATCAATGCGACTTCCTCGGGATTCTTTAGCGGCACCCCCCCCGACCGGTAAGCAAAAGAATTTCGTACGGGTGTAGCACATCCGGCCACCAGAAACAGGCCCAGGCACAAAGATATCGGACTAAACTTGAAGTTCATGAAGACCCCCTTATTATTGTTATGATGCGCCATTGAAAACTCTAGCGAGCGTCGGCTCGCGTTGCAGAGCCAGCCTGCAACAAAATGCCCATGCGTTTGATATAGTGCGGTCATCGCCCGACACGAATCCGGAAAAAACCCCAGCCATTGGTGAGCGGGTCGAATCCGCAGGTCACGTTGCAATCGGTGGGAGGAGTGTTGGTGAACAGCGTCACCCACTGGGTAGCGCCGGCTTGAACGCCCTCGAGGTACTGGGTCGATTCGACCCCTCCGGCCCAGCTCACGGTCCACGCGCCGTCCGAGCGCAGCCAGTTCGTCAAATTGAGGTACGAGTACGGATCTTCCGGATCGGTGTCCGCCGAGTACTCTGAGAAACTGTTCACGCCGTCGCCATCCCAGTCCTTCGTCCCGTCGAACGGGTTGTTCCGGCTCTGCGTGAAGCACGCATCTTCCCAGGCGTTCGGGATGCCGTCGCCATCGGTGTCGGCCTTGGCATCCACGTAACCGGTGTTCGATGGCGCGTTCGCCCAAGTGGCCCACGCGAACAGCATAGGTTCCGTTTCAGAGGGGCGGACGATGGCCAAATTGGTTGCCGTTATGCATTCGCCCTCGTCCAGTTCCAGATCAAGGTCGCCAATATACGGCAGTTGCGCGAGAGCCTGATCTGAGACGTCGACATAGTCGCGTCCGTCCGGAAGCTGGCCGTCCGGCTCCTCCATATAGACGCCCGAAACCGGTTCTACTCCGAGCCGGAACGGCGGACCGAGCGTTCGGGCCGATGCACAGAGCCGGACATTCGCGAGCCAGTGGTCTGCGGGTCCGTTCGGCGTCCAGCCGTCGAACTCCAATTGCGAATGAGCGGTCATGTCCATCAGGGGATCGACGAAGACGGCCTCCACCGTTACCGTGCCCATGGGGCAGAGATGGAAAGGAATGCTTCCGCCCGCCGGGCTGCCGTTAGTGAGCCAGTGAGAGAAGACACGCCCGGTGTTTGCTGACGGCAAGAGATCGAAGCGATACTGCTCGCGCTTCCAGCCGGAGGTCTCGCACACCGACCCGCCGCTGGACAGGATTTCGACGTAGTGCTCGGGCCGCCACTTCCACGTGAGCTCGACGCGATCGACCGCACGAAAACTCACGCTGGCCGATTCGTATTCGTATTCCGAGCCCGCGATTGACGCGCTATAGCCGATGCAGGCATAGCGTGTTCCATTCGCCTCGTCCGCCGGCGTCGACACTCCGTTCGACTGAACCGAGCCCCATACAACGGTGCTGACGCCGTAAGGCGCCGGTTGCGGCAGGCCATGCGGCCAGGGATCGCCGGCGACGACGACTTGCGCCTCGCGCGGCGTCATAAGCACAGTGTACGCATCGTGCAGCACGGGTACGGCGTGAAATGCTTCGCGCACGGCCTGATCCATCGCCGGGTCGGTCAGGGCCCACCCCTCGGCTTGCAGAGCCAGATTCCACGAGCCTTGCAAGTAGTTGATTGCCTCGAACACGCCCGTGGTCGGATTGACAGCGAGCGATTCCACGTTGTTCAACGGGCTCCACAGTCGGAGCGCTTTCAAGCGCGCCCACATTTGAGTACAAGCCTCGGGGCGCACGGCGGCCGCAAGCGCAGCATAATGCGGGGTCACAACTCTGTGCCCGCCGTCCTCGAGTTCGAAGACGGTTCCGCCCAAGCCATACGCAATGTATGCATCGCACTCCGGACTCTCCGCGGCCGACAAGCCAAACAGACCGAGTTGCGCCAGGTTCGTGTTGAGATGCGCGGAGTTCGTATACCAACCGATCTGCGCGTCGCATTCTTCCCGGCGCACGTCGATCCATACGTTGCCCCAGCGGTCGACGCCCTCCGGCATGATCGGATACGGGGCGTGAGTGATAAAGCCCGACCCGTTGCGCGAGGGGGGCCAGACATACGTGTTCGTGGTAAGGATGCCGTCGCCGGCGAGGGCCGCGAGGAAGACGCCAAAGGTTTCCGTCCCGAAGCCGGCCCAACTGCCGCGCAGCATCTGCCCGTTATGGTCGTAGCCCATGCGGAAGTATCCGGAGGACGTGAGCATGGCGTTCCAATCGATCTCTTCGAGAATGCCGAGCGCATCGGGAAGCTGGTGCTGTGGATCGCCGATCAGTTGCAGCGCGACCATCAGATCGAGCGCCGCGTACGCCGTATCCCCCGACGCCCATTCCGTATCCTGGCAGCGAGTCGTTCCCCCATTCGCCGTGAAATGCGCCAGCACGCGGTTCACGCCCGGCGGGCCGCGAGGTACGACATGAACGAGGGCGTCCGCGATTTTTGTAATCATATTGGTCGCGGACGCCCCATCCACAAGACCGGCCTTCATCGCCAGGCCCAGGAGCTTGGCGAATTTCGCGGTCGCCGTGACGTTTTCCATCTGGTTCTTCCGCCAATAGCTGCCGTCCGAGACCATTCCGCTCGCCGCGTCGTAGTTGTTCAGCAGCATCGCGAGCGACACCAGGAAGGCTTCCCGCGGAAGCGGCAGGTCCGGCATGTCCACCCGCAACTCGACGCTGTCGATGTCAATGCGGTCGCCGGCCATGCCGTTGTCCAGGACCCAGGCGATGACGCCGATCGAGCCGAGCGAGACGGGGTTGATGTCCCACGAGAATTTCTTCGGAAAGGGGCCATTCGTAAGCGCCGTACGCCCGGTCCATTCGTAACTTGTTCGCAATACTTCGGCGCCGGCGGGCGTGAAACCCTTCAGCTCTGCGCGCAGCTTCAAGTCGGTCCGCCCGGCCGGCGAAACAAGAGCTTTCGCAACCATATCGAGTCCAACAAGCCGGGGCTGATACGCTGCGCGGATCGCGGGATGGAAGAGAGCCAGAGGATTGTACGACGGTTTATCGTGACTGGAGTGACCGATGGCATACCACCAGCCGAGGTACCCGTTGTTCTGATTGATCTGACAGCCGTACGAAGAATCGTCGGCCTGCCAGAAATTGGCGGTCCCGAAGCTTCCGCGTGTGCCCCCAATGTCGTCGAACTGCCAGGCCGGCGGCAACAGACGCGTATGATGATCGACAACGGATGTGCAAATCGTCCCTTCCGCGCCAGGAATGAACAGATACGCGACTAGAGCCGTAGCGGCTATTTTTGATGCTAAATGCAAGCTTACCCCCTCCCTCCTAGTAAACGCTTACTCTAAATGAAACGTCCAGGCAGGTAAAGTTTAGAATGAAGGCCAAAAACACGGACCCATGCAGCACGGTCTTTATTCGTTAGAACTGAATCCGCAAGCCCATCAACCCGGCGTCGCCCGCCAGCTCGACGGTGGGAGTGTCTTTTGCAGCAGCGGCCCGGAGGGCTTTCATGCCGGGCAAGGCTTGAGTATCGACTTTTATGGCATTGACCGTGGCTTCGTCCGGCTTAGTCTTGGAAAAATAATCCACATCGGACGCGATGCCGATGATGACGAGCACGCCCAGCACCACCACCAAAAGACCGACCGTTATGGCCGCCCCTTCCGAGCTGTTGTCCGCGCGGCAAGGCGTCGGATGGAAAAACAACACGCACGCCACGATTAACAAACCGCCGATCGATCGCTTCAAAGACTTGTTCATTTTTTACTCTCCGCTGGATGTTGTTGAATGCCCCGTTTTGGTCCTTGTTAGAATGCCCCGAAAAAGATGCTGGAGAACGTGGTGATCGGCATGGCCTCGCGAATGTCGTCGATGGCCGCGCGGGCTTCGTTTAGCAATCCCTTGGCATCTTTATACAATTCGTCGTCCATCATGATCTTGCCCAGCGTGCCCTCCCCTTTTTCCATGGTGGCCGTAATCTTCCTGATGGAAGCCGCCGCATCGGCCAAGTCCTTGTAGAGCGTGTCGTCCGGAGACATCAACTTGCCCAGCGTGCCCTTCCCTGCCGCCAGGTCCTGGCTCATGGTTTTCAGGTTGGCCGTGATCTGCTCCAAATCGTTGTACACTTTGTCGTCCATCAGCAGCTTGCCCAGGGTGCCTTTGCCGTCGCCCAACTGGCTGGTCACTTCCTTCAAGTTGCTCATGATGATCTTGAGATTGCTGAGGACCTCCCCTTCGTCCAAGGCCTTGCGGATATCCTTGATGGTCTGCGTCGCCTCGGTCACCAGATCGGCCGGCGGCACGCCCCGGAGGGATTCTCCCGTGGTCAACATGGGCGCCGAAAGCGAGCCGATATTAATATTCAAGTATTTGCCGCCCAGCACCGAGGTGGGCAGGATTTCGACGCGATAATCCTGATGCAAGACGACCGGCTCCTCCAGCACGGCATGCACCTTCACGCCGTCCGGCTTAACCTCCAAATTCTTGATCCGTCCGATCACGACCCCGCGCAAATAGACGTTGTCCCCCTCCCTCAGGCCCATTACGTTTTCGAACAAGACATCGACCGGATAGGTCTTCTTGAAAAAATTCTGGCGGCTCAGCACGATGGTAAACAGCCCCAGCGCGAGCAGCACCATAAACATAAAGGCGCCGACCGTCACTTCCATGGAGGTATCCGCAAAACGACTCTTTTTCATTTCTGATCCACCTTTTCCCACGAGCCCCGTTTCGTAATATACTGGGCATCGAGAAAGCTTCTGACAATTTCGTTTTTCGATTCGATAAATTGGGCCGGCGGGGCGATTTCGATCATCTTGCCCTCGTGCAGCATGGCGATCCGCGTGGCGATGGCCAGGGCGCTGTGCAAATCGTGGGTCACGACCACGCTGGTGACGCCCAACTGCCGCCGCAGGCTGTCGATCAGGTTGTCGATGGTGCGGGAGGTCACGGGATCGAGCCCCGAGGTCGGTTCGTCGTACAGGATGATCTCCGGCTTCGTCACAATGGCCCGGGCCAGGCCGACGCGCTTGCGCATGCCGCCGGACAAACTGGACGGATAGATCTCGTTGATGTCCTTCAAATTCACTTGCTGGAGCTTCTCGTTGACCATCTGATCGATGGCGGCCTCGTCCGTGATGGCCTCTCGTTCGCGCAACGGCAGAGCCACATTTTCCTTCACGTTGAGCCACTCCAACAAGGCTGCGCTCTGAAACAGCACGCCGAAGCGCGCGCGAATCCGTTCCAAGTCGGGTCCGTTGGCCTCGCTAATCACATCGTCGCCGATCCAGACCCGTCCCGAATCGGGCGTCAGCAGGCGGACCATGTGCTTAAGCGAAACGCTCTTGCCGGCGCCGGAGGTGCCGACGATCACGAAGGTCTCGTTATCCTCGATTTCCAGGTCGACGTTATCCAGCACGACCTTGCGGCCGAACTTTTTGGTTACTTTTTCGAAGCGGATCATGCGTAAAACACCCGGGTAATCATGTAGCCCACCACCAGAATCGTCAGGAACGAAATAATCACGGTCCGCCGGGTCGCCTGTCCGACGCCTACCGCGCCTTCCTTGGTCGAAAAGCCCTGATGGCAGGCCACGGTAACAATGATGAAGCCGAACAGCATGGCCTTGAACAAGCCGACGTACAAATCCTTGTTATGGGCATATTGGGCCGCGTTATCGAAGTACGCGGTAAAGGAAACGCCCAGTTGCGTCAGCCCCACGATCGCCCCGCCGATGATCCCGAGAATGTTCGTATAAATCGTCAGCAGCGGCATCATGATCACCAGGGCCACGAGCCGGGGCATGACCAGAAAACGCAGGGGGTTGATGGACATCACTTCCAGCGCGGCGATTTCCTCGGAGACGACCATGGTGCCCATTTGGGCGGCGATGGCCGAGCCCACGCTGGCGGCAATGATCAAGCCGGTCATGAAGGGCCCCATTTCGCGCAGCAGGACGACGGTCACGGCCGTGCCGATATTGACCTCCTGCCCGAAACGGCGCAGTTCCAGGCCCGTCTGGAGCGCCAGGATCATGCCGGTAAACATGGCGACTACGGTGATCACGCCCAGGCTCTTGATGCCCGTGACGAACATCTGATACAGCACTTCGTCCCGATTGCGCCGGGAGAACATGTACCGCACCTGGGCAATGGCTCCGAAAAGCATCACCAGCGCGCGCCCCGAGTTCCGGCAGATCAACAAGATCCGCCGGCCTAATTCGGCGAAAAAATTGACCGGCGGATCGAAAAATTCTGGTTCCCGAGTGATTATGGCGCCGTCTCCTTTAACTTGAATCGCATGAAATATAGCACGCGCAAAGACCGTTGTTTACCCTGCCGCTCGTATCCAATCAAGCCCTTAAGCAGATTCCACTCGCGACGCGGCGCGGCTCCGTCGTCCTCCCGCTCCCAGGAATACAGGGGGAACACAGAGGTATAGCAATAGTTCGTATCGCGCCGTTCGCGGCGATAAAGCCCCCAGAGGAGTTCGTCCTCCGAACGTTGCGGCGTGGAGACATGCGTGAAGAACGTCCAGAGCGGCGACCAACTGCGCTCGATGGGGCCCGTATTTTTCAACGGCCAGAGCTCCAGGAAGCGAAACCGGCGCACGTCGCCCTCGCGGCGATACGACGCCAGCGGCCAGATCATCGTGTAACGCCCCGAAGGCGCGTTGGTCTTTACCGGCGTATACTTTTCGCCCATGTAAAACGGCAACACGACCAGGCGATGCTTAGTCACGCTCGGCCGCTCGGTGCGCTGATACCGGGCAATCGGCCAGAGGTAGAACGAATTGTAGATCGTCCCGAACGAACGATATCCCCATATGGGAAAAAGCATCAACTGATTGACCTGGCCGGTCGACCAGCGGATGAAAGGCCAAGGGGCATGGAGCAACGTGCCCTCCTTGCCCTTCGAATACCGGAAAAACGGCGGCACGACATACCACGACTGCGCCAGCTCCGTGTTTACCCGACCCCAAAGCGGAAACACCATGTACCCATGCCCGGCCATGCCCTTCCGATATTCCGTGGCCCAGGTGTAGAACGGCCATAAGATGTATCCGCGTTCGTTTTCACCGCGATATTTAGAGTGACCCCATACAGGAAACACGCGCCGCTTTTCAATGCCGCCGCCGGAGGTCTTCGAAAAGATGGGCCACAGCACCGTGCGCGTCGTCGACTTCATTTTCTGGCTCTTCACCCACAACGGAAACAGGGCAAAATCGATCTGATCGAACGTCATGAAATCCTGTATCTGCCCGCCGATCGGGAAAACAGCGAAGTACCCATTGGTTTTCGCGTCGCGGCCCTGAAAATAAAAAGGAACGGACCATAGGTGATATTTGGCCAGTGGATTTTTGACATCCGAGTCCCGGTAATAAGTCAGCAAAAGCCGCAAGTTGTATTCATCCACCCGCTGCCAGGAATCGGCTAAAGGCCAGATGTACTCGCGCTTTTTGGTCTTATTGGCCGGGTCTGCCGAAGCGCTGAACAAGGGCCGCACGGCCTGCAGCGTTTTCCCGTCGGGCGACGTTGCCCGCTCATAAAAAGGACCCAAAATCCGCGTGCGGGTGTTTCCATCGATATCCACCCACCGCCCCCCGAGAAAGCCGGCATCGAAAATGACTCGGTTGGCGACCACTGCCTGCACGGGCCGACAAAACGCGGCCAACAGGAGCAGCAACAACAACCATTTCATTTTTTTCATAAACACCCCGAAAGGCGGGAACTCTAAAGAAAAGGGCGTTAGAATGAAAGAAAATGCGTTTTCCTCGACATAAAAACTGCCTAACCGACAAAAACCCGACGTTTTTAGCTGTTTTTCTTCATGAATTCAGGGGTAATGGGACAGGCTCTAAAATACAAAGAAACAGACAAACCATTCCGTTTCTATTGATGAAAAGCGCCCGGCTCTGTATTATCCACTTTTACGCGACTTTATTGACGCCCCGGTAGCTCAGTTGGACAGAGCGGCGGTTTCCTAAACCGTAGGTCGGAGGTTCAAGTCCTCTCCGGGGTGCCAGAAAATCTTTAAAAACGGAGCGTGACGGAGATGATTCGTTTATCGCCGAAGTTCGTCGTTCTGCTGTGTTCCTCAATCCCCTTCGCCTTCACACCAGGTTGTTTCACCGTTAAAGCCCCGACTTCGTCTCACGATCCCTGGGAACCCCCAGCAAAAAGCGTTGCCGCAAGAGATACCGCGCCCATGAAGGTCAACGCCGAAAAACCGTTGGCGTTGGGCGAGTTGCTCGATCTGGCCTACGAAAACAATCCTTCGTTGCGCGAAAATTGGCAAAATGCCCGGTCTGCCGAGTTTCTAACGCGCCAGGCCCAGGCTCAATATTATCCCCAGGCGGATGGCTCTCTCAGCGCCTCGTTCAATCAGACGGATGCGAACATGACCGAGGGCAACATGAAGGATACCCTGCTCACGCCGAAAGCCGCCCTGACCTGGCTGCTGCTGGATTTGGGCGGGCGAGCGGCCACCATCGAGAAGGCCAACTTCAGCACTCTGGCCGCCAATTATCTGTTCAATAAAGCCTTTCTGGATGTGCGCCTGGCCGTGGAACAAGCGTATTACGGGCTCTACAGCGCACAAGCCAGCGTTACCGCGGCGGAAATCAGCCTGGAAAACAGCCGGACCAATTTGGACGCGGCGGAAAAGAAATTCGAGGCGGGGCTGGTGACTCATTTGGAAGTGCTGCAAGCTCAGGCCAATCAGGATGAAGCGATCTACTCGCTCGACAGCGCCCACGGCGACGTCCAGGACGCGCTCGCCGCGCTGGCCAAGGCCGTGGGGGTTTCTGCCGATACGCCCTTGCCCATCGTCGCGCCGGACGAGACGCCGGTGACCATGAACACCAACGACATCGGCGCGCTGATCGCCGAAGCGCTCGCCCAACGTCCCGATATCGCCGCGCAACGCGCGGGCGTGAGCGCCCGGGAAGCGGCCGTACGCGCCGCTCGTTCGGACCTTTGGCCGACCCTGAATGCCGGCGCTTCCGCCCAGGCGAATCGCCACAATTACTCCGAAACCGGCTCCACGCTCAACGACAACGATTACACCGCCATAGCGTATCTGGCCCTGCAATGGAATTTCTTCGACGGCTTTCAGCGTCTCAATAAACGGCGCGCCGCCGAAGCAGACCTAGAAGCCGAGCGCGCCAAGCTGAGCGCCGTGGAAATCAACGCCTCCAGCGAGGTCTGGACCCGCTATTACGGCTTGCAGACCGCCTTGAAGAAACAGCAGTCGGCCCAAGCCTTGCTGGCCAGCAGCGAAGCTTCCTATCAATTGGCGCTGGAAGCTTATAACGCCGGACTGAAAAGTCTTTTGGATCTGCTCCAGGCGCAAAACACGCTCGCCGGCGCCCGCTACAAGCTGATTGGCGCCCGCAAAGACCTGTTGCTGGCCCGGGCAGGCCTGCTGAACGCCTTGGGCGTGTTGTTTTCAGACGACCGGAATGCCTTATAAACGAAGGAGCCATCATGAATCAAAATTGCATCCGCTTGCCGCACCCACCCCTCCGCAGCATCCTCGCCTATGCCGGACAGCTCCTGCTGGCGCTGGGAATTCTCTCCACCGGCAGTTGCGCCAAGAAGGAACCCGAACAAACAGCCCGCCCCCCCACCCTCGTTCAGGTGGAATTGGCCATCCAAAAAGATGTGCCTTTGTATATCGACGCCTTCGGCCAATTGACGGCGCCCAACAATGTGGATATTGTCCCGCAAGCCTCCGGCAAGTTGCAGGAAGCCTCCTTTGTGGAAGGTCAGGCGGTGGAGCCGGGAGATATTCTTTTCCAGATCGATCCCGCGGAATACCAGGCGGCGCTTGAGAAAAACCAAGCTGCCCTCCTGGCCGATCAGGCCGATCACACTCAAAAGCAAGGCACCCTGGAACGCAACCGCAAGTTGTACGAACAGAAGCTGGTTTCCCAGGAAGCGTTCAACGGCTATCAAGCCGATGTGGATATGGCCGCGGCCCGGATCAAGCAGGACGAAGCCAACATTCTCAACGCGGAGATCGAACTGGGCTATTGCACGATTCGCTCCCCGATCAAAGGCATTACCGGGAAACGACTGGTGGACCCCGGCAATATTGTAGCCGCGAACAACACCAAGCTGGTCAATATCCGCACTACCGATCCCCTCCTGGTGGATTTCACCGTTCCCGAAAAGTATCTCTCCACCATCCGGGCGGCTCATGCCAAGGGCACCCTGGACATCAACTTCGTGCCGGAACGGGATGTGGACCCCATCATCCAGGAAGCGTTGAAGAAAGATGAGGCCGATCACAAGAACCTGATTCAACAGTTCATGCAAGCCACGTACGACGGGAAGCTGGTCTTCATCGACAATACGGTCAACAACGACACCGGCACCATCGCCCTCCGGGCTCAGGCCGACAACAAAGACGGCGCGCTGTGGCCCGGGCAGTTCGTGATTCTCGGACTCGTCGTGGAAACGGTCAAGGAGGCCGTGATTGTCCCCGGCGCCGCGGTGCTCTACGGAAAACAAGGTCCTTACGCCTATGTAGTCGGAGACGATAACAAGGCGCAGTTGAGGCTGCTCACCGTAGGCCCCGATTGGATGGGCTACCTGTTGATCAAGGCAGGCATCAAGGCCGGCGAAAAAGTGGTGACGACGGGACAACTCGCGCTCTACCCTGGAGCGACGGTCATGATTCTTCCGACGCAAGCCCAACAGGCGCAAGCCCAGCAGGCTAAACCATCGGCCGCCGTCGCGACGGAAGCTCAAGCGAAACCCTAGATCCACACGAAGCCTGGAACCGCATCATGAATATTTCAGATCGCTTTATCGACAAGCCGATCATGACTACGCTGGTCATGGTGGTTATCATCGCCTTTGGCGTCGTGTCCTATACGAAGCTGCCGATCAGCAGCCTGCCTTCGGTGGATTATCCGGTCCTGCAAATCACGGCCTACTACCCCGGCGCCAGCCCGGCCACCATGGCCTCGACCGTTGCCTCGCCGCTCGAATCCGAATGCATGCAAATCAACGGGCTGGAATCGATCATATCCGACAACGAGTCGGCCCAAACCACCATCACGCTGACTTTCTCGCTGAACCGTCCGGTGGACCTGGTCGCCCCGGACGTGCAGGCCGCCATCTCCAGGGCTCAGAACAATCTGCCTTCGGATCTCCCTTCCCCGCCCACGTATTCCAAGAACAACCCCTCCGACAAACCCATTCTCTTTTTGAACGTCAGTTCCGACACGATGAATCCCGGCGACTTGTACGATTACGCCAATCGCTACATCGCCAAACGCATCAACATGATCGAAGGCGTTTCCAAGGTCGACATTTACGGCTCCAAAACGGCCATCCGGATCAAGATCTATCCCGAGAAGCTGGCATCGTTCCAATTGGGCTTGGACGAAATCGCCGCGGTCCTGAAGACCGGGACGGCGTCCATTCCCGGCGGCCAGTTGAACGGAGACTACCGGGCCTTTTCCATCGAGCCGCAAGGCCAACTCTTGAAGGCCAAGGACTACGGCCAACTGATCGTGGCGTACCGCAACGGGCGCCCTATCCGACTCTCCGACGTCGCCGCCTGCGTGGACAGCGTGAACAACGAATGGGTCGACATTCGATACGGAGACACGGCCAACGGCAAGGTGCTGCCCAAATGCGTGTTCATGGCCATTTCCCGCGTGGCCGGCGCCAATACCGTGGCCTTGAGCCAGAGAATTCAGGATACGCTGGACGGCATCCGGAAACAGATTCCCGCTTCCATCGCCCTGGATGTCTTTTATGACGGCGCGGAACCGATCAAAGAGTCCATTTCGGACGTGGAACAAACCATCGTGATCGCCATCGCGCTCGTGGTCATCATTATCTTTCTGTTCCTGGGGCGCATCCGCGAAACGCTCATCCCGAGCATCACGCTGCCCATCGCCATCCTGGCTACGTTCATCATCATGCTCGCCAGCAACTTCAGCCTCGACATCCTTTCGCTGATGGCTCTGGTGCTGTCCGTCGGGTTCCTGGTAGACGACGCCATTGTGGTGCTGGAAAACACGGTGCGCCACATCGAAGCCGGTCTGCCGCCCATTCAGGCGGCCAAAAAGAGCATGGGCGAAATCAGCACCACGGTCATCTCGACCAGCGTGGCGCTGGTCATCGTGTTCGTGCCGCTGGTTTTCATGGGCGGCGTCGTCGGGCGCAACTTCAAGGAGTTTGCGCTGACGGTGATTTACGCCATCGTCGCTTCCACCCTGCTGGCGCTTACGCTCACGCCCATGATGTGCTCGCGCATCTTGAAGGCGGAGGGCGGCAAGCATAAAACCCGGATACAGGAAGTCATCGACCGGGTCATCGGCGGCCTGATCGAATCGTATGGACGCATGCTGCATTGGACCTTGCGCCATAAAATTATTTCCCTGTTAATCTGGGCCGCCTGCATCGCCGGCACCCTGGGCTTGTTCATGATCCTGCCCAAATCGTTTCTGCCTCCGGGCGACAGCGGCCTGGTCATGGGCATGATGGTGATGCCTCAAGGCGTGACCACCGAACAAATGGCCGCCTACGAACGGCAGGTCAGCGCGGTGCTTTTGCAGCATCCGGCCATGGAAAAGGTGCTGACCGTGATCGGGTTCAACAGCGGCGCGGATCAAAGCCAGGGCTACGTCTATGCAAAACTCAAACCCGCGCACGACCGCCCCTCGATCGACGACGCCATCGACGACATGCAGAAAAAACTCTACCCGATCCCCAACGGCATGACCTTCCTAATGGCCATGCCGGTCCTGAAGCTTAGCGCCGGCGGCGAAGCCACCGCCATGGGGAGCAAATATTCCTACACCCTGCGCGGCAACGATCGGGATCAGCTTTATTCCGTGGCCGCAAAGCTGGAGCAGAAAATGAGAACGCTGCCGGGCTTCATCGGCATCCAATCCAGCGTAAAGCTCAACCTGCCCCAACTGGATATCCATCTCTATCGCGATAGGGCCTCCACGCTGGGGCTCACCGCCAAGGACATCGAATACGCCCTGGCGCTGGCTTATGCCGGCGGACGCGTAACGACCTATCACACGGATAACGACCAATACGACGTGGTCGCGCAATTGGACGATGCAAAATCAAAACTGCCCGCGGACCTTTCCAGCATTTATATGAGGTCCTCTCTGACCGGCAAGCTCGTTCCCCTCAGCAGCGTCGCCGACTGGATTCAGGACGTCGGACCGGTCGCCGTGCCCCACTCCCAACAGATGGATTCGGCGACGCTTTCCTTCAGCCTGGCCCCCGACATGCCGCTCGGCAATGCCACCAAGGCGTTGACCGAGGCCGCCCGCGCGATCCTGCCGCCTGAGATCAGCGGCGCGCTGCAAGGCGAGGCCCAGGAATTCGAGGAAGCCGTCAGCAGCCTGGCTTTCCTGATGCTCGTGGCCATTTTCCTCATGTACATTGTGCTGGGCATTCTGTACGAAAGCTATATCCACCCGTTTACCGTGCTGACCACCCTGCCCGTGGCGGCCTTCGGCGGACTGGGCGCCCTGGTGCTTTTCCACCAGGAACTGTCCCTCTACGCCTACATCGGAATTTTCATGCTGCTGGGCATCATCGCCAAAAACGGCATCATGATGGTGGACTTCGCCATCCAGGAAAAGGAAGCCGGCAAAAACAGTTTCGACGCCATCTACAACGCCTGCTTGATCCGATTCCGCCCGATCTTGATGACCGGCATCTCCTCCATCATGGGCGCCATGCCCATTGCGGTGGGCTATGGAGCGGACGGAGCTTCCCGCATTCCCCTGGGGTTGATCATCGTGGGAGGGCTCGCCTTCGCACAGATCATCACCTTGTTCGTCACGCCCGGCATTTTCCTTTACATGGATGTGGTCCAGAAAAGATTTGCCTCCCACGAAACATAGGAAGCGCCGGAGCTATTCCCTTGTCGCGCGGATGCGGTAGAAGCCGCCGGTCTGCGCGCCCTCCAGGAGGGCGGTGTTGGTCGTTAAAGTGGGCGGTCGGTTGGTGGACAGGATCGACCAATCGGGCGCCCACAAGCTGCCGGCCCATTCCAGGTATTGAACCGAGGCGGTTCCGCCGCACCAACTGACCTGTTCCGCATCGAACCTTTGCATGCGAAGATAGGCTGTGCCGTCGATGGGACTGGTATCGCCTAAATACTCCATCCACGTCGGCATGCCGTCCCCATCGACATCGTTGGCGGAGGCCGCCTCGAAATTGTTCGTGATGCCAAACTGCGCCATCCACCATTCGGGCGTTAGATGATTCGTTGTGCGGTTGGCCAGAAAATGCGCCCATAGGCTTCGCGGGGCGGCCATGCTCACGGCCAGCGGATTGGCCGTTTCCTGTCCAGGAGGGACATCCCCCGTCCAATCGGAAAACCGATAATACGGCGATGCGGAGGCCGTCAGGGTTAGCGAAGTTCCCGACGCATGCCAGCCCGAGGACGGAGCCGCCGTGCCCTGCGCATCGTGGGCAACGAACAAGAAATAGTTGGTCAGCCATAACCAGGTCAACCGGGCATGATTTGTCACGGTCATGACCAGAGAGGTTGACGCGCCTTCCGCTGGACTGTGCCCCGGCATGCTCCAGCCTGAACAAACATACTGAGTCCATCCACAGGTGTCCGGACTGCTCACCCTATTGGTCAGCCGCGTGTCTTCCACGAAGACATAAGAACCCGTGCTCAACTCCGCCGTTCCATACGCGGAAACGACCGTCACGGTATACAGCCCATACACGCGAAATAGATTCGTCGCCTCCGGCGCGGCCATCCAATTGGCGTTGCCTTCCTGCGCCGCCATCACGCAAACCATGCCCAGACCGGTAAACCACAGATTCGTTCCCTCGTCCAGTTGAGCCGGCCCCGACTGAACCGCCAACACCACGGGCAACAGCGAATCGGCGGAGGCGCTCAAGCCCAACACATTGGTCAAAACCTGGTTTTCGATCGGCGTCATCGAGATGCTTTGCGCGGCGCGCTGCACCGTCAAGGTTCCCGCAGTCCACCCTTGATAAACAGCATCCACGACGGAACCCGTGACCCCATAGGCGCCCGCATTGGTCGGAGCCCAACCCTGCCCGTCATAAGTCAGCTCAACCGCAAGACCGGAGGGGTCCGTGGTCGCCGTCACAAGCCGCGCGGCGCCATTATATATTTGCGATAGGCCGGCAAGATAAACGTGGGCCGCCGGAGCTTCATATCGAAACGCATTGGTTTTGACCGTCTCGCCAAAGCTGCTCGAATAGATGCGGACATCGCCCTCGCCGACGGGTCCCGCCGCGGTTTGCACAACCACTTGAGTCGAGCACTGGCTGACAATGGCCGCCACGGGAACCCCTGCCAAGGTCACATTGGTGATGTCTCCTCCGCCCAGATCGCGGCCGGTGATGCGAACTTGCGCGCCGCCCAGAGCCGATCCGTTGGAAGGCGCCACGCCATAGTCATGATGAACCCAGGCCGGCGCCCATTTGGCGACATAATTGACGGGAACGGCTCCGGAATTCGTGAAATATCCGCCGGCATAAAGGGCGCCGTCCCGGCCAAAGAAAAGAGAAAAGACGTTTGGAGATCCATTTTTTTGCAGCCCGGCGCCCAAGTTGGTCCACGTCAGCCCATCCCATCTGGCCACGCCCGAGGCCCCCACCCTCCCTGCATTTGTGAAATTTCCACCTGCGTACAAAAAGCCGTTCGAATCCAATGCGAGCGAATAGACCTGTCCGTTCAAACCGCCGTCGAGGTTGTGCCATTGGCTTCCGTCCCATTTGGCCACGCGATCGGACAGCACGCCGCCGGCGCTGCCGAAAGCCCCTCCAACATAGACCTCCCCATTCGTGTCCACCGTCAGGGCCGTAGCCCCGTTATTCAAGCCGCTCCCCAGATTGGTCCAGGACTCCCCATTCCATTTTGCAATGTACACGGCCGTCGTCCCTCCCGCCAGGGTGAACAGACCACCTGCATATAGCCATCCGTTTTTCTGGTCAAAGAACAACGCATTCACATCGCCGCCCGACACGCCAAGGCCCAGATTAGTCCACGCAGAACCCGTCCACCGCGCAACATTTTTACAGGCGGCGCCCCCCGAGTTGGTGAACGAACCCCCTGCATACAAATCCCCATTCGACCCCAGGGCCAGTGTATTGACCGTGGCCGCCGAGTATCCAAGTCCACTGCCCATGTTGGACCAGACGCTCCCATTCCACTGTGCGACGCGAAGGGCCGATGTTCCCGACATGGAGGAAAACGGACCGCCGACATATAAAAGGCCATTGGTGTTCAAGATCATGGATTTGACTGCATTATTGGCGCCGCCTCCCATGTTCGTCCACGTCAGGCCATTCCATGCGGCGATGTAATTGGCCGGACGACTGCCTGCAAGGGTGAACCCCCCGCCCGCATACAGACCGCCGTCGGCATCCTCGTGAACGCTGTTTACCGTAGAATTCAAACCATTAGAGAGCGCCGTCCAAACCATCTCTCCATAGGCCGTTCCGCCTATTTGCCCGGTGGAGTTGAAGCGGTAGGCATTTCGCAACAGGACGTCGCCAAGACCCGTGGATTGCACCAGGATGTCCACCGCACCAGGTTCATGGGCCGGCAGACCGATCTTCAACCAGCAAGCGCCCTGGCCTTCTATCGTCGCCGCAATCCCTCCAACCAATACGTTGGTAATATCGGTCCCCAGACCCAATGTATAGTTGGTGATCAGGAGACTATGGCCCCCAACCGTCGCACCCGCTTGAGGCGTCAAATCGAACAAACTCCGGCCCGTTAGTCTCATGGTGAAATTGGTGGCGTCGTTCAGCACCGCCAGGGAAAGCTCCTGAGTGCCCTTGGCCAGCGGATTGAAGACCACAACCCATTCTCCCGTGCTGCCAGGCGCCACCACCGCCGGCAGGGCGTCGGAGCGGAACCAGACCGAGCGGGCTTGGTTGGTGAACAACCCCTGGATGACGACGTTATCGATACAGGAACTGCGATCGCCAACCGCATTGGCGCCCTGAAAGCGAAGCGTGCGGCCGCCGGATGCGGCGATATAGATCATGGAGGTATAAGTCCGCCAACTTGTTGTGACCGGCGTCCAGGAAAGCAGGTCAGCGCCATCCAATTGGAGCTTCATGGGATTAGCACCTGTTCCTCGTCCAATGGAATCGAACGTAATTCGATAGTTCCCCTCATCGGGAAAGACGATGGATTGCGCAAGGCTGCCGAGGTTCTGCACAAATCCCGCCTGGAGGCCTGAGGGCGGGGGATATTCGAAGAAAGTATTTTTGGCAATGCCCGCAGGAAATGCGAACGACCAGCCATAGCCGCTCGGCAGGTAGGCATACATCGTCAAGATCGGCTCTTCAAAACTGGAGTTGGCTACGACGACCAAGCCCGGAGTCGGATCCCACGCAGTATTGGTAATCACGCCGCTGACGATCAAGTCATTGGAAGAGCTGTTGGTCAGAAAGAACCGATTGGTCATAGCTTGTCCGACATATCGGGTTCCAAAATCCGTTCCGGAAGCGGCCGATGGCGCATCGCCTTCTTCCAGTTGCACCGAGTTGGTTCCTAAAACGACAATACGCGGAGCATAGTAATTAAATCCATTCGAGCGAACGGTCATTCCATAGGCCGTGGAGTACAGCGCGACATCGCCCACCCCCACGGGCCCGGCGCTGGTTTGAACCACCACTTGGGTAGCGCACTGATAGATGATATTCGTAACGGCGGCCCCGCAAATGACGATCTGGGCGATATCGTTCCCACTGCCCAAGTGAGAGCCTTCCAGCACAACCCGGGTTCCGCCGGTGAAGGGTCCGTTGGTCGGAGTCACGCCGGTATAAACCAAGCGCTTGGATTCCCATTTGGCCACATATCTGGCCGCAGAAACGCCCCCAGCCAGGGTAAACGATCCGCCGGCCAAAACAGGACCTTGGCGGGAGACGGCCAGGGCATAGACATAGTTGTTCATGCCCAAACCCAAAGAGGTCCAGGAGCTTCCCGACCAACGCGCAATGTAGGCCGCGGCAGAACCGCTGGCCGATGAAAATCCTCCACCGGCCACAACCGATCCATTGGTATCCAACGCCAGGGCGTCAACCGAACCATTCATTCCCGTCCCCAAATTCGTCCAGGCGCTTCCATTCCATCGAGCGACATAGTAAGCGGCAACGGTTCCCGCCGCAGAGAAATATCCGCCGGCATAGAGCATTCCGTTGGAAGCCGACACGAGCGCGCGCACTTGTGAATTCATGCCGGCGCCCATGTTGGTCCAAGCCACACCGTCCCACTTGGCCATGTAGCTTGCCGGCTGACCGCCGGCTGAAGTAAAGGCGCCGCCGGCATAAAGTTCGCCGTTCGTTCCGATCGCCAAGGCTTGAACGGCATTATTGAATCCGTCGCCCAGGTTCGTCCACGTCGTGCCATTCCATCGGGCCACGTAGTTGGCCGATTGCCCGCCAGCTGTTGTAAAGGAGCCTCCGGCATACAACTCGCCATTCGTGCCCACCGCCAGGGCGGCGACATCGCCATTCATTCCACTCCCCAAATTGGTCCACCCCTGCCCATTCCAAACGGCAATCCGCGAAGCGCTGTTTCCGCCCGCCGTTCCGAAACCCCCGCCCGCATAGAGCCGCCCATCCAACCCCACAGCCAACGCATTAACGTACGCATTCATCCCGCTTCCGAGGTTTGTCCAGCTTTGGCCGTTCCAAGCGGCTACATACCGACTCGTGACGTCGCCCAACGTTAAAAACAAGCCCCCGGCATACAGGACCTCATCGGACGCGATAACCAGGGAACGGACCGTGCTATTCGCGCCGCTGGACAGATTGGTCCAGGCATAAGGAGCATATTCAATCCACCCCAACTGGCCGGCGGGATTGTATTGAAATGCCGAGAGGAGACGAATGTCGTCCATGCCTTCAGCCTGCAAGATCACATCGACAAGGCCGGGATCGTGCGCCGGCAATTGCAAGCGAATCCAATCGTCCCCCTGTCCAACGATGACGGCGGGAAGACCGCCTACCACGACATTCGTCATGACATAGCCATTCATCGCCAGATTGGTGACGATCAGGGCTCCGCCCGCCGCCGGCCCGTTGGTCTGGCTTAGATTGAAAACCTGCCCTCTCAAGTTGACGACCATGTTGCTGGCCCCGTTATAAAAGGTCAGGGCCGCCTCATGAGAACCCGAGCACATAGCATTAAAAACCACCACAAAATTACTGCCGACTCCGCCCGGAGCAAGAGTGGAGGGGAAACCCGATAAGACAAACAATGCCGCGGAAGGCCCACTGGTTGTGATCCCGGTAAAGGACAGATCGTGTCCTCCATCGTGAGAGATGCTGAAGGTATTGGTCCACGACGATCCCGCAAAATGTATTCCATAATCCGTGCCGTTCGTAGGACTTGCTGGAGCGCCACTCGCGATGCAAGAGCCGTTTGTATTGCACACCCGGATTTGCGGCGTCCGATCCGGATCAGGTCCCGCATAGCGATCTCCGTTGCTGAGATAGAGGGCATTGGTTATCCCGCCCGTGCCAACTCGTATCGGGGTCCCCGTCAGTCGAACATTGTCCAAAAAGAAGAGATAGGCTACATTCTGATTGGAGTGCGCAACGCTGATATTAAAGGCATTCACACGGCTCCAATCGATCAGACTCCCGGAAGCCGGAGGCGTTGTGATATCGCTCAACCGGCATTTGAAGGACTGAAAGACGCCTTTGTTGGTATAATTGGTCTTGGCGACGAGCTTGCCGCCATCCGCACTCATAATTTGCATTTCGACGGAGCAATCGAGGGTTCCCAGCTTGTTGGTGTCCTGAACGCACAAGTCGCAGCTAAGCCAGATATTGGAGCGAACGCTGGGGGATGAATAGTCGTTCGTTCTGCCCAGCGACCAGTGATACGTGTGGCCGCTATACGAAAAATCAACCGCCGTTTTCAGCACCAGAAAATCGGATTGCTTTCCATGAGTCACCGGAAGCAGCCCAATGCCTTCATCCCACCAGGCAGGGACCCCCGTAAAATTACCCCAGAGCCATACGGCCATGGGCGCGTCGTTCGTGTACCACGGTTTGTTATTTCCAGGCACGCGGTCTTCAAAACTGTCGATGACGTCGTCGTTGATCGGCTGCGCCGCCAACGTGGCGCGCCACCAATCGTTGGATTGCGTCTGGGCAGGGGTCACGAGGTCAAAGGCGTGCTGGCTGGAGCCCAAACTGGTGACGAGGTTGGTTGAAAGCAAGACATTCGACTGAGTGTTCAGCAGTTCCAATTCGACCCGGTACGTCTGCCGCGTATCGTCATTGTCCGAAAGCGGCCACTGGTCGGCGCGATTCAGGGGACACGGTCCCTCCTCCGAAAGATAGGAAGGGATATCCTCCCATTTCAGCGTGATGTCATAGGCGGTATTCGGCTGCAAATTGGTCGGTAGGCTCAGCGGCTTGACGCCCCAGAAAAGTTCGACCGGCACTTCCGTGCGGCTGTGAATCTCGCCCATATCTTCCATCCAGGCGGTTATTACATAGGCCCCGCCTTCCCGCGTCGAAATGTAGTTGGTATCCGCCAGATCGGGATTTTGCACGGGCAGGCTTAACCACAGGGCGCCGGTTCCCGGAGCCACCCAGTTGCTGTGCGAAATGCCGTAGAGCATTCGATTGGTTCCCGGCCCCACTCGCTCCAAACCCACCCGGATGTTTTCCCAATCCCAATCGACCGGGATACTGTAGCCCACCTGTACGGGCTGCCATGAGGGAGACGGATACAACCGGGTCGGAACTGTCGCCTCGCCATTCACGAACCAGATTTTCCCGCGATTGGTATTGACGATCGATCGATCTGAAACAGGGCTGGAATCGTAGGCGTAGAGCAGAACGAATTCGTCGCCCGCGATCGAAACGGTCACCGAATCGCCCGCCGGATTCGCCACCACGCCGCCCCGGGTCAGGTTCTCGACCTTTTTGCCGGCCAGCAAACCGGGGGCGGTAACCACGAGATTGGCGACGGGATGATCCGGCCCGCTCATGTTCAACAACGAGATCAGAACGCTGCCGTTCGAGCAGGTACAGTAGTCCGGCAACACATAGCGCGCAAACGGATCGCCTGAAAGAACGATTCGGGGCTGCATATTGAAGGTTTGCCGCAAGACGGCATCCAACATCATCGTCCGAACATCCCACGGAAATTCCCAGCGGCTCGAATCCGTTCCATCCGAAAGGGTGTCGCCGATGGCAAACGACGAAAACACGGCCCGCGCGGCTCCATGCGGCTTCACAGACAACGCGGGGAGCTCTGCATTCTTGTTGGTTTCACCGCGATGCGTGGCAATCACCGTGGCGTCAATATTGGTAATGCCCTGCCAGATTTTCCATGAACACACGGAGAAGTTGGTATTGAGCAGACCCCAATTGGTTTGAACCGTTATATAAAGCCGGTGCAAATCGTCATAATTCAAGCACATGGAGCCGGACTCAAAGCTGGGCGAGGCCTCGCTCACATCCAACCCGAAAATCGAAGCCATCGAAGCCTTCCAGTTGCTGTTGGAGCGATAGTAGAAATCGTACTGCCCCGGCAAATCCGCTTCGGCAAAAAGATGAATGCCACGCGCCAAAACATTGGTTTCCAAAGCCGCCAGACGCTGCGGCTCCATCTGGAAGTTGCGAGGCAAAAACAAAGCCTTGGCATTTGTAAACGCGCACGCATCGAACTGATTCTCGTCGATAATGCCGATCTGGAAGCCCATTCGTTTAAACGCGGGCCAGATCATGGCAAATTCCTGATTGAATCGTCCTGCGCCCAAATCCGTTTCCTTGCTCCAATACGCCAGCACATCGGCAGACGGTCGCGCGGCCCCTGGAAACAACTGCTCGATGTGCAGTTCGTCCATGCGCCGATACGCATCCAGAACATTCCAATAGACTCGCTTGAGCAGGCGCGAGGCGCGGATCATGCCAAAGCCGGCTTCCCGTTTCAGCACGTTGTCATAGGAATAGTATTCGTTGCGATCGTTCCAATGGAAGATATGGGCGCCCAAGGCTCCGGACATAATGGCCTCCCAAGGCAGACTCGCCAACGCCGGCGCCTGCCGATGGATCGTCTCCGGCAGAAGCACATCGTTATCGGACAAGCCACACTCCGAAACCATAACCGGCAGTCCGATGGTTTCGCGATATTTGGCAATCCCATAATTCATGGATCGCATTTCGTTTCCCGTCCAGGTCCATGGATAGTTATTGACCGTCCAAAAATCCACTGGCGTCCCATTGCTTGCGCAGACCGAGACAATCGCCCTCGCATCCTCGCAGGTATTATTGTCGTCATAGCCGCTGAATATGCCGCCCACCATCGCATAGGTAACCAGATGATTGGTGTCCGCCAATTTGGCGGCACTCACACCCACCGACAAAAAATCCGCAATGCTCTGTTGACGCCAGAGCAGGACATCCGAATAACCCGTGCGTTGCGTGCCGGCTTGGTCGCTTCGATTGACAGGAAATTGTGTAGGCATCTCAATGACGCTGAACGAAGAATGGGCTGTGCCCCAATTACTATTCAGCATAGCAATCGTTCCACCATATTGATTACTCAGGAAATTCTGAAAAGCCGGACGGCTATAATTCGTGTCAAATCCGAGGAACCGGTGATTGGGATACTTATTGGGCGGCTCCCACAAATCATAATAGGCAAACTCGTTGCCCACAATCCACCCTCCAATGCACTTATAGTTTTTGTAGCGCGAACAAAGCGCGCTGACATACGAGGCATAGCTGGCCTTGGCTTCCGGGGAATTGTAATTCAACACATCGGAAATGCCTGTGGCGCTAATGTATTGGTCATAATGATAGGCCATGCGGGCGGGATAATTGGTCTTAAACCATTCCGGGGGATACTGGTAGCCCATTAAAATAAAAAGCTTCATATCCAGCTTTTCGGCCAGTTCGATTAAAAAATCTGCATTCGCAAAATGATAGCACCCTTCATTGGTTTCAATCTGGCTCCACGTAAACTCGACGCGCAACGAATTCACATGCATGCGCTTCATCTCTCGCAGGTCATACTCCACCTGATTCGTGGTTTGATTGGCATAGACCGGAGGATTCCAGCATTGATAAGCCACCCCGTGCGGAATAAAGTAACGGCCGGAAGCCGCATCCCAGAAATAGCCGTTATGCAGCTCTAAATACCCTTCGCTGGCCCAACATCCGCATGACAACATCCCTGCCAGGCATAGGTACGCGAACCACTTCGACATCCGGCCTACCATCAATCTCATACACACGGCCCTTTCAACTGTCACCGTTTACATCGACAAAAGAAATACTTCTTCGGCCTGCCTAACCAGCAGCAGCTTACATAAGCATACTAGTTGCACACTAGAATGTTTATAGCTGGCGAGTGTAAAAATAGCGAGCTTCATTGTATAAGCGTATTACAACCATTGCTCGATCCCCCATTTAATCAAAATCTTGTCAAGATAGAGAGATCTATAGGCCACGAACGAGAGAAAACCGCTTAGACACAAACGGGAGAGCCTACGGCAGGCGGCCAACAAGGCAATACTCCGATTCATGGGAAAAATCGACCCGACAAACTGTCGCATGCGATGCCATGATAGCCCCCCAGCCTCCACGCTGCCTTTAAGGATCCATGTAACGAGTGGGCAAAGTATAAAGAACTTTGTTGGTCCATTCCCAATCGTTGGTATGAACCGTAAGGATCACCAGTCCATCGTCCGGAGTAAAGTAGTTGTATCCAATGACCGCTCCATTGATGCCCGAGGCTTCACGCCAGGTTGAATCGGCGGTCTTGTACCAAATGCCGGCGCCGGAGATCTGCTGATTGACCCGGTCGTACTTCATCAGCTTGTCCGACTGGCTGGGCCGGCCGCCGCCCTTGAAACCCGATTCGAGCAGATTCATCTGACTGGGATGCACGTTTCGGGGCGCCGCAAAAGCCGTCAGATTGTAAGCCGGGCTCACCGCTGTGCCGCCCTTGATCGACTGCTTGCAAATATTGGTCGGAACACGGCCAATGAACAACGTCGTCTGGACGGTTAAATTCGACGGAATATCGACCACTACGCCTTCCTGCAAAGGCACGAGCACTTCGTCGGCATCCTGGTTGCCCACCTGCCAGCGTAACGGGGAATCCGACAGCCAGATGGTCTGCGTCGCAATGGCCGTAGAGCCCCGGCTATACCACGAAACGCGCGTGGACAAGGCGGCGCTGCTGCCGCGCGGCAGGCTATGTCCAAACACGCGGGCTGCCGTGCAGGTATCCGGGACGCCCGGAAAGGCAATCCAGTTTCGGCCGGGATAGAGCTTGATGGCCTTCAACACATAGATTTCTTCGCTCGCCACACGGCGAGTTAGGTTCGTCTGCCATCGGCCCTTCTGCGCCGCGCGGTAGAACCGCATGTTATTGCCCAGATTCAGAGGCGCCGCACGTCCTTCCGCCACATTTCCGGTGTCGCTCAGCAAGCTGGCAACGCCCCGTTCCACCAATTTCCACCGATTGCTCAGGCTGGCCGAAAAATCCGCGGCATCCGCATAAATCAAGTCGTATTCGCGATTCTCCGAAGCTGTCCAGGCGATATCGACCTTGCCCAAATCCGTCGTCGCATTGGCCACGCCCTGAGTGACGAAGAACCCGGACAACAAGACATTCGTCGGCGCCGACATCGGCCCCTCGTTTCCGGCCGCATCGATGCCGGCGATGGCAATGTTGTATTCGACGCCAAATATGAAGTTGCTCAGCGTGAGCGACTCGGTCAGCCGGTTGCTCAACGCCGGATTGTCGGCGAAGGTGAAATGCGAACTGTTGGTGGTCGGATCGGCTCCATTGTCCGTGTAGTAAATCTTGTAGCTCCACCAGGGCGACAACGGATCGGAATCCCTCCCGCCGCCGTCTCGCGGTTTGCTCCAGGTCAGGTCGATTTCCGAAGTGTCGTCGACCAAGCCCGGGGATGCCACGACATTCATGATTTGCGTAGGCGCTATGCCGTCGTACATGATGACGAAGTTCGTGTTGGGACCTTTCAGGCGATCGCTGACCCGGTCGTTATCGTCGTCGATCGCAAAGAACCAGTTGGTGGTAATGCCGCTGGGCGCATTGGTGTAGATGACGCCGCCGATCGTCTGCACCGAGACCGTGGCCGACAAATTATCCCAAAAGCCGGTATACGCCATTTGCGACGAATGCCCGCTGAGACCGCAACTGAAGCGTATGAATTCCGTGTCGGCCGAGGCATTGGTCACGGTCAGCACCGCCTGCGTCCAGATCGAGGCATTGACGCCCACCAGCGGGGCGCCGTTATGATCTTCGTTCCATTCGTTGGCCACGATCCAGGTCCGGCTGGAAGCGGCATTAAAGCCTTCCGCCTTCAGGAACGCCGCTCCATAGTTTCCATCGGCGCCCACGTGCGACAAGTTGCCGAGAAAGTATCCGTTGAAGACGATGTACGGCCGCAAGCGATTGGAGTTGTACAAGTAGACATCCTGCGAACACAACGTATACCGCGGCGCCCCGTCGAACAAAGTGCCGGCGCCGAGAATATGGCGCGACGCCAGGACGCCCTCCTCGCCGCCCACATCGCCGGCAAAGTTCAGATAGGCGCCGTCCGAGGAGAAGGACCGCCAGTTGTTGGTGGAGAGCGGATCGTAGGGCATGCTCAACTCGTCCGATCCCACTTCAAAGCTCGCGTTGCTGATGCTGACTGGCACCGAGCTGGTCACGTACGTGGCCGGAAGCGGCTCTCCATCGACGACCAAGGTCGGCTCCGCGGTATTGGTGGAAACCCGATATTCGAAAATACCCGAAGCATCCCTGGCCGGATCGAACGCGAGGACAAAGTGATTCACGTTCGTCCAGCCAAACGGCGTCAGAACGATGTTGGAAGGCGATGTAGGAATATCCACATCGTCGTCGATCACCATAAAGACGTTCGTGCTGTTCAGGAAGTTCGTGCTGTGCATTGCCTGCATCGGATCGCCCGGACGGTCGTTATCCTTGTCCGTCGCAGACCATACGACCGAATACAAGCCGGTGGTCACATCGGCATAGGCCACGCCGGGCGTTGCGCGGCCCAGGGACCACACATTGCTGTCCACCATCTTATTCCAATAGATCCAGCCAATCTGCGTCTGAACCGTCTGGCCGCCCGAATTGACGAGACTGTAGTTCGGCGCGAAATAGCCATCCAGGCTGTTCATGGAAACTTCGCTGTAATCCTCCACGATCATGCTGATGTTCCACAGACCGAATCGGATATCGCCATCGTAAATCTGCTCGTGATTTTTGAGCTGCAAGTCGCGGGCCAGCGGAGCATTGGTGTCGTCATCGACGATCTTTAAATAGCCATACTGTTGATCGGAAATCGCCAGCCGGTCGCCGGCCCGGTCGTCATCCGCATCGAACACCGTCGCCAGGACTTGATTCGAGCCGGCGGCAATCAGGGCGTTGATTTGAACTCCGCTCAAGGCATCCCATTTCCAGACGCTCACCGCTCCCTCCGACGTCGAGTTGGCGCTGCTCTCGCCGGCGACATACCGATCCACATTGTTGACCGCCAGGCCGTCGACCGACACATTCATCTGCGTCGTCGCACTCGAGGTTCCCCGAGACAGGCCGCTCTTCGGATCGTAGGCGCCGAAGAGCAGGCTCAACGAGTTCGTGCCCACTTCCGCATCCAGCATGGTGAAGACGGCATTGCTGGTGTTGTCGCTTCCCGCAACGAACGAACTGCCGATCTTGACGGCCAGCGGAGGCGTCGGCCCGAACATCACATCGTCGAGTTGCAAAGCGCCGCCCAGAGCCGAACCGGAGGACCCCATATCCCAGGCGGCCACAATGGCCCGGGCCCACGCCGCGTCGGCCGGAGCCGCTCTCGACACCGACACTTGCGTCCACGTTTCTCCCGGCTCCGGGAACGACTGCGACACGGAGTCGAGCAGCGAGAAATCGCTGTCGAAGAACTCGATCTTGATCTCTGAAACCGTTGACGTCCAAACGTACAACCCAGCGCCGCCCGCAACGCCATCGTCGCTCCAGAACCAGGCGGACAGATTCCAGATCGTGCCCGGCGGCGTCGTATTCGCCACCTGCTGCCAAATGCCCGCATTCGTCCCTTGCGACCAGGCATTCAGCGCCATTTCATAGGCGCCGCTCTTGGCTCGCCAGCTCTCGCGGGACGCCGTTCCCCACCAGTTGCCATTGCCGTCCGGTACGCCGGCATCCCATGCATAGGCCTTGCGATCCGACGAACCCTGAATCTCGAAGCTGGAATTGCGGAGGCGGGTCCCGACGCTGGAGCCTACGACCGGCGTGTTCGTGTCGTCGTCAATCACGGCAAAAACCACGTCGGAGAATCCGGTGATCGAATCCTGGGCCCGATCGACATCGTAATCCACCGTCACAATGCGGGCCGTATACGTGCCCAGAGTCAGATCGGCATACGGGAAGACGGGCACGAGATCGGCCAGCGGCTCCGGCGATGTCGCGTCGCCATTCGCCGCCGGATGCTGACTGAACGCTTCCGCCGAGACCCCTTCAACGCCCTGATCGCTGAAAATGCTGTAAATCGGGGCATTCTGAGCGATGTAGATGCCGCTGGCATCCTGTACGTGCCCGGTAATGGCCAAGGCGCCGCTCCGAAGATCGCCGTCCGTAACCGGCCCGACATGCGAACCCATAATCGAGAAGGTATCCATGGGATAAACATCCCACTCGTCTTCGTCGTAGGCCGTCGTCGGATTCAGCACGCTGGCTTTTCTGACCAGCGTGACGTCCGACCCCGGATACAAGGTGCTGCCAATGACGCCCACCACGTCTACGGTGGCGCCGCTATGCAACAAGGCCACGGCATCGTCTCCGTTGAAGCTGCATTGAGGATGCACCTTGTTCGGCACTCCGCTCCACCCGGAAGCGCTGGAATGAGCCACGATATACACGGCGCCCGGCATCAAGATCCCCGCCAAGGGAATGGGATTCTCCACGCCCGTTGGAGTCGTGGCGCCGTTGAAATAGACTGCCAGCGAATAATTGGTCATGTCCACGGACGAATCGGTGCCGTTGAAGATTTCGATGTATTTGTTGAAGGAACTGCCTTCGATATACTCGGAAATAATCAGGTCGGCGGCGCCAATGCTTCCGGAGCCTGTGCCCAACTTGGCGCCGATGATATTCGGCGCATACACGTCGTCGTCGATGACCTGGAACACATAATTGGTGGTTGTCGAGGTCCGGTCGCCGCTCCCCCAGCCGTCGTTATCCGCATCGGCCACATATACGATGGCCGTCCAGGCGCCCAACACCCGATCGTCAAAAGCGATCGGAAGGTTGGTCCGTCCGATGGACGTTGGGGTCGGCGCCAGACCGGAGCCGTCCGCAATCAGCGGGTTGGTCATGTATTGAGTCCCCGAAAGAGGCGTCAAAGGATTGAACAATTGCAGGGTTGGATAGTTGGTCCCCAAGACGCCCTTGATGTCCTGCACCAACCCGGTAAGAGAGAATCCGTCGGACGCCAACGAACCGTCCGTGACGTTATTCGTCACCCCATTGAACCGGACGCGGGACAGAACGGGGCCGGCCGTATCGTCGTCAATCACCGAGAACCAGCCGACGGAATCGCTGTACAAGGTCTGCCGATCGTTCACGCGATCGTTGTCGGCGTCCGGCGCGGTCACCGTAACCCGGTTGCTGATGCCGGCCGTGAAAACCAGGTTGGAGATGACGTCGCGCGTAAAGACCGTATTATCGTTGAAGGTCCAGACGTTCGTCATGACCGCATTAGGCGTATTGGCCGAACTCGCCGTCTCGTCGTAACCGGTGATGACGCCGGAAAGAACCGACCCGATGGAAAAGTTCATAAAGGCATTCGTGTCGGTCCCGTCCAAAGCTCGGGACAATCCGTTATTCAGATCCAACACCCCGAACACAAACTGCAAATTATGAGCCGGGCTGAGATTGGCGATGTATCCGTCGGTTACCGTGAAATTCACATTCGTCGACGAGCCGCTTCGCGACGTCACAATGATGCCGTTCGTCGCCACAATAAAGTAATTGACGCCCATTCCAACCCCCCAGGAGCTGTCGTCAAAGGTTCTCTTTAATGGCGGCGCCTGATCGTCGTCAACTACCGTAAAGGCCAGCGGAACATCGGATGCCGCCGCCCGATCAAGGGAAACCGTCGTACCGTTCGGCATGGGAACCCAGCCCCGGTCTTGATCCTGATCCTGAGCGCTGATTTGAAGCGTCCAGGTCCCCGTGGCGTTATTGGCATAGGTAACAGCCGACACATTGTATTCAACGGCCGTCGCAACATAGCTTTCAGTGCCCGAAGGCGTAAAGATGTTGGTGGACGAATGAATGACGTTTTCCACCACCAGAGCGCCGGAGGGACTGCTAAGATCCCAATTCGGACTGATGTTTCCAAGGTTTCCATCGAAATTGGTCACGGCATTGTTGTTGGTAATAAACAATCCGGATCGATCATATAACCGATAGGCAAAATCCAATCCGTTGGTCATCTGCGCATCGGTCACCGTATTCGACGTATTGAGGGCGCCCGGCGTATAATCGTCGCCGACATACAGCCAGGAAGGCGAAGGCGCTTCGGCATCGTCATCCGTCACCATGAACAAGCCGCCCTGATAGTTGATGGTCCACTCGCGGTCGACCAATCCGCGGTCACGGTCATCGTTCGGCGCGGACACGATGACGGCATTGGTGCCGGCCGCAATCAGTTGGGCGACTTCTCCGGTTTCCACAAAGGTGGTTCCGTTATGATAACCGCCGATGGTGAAGTTGCTCACATGGACAAACGCGCTGGTGGATGAAACGCTCTTGGTCTCCGCCGCGCTCCAATCGCTCAAATAGGTTTCATGAATGTCCTGCAACGTGCCGATGGCGCCGATGTCGTAGTTCAATTCCTCGTCCACGACGCTGCGCATGACGCCGCTGGTCGGATCGTACACGTTGAACATAATCTTCAGCACATTCGTCTCGTCGACCATGGCCAGATCGCCGTCGGTCAACCAGAAGACGGCGCTGGTGCTCGAACCAAACCCATAGAAGCTGTTTTCCGTCGTCACATACGCGCTTCGCTGTCCGATGGAAACATCCATCGCCAGATTGGTGACGCTCTTGATCCGCAGCGAGGTATCGTCGACCCGCATCGCGCCATTGGGCCCCACATCGATCGCCGTAAAGACCGTCCGGATGCGAAACGCGGTCGAGGGCGCCGTTCCCGTAACGGAATGCCAGGCCCAGCTTTCGCCCGGCGTATAAAAGATGTTCGTAAACAAGCTGAGCAAGCCGCCGGAGGCATTATAGAACTCCATTTTGACTTCGCAATAAAGCGCCGTGAAGGCCGGAGAATACGTGCCCGTATCGTTCCAGAACCAGGCGCCGGCTTCGTAGGTTTGATTCGTCATGGCCGGCACATCCTGCCACCAACCGCCGCTGGTGGCGCCGCCCGACCAGGTTCCGCCGATGGTGCCAACATTCTCATCCGAAGAATCCGGATAGCCGCCGCCGGTGTAATCCGTCCGCCTCGTGGCCGTGCCCCATCGGCCGCCATGAACGTCGGGATCGTCGTACTCCCAATGATAGGCGCCATACTGATCGCGTTCGGACCCTAACTCGAAGTCGCCGTTGCGAAGAAGATTGCCCGGAGCGCCGACGCCAAAAAGCGGCCCATTGGTATCGTCATCGGACACCCAGATCGTCCCAAACTGCTGGTTGCTCCGCCAATTTATGTCGCCGGGATACGTGTTGTCGTCGTCGGGAATGTTCGCACGAACTTTCCGGTAGCTGCCCGTCGCATTGCCCTTGCCGCCGCCCAGGACGATCCAGTCTTCGCCATACAGGTTGCTGACCGAGCCTTCGTCAAAGCTGGACGACCACGTCCACAGACTGGTGGAGTTGTTCGCCTTCGTATCCATCGTGCTGACGGGCGGAGGAATATAGTTGGCGACATTGTTCGCCGCCAGAACGTCCACGGAGACATTCATGTTCGTGTCCGCCCCCACATTGTTGCGAGGAATGCCGCTGGCCGGATCGTATACGTTGAAGCTCAGGCTGATGGGCGTGGTTCCGGCTTGGGCCAGGTCGCCGTCGCTGATGCGATAGATCACGTTGGTGGTGTTCTCGCCGCTAATGAGAGGCGCGACGGCATCCCCGATCATGACCACCAGGTTGCTGACCGCCGGAGACGCCTGGTCGCCGTCGACGACAACTAAATACCCGATTTGCTGGGCAAACAAAACGCTGGCGTCGTTGGTCCGATCGTTGTCCGCGTCGGGAATCATCACCACCACCGGATTGGTTCCCGCAACGGTCAAACTGCTGATCTGCTCCGATGTAAACGGCGTCTCAAACCGCCACACGTTGGTGGAGGCTCTCGTGCCGTTGATGGTATCCGCCAGGGACGAACTCTCGTCGGCGTAGAAGTTGGTTATATTGCCCAACACCACATTCCCGATGCTTAAGCTCATATACGCGTTGGTCGATGCGCCGGCCGAACTTGTCCGGGCCAGGCCGCTAAACGCATCGCGCGCTCCAATGCTCAAGCGCAGGATGCTCGAGGCGGAGAGAGTTGCCAACTCGGTATCCGTCACGGTGAAGATCCGGCTGGTCGACGCCCCGCTGGTGTATTTGTTGGTCTGATTCAAGGTGACGTGCAGGTACTGCGCATTGGTCACATACGTAAAGGCGGAGTCGATCTGCCCGACTTCCGGAGCGGCCGAATCGTCATCCACGACGGTGAACGTCATATTGGATACCGTGGTCATGCCGTCTCCAATGCGATCCACATCGAAATCCGTCACCGCAATCCGGCAGGTCCATACGCCCAGCACGCGATCGTCGTACGGCACGGTCACTTGCACGCCCAGAGTTTGACTGGCCAGATACGAGCCTTGCGGCGACCCTTCGGCCGGCGTGGCGATCCAATTGCTGGGCCCAAACCACAAACCGGAAGGCTTATACAGCCAGAATTGGTTGCTGGTCGTTCCATATACGCCGCTGAAGGCGTCCTTGACCCGCGTCGTGATGGTCAGGTTGTTGGCCAAATCGCCATCCGTAACCGGCGTGGCGGTGCCCGACTTATTGTTAAAGAGGAGATATCCGCCGGTACCGGAAATCTCGGGCCCAACGATATCGTCGTCCGTAACGCTCAAGTAACCATAGCTGAAATTGGACACGCTCAGTTGATCGCCGCTGCGATCGGCGTCGGCATCGCGCAAGGTGCCTTGAATTTGATTGGCAATGCCTCCATCCATGAGTTGCTGGATGACGTCGCCGCCGACTTTGACGAAACTCCAAACGCTGGTGGCATTGTCGCTCCGGGAACCGGCCAGATCGGAACTCAGCGCGGAGACATAATTCGTCACGTTGTCAGCGGCCAGATACGCAATGCTGACGTTCATGTTATTGCCGTCTGAACCCGCCGTGCTGGACCGGGACAGGCCGCTCAATTCCGAACCGTTGTTATCGTAGCCGCGGAAGATGAAATTCAACGGACTGCCGCTGTCGATGCCGGCCAGATTGCCGTCGGTGAGCGCAAATAGGCCGGAATTGTTGGTAACGGAGAACGAGAGCGGCGCCCCGCTGCCAAGACGGATAGATAAAGGATAGGGCGATTCCGTAAGCGTTACGCTGTCCACCTGCACCGTAGTCACTTGGGAATAGCCGCTCCATTCGCCGGCGCCAATGCTGGCCCGGACATGCCTGGCGCCGGGGACCGCGACCGAGGAAAACGTGAACAACTGCCAGTTGGTCGACAAGGCGGCCAGAATGTTGGTCTCATGCGCCATGATGAGGCTCGTGGCCGGCAGGTCGACGTCATGAAATTCGATCTTCATATACACGATGTCCAGAGCCAGCGAAGGCGAGACTTTGCGCACCTGATACGACAACGTATACCGATTCGACGGCGTAGCCGCCACCCCCTGCCAGATGTTGCCCCAGCCGGGCGAAGTAAACTCGACGCCATTGGTTCCACTATAAGCGGCTCGGCCCACGGCATAGGCGTGTTCCCACGGATTCCAACTGGGAATATTAACGCCCTCGCCAATTTCGAAGCCGACGTTTTGGAGCAGATTGTTGGTGACGTCGACGGTCGGGTACACCGTGTCGTCATCGACCACGGCCATATAGCCAACCGTTAGATTGGAAATACTGGTGAGCCGGTCGCCCGTTCGATCCGAATCGAGGTCTTGCAGGAATACGGTAATGGCATTCGTTCCGGCAGCGTACAGAATATCGATTTCAGGAAGCCCAAACGACGTAAACTTCCAAACATTGGTTGCCGTTTCGCCTCTGGAATCGGCGGAGCTCAACGCGGCGTCATAATTCGTTACATTCGCGACAACGAAGTTTTCGATGGTCAGCGACGTGTTGGTCGCCGCTCCGGCCGCGACATCCGTCCGCGCCAAACCGCTGTAGGAATCGAAAGCTCCGATCGAGAATTTCAATGGATTGCCCGCCGTCGCGGAAGCCAGTTCGCCGTCCGTCAGCGTTGTAATCGACTGGATGTCGTCCGATTTCTTCGAGCTGCCGAGGAAGACATTCAACGGGGCATCCTGAACCAACGTGGCGTCATCCCATGCGGCCGAATAACCGCCGGGGCCGCCGGCCACCCAGCTTCCGCCGCCGATCACAGGTTTGACGATGGTAATCCCCGGCTGCTTGTTCGCATGCGTGACGGAGAAGCGAATCCACTGACCTCGGTTATTGATCAAGACGTCATAGACATCCCAGTAGATGGAATACGCGATATCGCTTGAGTTGGTCCAGAATTCCAGTTTGAGCCAGGTTTCGCCGCTGCTGGAAGCGTAATCGGTATCGGCCTTGCCCCAAATGCTGAACGTGAATGTATTTCCATTGGCCAGATCCACATCGACGTTCTGACCAAATCCGCCATAAGCCAAATTATCCCATGCCCTGAAGGCTATGCCATTGGTCCCGCTCCGCTGAGCCCACGGAGCCACTTCGGAACCGCCATAACCCGGACTGACCTCGTAAATCCACCAAGGAGTTGGATTGGTCGAGCCTTCAAAGCCGCCGTTGACCAGCAGGTTGGTCGACGAAGCCGAGATTTGAGAGTCGGCCCTCGGCATCTCGATGTCGTCGTCGATAACATAGAATTCAAGATTGCTGTTGACCGTAATGCCCCGGCGAACGGGGACCGCCGCCAGCCCGTTGGGCGCCGTGATGACGCCCCCGGCGTCGTTGTTATTCTGTCCGCTGACCGTAATAAAATACTTGTCGCCCATTTGCGAATTGGTAATGGAAAAAGCGGTGGCCACATAAGCGGTAGCCACCAGCGCGCCATTGTATCCATAGAATGACGGGAAGTTCGAATCCATGCCCAAGGAGTTGGTTGAGGCGCCCTTGGTCAAGGGATCCCAGTTCGGACAAACCTGGCCGCTTCGTGAACCGATATTGAACGTATTGGGGTTGTTCGTCAGGAACACGCCGAAGGAACTGGTCCACCGAACCGCAAAGTCCAATTGGTCGGAGAGATTCGCCAGTTCGGCATCCGTGACCTGGGTGTCGTACAATCCTTCCACATAGTTTGTGCCGATGTAGATCAATTCGACTTGGGGACCGGTGGCTTCTTCGTCGGCATAAAGTTCGCCATCCTTGCGCGTAACTTCAAACCAATTGGTGCCCACCCGTACTTCGTCATAATAGACATATCCGACTTGTTCGCCGCCGTTGATGGACCCGGCAATCAACCGAATGCCGGTCAGTTTGGGTATCTGTCCGACGGTTTGCGTGGTGGTGAGGTTCCAATACCCCCTGGTTTCCTCCGCCACCATTTCACAGGAACCATCCGAGCTTACCTTGTAAGCATTTGCATTCAGCGCGCGGGTCGAGAAATCATAAACGCCCGCGACGATATAATCGTTGCCGGAGCCGTTTTCGAGGGTGTATCCGGAAATGCGATTGTCCGCCGCATCGACCACGCCCAACGCTTTGTCGGCGCCAGAAACCTTTCCGATAAAGGCCACTTCGACGTCGTCCGCCATGAGCTTAATGCCGGCATACTTGTTGTTGCCGTTATTGGCATAATTCATCATGTAGGAGAAGTAAACCCGGCCCGTAGTAAAGGCCCGATCGAACGTACGCGTGGCGGAAACCCAGCGGCCATTGACATCTCCATAGAGAACGATCTTATTCCCTGTCGGATCAGGATAGCTCGAATAGCCTGCATTGAACGAACCCGCGGCATAGTCGGCAAAAGGATCGCCGCCGAGAGTCCAATTATTTGACCAGCCCGCACCCCCGCCGCCGCCGCTCAAGCTGCCGGCCGCCGAAGCAAATCCATCGTAAATGACCTTGGCGGAACCCGCCGCAGGCGACGTGACGACCAGGAAGCCGAATTGATGATTGATCCGGTAAGATCGATCGCCGCTGCGATCGTTGTCCCCATCGTAAATCGTCGCACTAATCTTCTTCGTCCCCACGTTGGTCAATGCGGCCAATTCAGCCGCGCTAAACGAGGTCCATTTCCACACGCTCGTCGCTCCATCGGAAAACGTCGACGCATAGGGGGAGCTTTCATGTTCCTGATAATGAGTCGTGTCGTCGGTAATCGCCGTTTCAATATCGACGTTCACCTGATAGCTCGATGCATTCGACCCACAGGAGAGCCCGCTGCCCAAATCGTAGGCGGCAAACGAGAGCCGGAACGGATTGCCGACGCCGACCGCCGTCAGATCGGCGGCATTCACATAGAACACGGCATTCGTCGTGGCGTCGCTGCCGGCGTACGAGGTGGAGCCAATCAGCAGCTTCAACGGCGAGAGCGCCGTCAGCGCGGGGTCAACCGTATCGTCATCCGCCACGGCAAAGGTCATCGGCAACGGAACGCCGAAGCTGCAGGTGCTGCTGTCGATCGCCCAGATTCCGTTGGAATTGACTGCGCTGAACCGGCCGGTGTACGTCCCCAAATCGCCCGGATAATAACCGGCATGAGAGGCGTTGGACGCGATGAGCGTCAGCCCGTTGTTCAAATAGGTCTGGGAAGCAAATTGCTGATTCGTCAGAATCTCGATCCCGCCTGGATTAAAGATGTCGAAATCGGCATTCTCGCCCATGCCGGACGAATCGTAGAAGTCCATCGACACGCTAAATTGTCCCCCCGTCGCCTGGCCGTCGTACACTTGGTTCGGGCCATAACCGTAGACGCTGTAGTTCGTGGCCACGGGACGCGTTATGCCAATGAGTTCATCCCAATTGGTGGCTACGCGGATTTCGTCAAAATAGCAATCGCCGATCGTGGCGCCGCCGTCGCTGCATCCGGCCTTGATCAGCAAGGCATCCACCCCATTCATATAGCCGGCGGCCAAAGTATCCGTTACTTCCCAACTGGCGGGCTCGGTCGTGGGAACGGCATTCGTCCGATAGTAGACGCTTCCATTGAATACGCGCGTCGCAAAATCATAACGGCCGACAATCAAATACGTATTGCCCGTGCTGGCGGCATTGCCGGCGCTCCAAGGATTCAAATCGAAGGCCGAGGTCTGGCCTCCGCCATAATCCGAAATGCCGAATTTATGATCCGCACTGCCCACTTCGCCCAAAAAGAGCTTGTCGGTTCCGTTCGAAGCCAACCCCAATCCAATCCACTTGGAGGCGCCGTCGTACGCGTAGCCAATCATGGCCGACACGTAAAGCTTGCCGCTGGTAATGGCCGGGAAACTCCGGGCGGCGGATTTCATGCCGCCATTGCCGGGATTGGTCAGTTTGATCCGGTTGCCGACGCGCGAGGGATAACTGGTCATGTTCGCGAAGGTCGGCTCGCCCGTGGCTTCATTCACAACGGCGGTAAAAGAACTCGCATCGCCTCCATACCAGGCGCTGTTCCAGCCGCTGCCGCCATTCAGGTTCAGCAACGGCATATCGTTCGTGTAAGCGAACGACTCGACTATCTCGTCGGCCCGGTAACTGCCCACGGCCTCCGAAGCCGAAACGCCCGGCGAGTAGTAGGCATTGTTGTTGATGGAATAAAATGCGTAATGGTGAGTTTGCCCGCTGGCGACGATATGCTCCAGCGAAGCTCCCGAACCCTTATAAATAATCGTGCCGCTCCCGCAGGGATCGCCCACATTATAAAACACATTCTGCGAGGGCGCCCCGGGCGCCGCACCGGTCCGGTGAACGATCATGACGTCAAAGCCCGCATTCTTGGTCCAAGCCAGCCGCACCATTTGGGCTCCGTCCGCCACGGCGGACACGACGGTGGGATCGGGAATATTGGTTACAGTCAATGAAACGGCCACGGTTTGAGGGCTGTTGGAGGCGGCGGGATCGGCATTGGTTATGATGGCGCTGTAGGAACCGGCCGACAAGCCCAGGCTGTCGATCGAAACCATATGAAACTGTCCTGCACCGGCCGCCAGACTGCCCGACACGGGGAATACGATCACCCATCCCGCATTCGTGCTGATCTCATAGTTTAATGTCCCCCGTCCGATGTTCGTCACGCCATAGCCCACGGCCGCCGGCGAACTGCCCACCATGGCGCTCAGGCTGAGGGTAGCCGGACAATTTGTAATGCCTGCGGCCGCGCCCGTCCCCGCCAAACCGAAATTGAACGGATTTTCGCTGCTATCGTTGTTGGCAAAGCTAATGGCGGCATTTCGCGCGCCAGAGGCGGACGGATCAAAACGAACCTGAAACAGGGTTGAGCCGCCGGCCGGCACTGGAGAAGTCGGACTGGACACGATTACAAAATCCGCGGCGTCCACGCCGCTGGTGGTCACCGCACCCACCGTCAAGGCTTCCGTACCTGAATTCGCCACGACAAAGGACTTGGTCAAGGAGTCGTTCACAACGCCCAGCGTGCCAAAATCATAACCGGGGGCCGCGCCGTCCGCGATATCCACCGCGTCGCAGCTCACGACAATTTCCGGCGTCACGCCCGTGCCTTGCAAGGCAAACGTGTAAGGGGTCTTGCCTGCAACGTTATTGGTTATATACGCCGTGGCGGTACGCGTCCCGGCAGCGGAGGGATCGAATCGGATCTTGAAGGTCGTCATACCGCCGGCGCCCGGCGTCCGGAAAAACTGAGCATCGTCATAGATAACCCGGCCCCCGCCCGCGCTGCCCCAAGTGCCAACCACCGCCTTGGCCCAGGCGGCGTTAACCGGCGCCACCCGGTCGTCGATGCTGATGCGAATCCACTCGCCTACCGTAACGGCCACATCATAACCGCTCGGCGCCCAAGTCTTCGTTACGCTGCTGGTCAAAGGCGTCCACCCCGAATCGTACCATTCCACTTTTACTTCGCCATGCACATCCCCATTCAGCGCGTCTCCGGACGGCGTAACGGCCCAGACGGAAAACGTGTAGCTGGAGCCGGGAGTAACCGGAATGTCGTGCACCAGTCCGTGTTGCCACCACATATTGATCATATTGGTGCCGCGCCGACAGTTTACGCCGTTGTACGTCTCGCGGTTCTCGTGATCGAGCGCAGTCCCGCCATACCAATTCCAGTTGGCATCACCCTGTTCCCAATCTGCATTGGTCAGCATGTTGGAAACGGCAAAAGTCTGGGGTTGCTCGATGACGATAAAGTTGGTCGCATGCGCGCCGCCGATGGCCACATTGGTAATCATCAACGCCGCCGCCCCCGAGTTGGTGATCGTGAAGGAGTGAGCTAGCGTGCCGCCGTCGACCGTCAGACTGCCGAAATCCGTCCCATCGAGAATGGAGGGCGTCGCGTCGCCATGAGCTATGGCGCCCATATTAGTGCCGAGAACGATCACATCCGGAACCGCTGCGGCGGTGGGGGCGAACGTTAAGACCAAGTTGCCCCCGTCGGCGCTCAGACTGAAAGAACCTCCGCCCATCGGATAACTTCCATCGTCCCAATAGGTTGTGGAGTCGAGCACGAGATTGTCCGCCGAGGAAATTCCCCCGACCACAATATTCCAGCTCTTGGTTTGCGTATTGTCCCAATTCGAAAGCAGACTGCTGTCCACATAAACGGTTGCCGAAGCGTTGATCGTCGCCGCACCGCTGTTGCTGATGAAATCGCGATCGGTCGTGTCGTCAAAGTTGCCAAGCTGGCAACGAAAAGCCGAACCATTGTTCAGGGTGAGCGAGGCGACCGCCAAGGGGCCAATGCCGATCGTGTTCGTACCCGGACCGACCGTGCCGGAAACCGTCAACCCGCCCGCAGATCCCACACCGAATAGAAATGCGCCCGCCGAAACGGTTACAGCAGAACTTGTGTTCGTGCCGTTCTGGATCAACGAGCCCGCGCTCACGGTGGTGTTTCCTCCATGCGTATTCGCTGCGGTAAGCGTGAGGGCGCCCGTGCCCTGCTTGGTCAGCGCGCCGCCGGCGCCGCTAATCACGCCGCTGAAAAGGGTGGACGTATCGTCTCCACCAGCGGTCAACGTCGAGTTGCCCAGCACGATCGACCCCGCCCCGGCGATGGAGCCGACCGTGTCGTTGCCGGCAGCCATATTCAACGTAGCGCCGCTGGAAATCGCCACGGCACTGTCGTCCGAGATGCCGTTGGCTGCGGTCAACTCCAACGTACCTTCGCTAATGGCGGTGAGGCCCGACCACGTGCGAGTGGCAGCAAAATTGTTGAGCTTAAGCGTGCCCGATCCGTCCTTGGTCAACGTGGCCGTTCCCGTCGGAAGATCGCCCCAAATATCGACGATTCCCGCACCGCCCACCGTCAATCCGAGGCCGGCGCCGGAGATGTCGGCATCCGCACCCAACTGCAACGTTCCGCTGTCCGAATTGATTCGCGACGAGGCCGTCAGCGTAATGGCACCATTGAAACTGTTGTCGCCTGAAATATTGCGTAGCGCGCCGCCGCTGCCGATGCCGGCGCCGGCGAGCGTCAGCGATTCGCCGCCCGGAGTCGCAATGCCGCCCGTCAGTTCCAGTGCGGCGCCGCTGCGAACTTCCGTGTCGCCACCGAATCCCCCCAGGCCCCATGTATTGGAAATCCGCAGAATACCGTTGGAAACGATGGTGGCGGAGTCGTAGGTGTTGACCGCCGAGAGGATCAGCATGCCCACGCCGTCCTTATTCAAGCCGCCACTGGAGATCACGCCGCTAATGGTGTTGGTGTTGGGGCAACCGATCGTGCGAACCCCGCTATTCAAGTTGACCGTATTGGTAATGCTGAGCGGCCCATTGTATGTACTCGCCGCTCCTAACGTGACATGACCGTTGATCGTCATGGGCTTACTCATGGTACGCCCCGACCCTCCATCGGACTGGAGTATCGTCCCATCCGCCATGCTGAAGACGCCGCCCCCGCTCATCGTGCCCGTCGCGATCCGGATCGTTCCCTGGTTGAGCGTGATGTTGCCGGCCAGCGACGCGTCCGGACGAAGGAGGAAAGAGGCTGAACCGGATTTGTGCAAGGCGCCGTCTCCGGTGGTCTTCGATCCCGTCATAGACCCGGCCGTCATGTTCACATCGATGGAATTGGTGACGTAAAGGGTATAGGCGCCCGCAGCGATCGTTCCCCTCGTGTCCAAACCGCCGCCTGTTACCACCACGCGCGAATCGGCGCCGAGCGTAATATCCCCAGGCCATACCGTCCGGGACGCCGAAGTTTTACGCAGAGCGCCAGCGGTCTCGTTGGTACCCGTGCCGAAGAGGGTCAACGTCGTAGGGCGCAAGGTCGCCGCACCGTAGTTAAGCTCTAGCGTCGCGTTGGTGCCAACGTTCACGATGCCGCTGACGCCCATCGCATTCGTATGTCCGCCAAGCTGCACGAGCCCTTTCTCGATCCAGATGGCGCCGCTGAACGTATTGTTGTTGGTCAGGATGACCGACGCGTTTTGTTTAACGGCCAGCCCGCCCCCTTGGTCCAGCACGCCGCCAATGGTCAGCGTTTTGTTGCTATTGCCATAAACATTGATCCAATATCCATTGTTAAAAATAGAGTTATGGAAACCCATATCGCCCGTGACGGGATTGATTTCCGTCGCCACATTCAAGGCCACCTGGCAATTGAACACATGGTTGGCCGAGGAGCCGTTCTCAATTTTGGCGCCGGCATCGTTCATATTGACGCCATTGCTTCCGAACGTACGAGTGGAAGACGCAGCCGGCTGGAAGATAATCTGGTTGGCGGCAAACCATCCCCCGTTCAGCGTCATGGTCAGATGGTCATTGTTGCCGAAATAAAGCTGATGATTGCCCCAGCAGTCCGGGCGTCCGCGAGATTCGTTGCCTGTCCATCCGCTGTACCACCAGGGGCTGGCGGGAGTTCCAAATTCGCCGCAGCCCTGCCCGGAATCCCAGTCGCCGTTCGAAGCTTCCGACCGCCAAAAAACCGTGGCTCCGTACGCCGACGGCATGAAGAAAGAGCCAAGGGACAAGGCCATCACCAACGAGTGGACAGGAATGGGAACATGGTTCCAATGCTTGGAAAGACCTATTAGTCTTTTTCCAAGGATTGAAAACCTCTCCGCAGCCTTTTCCAATCCTTGAAAAAAGCGGTGGACATGCTTAACAGCCATGCCGCTCTGCTTCTTGTTCATTTTAAAGTACTCCTTGCCCCCCTTTCTCGCCCAGGCATCAATCCTCCACCAAACGAACCCGGTAATGCCCTTCTTCATTCAACAAGCCATCGGGCACCGTGATTTCTGTGATGGGGGCGGTAGCCGTAATGACAGCGCTGACGTTTACAAAGTCAGGATCGGACATCAGATCGTTGTGAGAGCAGGAAACTTGATATCGTTTATCCGGCACAGATTCCCATGCAATGACGGCATCGCGGCCGGCGCCCACGCGCACCCAAGCCATGACAAACTTGGAGTCGGCATCCATCGCATCGGTTCCGGCCCGCATTTCCTGTCCATCGTCGATTCCATCTCCATCGCTATCCAGCCGGGCCAAATCTGTTCCCAAACTCTTCTCCCAGGAATCGCTTAACCCATCGCCGTCCTGATCGAACGGATTTAGCGCTGTCATGTTGGTAATGGATATTTGGTAAACAGAATCGAAGCCAATGCTAAAAACCTCCGAATCGCCATAGAACGAGGCGGCTTCCCTCGTGGGCGCATTGAACACGCGAACAAAAAGCTTCATCCCCGGCAAAGGCTTGTTGTCGGTTAGCTTGAGCGAAAAAAGACCGGCATTGGTCAGGCCCATGGAGGTATGGTTGCCGATCGATGTGATGCCGTTTGTAATAACTACATTGCGGGGATCGGGCAGGCCATGAACATCCGGAGGGTAGATAATCCCGTTGGTCGTCGAAAAAACTTCCACACGGTCGCACAGCGCAATCTGCATGGTGGCCGCACCCACCAGGTTTCGCCCAAATTCGTCTTTGATCGGATTGGCGTTGCCGATATAGAGGGGATAGGAAATATTCTGGGCCATCAGCTCAAAGGAATAGAAGAGCAAGACCAGCGTCAAGAAACTGGTCGCCGTACAGACCCTACTCCATCTGTTCCTGCTGCGTCTCATGGCTCTTGCACTCCTCAAATTTCAACTGTTTCTAACGCAAAGCCTATTTTTCTTTCTGCGGATCTCTCCGGCCGCAGCCCACACAAGTCCAAGCATCAACACCATTCCAAAATAGTTCCGAGTGTCGGCCTCGGGAATGATGACGAAATTGTTTGTATGCCCCACCCCATATCCATGCTCCGGCGCGAAATCGAGGCTCACGTATTGGAACTGATTCGTCACACCCCAAACATCGGTTGTCCCCCAGGCGTGAACCCCTTGTACCGGATACTCTGCCGCATCAAAAAAGCGCAAGTAGAGATAATTAACCAACGAGGATTCGTATTTGAACCCGCCCGCATCGATCGTCCCATCGTCCAGCACGTAACAGAGCCCGACGAAAATATCGTCGCCCGTAAAAGAGTAAGACAAAAGACCGCCGCCAAACTCCACCATAGGATCTGCAATCGAATCGAAGCTGCCCACAATCAAGACGACCGAACCTTCTGCAAGATTCCCGCCGTCGGGACCCGTCAGCGAATAACTCGTCGAAGCCGACAAAGTAATAATCAATGCATTTGAAACAGGCGCCCATGCAAAAAACATCAGCACACAAATCATCAGAATATGAAATGAATTTAATGTTTTTTTCATGTGAGCATTTTTCCTACACTCCATTTGTATCCTCAGACAAGATTGAACAGTTTAATGTTCAAACTTACGAACACAAATCATGACACTCCTTCCCCCATAAAAAATATACCAAATAGGTTCGGTATTGTAAACTACTTATAACTCTATCATCTCTTATATTTCCTGCAAGGTAAAACGCTTGAATTTTTGGTCTTTTTTCATTTTCCTGTCATTAGAATGCCAGGTACACAGCTAAGGCGGTCTTTACGCATGCTTTCTTATCCCCTATCAAAAAACGGCCTGCACGCCGCCAAAAGCCAAACGATGGAACTGATTTATTCAAAATCAAGCTTGACCATTTTAAAGAGGTGAATGTAGAGTGCCGCACTGATCAGACTATGCCGTCGATGCAAGAGTGGGTTGTTGCCCACTCTTTTGCGTCTATGGCTATTATTATGCACGAACCCCAACAAAAAGGGGGAAATATGAACAACGAACTTTTGGCTGTACTGGAATATATGGAAAGAGAACGCGGAATTGACCGCGAAACTCTGATTACAGCCGTCGAATCGGCGTTGATGAGCGCTTCGAAAAAAAGCGTAAGTCCGGCCAAGGATATCCGTATAGCCATTGATCGGAAGACTTGCGACATTCGCGCGTGGGCCAAAGTACAAGTGGTTGAAAACGTCGTGGCTCCGCACGACCAAATTGCCGCGCCCAACGCTCGGAAGCTCAAGGCGGACGCCAAGGTGGGCGATTTCCTGGAACTTGAAGTCACCCCCAAGAATTTCGGCCGTATCGCCGCCCAGGCGGCCAAACAGGCCATCTTGCATAAAATTCGCCAAGCTGAAAAGGATATGGTCTTCGAAGAATATAAGGACCGTCCAGGAGATATCGTCAGCGGCACCGTTCGTCGTTTTGAGCGCAGCGATGTGATCATCGATTTGGGTAAAGCCGAAGGCCTGATGTCCTCCAGAGAACGGGTCCCCACGGAAGAATACCAAGTGGGAGATCGGATTCGGGCTCATATCCTTAGCGTACAAAACAATCCTCAAGGTCCGGAAATTCTGCTTTCCAGAAGCCATCCCGATTTTGTCCGAAAGCTGTTCGAGTTGGAAGTTTCGGAAATTGCCGATGGGACGGTAGAAATCAAGGGCATCGCACGGGAAGCCGGCTTCCGCAGCAAGATCGCCGTGGTCTCTCATGACGAAAAAGTGGACCCGGTCGGGGCCTGCGTCGGCATGAGAGGGATTCGCGTAAAGAATATTGTGCGAGAGCTTTCCGGAGAGAAAATAGACATTGTGCGTTGGCACGACGATATTAAGACCTTTGTGACCAATGCGCTCGCGCCGGCCAAACTTATCCGTCTGTCGGTCAACGACGAAACCCATACGGTGCATATTGTGGTCGAAGCGGATCAGCTTTCTTTGGCTATTGGGAAAAAAGGCCAAAATGCGAGATTGACGGCCAAGTTGACAGGATGGAAAATTGATATACAGAAGGATGAAGGCGACGTCGGATTTGACGAAAAAGTCGCCCGGGCAGTGGCCAAGTTGGCCAATTACGAGGGTATTGGCGCCGACCATGCAAGCCGATTGGTACATGCGGGCTTCCTGACACTGGAAGGTATGCTTGCAGCCGAATTGAGCGATTTGGAGGCGATCGACGGGTTTGATGCCGAAACTGCCGCGAAGGTGCGCGCGGCGGCCGAAAAGGCTTTTGAGCTGGAGCACGGTAAAGAGGAAGCATGAGAGTTCACGAATTAGCCAAAGAACTGAATGTCCACAGCAAGGATCTGCTGGAAGTACTTCACGCGAAAAACGTGGAAGTGAAAAATCACATGGCAGCCCTTACAGAGGAACAGGTCTCGTTGGCTCGTTCTGCTTTCAAGGCGCCAGCGACAACCCCGGCGGCTATTCCCGCCCCGGTTGCAGTCCCCCTTCACGACGCCAAGGCCCAATCCAAGGAAATGCCGGCTCACACAGAATCTAAACCGCTGCCGGAACCGCCCAAAGCGGAAGTCCGATCTGCAGAAGCGCCTCGCCCCCCGGCGCCCTTGGCGCCCCCGCCGCCGGCCAAACCGGCCCCGGCTCCAAAGAAGACCCTTTTGGTTCGCGGCCCCATCATCGTCAAGGAGTTCGCCGAACAATTGGGATTGAAGCCCAATCAACTGATTGCCGAGTTGATGACCATGAACGTCTTCGCCTCGCTCAACGAGCGCGTAGACCTTAAAGTGGCACAGCAACTGGCGGATAAGCACGGGTTCGTTTTCGAACACGAAAAGAAAGTGGTTGAACACAAACCCGTCGTCAAGCCGCCGGAACCTCAGGTGGAACCCGCTGTGGATCGGGAAGACGACCTGGTCGCCCGTCCCCCCATCGTTACATTCATGGGCCATGTTGATCATGGCAAGACCTCCCTGCTCGACAAGATTCGCAATACACACGTCACGCAGCAGGAAGATGGCGGCATAACGCAGCACATCGGCGCCTATTCGGTCAAGTATCGCGATCAATCGATCACGTTTCTGGATACGCCCGGCCATGCCGCTTTTACGGCCATGCGGGCCCGCGGCGCCAATTTGACGGACATTGCGGTGATTGTGATCGCCGCCGACGACGGCCTCATGCCCCAAACGCGTGAAGCCATTCAGCACGCCAAGGCGGCAGGCGTGACCATTATGGCCGCCATTAACAAAATCGATCTGCGCGGCGCCAATGTGGACCGCGTCAAACGCCAATTGCAGCAGGAAGGTTTGTCCCCGGAAGACTGGGGCGGAGATTTGATTTGTTGCCCTGTCAGCGCCATGACCGGGGAAGGCATCGACCATTTGCTGGAGATGCTCCTTCTGCAATCCGAAGTTCTGGAGCTTAAATCGAATCCCAAACGACGGGCGCAAGGCTATGTCATCGAAGCCCGCCTGGAAGCAGGGATGGGGCCCACGGCCAATTTGCTGGTCAAGCGAGGTACGCTGCATGTGGGCGACGCGATGGTCTGCGGCGCCTACTGGGGCCGCATCAAAGCCCTTATCAACGATCAGGGCATCAAGGTGCGCACAGCCGGCCCTTCGGCGGCCGTCAAGTGCCTCGGACTGACCGATGCGCCTGAACCCGGCGAAGAATTCGTGGTCTATTCGAATGACCGGGTCGCCAAGGAAATCTCCGAAGAACGCATGGCTAAAAAGCGGATAGACACCATCACGACGGCGCCCAAACGGGCCTCTCTTGAGGATTTGCTCCGACAGTCTCCTTCCCAGGAAAAACTGGAACTGCGCGTGGTGTTGAAAACCGATGTGCAAGGCTCGTTGGAAGCCATTCAGCAAGCGCTGCTCGGCATCAAGAGCGACAAAGTCCTTCTGAAAATCATCCTGGCCAGCGTGGGCAACATCACGGGAAACGACGTACTGCTGGCCAGCGCCTCCAATGCGATCGTCATGGGCTTCCATGTCGGCAAGGAAGATGGCGTCAACAGCATGGCCAAACGCGAAGGCGTCGAAATCAGGCTGTACAGCATCATTTATGAGCTGCTGGATAACGTTCGAGACGCTATGACCGGCCTGCTGGCGCCTATTACACGGGAGAATGTTATAGGTCACGCCGAAATACGGCAACGGTTTGAAATCAGCAAAAAGGGCGCCGTGGCCGGTTGCATGGTCACTCAAGGACGAGTCACATCCCGCTCCAAAATCCGGGTCAAACGCAAGGACGATGTGCTGTTTGCCGGCACCATGCTTTCCCTCAAACGTTTTCAAAACGACGCTTCCGAAGTTCGTGAAGGCCAGGAATGCGGCATCCGCATTGACGGCTTCTCCGACTTTCAGGAAGGCGATACCTTCGAATTCTACGAAGTGGAGAAGATTTCCCAGCAGTTGTAACCTGGAGCGCCGAGCGACGCGGGGACGGACATCCGAATATCCCATGCGTCGCGAGGCCGGCTCTACATAGGATTATTTTCCATGAGCACAAATCGCATGGATCGGGTAAACGAACTTTTGAAGCGCGAGATTGCTGCCGCTCTCTTTCGCGTCATGAGCGAAACCGGCTTCGATCTTTCCGCCGTAACGATTACGCGCGTCCAAACCAGCAGCAACCTGCGATCCGCCCGGGTCATGGTCTCGATTCGCGACCATGAAAACGAGCGATCCAAGATGATGGGCCGGCTCGAAAGACATCGCACCGAAATCCAGCAAATCATTCATGACAACGTCGTGCTGAAATATACGCCCCATTTGACGTTCGAAATCGATTCGTCCATCGAAGAAGGCGATCGGGTGCTTTCCATTATTTCCCAAATCGAAACCACCCTGCCCGCGGAAGAGACTTCCGAAGAGGAGCCTTCATCGGATAAGGGAGAAGATGAGAACGGATAAACCCGCCCCCCCACAGGATCTGGGTCCTTTTGACGGCATCTTGCTGGTCGACAAACCCTCCGGCCCCACGTCGCACGACCTCGTCGCGGATATCCGCCGGCGCTTTGGCATCAAGAAAGTTGGACATGGAGGCACGCTCGATCCCATGGCCACCGGCCTGATGATCATCCTGACCGGCAAGGGCACCAAGATTTCCGAATCCGTCATGGGCTTTGACAAGGTCTATGAAGGCGTTATGCATCTGGGCATTACGACGGACACCCAGGACAGCGACGGGAAGGTGCTGACCCAAGCCGATGCCGGCCAGATCACCCGCGAACAACTCGAAGGGGAAATGCGAAAGCTTCTCGGCGACACCATGCAGATTCCCCCCATGGTTTCCGCAATTAAGCAAAACGGCGTCCCGCTCTACAAATTGGCCCGAAAGGGACAAACCGTCGAACGCGAACCCCGGCTCATCCACATTTACCGATTTGCCCTGCTCGACTACGCTCCGCCCCTGGCGCGCTTTGAACTGAAATGCACCAAGGGCACCTATGTGCGGACCCTGTGCGCCGATATTGGAACCGCCCTAAACTGCGGCGCCCATCTAAAAGAATTGCGGCGTACGCAAATCGGCTCGCTGAACGTCACGAAAGCCATTCCCATGGATCGACTGATGAGTCTTTCTCCAGCTGAACTCGAGTCGACGATCGTTCCCATCCGCAATTTTTCCATTCAGGACATCGACCAATGATGACCGTGGTGGACAGCCTGGAAGCCATGCGGCAGGTCACCCGGCCTGTGGTTCTGGCAATCGGGATGTTCGACGGCCTTCACCTGGGGCATCAGGCGGTCATCCGCCAAGCGGTAGAACGTGCACAGGCGCTTCAGGGCGAAGCCTGGGTATTGACCCTTGACCCGCACCCACTCAAGATTCTCAAGCCCATGCAAGCCCCGCCTTTGCTTACGTCCACGAGGCACAAACTCAGGCTGATCGAACCGCTTGGCATTCAAGGCTGCTTAGTTCTTCCCTTTACCCGCGAACGGGCCGATGAAGAGCCGGAAAACTTCGTGTCCGATTTGCTGGAATGCATTCCAGCCCTCAACGGCATCGTCGTGGGCGAAAATTGGACGTTTGGCCGCCAAGCCAGGGGCCGTCCAGCCCTGCTGGAAGAGCTGACGAGCTCGCGCGGGATAAGCGTCATCGTCGTAGCGCCTGTCGCTTGCCGTCAAATGCCCATCTCCAGCACGCGAATCCGGAACGCCGTCTTCCAAGGCCGGCTCGACGAAGCCGCCGCCATGCTGGGGCGTCCGTTCAGCATTTTGGGCGACGTAGTGCCCGGTCGCCAATTCGGTCGCACGATGGGCTTTCCCACCGCCAATGTGGATCCCCACAACGAAGTCCAGCCCCCGCCCGGCGTCTACGCGGCATACTTGCTTCATCGCGGCCGAAAAATCCTGGGCGCCGCCTTCCGTCCCGACCCCGCCACAGGCGCCCCCCCGCCCCCTCATATCGTCGAAATTCACCTATTCGATTTTAACGAAGACCTCTACCAGCAGGAGGTGGAAGTTTTTTTCATCCGGCAACTGCGGCAGCCCCGGCACTTCGCTAATGAGGAACAACTCCGCCGGCAGATAGCCCTGGATATCGCAGGAATTCACCGTTTCTTTATAGAAAACCCCTCTTTCAAGCCGTCCTGAAAAAAGTTGAAGAAAAGTTGAAGAAGATTCTTTACATGCCTTTGCGAGATCTCTATAGTCCCGAGCCAAGAAAGAAAAATAAGAAAACAAGCAAAAGACAATAAGGTCTGGAACAAGGGTTATGGAAAACGCGACCAAGGCGACTATTAAGCAGGAATATCAGTTGCACGAGCGGGACACAGGTTCCGCGGAAGTTCAGGTTGCCCTGCTTTCAAAGCGCATACAGGATTTGACGCAGCACCTTCAGGGTCATAAAAAAGATCACAACTCCCGTCGTGGTCTGATCGTGATGGTCAGCAAGCGTCGCCGCCTATTGGACTATCTCGGCAAGAAGGACGAAGCGCGATATCAGAAATTGATTGAACGCCTTGGCCTGCGTCGATAGTTCCCTCCTTTCAGCACTTCAAAACCACACTATGACTGCATGCAGTCATTATGTGCATGGTTTCGAGGTTACTGCCGGAATTTGCTTTGTTTTGATGACTCCATCAAAACAAAGCTCGGCATTTGATAGTCTTTCCGCTGGGCATAAGGCCCTGTTTTCAATAACAGGAAGGAACACATCATGAAGATTAACAACACAAAAACCGTCGAAGTCGACCTCTCCGGCAAAAAACTCCGCTTTGAAACCGGCGTTTTAGCTCGTCAAGCCCACGGAGCTGTCACCGTTCAGTTGGGCGAAACCATCGTATTTTCCGCCGTCACCGCCTCTGAAAAACCTCGGGAAGGCATCGATTTCTTCCCCCTGCAAGTGGAATATCGCGAGAAATTCTATGCGGCGGGCAAATTTCCCGGCGGCTATTTCAAACGCGAAGGCCGCCCCAGCGAAAAGGAAATCCTGACCGCCCGCGTCACGGATCGCCCCATCCGCCCGCTCTTCCCCGAAGGCTTTTACAACGAAGTCCAGATCAACAACACCCTGATCTGCGCCGACGGCGAGAACGAATCCGATGTCTTGTGCATCAACGCCGCCAGCGCAGCCCTGACGATCTCCGAGATTCCGTTCTACGGCCCCATTGGCGCCGTCCGGGTCGGACGAGTCAATGGCCAATTTGTGGTCAACCCCACTCATACCGACATGAAGACCAGCGATCTGGACTTGATTTATGTCGGGACCCGCGAGCTGCCCATGATGATTGAGGGTTCCGCTCATGAAATTTCCGAGACGGATATGCTGGCGGCCATGAAGTTCGGCCATGAATCCATCCAGAAATTGATCGATGCCCAGTTGGAATTGCGCAAAATGCTCGGTCTGTCGGAAAAAGTCATCACAGCCAAACCGATCGATGCCGTCCTCGTCGACAAAGCCCGCGAGCTCGTTGGCGCCGAATTGGCCGAAGCCCTCCTGATCCCCGGCAAACAAGAACGCCAAGGCAAGGTGAAAGCCCTCCGCACCGCCCTCGACGCGAAGATGACTGAGCTGTATCCCGATGTCATGAAGCCGGTTTTGTTCTCGCAACTGTTCGACAAAATCGAGATCGAAGTGGTCCGCAAGAACGTGCTCGAAAAGAGCCGGCGCATCGATGGACGCGGTTTTGACGATCTTCGCCCTCTCGACATCCAGGTGGGCTTGTTCCCCCGGACGCACGGCTCCGCCTTGTTCAGCCGCGGGGAAACCCAGGCGATGACCATTGCCACGCTCGGCACCACGGGCGATGCGCAGGAAATGGACGGCATCACCGGCGGTCCGGAAGAAAAGAACTTTATTCTGCATTACAACTTCCCGCCCTATTCGACCGGTGAAGTCGGACGCCTGGGAGGAACCGGCCGCCGCGAAATCGGTCACGGCGCACTGGCGGAACGCTCGATCGCCCAGATGATGCCCAAGGATTATCCCTACACGGTTCGCTTGGTTTCCGAGATCATGGGCTCAAACGGCTCCAGCTCGATGGCCAGCGTCTGCGCAGGCACTTTGGCGTTGATGGATGCCGGCATCCCGCTGATCAAGCCGGTCGCAGGCATTTCCATCGGCCTCTTTACCGGCGATGACAAGGCGGTGCTCGTCACCGACATCCTTGGCTCCGAAGATCATTGCGGCGATATGGACTTCAAAGTCGCAGGCACCAAAGACGGCATCACCGGCTTCCAGGTGGATTTGAAGCTGCGGGGTCTCAAATGGGAATTGGTGGAAGGCGCTTTTATCAAGGCTCGCACTACGCGGATAAAGATTCTCGACGCGATGACCAGCGTCATCGCCCAACCGCGACCCGATCTTTCGCAATACGCGCCGCGCATCCAAGTCGTCAAGATCAATCCCGAGAAGATCGGCGCCTTGATCGGCCCGGGCGGCAAAAACATCCGCCGCATTACCGAAACCACCGGTGCGCAGATCGATATTGACGATGACGGAACGGTTCACATCTTCAGCAACGACAAGGACGCCATGGACGCCGCAGTCCGGGAAGTCAATCTGATCACGGCGGAAGCCGAGGTCGGCAAGATTTATCGCGGCACCGTCACTGGCATCAAGGATTTCGGCGCCTTTGTCGAAATCATTCCGGGCCGGGAAGGCTTGGTCCACATCAGCGAATTGGCCAATTTCAGGGTCAACCGCGTGGAAGACGTCGTAAAGATGGGCGAAGCCATCTGGGTCAAGTGCCTGAATGTCGACGAAAACGGCAAGGTTCGACTCAGCCGCAAGGCCGCGCTGGAAGAAAAAGACTTGAAGGAATAAATTTCCGGCTTTAATGACGGACCTGGTCTCATTAAAAAAACGCGCAGCGCTCATTCTTGAGCGTCTGCGCGTTGCTTATCCCGACGCCGGCTGCGAGCTGGTATTTGGAAGCCCGCTCGAATTGGCGGTCGCCGCCATTCTCTCCGCCCAATGTACGGACAAGCGCGTAAACCTCGTCACACCGGCCCTCTTCAAGAAGTATACGACGGCGGCGGATTGGGCCGCCACACCGCAAGAGACACTCGAAACCGAAATCAAATCCACCGGATTCTTTCGAAATAAGGCCAAAAACATCCGGGCGCTCTGCTCCGAGTTGGCCACGCGGTTCGAGGGCCAAATTCCAGACGATTTCGATGTCCTTATCACGCTGCCGGGCATCGGCAGAAAAACAGCCAATCTTCTGATCGCGACCGCCTTTGGCAAACCGGGCCTTATCGTCGATACGCACTTCAAACGGCTTTCTCAACGCCTCGCGTTCACGAAACATGAAGACCCTGACAAGATCGAAGTCGACTTAAAGGCCATCGTGCCGGAAAAAGACTGGAGCAACTGGTCTCATTGCATGGTGTTTCATGGAAGGCGCTGCTGCTACGCGCGAAAACCCGGTTGCCCCCAATGTCCCATCCGGGAACTCTGTCCATATCCGAACAAGGAAACCGGTTTGCCGAAAAAGAAATGACGAGCATCGAGAGCCCTCAGAAAGCCTCCTGGTTCACAACGGATCTACAATTCCCACGGTTACCGCGAAAAGTTTTGCAACATTTCGCTTCACATCCGCTCCAAATTATTGGAGAAAGAACACTTCACTTTGCGGGGGCTGACGATGGATATTCGAATTCTCTATATTGAAGACGACCCAGGCTTGGCCCGCATTGTTCAAAAGCGCCTCAGTAAATCAGGTCTTTCAGTGGAAACCGCCCCGGACGGGATAAAAGGATTACGCCGGCTGGAAGAACATTCTTTCGATTGCCTGCTCGTGGATCATGAGATGCCCGGCATGGAAGGCTTGGAAGTTATCCGCACGCTGGCCGAGTGCGGTCGAATGATTCCCACCATCATGATAACGGGCGCCGGCAACGAACGGATTGCCGTCGAAGCCATGAAGTTGGGCGTCCGCGACTATCTGGTCAAAGATGTCGAAGGGCTATATTTGGAACTGCTGCCCTCGCTCATCGAACAAGTCATCCGACAGCAAATTCTGCACAAGGAAAAAGTCGCAGCCGAGGATGCTCTTTTTAAAAGTGAAGAACGTCTGCGGGAACTGGCCGACCTGCTGCCGTGCATTGTCTATGAAATGGATCTGAGCGGACGGTTGACGTTCGTCAACCAAACGGCCTTCGAAATTACCGGCTATACGCGCGAAGACTTCGAACATCTTACGCTCCCAAACGATCTGATCCTTCCCGAAGACTTGAAACGCGCCATGACCGAGATCAAAAACATCATTGAAGGACGCCCCCACTCGATCACTCCGGACACTTATCGAATCCGGCGCAAGGACGGCTCCATCATACCCATCATGGTCCGGTCTTCGGCCATACAGCGGAACGGACAGGCGGTCGGGTTGCGAGGGGTAATCCTCGACATCACCGATCGCCAGCAGACAGAACATTGGCTCCATATTCAACGAGACTTGGCCTTACGCCTGAGCACCATCAGCGACATATCCGAAGCCATGAAGGAGTTTCTGAAAGCAGTCCTGCAAATCGAAGGCATTGACTGCGGCAGCGTCTACCTAATCGAGCAACCGGAAAATACCATGCGCCTGATCGTCAGCCAGGGTCTGCGCCATTCAGCCCCGCCCCATATTTGCCAGATGAACGGAGGGACGGAACATGCAACAAAGATCGAGAATCATCGGCCTCTCTATTTTTCCGCTTCCGATGTCATTCCAGCCCTTGAAGAGTTTCGACAAGCCGAGCAATTCAAGGCTTCTGCGGTCATTCCGGTCGTCTATCAAAACCGCATGATTGCGGTCGCAAGCCTGGCGTCTCGGACCCTGGACGAGATTCCGACGTCCATACGAAATCTGCTCGAAGCCATGGTCGTGCCCATGGGGGGCATCATCGAAAGGGCTCAAACGGAAACCGTCTTGCGCGAAAACCGCAATAACCTGCAAAGCCTGTTCAATACCATCACGGATTTTCTTTTTATCGTCACCATCGAAGGCCGGCTCCTTCATTGGAATCCGGCGGTGGAAGAACGGCTCGATTATTCGACCGAAGAGCTTTCGCGCATGCACATCCTCGACCTGCATCCTGCCAACCGCCGCGAAGAAGCCGCCGAGATCCTGGAAAAAATACTGGCCGGACAATTGGCTAGTTGTCCAATCCCGCTCCAAACCCGTTCAGGCGCCTTGATTCCGGTCGACACCAAGGCCACTGTGGGCAAATGGAATAACGAAGTGGTTATCTTCGGCCTTTCCCGCGACACCACCGAACGGCAAAATGCCGAGAAGGAGAGAAAGCAACTGGAAGCCCAGGTCCAGCATGCGCAAAAACTGGAAAGCTTGGGTATTCTGGCCGGCGGCATTGCCCACGATTTTAACAACCTGCTAACCGTGATCCTGGGAAATGCGGAACTCATGTCGATGGAACTTCATCCCGGTTCTCCCGCGCTCGAAAGCCTCGACGAAATCGAACGCGCCGGCAAGCATGCGGCTGAAATCAGCCGCCAGATGCTCGCCTATTCCGGAAAAGGACGCTTCATGGTGGAGCGAATCGATCTCAATGAGATTATCTGGGACATGCGTCCACTGCTGGAGGCCTCGATCGCCAAGAAAACTTTGCTCCGTATCAAGGTAGCCGACCGGTTGCCGTCGATCGAAGCCGATGCCACCCAGCTCCGGCAGGTCATCATCAATCTGGTTACCAATGCCTCCGAGTCGTTGAAGGACAACATGGGCGAGGTGACCATTTCCACGACCGCCATGATGTGCGACCGAAAGATGCTCAGCCGAACCCTCCTGGGCGACCAACTCCTGGAAGGCTGCTATGTCGCCCTCACCGTGACGGATACGGGCTGCGGAATGGCCGTTGCCACCGCCGAAAAAATATTCGACCCTTTTTTCACTACGAAGTTCGCCGGACGGGGACTTGGACTTGCCGTGGTGTTGGGCATTGTCCGAGGCCACAAAGGCGCCATTCACGTGGACAGCATGGAAGGCAAGGGAACCACCTTTAGGATACTGTTTCCGCTTCCCGACGAAGCCATACCCCCCCGGCCAAGCCGCCGCGTGGCCGAAACATCCGCTACCTGGCAAGGCCAGGGGTCCATTCTCCTGGTGGACGACGAAAGCAAGGTGCTGGAAGTCAGCCGGCGGATGATCGAACATGCGGGATATACGGTCATCCCGGCCGCCGACGGCTCCATCGCCCTGGATCTTTTCCGGAAGCATCACGATTCGATCAAGGCGGTGGTCCTCGATATGACCATGCCGGTCATGGACGGCGAGGAAACCTACTACGAAATCGTGGCAACCGATCGAAATGCTCGAATCCTTTTCACCAGCGGCTACAATGCCGAGGAGTCCATCAGTCGCTTTGCTCAAAAGGGCTTCATCGATTTCATCCAAAAACCTTACTCCTCACCCGCTCTCATCGAGAAACTTCATCACTTGATCGAGCGGGCGCCGACGGGTTGAGCTTGACGGCAAGCGTGTTTAGGGCTCGCGCCGGAGATCCAGATAAACCGGATAATGATCCGAGACATGCCCGTCCTGTCCCGGCAGGACGGCGACCAGATTGGTATTCACGCCCATGGGCAGGGCGGTCAGCGGCAACGCCACCCAGGGTTCCTCGACAAGTTCCGGCGAAACCAAGACCCGGTCAAACGAAGCAGGAGGAAAAACCAACGAGGGATCGCCGTATCTTGTTGGGCATGTGGCCCGTTCCCCGATTGGGCGTCCTCGCCACAAGTCAATCCAGTCTCTGAACGGAGTCAGCGAGGGGTCCTCTCGAAATTCTTCGTTGTCCGGATCGACGTTCATGTCGCCGGCCACTGCGACTTCCCATTGGCTTTGGGGATTCCGAGCGAGAACCTGCTGAACATCAGCCCTCACGATTTCCATCGTTTTGACCCGTTGAGCCTGATTGCGCTCTTTGTTGCCAAAATTGGATTTCAAGTGGACGCCATAAAGCAGCAGCTTGCGATCCGGCCCCAAATCCACCGTGGCCGCCAGCACCCCGCGAGGGGGGCGGGAGCTTCTGGACAGGGTATCGAACGCGATCGTTCTCACCTGGGCCAGGGGAATCCGGCTCAACACGGCAATGTTCAAAGGATCGGGCCGCCCGGTTTTGTCCTGGTAGCGGGTGATAAAACCCAGCGGATAAGGGCGGCGCAACGTGTTATTGATCAGCCGAAGAGCGTCCTCATTTTCCACTTCCTGAAAAAAGACCACGTCGGGATTGATTCGTTCCAGAATGGCCGCAGCCGCCTGGGCGTGGGCTCTCGCCAATTCCAAGGTATTGGTTGGGCCGTCGTTTATCCCGTCATTCAAATGCTCCAAATTGTAGGTAGCCACGCGCAGACGGTCCGTGACAGCGACGGTCTCGTTCGTCCGGGCATACACCTGTTCGGCGGGAGCGATTCGGGGCCGGTTGAACCACCAGAACGCATCGGCCGAACGAAGCAACATGACACACGCGACCGCCACTACCATGATTCTACTTAATTTATGCATTCTTCATCTTCCTTGGCTAACCGACAGGGACAATCCGTCTATGCATACCGGTCTTACGGCTCATTGTTAAAGGGACGTATCCCGATAAACTTCCCGCCCCTCGAACAAGGTCAACAGTACTCGCGTTTCTGGCCACTGCTCCGCGGGTAGGTTGAATAGATTCCCATCCAGCATCACGAGGTCCGCCGATTTTCCATTTTCGATGGAGCCGGTTTCCCGTTCGCAAAAGCTGGCCCATGCGCCTTGGCGCGTATAAGCGTTCAACAATTCCAAAAGTTCCAGCCCCTCTTCAGGCGCCAGGGGATTATGAAAGGACGTGCCCACTCCACACCGAGTCCTGCCGACGGAAATGGCTTCCAGGGGATTAAACGTGACGGAATCTCCGCCAAAAGGCCAATCACTGCCGCAGACCATGGCGGAGCCCGCTTTCAAGAGGCTCTTAACAGGATACATGCCCAAGGCACGCTTCTTTCCCAGATAAGGAAGGGCGGTATCGAAAAACCCGTTGTCGATGTAAAACCATGCCGGCTGAACGTTCGCCACAAGCCCCAAGGGACCCAACCGGGGAATATCCGCCGGCGAAATCAAATCCAAGTGAGCGAGCAGGTGCCGCGCATCGCGAAGCCCGTGAATTCGAATAGCCTCTTCCAAGCTGTCCAAAGCCAGCCGAATGGCCCCATCGCCGATGGCGTGGATATGCAACTGAAAGCCCGCGCGATCCAAGCCCATAACCTGGCGCCGAAAGGCTTCTTCCTTCCAAACCAACTCCCCCCTGAAATCGGGCCGATCCGCATACGGTTCGAGCAACCAAGCTGTATGCGACTCCATCACGCCATCCAAAAATAACTTCGCGGCGCCAGCCCGCAGATGCTTTCCGCGGCATCGCTGGCGCAGCCCCATCAGGCGATCCGTCGACTCTTCGTTCGGCTCGCATAAAAGCGAAGCCGCAACCCGGAGATTCAATTCGCCGTCCGCGTCCATCCTCTCGTATACGCGGAGGAATCGATCTGAAACCATCGCATCGTGAACCGCCGTAATGCCCCGCCGGGAGGCCTGAGCCATGAACGCCCGAAGACCTTGCGCCAGTTCTTCCTCGGTGGGCGGAGGAAAAACATCCTTCACCAAATCCATGGCGGTCCATTCCCGCAACGTCCCGGAAGGTTCGCCGCTAAGCGGGTCCCGTTCGATGCGGCCGCCGGGTGGGTCCGGGGTCTCGCGGGTGATGTGGGCGGCCGCCAACGCCTTGGAATTAACCCAGGCCGAATGCCCATCCATAGACTTTATCAGAGCAGAACGATCCGGCACGGCGTCGTCGAGATCCTTTTTGGAGGGGCCGGAGGGCGGGAAATGCCCATGCACCCACCCATGCCCGCGAATAAACGATTTAGCCGGATGGGCGCTCGCATAAGCTTGAATACGCTCCAGGTAAGCAGGCAGCGAATCCAATTCCGCCAAATCGCACTCAATCAAATTGACGCCCCCGATCAACGGGTGGATATGCGAATCGTGAAACCCCGGCAGGACCATCCGTCCGTTCAGTTCGATCACTTCCGTTCGAGAGCCAATCCAATCGGCTGCGCCCGCAGAAGACCCCACATACACAATGCGTCCTTGCGCCACGGCCACCGAGGAAGCCATTGGCTCTTTGACGCCGCCGGTATAAATAGCTCCCCCACGAAGCACCTTGTCCGCTGCAATTTCTATCGCCATGCGAAACAGCATGACGTGAAGCGCCCGTTTTTTCAAGGGATTCGTCCACAGGAGACCGCGTTACGGAAAACGCGGTCCACCTGCCGGAAGTTGCGCTGCAGGTGGCTCGGCTTCTCTAAAGACGGGTTAGCCCGCATTTCTCACAAAGATAGTTGACTATGTACAACATACGAAGGCAACCCTCATCATGACAGACTGTAGCCAGAACGAATTTGAGTTTCAAGGTCTGAGTCGGCGAAAAGTCCGATCCGACCGGTGCGGATCGGGTGCGGCAGAAGGATAAGGGCAAGCCGCTGGCCGGCAAGAGCACGCTGAATCGGCTGGAGCATGGGCAAGGGACCGGGTCGCGGTACAAGAAAGTGGCGGCACGAGAAGAGGCGGTGGCCGACTTGTTTGTGGACAAGTTCATCAGCGGACAGGTCAAGGCGCCGAAGGCGCTGATTCTGGACTTGGATGCGACGGACGATCCGCTGCACGGCAACCAGGAAGGGCGCTTCTTCCACGGGTATTACGATGGGTACTGCTACCTGCCTCTGTATATTTTCTGCGGCGACGAACTCTTGTGCGCGAAGTTACGGCCCTCGAACATCGACGCCAGCGAAGGGGCCTTGGAAGAAGTGCAGCGGATTGTAGGGCTTGCTGCGTACCGCTTGGCCCGAGGTTCGCATTCTGCTTCGCGCCGACAGCGGGTTTACGAGGGAAGAGATCATGGTTTGGTGTGAAGCTCATGGAGTGGACTTTCTCTTCGGCTTGGCCCGTAACAGTCGGCTGGAGACCTTGCTGGCCCCGGCCATGAGCAGTGCCCGGCGCTGGCATGAGGTAAGCGGCCAATCCGTGCGGGTGTTCTCGGAGCTGACGTATCAGACCCAGAAGACCTGGAGTCGGGCCCGGCGAGTGATCGGCAAGGCGGAGTACCTGGAGCAGGGAGCCAATCCACGATTCATCGTTACCTCGCTATCGCCGGAGGATGGGGGAGCGCGGGAACTCTACGAAGATCGGTACTGCGCACGCGGCGAGATGGAGAACCGCATCAAGGAACAACAGCTGGATTTGTTTGCGGATC
>Ga0154562_122_pt1 | contig 138488 bp, 104 predicted proteins | sample RifGroF2_FD_105705 | JGI IMG/M metagenome (GOLD analysis project Ga0154562, IMG submission 105705) | Lentisphaerae bacterium GWF2_57_35 | reverse complement strand
AACCAGGACTCCAACAGAAGATTAGAAAGATGCAAAAGGCTTTAAAGTCTATTGTCTATGCCTGACACCGGTGTTCAGTGACACCGGTGTTCAGTTGACACCGGTGTTCAGATCACTCCGGCGCGCAGATAGCGCCAGATCAACCGCACCACCTGCCGGTCGCGCACCTGACGGGTTACCCGTTGCATGAGGATATCGAAATTGACCGTGTCGAAGAACTTGGCCAAGTCCATATCCACCGCCACCGGGTACCCCTCTCTCAGGTATTCGCGAGCCTGCCGGAGGGCGTCGTGCGCTCCACGCCGTTTGCGGAAGCCATAGGAATAATCCGAAAAGTCCGGATCAAACAACGGCTCCAGCACCTGCGCGAGCGCTTGCTGTATCACTCGATCGAGCACCGTGGGAATGCCCAGGGGCCGTTGCCCCCCGTCGGCCTTCGGGATATGCACCCGTCGCACCGGCTGGGGCCAGTACGTACCGGCTTCCAGCGCTTTCTTCACGAGGCCCCATTCCGGCGAACGCACGAAGTCCGGGAAGAGTTCGACGGTCATCCCGTCCACTCCCGCCGCTCCATGATTCGCCCTCACTTGTTCCCATGCGCGTTGCAGGTTCTTCGGTGCAAGCACCTGCGCCATGAGATTCCCGTTCAAGGCAGAGGGGTCCGCGGCCAGACAAGCGTCGGCTCCGTCGTTCGACTTCTTCACTTTCGTTGCGGTCACGGTCTCTTCCTTGTTCTTCCGTTTGGCCCTTCGCTCCCTTCCGCGTTGGCGGAATCTCGTCGCTACTATGGCCGCTGCTGACTCCTGCCCGAGGACCGGCGGATGTCTCCATCCACCGCGCCGGCGGTTACGCAAGCGTTCGCCCCCAGCCGATGCCGGACAGGTCTCCCCAGATAAGGTGCGCAAACTTCCCCCGCAGTGCCCCGTCATTTACCCTGCCCTAGATCAGTCGGACTTCACTCGTGTTGTGCCTGCTCGTCCTCGGGCTGAGCCTTCTATGACGTTTCTATTCGTGGGCTCGCGGTTTTGCTCCAGACTTCCTTTAGCAGGAACCTCGCGGTTCCAACCTTGTCTTTCACTAACAGTTCATCTATTCTGACCTCCTGTAAGGGACTTGAATCCTTTAGTTTGCGCCCATGCTGGGCGTACACAAACCGATGGAGAACTACAACTTTTCGCTGGGCGAAAAGTTGAGTCTCATCAGGGTCGTTCGCAGTCAGGAGATGAAACGGAAAGGAGAGTCGTTATGCGTGTAATCCGATACGCAATAGCCGCGCTTCTGGCGGGAACGCTGGCGGCGCGGGCGGGCGATACGGGAACAGACCCGGCGCACAAGTACGCCTGGGACGAGAATGTCGGCTGGCTGAAGTTCAAGGGGACCTCGCCGGATTACGGCGTGCGCTCGATGGCCTTCTACACCCAACCGAAGGGCACGCCGAACTGGTGGCTGGACTATCATGGCGTGAATGAAGACTATGACGCCGGGGACGACGTCCCAGCCTCGGACAAGTACGTGATGGACACCGACCCGAATGTGGCAGGCGACTATCTGCGCATTACATCCATCTCCAACGCACCGACCGGAACAGATGTGGCGTTCACACCTGCCTCCACACGGCGCTACTACACACTGACCCGGCGGGACGACCTGACCCAAGGCGGATGGAGTAGTGTGGCCGATCAGGTTTCGGTCCAGTACGGCATCGCGGGAGAGAAGACGATGCAGGACACGAACGTCGCGTCGCAGGCGTTCTATACCGTGGAAGTGGCGGTGGCGCCATGAGGGAAAGAGCAATCGGAGGTCAGGACTTTACATCGAACCAATCGAAAGGAGATCCACAAATGCAGGCAACAAGACAATGGATGATGGCGATGGTAATGACCGCGAACATGATCGCGGCAGTCGGCGCACGCGCGGGCGATCTGACACCTCCGGGCGCGCCCGGATCGACGATGCATACGCTGGATGAGATCTATCAGCAACTGCTGGCAACCCGGCTCCAGGTCGCGGATACGCAGCAGCAGGTGGCCGATCTCGAAGCCCGGCTGAACGCCGATGGCAAACACGTGACCGTTGGCGACATGGTATTGATTCCGGCGGGCAGCTTTGTCATGGGCGCGACGACCAACGTGGGGCACGAAACGATCAGCGACGCCGCACCCCAGCACACGGTGATGGTGAGCGCGTTCTACATGGACAAGTACGAGGTGACGAGCAACCTGTGGGCGGGGGTGTATACCTGGGCGACGAACAAGGGGTATGCCTTCGGGACGGGTTGGTGCGGCAAGGCGGCGACTCATTCGGCGCACAGCGTGGACTGGTACGATGCGATCGCCTGGTGCAACGCGCGGAGCCAGCGGGACGGATTCACGCCCTGCTACACCAACGCCAACGGCACGGTATACACGAACGCCGCCGGAAACAGTTTTGCGGGCGGGTGCAACTGGGCGGCGAACGGATACCGTCTGCCGACGGAAGCGGAATGGGAAAAGGCGGCGCGCGGAGGCGTGGCCAATCGTCGTTTCCCGTGGGATGACGCCAACACGATCCAGCACGCGCGTGCGAACTACTATGCCCAGCCCTCGTCTTACACATACGACACGAGCCCGACGACGGGGTACCATCCCTCCTACAATACTGGAGGGACTCCCTACACCAGTCCTGTCGGTTCGTTTGCGCCGAACGGATATGGGCTGTACGACATGGCAGGGAACGTATTCGAATGGTGCTGGGATTGGTATAGCAGCACATACTACACCAGCTCTCCCGGCACGGATCCCGCCGGACCCGCCAGCCCCCTCACGTATCGGGTGCTGCGGGGCGGGTCGTGGTACTTCGCCGAGGCCTACGCGCGGGTCGCGATCCGGCTCAACCTCCACCCGGGCGACGAGTACGACTACCTTGGTTTTCGTTGCGCGAGGGGGCTCTGATTCCCTTTATTCTTTAGTTCTTTTTGCCCTTTGGGGGACTGGGGGCGTGAGCCCCCAGCGATTCGAAATTTTCTGAAACGGATAACATCTTAACCAAGCTGCACGACCTGCTGCTGTACGTGGTGCCGGTGCTGGCGAAGTTCCCGCCAGAAAGAGACAAGATAGAGATGCGAACCATGCCCTGCTGAACGGACATAGGGGTCACGGACATACCAGTCCCGCCTGTGTGCATTTTTTATACACAAATTCTCCAAGAGAGTCCGGCAGCCAAACGAGTCGGAATTTCTTATCCGTGGGACGCGTTTTTTTGCCCGCCACACGGCCTCAGAAAGCCGAAACACCCGTCTTCGGAGCGGTTGACGGCATTTAACGAATCCCCTCCGCAAGGCTACATTTGTATTGTGAAACATTTCACAATGTGAAAAGCTGAACGGGCAAGTTAACCCAAGGGATTCCAGGAATGACTTCCGAGAAAACCATAGGACGATTGGTGGTTTACAGGCGGCTGCTGAATGACCTGAAGGCGCAGGGCGTGGCATCGGTCCATTCCCAGCGGCTGGCGGAACTGGCCCGAGGCACGGCGGCGCAGGTGCGCCGGGATTTGATGGGGCTGGGACAATACGGCACGCCGACGCACGGCTACGACGTGGTCCGCCTGCTGGAAGGGCTGCGGGAGTATCTGGATTCCCCGAAAACCCAGGGCATTGCCCTGGTCGGCATCGGCCATCTCGGCCAGGCCATCCTTTCCTATTTTGCGGGGCGCCGTCCGCGGCTGGCCATTCAGGTCGCGTTCGACAAAGCTCCCGCCCGGATCGACTGCACGCTGCACCATTGTCCCTGCCATTCCATCGACCGATTGGAAGCCGTGCTGCACGAAATGAATTTGAAACTGGCCATTGTCGCCGTCCCGGCCGAATCGGCCCAGGAAATTACCGATCGACTGGTCAAAGCCGGCGTGCGGGGCCTCGTCAATTTCGCCCCGGCGCCTTTGAAGACGCCGGAAAATGTATTTGTAGAAAACATCGATATAACCACCTCCATCGAAAAAGTGGCGTTCTTTGCCATGCAACGAACCCGCGTTGGAGGCCGCAACCGAACCACCGCGGCAAGCCGGAGAGTGCCGAACCAGGAAGTGAGGGCCCCATGATCGCCGAAAACAAACCATGCGAGTGTTGCCAGGAAGCCGCTTCGACCGAAGAGCTGTACAAGCGCCTGGATGACGTGATGAAAGAGTATCGCAGCAAACCCGGAGGCTTGATTCCGGTGCTGCAAATCGCCCAGGGCCTGTTCGGATATCTGCCGGACGAGGTGGTGCAGCGCATCAGCCGGGGCCTGAACAAGCCGTACAGCGAAGTGGCGGGCGTCATCACGTTTTATTCTTTCTTTTCCACCCGGCCGCGCGGCAAGCACATGGTGCGCGTCTGCCTGGGAACGGCCTGCTACGTGCGCGGCGGCAAACAAGTGCTGGACGCCTTCAAAAAAGAGCTGGGCATCGAGGTCGGCGAGACGACGGGCAACCGCTTGTTCACCCTGGATGTCGCCCGCTGTTTCGGCGCATGCGGCCTGGCCCCGGCGATCATGATCGACGACGAAGTTTATCAACGCGTCAAACCGACCAAAATCAAAGAGATTTTAAGCAAGTATCAACAGCCGGCGACGGCTGAAGGGAAAGGATCCTGACCATGTCCCGGAAAATCAACAATTTAAAAGAACTGCGCGCTTTGCGGGACCGGGTTTTCGCCCAAGACTGCCTGACCCGCTATTTCCATTTGTCGTCGATCCGCGAGGTCGACCTGGTCACCCATCACAAACGGCTGGAGACGGAGGATCGCTTCAAGACCCACATCCTCGTCTGCGTCGGCGGCGGGTGTCTGGCCTCGGGCTCCAAAGACATCAGCCAGGCGTTTCACGACGCCATTAAACAGCACGGCTTGTCCCGGAAGGTCAAGGTGGTGGAGACGGGCTGCATGGGCCCCTGCGCCGAAGGCCCCGTGGCCAAGATCATGCCCGACGGCGTGTTTTACCAGAAGCTGAAACCCGCGGACGCCGCGGAGATCGTCGAACAGCACATTCTGAACGGCAAAGTGGTCGACCGGCTGATTCATCATGCCCCTGAAAACGGCAAGGGCATCGCCAAGGCGGACCAGATCGAGTATTTCAAAAAACAGAAAAAGATCGTGCTGCGCAACTGCGGGCTGATCGACCCGCTGAGCATCGAGGAATACATCGCCCTCGACGGTTATCAGGCGCTGGCCAAGGCCCTGACGAAAATGAAGCCGGAAGAGGTCGTCGACACGGTCACGCAATCCGAATTGCGCGGGCGCGGCGGCGGCGGCTTTCCGACGGGGATCAAATGGAACCTGACGCGCAAAGCCAAGGGCGACCAGAAAAATGTGGTTTGCAACGCCGATGAAGGCGATCCGGGCGCGTTCATGGACCGGAGCGTCCTGGAAGGCGATCCGCACAGCGTAATCGAAGGCATGGCGATTGCCGGCTATGCCATTGGCGCCGCGCGCGGCTACGTGTATTGCCGCGCCGAATATCCGGTGGCCGTCGAGCGGCTCGGCAAGGCCATCGAGCAGGCGCGGGAGTATGGGCTCCTGGGCAAAAACATTTTGGGCGAGGACTTCGAGTTCGACATTGAAATCCGGATGGGTTCCGGCGCGTTCGTCTGCGGCGAGGAAACCGCCCTGATGACCTCCATCGAAGGCAAGCGCGGCGAACCGCGGCCGCGGCCGCCCTTCCCCGCCAACAAGGGTTTGTGGGGCCTGCCCACGGTGCTGAACAACGTCGAAACGTTTGCGAATGTCCCGGTCATCCTCCTGAAGGGCGCCTCCTGGTTTTCCGCCATCGGCGCGCCCAAGAGCACCGGCACCAAGGTCTTTGCGCTGGCGGGCGCGGTCAACAATACCGGGCTGGTGGAAGTGCCGATCGGCATTCCGCTGGGCGAGCTCATTTACGATATCGGCGGCGGCATCCGCGACGGCAAGATGTTCAAAGCGGCGCAAATCGGCGGCCCATCGGGCGGCTGTATTCCCCGCGAGCACCTGAACGTGCCGCTCAATTACGAATCGCTGACCCAGTTGGGCGCGATCATGGGCTCCGGCGGGTTGATCGTGATGGACGACGAGAGCTGCATGGTCGACGTGGCCCGGTTCTTCCTGGAATTCGTGCAGGAGGAATCCTGCGGCAAGTGTCCGCCGTGCCGGGTGGGCACGAAGCGCCTGCTGGAAATCGTCACCCGCATTTGCGAAGGCAAAGGAGAAGAAGGCGACATCGAGAAGCTGATCGAGCTCGGCACGCAGGTCAAGGAAGCCTCGCTGTGCGGCCTCGGCAAAACGGCCGCCAATCCGGTGCTCTCCACGATCCGTCATTTCCGGGACGAATATGTCGCGCACATCCGCGACAAGAAATGCCCGGCGGGCGTCTGTTCGGCGCTTGTGCGCGCGCCCTGTCAAAGCGCGTGCCCGGCCGGCGTGGATGTGCCGGGCTTTGTCTCGCTGGTGGGCGAAAAGCGATATGCCGAGGCGCTCAAGCTGCACCGCGAACGCAATCCGTTTGCGGCGGCCTGCGCGCGGGTCTGCTTCCATACGTGCGAAGATCATTGCCGGCGCGCGACGCTCGACGAACCGGTGTCGATCCGCGGCATCAAGCGGTTCATGGTCGATCAGGAAGTGACCATTCAATTGCCCGAAGTTCGCGACAACGAGCGCAACGCCAAGCGGAAGGTGGCGATCGTCGGAGCGGGCCCGTCCGGGCTGGCCTGCGCCTATTTTCTGGCGCGGCTGGGCTACATGCCCAAGGTCTTCGAGGCGGAACCCCGGCCCGGCGGCATGCTGGTGCAAACCATTCCGGCCTATCGCCTGCCGCGCGAAATTCTGGCCCGTGAGATTCGCATGATCGAACGCATGGGCGTGAACATCGAAACCGGCAAAAAATTGGGCCGCGATTTCACGTTGGAAGGCTTGTACAAGGAAGGCTACGAGGCGATTTTCCTGGGTCTCGGCGCGCCCCATGGGACGAGGCTGGGCATCCCCGGCGAAGACGCCGAGGGCGTGACGGAAGCCATCCGCTTCCTGCGGCAATATAACCTCCGGGGCTCGGCGCCCGTCGGCAATAAGGTCGTGGTCATCGGCGGCGGCAATGCGGCCGTCGACGCGGCGCGCACTGCGCTGCGTCTGGGCGCGGAATCGGTCACGATCGTCTATCGCCGCACGCGCGAGGAAATGCCGGCCTATACGGAGGAGATCGAGGAAGCCGAACACGAAGGCGCCAAGCTGCAACTGCTGACCGCGCCCGAGGAAATCCTGGTCCGCGACGGCAAGGCGGTCGGCATCAAATGCCGCCCGATGAAGCTCGGCGAATTCGACCGATCCGGACGCCGCCGCCCCGAGGCGCAGCCGGAAAACGAGTTCGTCATCGAAGCCGATCAGATCATTGCCGCCATCGGCCAGACGGTGGAGACCCGGCCTCTGCTGGAAGGGCTCAACGTGCAGTTCAAGAAATACGATTACATCGAAGTGAATCCCGTCAGCGGCCAGACGTCGGCGCCTTGGTTGTTCTCGGGCGGCGATGTGGTTACCGGGCCGTCCTCCGTCATCGAGGCGGTCGCGGCGGGCGAACGGGCCGCGGTTGGCATGGATGAGTTCCTGACCGCCGAGAAGCACGCCTTCTGGCGGGGGGATAAAACCGTCAATACCAGCTTCGATCCGGACGCCGATCCCGAACCGTACAAGAGGGACAAGCTCCCGCTCATTTCGGTCGAGCGGCGGCGGAACAACTTCGACGAAGTGGAATTGCCGTGGGTGGAAGCGGTCGCCGTGCGCCAGGCCAAACGCTGCCTGCGCTGCGACTATGGGAAGAAAATTGCGACCTGGTAAAGGAGTTTAACATGCCCAAACTAAGCATCAACAATATGACGGTTGAGGTTCCGGATGGAGCGACCGTTCTGGAAGCCGCCCGCAAGGCGGGAGTAAACATCCCCACCCTCTGCTACATGGAAAACCTGCAAGCCATCGGGGCGTGCCGGGTTTGCCTGGTGGAAATCGAAGGCTCGCGCGACCTGGCGGCCTCGTGCGTTATGCCGGCCACGGAAGGGATGAAAGTCCAGACCAATTCCCCGCGCGTCCGCAAAGCCCGCCGCACGGTGGTCGAGCTGTTGCTCTCCGAGCACGACGGCGACTGCCAGACCTGCAACCGGAACGACAACTGCGAATTGCAGGCGGTCGCCCGCGAGCTGGGCATCCGCGAAATCCGTTATCCCGGCGAGCGCAGCCGCCGCACGACGGACAGCAGCACGCCGGCCTTGGAACGCAATACCGCCAAGTGCATTCTATGCCGCCGGTGCGTAACCGTCTGCAGCGAGGTGCAGGGCGTTTCCGCGCTGTTCCCGCAAAACCGCGGGTTCAAGACCGTCGTAGGCCCGGCCTTCTGCAAGGATCTAAACTCCATCGCCTGCGTACAGTGCGGCCAGTGCGCTGCGGTGTGCCCGGTGGGCGCCATCACGGAAAAAGACCAAATCGATCAAGTCTGGGCCGCGCTGGACGATCCCACGAAAACGGTTGTCGTGCAGACCGCGCCGGCGATTCGCGCGGCGCTGGGCGAATGCTTCGGCTATCCGGCCGGGACGCTCGTCACCGGCAAGATGATCTCCGCCCTGCGGCAAATCGGCTTCAAGGCCGTCTTCGACACCAACTTCACGGCCGACCTCACCATCTTGGAGGAAGGCAACGAACTGCTCACGCGGCTGAAAACCGCGCTGGTCGACAAGCAGGACGCGCATCTGCCGATGTTCACGAGTTGTTCGCCCGGCTGGATTAAGTTTGCGGAATATTTTTATCCCGGCATTCTGCCCAACATTTCGACCTGCAAATCGCCGCAGCAAATGATGGGCGCGGTCATCAAGACCTACTACGCCCAAAAGCTCGGTAAAAAGCCGGAAGAAATGTTTGTCGTTTCCATCATGCCCTGCACCGCCAAGAAATTCGAAGCGCAACGCTCGGAAATGGGCCGGGATGGGGTTCCGGACGTGGATGTTGTGCTTACGACCCGCGAACTGGGCCGCATGATCGAGCAGGCCGGCATCGATTTCCGCAGCCTGGCGGACGGACAAATGGATTCGCCGTTGGGCGAATCGTCGGGCGCGGCGGATATCTTCGCCAACACCGGCGGCGTCATGGAAGCGGCCTTGAGGACCGCCTACGAAGTGGTCACGGGCCGTCCCCTCCCCTTCGAAAATCTTCATGTGACCCCGGTGGCAGGGCTGGAAGGCGTCAAACACGCCGAAATCAAGATCGAGAACACCGTGCCCGATTGGAAATTCCTCGAAGGCGCCACGCTCAAGGTGGCGGTGGCTCACGGACTCATCAATGCCCGCAAGGTCATCGAGCAGGTTCAGACCGGCCAGGCGGATTATCATTTCATCGAAGTCATGACCTGCCCCGGCGGCTGCATCGGCGGCGGGGGCCAGCCCCGATCCACCACGAACGACGTTCGCAAAGCGCGCATGGCCGCCATTTACCGCGAAGACGAAGGCAAGCAGTTCCGGAAGTCGCACGACAACCCGGCCATCCGAAAAATCTACGAGGATTTTCTGGTGAAACCGCTGGGCGAGAAATCGCATCATCTGCTGCATACGCACTACCACGAACGAAAGCCGTTCTAAAAATCTTCGTCGAACAACCAACATCGCTGTTGGTTGTTCGACGCTTTCCGCCCCCCCCCCCTCGACTTTGGACTCCTTGGATTTTGGACCTTGGACTCTTTGGCCTTTGGACTCCCCCTCTTATTCATTCCCCGTTTGACGATTAAGAAATCGTAACGTAATCTGGGTATATGAAGGATGGACAAATCATTACGCCCGAAGACACCTGGATAAAAAATCAATTGGCCGAAATCCGAAGGCGGATGCAGGAAGTCATCGCAAATACATCGATGGGGGCCATGGCCGATCAGCCGAGCCAGTTCCTTGGATTTGGCAAGATGCTTCGCTCTCGCCTCGCCTTACGCGTCGGTCCGGCGGCAGGCATCCCGGAAGAAACCCTTCTTTTGGCGGGCGCGGCGGTTGAAATGATCCATTCGGCCAGTTTATTGCATGACGATGTCATCGATGGAGCTCATCTCCGCCGCGGCGCGCCGGCTTTCTGGAAGGATCGAGGCATTCCCGGCACAATCCTTTTAGGCGACATGCTCTTCTTCAAGGCGCTGGAAACAGCCGGCCAGGCGGACAACGTACGCTTGACGTCGGCTTTGATCCATTTCTGCGGCGAGGTTTGCGAAGCGGAAACCGAGCAGGAATTGGTCCTCCGGGGGCAGCCCTTAAGTTGGCCGCAATGCCTCGGGATTGCCCGCCGGAAGACAGGTCCCCTGTTTGCCTTTATGGGTTATGTTTCAGGCGGCTCGAATCTGGAATTACGCAATGCCTTGCAGGAAGCCGGATACGAAGTGGGCACTGCGTACCAGCTTGCCGACGACCTTCTGGACGCGCACGGCGACGAGAAAACCGCCGGAAAAACGCTGGGCAGCGACGAAGCCCGTAAAAAGGCCACTGTGGCCAACTTTTATTCTCCCAACGATCCCGACCCCGTGAAATATATCGAAGACCTCTGCACCTCGTCAGCCCGCCGCTTGGCGGCATGGCCGGAAGTCCAACAGGCGTGGAACGTTTACCTGTCGAAGGACATCCGGCCCGTGCTCGACCAACACCTCCAACCCGTTTCATTCTGAGAGCGGGTTGATTTTTCACATCCTGCACAGTAGATTAAAATCTAACTTTGAGATACTTGACGATTTGATGGTCAAACGGTTGCGCAGGATTTCAAACAATGCCCATACAAATTAAGAGAGGGTTGGACATTCCCCTGGTTGGAAAGCCGAACTCCACCGTAGAGGACATTTCGCCCAGCCCGATATGCACGGTATATCCACGCGAATTCGAAAAAATGAAGAAGCGCCTGCTGGTCAAAGAAGGCGACTTGGTTCAAAGGGGATCGCCTCTTTTCCTGGATAAAAAGAATCCGGCGTTCACTTTCTGTTCGCCGGTCGCCGGAACCGTTAAACACATTGCCTTGGGACCAAGGCGGGTCTATGAACGGATTGAAATCGAGGCTGTTCAAAAAGATCAACCGTTGACCTTTCCGACGTTTTCCATCGCACAAATCGCGGCGCTTTCGCGCGAAGAAGCGCTCAGCCTTCTTCAGAAATCGGGGCTGCTGGCCTTGATTCGGCAGCGGCCTTTTTCGCGGGATGCAAATCCGAACGCAAAGCCCAAATCGATTTTCGTCAATGCCATGAGCACGGCGCCGTTTCAAGCGGAGGCCCGCACGGTCCTTCAGGGGCAAGAGGCTGCCTTTCAAGCCGGATTGAATGTGCTTACCCGTTTGACAGAAGGGAAAGTGCATCTCTGTGCGGCCGAGTCGGACAAAGACTCTGTACCCGCCCTGTCCCAAGCCAAAAATGTGACGATCCACACTTTTCAGGGACCGCATCCCTCGGGAAACAGCAGCGTGCATATTCATCACATCGATCCCATTCAGAAAGGCGATGTGGTGTGGACCATTCGGGCGGTCGATCTGGTCCTGATCGGTCGTTTGTTGCTGGAAGGCGCATGGCCCAGCACTCGCATTGTCGCCTTGGGCGGCCCCGGCGTAAAACCGGAAGCCCGCAAGCATTATCGCGTTCGCATCGGCACGCCGCTATCGCATTTCCTGGCGGGGAAATTAGAGGATGGCGAGCAACGCGTCATCGGCGGCGATGTGCTCTCGGGCGCAGCGTTGGCACGGGACAGCTCGCTTCGTTTCTTCGACTCGAGCATGACGGTGATCCCCGAAGACCGGGAGCGGCAGTTCCTCGGTTGGCTGGCGCCGGGATGGACGTTTTACAGCCGGTCGAAAACCTTTCTGTCCGCCTGGTTTCGCAAGAATCGCTCCTGGACGATGGGCACCAATATGCACGGCGATCCGCGCCCGATGATTCTGACCGGACTGTACGATCGGTATTTACCCATGAACATCATGGTGGATTTTCTGGTGCGGGCGGTTCTGGCTCATGACGTGGACGAAGCCATCCAACTCGGCATTCTCGAGACGGACCCTGAAGATTTCGCTCTCTGCTCCTATATCTGCCCTTCCAAGATGGATATTTCGGGCATTATCCGGCAAGGGCTTGAAGAAATCGAAAAGGAAGGCTTATGAAGTGGTTCCTCCGTTTACTCGAAAAGGCCCGTCCGCTCTATGAAAAAGGCGGCAAGCTCTCGTTTCTGTATCCGTTGCACGAAGCAACGGAAGGCTTTTTCTTTACCCAGTCCACGGTCACGAAAAACGCGCCGCACCTCCGCGACCCATTGGACATCAAGCGAACCATGATGACCGTGATTATCGCGCTGATTCCCTGCACGTTGTTCGGCATCTACAATGCCGGCTATCAATACGATGTGGTCAACCAAATCCCGAACGCCAATTTCTGGACGCATTGGATCAACGGAGCCATTCTGGTCATGCCGATCGTCATGACCTCGTACATCGTAGGCGGCCTATGGGAAGTATTGTTCGCCCTGATCCGGAAGCACGAGATCAACGAGGGATTCCTGGTTACCGGGTTGTTGTTTCCGCTGACCCTGCCGCCAGACATTCCCTTGTGGCAGGTGGCCTTGGGCATTTCGTTTGGCGTTGTGATCGGCAAGGAAATCTTCGGCGGCACCGGGTTTAACGTATTGAACCCGGCCTTGACCGCCCGCTGCTTCCTGTATTTTGCTTATCCCGCCCAGATATCCGGCGACCGCGTGTGGACGGCGGTGACCGATCCGTCGAAGACGATCGAAGGGTTCACGGGCGCTACGCCGCTGGCGGTACTGCAAAGCGCCCCGGACCAATCCAATGTCGTGGAGCTGCTTCATCAAGCTGGATACACTCTAAAAAATATGACCGATGGCTTTATACCGGGCAGTATCGGAGAAACCTCGTTTATTGCCATCGCCATCGGGGCCTTGATCCTCATCGCAACCGGGGTCGGCTCCTGGCGCATCATGGCCGGATGTTTCCTGGGCATGGCCGGCACTGGAATCTTGGTCAACTTCCTGCCGGGCCAGGATGTTAACCCGGCCATGAGACTGCCCTTCTACTACCACATGGTAATAGGCGGCGCCGCATTCGGTAATGTCTTTATGGCCACCGATCCGGTATCGGCTACGGCAACGAATGTCGGCAAATGGATCTTCGGAGTTATGGTTGGGTTCATCACCGTCGTCATCCGCTTGTTCAATCCGGCCTACATGGAAGGCAGCATGCTGGCGATCCTATTTGGCAATGTCATGGCACCCATGATCGATTACTTTGTCCTTCAAACTCATATCAATAAACGTTCAAGATACTTAAGGAAAATGGCTTATGCAGAAAGGTAACACCTACACCCTGGTTTTTACGGCGATTATCTGCGTTGCCTGCAGCATTCTGCTGGCATCGTCGGCCGTTTTGTTGAAGGAAAAGCAGGACACCCAAAGTGAACTGGATCGCAAGAGAAACGTTCTGAAGGCCTTCGACATCGCGACCGTCGACGAACAAGGCAACAAACTTGGCGAAGAAGAGATTAATCGATATTTCACGGAGCATATTTCCGAAGTGTTCATAGATCCCAAGACGGGGCAATTAATAGAAGATGCCCAGAACCAGGAAGCGGACGATCGTCTTCCGTTGTATGTTTGGAAGGACAGCGACGAAGTCTCCAAGTACGCCTTTCCCGTTTCCGGCAAGGGGCTGTGGTCGACCATCTACGGGTATATGGCTTTGGACAAAGACGCGCAGACGATTGTCGGCCTTACGTTTTACCGCGACGGCGAAACCCCCGGCCTCGGCGGCGAAGTCGGCAAAGATTGGTTTCAAGATCAGTTCAAGGATAAAAAAGTGTTCAAGGATGGAAGCTTGCAGCGGCTCGAAGTGGTCAAAGGCAAGGTGACCGACAAATATCCTGCGGGCAACGATCACGCGGTTGACGGCATCAGCGGCGCCACCTTGACTGGCGATGGCTTGAATCATTTTTTGAATGCCGACCTTGAAAAATACGAGAAGTATTTTAAGGGTATTAGAAGAGGATAATACGAAAAATGGCAACGAACTATACAAAGGTTATCGTCGATCCGCTATCGGAGACGAATCCGATCACGATTCAAATCCTTGGCGTTTGCTCTGCCTTGGCGGTAACTACGAAGCTGGAAACGGCGTTAGTCATGTCCATGGGCCTGACCCTGGTAACCGCGGGTTCGAATTTTGTCATTTCCCTGATCAGAAATTGGATTCCCGGCAAGATCCGCATGATTGTCGAGATGGCGGTGGTGTCGACGTTGGTAATTCTGGCCGACCAATTTTTACGGGCGTACATGTACGACATCAGCCGGCAACTGAGCGTATTCGTGGGCTTGATCATCACCAACTGCATCGTGATGGGCCGCTTGGAAGCTTATGCGCTTAGCAATCCGCCCCTGCCCTCGTTTCTGGATGGGATTGGAAACGGCTTGGGCTACAGCTTGGTCCTGATTGTCGTGGCGTCTTTTCGGGAAATTCTGGGCTCGGGAACCTGGATGGGGCTGCATGTGGTCCCGGCTTCGTTTTATCAGGCGGGTTATATCAACAACGGCATGATGCTATTGGCGCCGGGGGCGTTTATTGTGCTCGGGTTGTTGATATGGATACAGCGAACTTTGTCGCGCTATTTTGAACCGGCATGAAATAAGGAACTGTCATGCAATTGTTAAGCTTGGCCATCGAACAAATATTCATTCAGAATATCCTGCTGGCTACTTTTCTGGGGATGTGCTCTTTCCTGGCCATTTCCAAGCAGATGAAGGCGGCCATCGGGTTGGGCATGGCCGTAATTTTTGTGCAAACGATCACCGTGCCGGTCAATTGGCTGATTCAGTCTTACCTGCTGGCGCCGGGTGCGCTGGCGTGGACCGGCATAACGGCGTTGAGCAAGATGGATCTGTCGTTTCTTACGTTCATTTGCTTCATTGCGACGATCGCCTGCCTGGTACAACTGCTCGAAATGACGATGGATAAGTTTTTCCCGCCGCTGTATCAAACCCTGGGCATCTATCTGCCGCTGATCACGGTCAACTGCGCGATTCTGGGCGGGTCGTTGTTCATGATGCAGCGCGGTTATAATTTCACCCAGTCCGTGGTGTACGGAGTTTCCTCGGGCACGGGCTGGGCGCTGGCCATTGTGGCCATGGGCGCCATACGCCGGAAAATTCGTTATAACAACATCCCCGCCGGCCTGCGGGGCCTGGGCATCACGATGATTCTGACGGGACTGATGGCGATTGCGTTTATGTGTTTCTCGGGAATTAGTTTGTAGGAAGTGGATAACGATCGGAAGCAGGCATCATGGGTTCAATAACCGTCATCTTAACCAGCGTCGTGGTCTTCACCGGGCTGATCCTTTTGCTCACCATCGGCTTGATGATCGCTTCCAAGCGACTGGTAACCAGCGGACCGATCAAGATCGACGTCAATGAAGGCGCCAAATTGCTCACCGTGGATGCAGGCAGCACCCTCTTGAGTTCATTGGCCACGCAAAAAATTTTTCTGCCTTCGGCCTGCGGCGGAGGCGGAACTTGTGCGATGTGCAAGTGCAAGGTATTGGACGGAGGAGGAACCATCCTGCCGACCGAAACCGGCCACATCAACCGGCAGCAAGCTCGTGAAGGGCTGCGACTGGCCTGCCAGCTCAAGGTTAAACGCGACCTGAAAATCGAAGTGCCGCCCGAAATTCTGGAAATCAAGAAGTTCGAAGGCACGGTCCGATCCAATCGAAATGTGGCCACCTTCATCAAGGAACTGTCGATCGATCTTCCGGAAGGCATGCACCTTAATTTCAAGGCCGGCGGTTACATTCAAATCGACATCCCTCCCTACGAATTGGACTACAAGGATTTCGATATCGACGAACGGTTCCGCGACGCATGGGACAAGTTTAAACTGTGGGATTTCAAAGCCGTCAACCCGGACCCCTGCTTCCGAGCCTATTCGATGGGCAATTATCCGGCCGAGGGCAACATCGTGATGCTGAATGTCCGCATTGCGACGCCTCCTCCGAAAATGGACGTGCCGCCCGGCATTGCCTCCTCGTACATGTTTGCGCTGAAGCCCGGCGACAAAGTCACGTTGAGCGGTCCGTTCGGGGAATTCTTCGCCAAGGACACCCAACGCGAAATGGTCTACATCGGCGGCGGCGCCGGCATGGCCCCGTTGCGAAGCCATCTCTTCGATCTGCTGAAGACCAAGAAAGCCAAGCGTAAAATCAGCTATTGGTACGGCGCCCGTTCGCTGCGGGAAATGTTCTACGAGCAGGATTTCCGGACCTTGGAAAAGGAGTGCCCGAATTTCTCGTTCATCCTGGCCCTCAGCGAGCCCATGCCCGAAGACCACTGGAAGGGCGCGACGGGCTTCATTCATTCGGTGGTCTTGCAGCAGTATCTGTCGAAGCACGAGGATCCGGGCGAAATCGAGTATTACCTGTGCGGCCCCCCGCCGATGATCGCGGCCGTTAACAAGATGCTCTACGATCTGGGCGTGGAAAAGGAAATGATCGCTTACGACGAGTTCTAAAAGGTGGGGCGGCCACTCCGCTGGCCGCCTTTCAGGACGCGAACGGAGTCGCGTCCCTGCTAAGATGAAATGTTTATGAAGCTTATTCAACCGCGACGATTTCACCCTCTCAAAACTCTATGGGTCTTTGGCGTGCTCATTGCGGTGCTGGTTTACACCACCCTTCGCGCCGCCCCTGGGCCGGACACGCCGTCGTGGTCCGGCAAAACGATGGGCTCGACCTATTCGATCAAATTGGCGCAATCCACTCTTTCGGAAAAACGGCTCGACGAATTGAAGCAAGCGGTGGAAACGCGGCTGCATGAAATAGATCTGGAGCTGTCCCATTACCGGCCGGACAGCGAAATCTCTCAATTCAATTTCTCCTCGTCCACGGCCCCTTTCAAGGTGTCCGCCTCCCTGGCCAACGTGGTCCGGTTCGCTCTCGACCTGAATCGGCAATCCGGAGGGGATTTCGATCCGACGCTGGGGCCTTTGATTGACATCTGGGGATTCGGTCCCGATCGTCGCCTAGAAAAAATCCCCAGCGACGAGGAAATCGCCCAAGCCAAAATGCTCACCGGCTGCGAGCATCTGCGGGTAACCGACGCGAACGAGATCCAGAAGGATATCCCGCCCCTGCGTTTAAATTTAAATGCCGTCGGCAATGGGTACGGCGCGGACGAAGTAGCCCGGGTGATTCAATCCTTCGGGATCTCCAACCTGTTCGTCGAAGTCGCCGGAGAGGTGGTCGTGAGGGGTCATAATCCGAACCGCGAAAGATGGCGGATCGGCATCGATGTACCAAGCCCCGGCCATTTGCCCGGGGAAAAACTGGAGGCCATCCTGCACCTGACCGATCTGGCCGTGGCCACCTCGGGGGACTACCGGAACTTCATTACCGACGAAAAGGGAAAGCGATACTCTCACATCTTCGACCCGCAAGCGGGCCGACCGATCATCCACAACCTGGCCAGCGTGACGGTCGTAGCCTCCAATGCCCTGACCGCCGACGGCTTATCCACCACGCTTTATGTAATGGGTGCGGAAAAAGGAAAACAATGGATCGAGCACTATCCGGGCGCCGCCGCCCTATTCACCCTCCGCCATCCGGACGGCACGTTTTACCAAGTAATCAGCGCCGGATTTGAAACCATGACCGATTGCGAATTCATGGCCGAACCATAGGAGGAAGAAGCGCCGACTCACGCAAGCCACGTTGTCGCAGCATGCGACTCACGTGGCAGAGTCGGCCTACAACAACGTTTGACCTCTCTTGTAGGCCGGTTCTGCGAACCGGCGGACTCCAGGCGAAAATTACGATCGATTAGACTGGCAGCAGGCGTCCGATTTACCCTTATCCGAACAACATCCCGACTCACGGCTATGATCGTGCGCCCGTCCGCAGCCGCAGTTGTTCATGTTCTTGTTTCGGATAATCAACCCAATGGCAAACCCGGCAAAGCAAAGCAGAAAAAGAACGCTCACCACCGCTATAAGCATCAATGTGTTCATTATAAAATCCTTATACGTAAATCCTCAAGTCAACGTAAGGTCGAGACCCCTCATTGTCAACCATGCGGCAGGAACGAGTATTCACAAATTGGGGTTCTCGTTATTTCTCGCCTTTTCGCTTTAATCCTCAAAGAAAAACGCTAAACTAACCGGCACTATGAAAAACTGGATTTCCTCCGCTGTCCTGTACCAGATCAATCTTCGCTCGCTGGCCGCTCGGGAACCTCGTAACGCCTTCGAGGCGGCTGGGGAAGAACCCGAGGCGCTCTCGCCGCTGGCTTATGTCGCCAAACAGTTGCCCGTCATCAAGAAATTGGGCGTCAATACGCTCTATCTGATGCCGCCCTACCCGATCGGACTCGAGAAGCGAAAGGGCATCGGTTCGCCTTATGCGAGCCGGGATTTCCGGGCCGTGGAACCGGAGTACGGCAGCATGGACGACATCAAGGCATTTGTCCGGCGCGCCCATCAACTGAAATTCAAAGTCATCTTCGACATCACGCCCAATCACACCAGCCGCGATCACGTCTGGATGAAGGAGCATCCGGAGTATTATGTGAAGGCAGCGAACGGACACGCCTTCTTCGATTGCGACTGGTCGGACACGGCCAAGCTCGATTACACCAACCCCGCACTGCGCCTGGAGATGATCGAAGTCTACGATTTCTGGCTGAGCCTGCTCGGCCCCACGGACGCCGGCGCGCTCGACGGCATCGATGGCTTCCGCCTCGACATGGCGCACTTCATCAACGACCGATCCTTCTGGGACGAAGCCCTGCCCCTGCTCCGCCAGCGGCATGCGGGACGGGAGTTGCTCTTTCTGGCCGAATGCTACGGCTTCCACAACAACCTGGATTTATTCCAGCGCAGCATGACCGCCGCCTACGACGACGACTTCTATAAGATTTGCGTTTATGGTTATGCCGTCCGCGAGGACGGGACCTCCGTGGTCCGATTGTCCGACGACGCCCGGCACAACCACGACTTCAAAGACAAATACGAAGCCTTCCTCGCCCACGGCATCGCCGGCGCCGTCGAGAAGCATCTGGAGAATTGCCGCCTGGCGCTGCACGCCCTGAGCGAGCCGCATTTCCTCGCCCGCTACACCGACAACCACGACGAAGGACGCGGCATGTTCCGCTTCGGGGAAGGCGCCGTACTCGCCATGAACCAGCTCCTCTTCCTGCTGCCCCATACCCTGCCCTTCCTGCTCACCGGCCAGGAATTCGGCGCCTTGAACCGCCCCTCCATCCACGACCGCCTGCGCCCCTGCGACAAAGGCCGCCGCCTGACCGACGGCGAAAAATGCTGGAACCAGGACGGCGTCGAATTCGAGGGCAATATCTTTGCGCGCAGCGCCTCCGAGCGAGCCGCTCTCTACGCCTTTTTCCAGCAACTGATCCACCTGCGTCATGCCACGCCGGAACTGTTGCACGGCGACCTTGCCCTGCTCGACGCAGGCGAAACCTCGGCCCCCAAGGACCGGACCGTAGTCGCCTTCGAACGCCACTACCGCACCGGCGTCGTGCGTTGCGCCGTCAACCTTGGCCAAAAAGCCCGCCGCCTGAAAAAAGCGGCCTGGTTCTCCGGCTCGACACCCCTGCTGGGGATGCTGGAAGATTCAACGCTCCCGGCGTTCAGCGCCATCGTCGTACGCGTATCCTGAGCCGGATCGTTTTTCCAACGATTGGAAAATTTGTTTTTTTGGAGACGGGGCCACCTGGCCCCGTTCTTATGAGCCATTGCAATTATGACTCAAGTCGCGTCGAACAGCTCATTTTATTAGAGTCTAATTCCTACTCGTAATCGTAATCCTAATCTTAATCATAATCTCCATTTTTCCATCTAAAAAGAGATTAAGATTACGATTAAGATTATGATTATGAATAGGATATGAGCTGCATTGACATGAGGCTCTTCATGGGAGGGAGGGCCTTCTTGCCCGCCATCGCGGCCAGGAATGGCCACGGTCCTTTACGAAACTTCCTATGAGCCAAGCTTGAGTCATAATTACAATCGCCCCGTTCTTATGAGCGCCTCTTGATGGCGCCTCGCCAGCCAGGATTTTCGTCTTTGCAACCACCGCCCTCTTCGCTAGTCTCCCCCCCATGCCGGAAGCCCCTGATAAATCTCTCGAATCATGGATTTGGGATGCCGCCTGTTCCATTCACGGAGCGAAGGATGCGCCCAAATACAAGGAATTCATTCTTCCCCTCATCTTTACCAAACGACTCTGCGACGTATTCGATGACGAAATCAACCGTATGGCCAAGGAAGTCGGCTCAAGAACTAAGGCCGTTAAATTGGTCAGGCACGACAAGAAACTGATCCACTTTTTCCTACCGTTGGAACCAAAGAACCCCGATGAAGCCGACGAGTACCGGCCGATTGCTGGAATTGTGGAGGAAACGAACAAGGCGCTGAAGGCTATTCTGGAGAAAATCATGGCATGAGCGATGCCCCGTCCAAATCCCAGTTGCTCATTTATCAAAACGAAGACGGCTCCATCAAGATTGACGTCCGGTTCGAGAACGAAACCGTCTGGCTCACGCAGCCCTTGATTGCTGAGTTGTTTCAAACCTCCGTGCCCAATGTCAGCATGCACCTCAAGAATATTTTCGAAGAGGGCGAATTGGTCCCTGAGGCAACTGTTAAGGATTTCTTAACAGTTCGCCAGGAAGGCGCCCGGCAGGTCAGTCGACGACTGGAATACTATAATCTCGACGCCATTATCTCCGTCGGCTAGAGCCCATCTCTGCACCTTCCACTCGTTTGCTGGCGACATTCTGCGTCAACACGGAAGTCATGTCGGCATCAAGCCAGATTTTTCACTTTTAACACTAGACGAGGATCGCGTGGTTTTGCTTGAGCGTGTGATTGAGGAGATGAAAGACGATACGCCTGCAATCCCTATTGATCGAAAGAACCTTCTCGTCCTCGTGGATCGCTTGTTTTCAGAATCATATGATGGAGAACCGACAGCAACCGGCTTGGCAAATACACCAGCCTTTGTTCCAGAATTATTCCTGCGTTACTGCGAAACTCTTCAGCAAAGCAATCGCTTAGATTATGGGAGTCTTCTCCACTTTGCCAGGAAGCTTCTCGCCGATAATCCCGGCGTGGCCCGTCTCACACGGTTGGCGTGGCGATTCGTTTGTGTGGACGAGTTTCAAGATACCAATCGAGCACAGTATGACATTCTCCGCCTCCTCGTCGCCAAAGAACGCCCAAACCTGTTTGTGGTGGCAGACGATGACCAAATCATCTACCAATGGAACGGTGCCAGCCCTGAACGACTCCAAGCGTTGCGAAAAGACTATGGCATGGAAGTCGTCCAATTGCCCGAAAACTTCCGTTGTCCGCCCGTGATCATCCAGCTAGCAAACAACTTGATCTTGCACAATAGGACACGAACTGCGGACAAGAAACCACTTGTCGCCCGCAAGTCTGCTAAGCAGTATCCTGGCTTAAAGGCTCTGGTATTCGACAACGAAGAAACCGAAGTTGCAGCAATCTCGACAACGATTCGTGAAGCAGGGTGGAATGCTGAAGATTGCGCTGTACTAGCACGCTCAACAAAACTGCTTGAACGGGCGGCGCATGAATTGACCAAAAGAGGGCTACAGCCTTACCTAGCTCAGCGGAAAAACGAGTTTGAATGTGCTTCAGTTCGCTGGATGCATGCAGCTTTGAGACTTGCAAATGCCCGACATGACCGAGAATTTCTGCGCCGAACTAGCGTGGCATGGCAAGCGTTCACAGAGACCGTAATCGAGGTCAACGAAGTCGAAGCGGTGGCTGTACTAAACGGCGGAGATTTTTTGCGAGCATGGGTCGAGACGGCACAAGAAAGGGCTGGCTCTGAAACCTATCGGGATTTATTGAAGCGGGTCACGGACAATCTAGTTGAGAGGCTTGCGTTTATTGAATTGTTGGAATGGTTCTGGTCCCAGAACTGGCTGGATGACCCACTTGAAGCAGAGGAAATGAATACTTGGAAGGAATTGCATGGTGCACTGATGCGAGAACACGCGCCAGAGAATATAACACTTCATCTTTATCTTCAAGAAGTCGACTTGAAATCGAAAGCTGCCGCAAGATTGCCTGGTTCTATACCGTGCCTCACCGTACATGGAGCCAAGGGACTGGAATTTAAGCATGTATTTCTCATAGGAATGGCTGACGAAATTTTTCCGTCTTACCAAGCTGTGAAGAAAGGCTATGAAAGCCGTGAAATGGAAGAAGAACGGCGTAACTGTTTTGTAGCGATTACGAGGGTCCAAGAGAGCCTCAACATTAGCTGGGCGCAGACTTACAATGGTTATGCGAAAAAGCCGTCGCGATTTATCGAAGAGATGGGATTCAAATTCCAAAAAACTGCAAAGTAATGACCTAAGCATGTCCATCCCACTGAAAATAGGAATGTTAAAGATATGTCGAAAAGTGGAGGCGTGCCACCTGCCTACATCGAGAGAACACAAAACCATCAATCTCGAATTGTTGCCCATGAGCAAGAGATTAGTTGTGAATGTTTGGGCCTCTGTCGGGTTGCCCCCCCAAAAAATCGGGAGATAGCCGAAGATTCTGACCGTCACTGAAAAGTTGCTCACCGGGTTCGACGCGCCGATCCTTTACGCCATCGCCCCTGCCTGTCCAGTCGTTGCTCCAAAAAGCTCTAATTCGTTTGATTCCCGACTTCAGACCGTTTAGGCTGCGGTCCATTCCAACTCACAGGAGGCTCTATGGTTAAGCGCGTCTTAAGGCTTTGCGTCGTGTTCGTGTTTCTCTCCTTTTCAGCCGCATGGGCCGGCACGGTTCGCATTGAAGGCGGCTCGACGTATCCCGGCATTCAGGCCGCCGTGGACGCGGCGGCCGCAGGGAACCACATCCAGATTTCGACCGGCATGTTTTACGAAGCGGTGCTGGTCAACAAGAATCTGGACATCAGCGGAGGCTACGACGAATCCTTCACTTCCCGCCCCGGCGGCTTCACCGGCATCAATGCCGGCGACGGCGCCTCGGCGATCTGGTTCAACTCCAGCACTTGCCATGTAGATCAGGTCCAATTTCTGAATGGAACCGCCAATGCCTTTACATTTTTCTGCGGCGGGGGCGCGGTGCTGAATAACTCGTGGGTGGAGTTCACCGACTCCTCCATTTACTCCAACGTTGCGATTTACGGAGGAGGCTTGTTTGTGGACGAGCTATCCTACGCCCGGTTGTCGGGAAACTCCCCCGTCCACAAAAATATCGCCCTCTGGCGGGGCGGCGGCGTTCACGTAAGGGGCGCCCTGAACATTCTCTCCGAAGACAGCGACATCTACAATAACGTGGTCAGCAACGGCTATGGCGGCGGCATCTGGGTGGAGAACGGACGGTTGACGGTGACGGGGGGCGACATCTACGGCAACCGCGCCATCGGCGAAACAACAGACTCGTCCGGCGGCGGCATTGCGGCCCTGGGAGCTTTCATGGATTTTGGCGGCAACGTCAGCATTTCCAACAACTGGGCCAAACTCGGCGGCGGCATCGGAATGCTGGACAGCACGTCGTTCGTGGGTCATGTGACGATGGGCGACGTCGTGATCAATCAGAATCTCGGCGACTACGGCGGCGGCTTGTATGCGCTGGGGTCCCATATCGGCTGCCGCGGCGTGTACCTCCTGGACAACTACTCCACCGTCGAAGGCGGCGGCGGCTGGCTGATGAATTCGCAACTGATCTCCGACACGAATCTTTTTTATGTGGCCTACAACCGGAGCTGGATCGACGGAGGAGGTCTTTATCTCGTGAGCTGCACCGCCAGCTTGGATACGGCGGTCTTCGGCGGCGGGCCGGGAACCGGCAACGACGCGAACGGATACGGCGGCGGCATCTACGCGACCTGTTCCACGATCTTTGTCCAAGGCGGGCAATTCATCGGCAACACGGCCGACATGGAAACCCCTTCCTCGGCCAATGGCGGCGCCATCTGGGCAACCCAATCCAGCCTGGAATTTACCAACGGGACCGGCCATTGGGGCAGCTATACCAACGTGATCTTCCAGTACAATTACGCAGGAACCAACATCGGCCGGGGCGGAGCGATCTATCTGACCAACGACGCCCATGTCAGTTGGTTCAACGTCAACGCCGATTACAATCGGGCCTATGACGGCGGAGTCTTGTATGCCGAGCAAGGCTGCCACTTTCTGCTCAACAACAGCCAACTCAACCGAAATCGAGCTTATCATGACGGCGGCGCCATTTACACGTTGAGCGACGCGACCGTCGATGGCTGCACCTTTTCCGCCAATTCCGCCCTAAGTTGGGGCGGGGCGCTCGCCATGTACGAGTGCATGATGGATGCAAATCGATGTCGCTTCATCGGCAATACGAGCCTGGTAGCCGGCACGGCCATATCGACTTTCGGTCGCTCTCACCTCAAGATTTCTTCGCCGCCGGACGATGCCGTCTATTCCCCCGTTACAGGATGGGCCTCGCTTTTTGAACAGAATCAAGGACCTGGAGACGTTGTTTACATATCCTTTAATTCCACGGCGGACATCTCCCGAGCGGCCTTTCTCTCCAACTCCTGGGCGGGCGTGGACGTGACCCAATCCGATGCGACGATTCAAGGGTGCGTGTTCGATTACAGTTCCATCATGCTCACCCAAGCCAAGGTTGACGTTTCCGACTGTACGATTCTCGGCCTGATCAGCGCGAGTCAAACGACGCTGACCCTATCCAACAGCATCGTTTGGAATGGAGCCCTCAATACGGATGAATTCTGCCATGTTTCCGCAGGCTATTGCCTGTTGCCCAACTCCATTCCGGGACCGGGGATCGTCACCAACCCTCCCCATTTGTTTGCCAACTATCATCTGACGCACTACTCGCCCTGCATCGGAGCCGGTAAATATGTCGACGACGTGTACCTGCGCGATATCGACGGGGAACTTCGCTTCGGGCGGGCCGATATCGGCTTCGATGAATACGAAGATACGGACAACGACCGGCTCCCCACCATCTTTGAAACGCGAACGGGATATCTCGTCGACGATTTCAATCAAGGTTCAAATCCCACGAATTCCGATACGGATTCCGACGGCGTCCTGGACGGCGACGAATGGCTGGCTGCCACGGATCCCAACCTCGCCTCCAGTTGCCTGAAAATTACCGGAATTCATCGCGACGAAAACTCCATGAGAATCGACTGGCAGGGCGGAGTATGGGCCAATCAAGTCATCGAAAGCAGCAGCAATCTACCGACGGGGCCCTGCGAGTGGACTTATGAAATGGTGTTTTCGGCGCCCACCGCCACCGAATTAAATTGGCTTTCGCTCATGTGGCACAGCAATACCTTTTACAGAATCCGGGCCTACCGATGAGACATCGCTTGCTTTTCTGTTTTTAAAGGTTGGAACAGTTCACCGTTATGTAGTATTTCAAATCATTGAACTACATAATTGTAATAAACAAGAAAACAGGCAAATATGCCGCTTGTTTTACAACCGTTTAGCAGCATGGCACTTAAGAACAGTTAAAGTCAGCAAGCATAAACCTGGCATACTTGTTGCTATGTTTTTCACCGACTTTTTAGACAAGAGGCCGGGCTGCACGCAAAACAGCTCGTATAGTCATGAATATACGTCACAGTGACGACGGATAAACCGAACGAAAGGAAACGACAGATGAGTAGTGCCCGACAAAATGCGATAGCCGCCGTAACCAATTACAAGCCCATGGAGAAGCCCCTGGACTTTTCGAAAACGCCTTCGAACGAATTGTTCGGCTCGAACGTTTTCAACGAAAACATCATGCGCGCCCGTCTGCCGAAGTCGGTTTACAAGGCCCTTCGCCGGACGATCGATTTCGGCGAAAAGCTCGACGTCTCCGTGGCCGATGCCGTCGCCATTGCCATGCGCGACTGGGCCATCGAAAAAGGCGCCACGCACTACGCCCATGTGTTCTATCCGTTGACCGGCCTGACGGCGGAAAAGCACGACAGCTTTCTGGAACCCGACGGCAAGGGCGGCGCCATGGCCGAATTTTCCGCCAAGCAATTGATTCAAGGCGAACCGGATGCCTCCAGCTTTCCCTCGGGCGGCATTCGCGCCACGTTCGAAGCTCGCGGCTACACCGCCTGGGACGTGACCAGTCCGGCTTACATTCTTGAAAACCCGAACGGGACCACGCTGTGCATCCCGACGGCGTTCTGCTCCTGGACCGGCGAAGCCCTGGACAAGAAGACCCCGCTGCTGCGTTCGATGCAGGTGCTCAACACCCAGGCGCAACGCCTGCTGAAGCTTTTCGGCCAGGAAGTGCCGGAAATGGTTTGGGCTACGGCCGGCTGCGAACAGGAATATTTTCTGATCGACCGTAATTTCTTCTTCGCGCGTCCGGACCTGATCAACGCCGGCCGCAGCCTTTTCGGCGCGAAGCCCCCGAAGGGCCAGGAAATGGAAGACCAGTATTTCGGCGCCATTCCCGAACGCGTTTTGGCCTTCATGCTGGAAGTCGAACGCGAACTCTACAAACTCGGCGTGCCGGTCAAAACCCGTCACAACGAAGTGGCCCCCGCCCAATACGAATTGGCGCCCGTCTACGAGAACGCCAACGTGGCGGCCGATCACCAGTACCTGACCATGACGGTCTTGCAGCGCGTAGCGCAGAAGTACGGCATGACCTGCCTGCTCCACGAGAAACCGTTTGCGGGCATCAACGGCTCCGGCAAGCACCTGAACTGGTCCCTGGGCACCAAGTCTCAAAACCTGCTCGAACCCGGAGCGACGCCGCACAGCAACATGCAGTTCCTTACGTTCTGCGCCGCGGTCATCCGCGCCGTCGACAAACACGCCGCCCTGCTGCGGGCTTCCGTGGCCCACGCGGGCAACGATCACCGCCTCGGCGCCAACGAAGCGCCGCCGGCCATCATCTCGATCTTCCTGGGCGACCAGTTGACCGAAGTCTTCGATCAAATCGCCAAGGGCGTCAACGGCAAGTCGAAGAAACCCGGCCATCTGACCATCGGAGTCGACACCCTGCCGCCCCTGCCGAAGGATGCCGGCGACCGCAACCGCACCAGTCCGTTTGCCTTCACCGGCAATAAATTCGAGTTCCGCGCCGTCGGCTCCAGCCAGTCCGTGGCCGGTCCGCTGGTGATCCTGAACACGATCATGGCGGATTCGCTGGATTACGTGGCGAACGAGTTGGAAGCGGCGGCCAAGGCCGACCCGAAGAAGCTGAACGTGGCCGTCCAAAAATTGATCCAGAAGATCATTCAGGATCACGGCCGGATCATCTTCAACGGCGACAACTATTCGGAAGCCTGGCACAAGGAAGCCGCGAAGCGCGGTCTGCCCAACGCCCGCAACACGGTCGAAGCCATTCCGGCGGGCGACTATCCCGAGAGCGTGAAGATTCTCGAACGCTTCAACGTTCTGTCGAAGCGGGAATTCCACAGCCGCAACGAAATCTACCTGGAGAAGTACGTCAAGGACGTGACCGTGGAAGCGCGGTTGTCGTTCGAAATTGCCAAGACGAAAATCTTCCCGGCGGCGGTCGCCTATCAGAGCCAACTGGCCTCCGCGTCGCTGGCGCTGAAGTCGCTCGGCAAAGAACACTGCACGACGGTCCTCGACGAGTTGAACGGTTTGGTGGCCCGCTTGCAGGATCAGATGGTGAACCTGGATCAAGTCATCCATCACGCGGCGAAGGGCGACATCCTGGATCACGCCAAACATTGCCGCGACGATATCGTTCCGGCCATTGCGGCAGTCCGGGAAGTGGCCGATGCGCTCGAAGGCATCGTTTCCGACGAGTTGTGGCCCCTGCCGACTTATCAGGAAATGCTCTTCATCAAGTAACAGGCATCCGACAACGGATTCTCGACAACGGCTCCCGGGCTTCCCGGGAGCCGTTTTTTTGCTGCAAAAATCGCCGTGAGGGGGAAGGCTCAAAATGGCGCTCAGCGTCCGCCCGCAGCGCTACGCGCATCATTGCGGGCAGGGAGTGAGCGCCCACCCCACAGCAAGAATCATCATGACGCAGGCTTTGATCTGGGAAGAGTGGCCCCACAGATGGCAAAGCGTCCCACGGATAAGAAATTATAAGAAACTATGACTCTTTTGAATGCCAGACTCTCTTGGAGAATTTATGATAAAAGACAGGCGAGTCGCCCCGGCTCCAAAGAAAACAACTACCGCAATGGGACCCCATGTCCAGTTTACTGGCATGGCCTGGCCTGTCGAAAGGCCAAGAGGCAGCAATTGTAATTATGGCTCCAAGATCGAATTCTCAGCAGCAGGATCGCAGCCAAGAATGGCTGCGGTCTTTTATGCGCACTGCAACTTGTTGGATAGCAAAACAGTTTCGGCACACCATCAAGCAATCCAAGTATCGGAACCTTCTTCTTCCGGTCGCGACGGAGCGCGACCCTCCAAAAAAACAACTACCGCAATGGATCCCCATGTCCAGTTTACTGGCATGGGGTGGCTGTCGCTTGGCCCTTCGACAAGCCAGGCCAGGCGCATGGGGTCGGGCCGATTCCGATCGGCCCCAAAACGGGGGCGCGTCAGCTTGGTTCAGTGGCAAGGCGGCGCAAGCCGGGCAGGACTTTTGTCCGCCCGGCTTGCGCCAACGCAGCCAATGGACCAAGCTGGCGCGCCCCCGTTTTGCCCCATGCGCCTGGCCTGAGCTTGTCGAAGGGCCAAGCGGGACTTGCGTTGGAGCGCTACCCCCCCCTAAAACCCACCCAGTTCCCCCGCGAAAGAACAAAGAGAGATGATGATTAGAAGTAAGAGGGACCGAAAACGGACGCACCCATTAACGAATCCTTCCACTTAAACATTGTATTATCGCGCCCTTGGCACTACATTTTTGTCGCATGAATGGACTTTCCATCGCTTTGATACAAACCAACACCACGGTGGGCGCGTTGGCGGCCAATGCCGATAAGATGGTGCAATTGGCCCATAAGGCGGCTCAAAACGGGGCAGATATTCTCGTCTTTCCGGAGCTGGTCTTGTCGGGCTATCCTCCGGAGGATTTGATCCTCAAGCAGCATTTTACGGAGGACTGCCGGAAGCAACTCCATCGGATGGCCAAAGAGCTGCCGGCCGACCGGCTCGTAATTCTGGGCAGTCCGTCCGGCGCCCACGCCAAAACCTATAACGCAGCCGTTGTTTTTCATGGCGGCCAAATCGCGGCGACCTACCACAAGATGCTGCTGCCGAATTACGGCGTCTTCGACGAAAAGAGGGTCTTCCTGGCCGGTCACCGGGCGATGGTTCTCCAATATGGCGCCGTACGCATTGGCCTGCACGTATGCGAGGATTCCTGGTTTCCCGACGAAGCGGCCTGTGCGCTTCTGAAGCCCGCGGGGCTCAACGTATTGATCAACATCTCGGCCTCGCCCTATCATCGGGGCAAGCTGGGCGTTCGCGAAAACGTCATGCGGCAGACCGCCCTGGCCGTGGGCGCGCCCCTGCTCTACTGCAACCTGACCGGCGGACAGGACGAACTGGTTTTCGACGGAGCCAGTATGGCCCTCAACGCCGCGGGTCAAGTGATCGTCCGCGCCAAGCAATTCGCCGACGACATCCTGCACGTCAGCCTGCCGATGCATCTAGCGGCGACCCCCTCGCCGACCGAGCTGCCGATGGTCGATCTTTGCGCGATCGAACCCAAGGCTTCTGCCTCGACCGCTTTTCCTGTCCGCATCGAAGAGCCGCTGGAGGATCTGGCCGAAGTGTACGAGGCCCTCAAGACCGGCTTGCGCGACTACGTGGGTAAAAACGGATTCGGACGCACCGTGGCAGCTCTCAGCGGCGGCATCGATTCCGCCCTCGTGGCCGCCATCGCCGTCGACGCCCTGGGCGCCCAGCGGGTCGTAGGCGTGACCATGCCCTCGCAGTTTTCCTCGCAAGCCACCCGCGGCGACGCGATGAAACTGGCCAACAACCTGAACATCGAATTTCACACCCTTCCCATCCAGGAGTTGTTCGCCGCCTATCGGCAGCAATTGGCCGACATCTGGGCCGGCATGCCGGCCGACAGCGCAGAAGAAAATCTACAGGCCCGGATTCGCGGCAACCTGATCATGGCGCTCTCGAACAAATTCGGCTGGATGGTGCTGACCACGGGCAACAAGAGCGAATTGGCCACGGGGTACTGCACCCTCTACGGCGACATGGCCGGCGGCTTTGCCGTGATCAAGGACGTACCCAAGACGCTGGTCTTCGAGCTGGCCCGCTGGCGCAACCGGCAGCCGGGCGGGGCGGTCATCCCGCCCTCCACCATCGAGCGCCCGCCCACGGCGGAATTGCGCGACAACCAGAAGGACAGCGACAGCCTGCCGCCTTACGAGATCCTGGACCCCATCCTGGAACGTTATGTGGAGCACGATCAGGGCGCCGCCGACATCATTGCCGAAGGCTTCGATCCCGAGACGGTTCGCAAGGTGGTTCGACTGGTGGATTTAAACGAATATAAACGGCGCCAGGGCGCGCCCGGCATCAAGATCACCCCGAAAGCTTTCGGACGCGATCGCCGGATGCCGATTACGAATTTGTACCGATGAAGAAGAAGGGAGCGAGGGAGCAATGGAGTGCTGGAGCGATGGAGTGTTGAAAAAGAAGACGACGGAGCCCTTAATCCGTCTCGCATTTCAATACTCCAATATTCCACCAATCCATCACTCCCTGCGTCCCCAACGAGAGCAAAACAGGATCCTGGAGTAGAGACATGCCAGAAGAAACAACCCATCCGCAAACACTGGAAAATATCCAGTCCATCGAACGCGAGGTGAAAGACGTCACCTTGCTCTATGAAATCAGCCGCATTCTCGATCAGAGTCTCGACATGCGCGACATCGTGAGCCCGGTTCTGGAGGCCGCGGCCCAGCATATGGACATGAAATATGCCACCCTCACGCTCCTCAATCGAAAAACGGGCGACATCCTCATCGAAGCGGCCCACGGGCTCTCGCCCCAGCAAGTCCGCCGCGGCCGCTACAAACTCGGCGAAGGCGTCACCGGACAGGTGGTGCTGACCGGCCAGCCCATGGTGATTCAAAACACCAGCGATTCGCCGCTCTTCCTCGACAAAACCAAACGGGGGAAACGTCCGGACACCTCTTTCATTTGCGTGCCGATCAAGGTCGAACAGGAAGTCGTTGGAGCGCTGAGCGTGGACCGGGTGTTTGAACCGGAAGTCGATCTGTCCGACGATGTCCGACTGCTGACCATCATCGCCTCGATGATCGCCCAGGCGGTCAAACTCCGCCGCATCGCCCAGGAGGAACAGGAGCGGCTGGCCGAGGAAAACGAACGCCTCCGCGCCGAACTCCGCAACCGTTTCCGACCCGCCAACATCATCGGCAACTCCCACGAGATGCAGACGGTCTACGACCAGATTGCACAGGTGTCCAAGAGCGCCGCCACCGTCCTGATCGAAGGAGAAACCGGCACGGGCAAGGAACTGGTGGCCCACGCGATTCATTACAACAGCGACCGCGCCGACAAACCCTTCATCAAGGCGCATTGCGCCGCCCTGCCCGAAAGCGTCATCGAAAGCGAACTCTTCGGCCACGAGAAGGGCTCCTTCACCGGCGCCACGGCCGACCGCAAAGGCCGCTTCGAACTCGCCCACGGCGGGAGTCTCTTCCTCGACGAAATCGGCGACGTGCCGCCCTCCATCCAGATCAAGCTCCTGCGCGTCATCCAGGAGCGCGAATTCGAACGCATCGGCGGCACCCAGACCATCAAGGTCAACGTCCGGCTCGTCACCGCCACGAACAAGGATTTGCGGGCCATGGTCAACCAGGGCAAATTCCGCGAGGACCTGTTCTACCGCTTGCACGTGTTCCCGATCTATGTCCCGCCCCTGCGCAAGCGCAAGGCCGACATCGTCCAGCTCGCGGACCATTTCCTGCAGAAGTACGCCGAGGAAAACCGCAAGGATGTGCGCCGGCTCTCCAGCGCCGTGATCGACATGCTGATGAGCTATCACTGGCCCGGAAACGTCCGGGAGCTGGAGAACTGCATCGAGCGCGCCGTGCTGGTGGCGGAAGGCAACGTCATTCATCCGTACCACCTGCCCCCCACCCTCCAGACGGCGGAAGCCAGCGGCACGCCCACCACCGGCAACCTGAAGTCGCTGGTGAGCGCCTACGAACGCGATCTGATCCGCGACTCGCTGAAATCGACGCGCGGCAACATCGCCGCCTCCGCCCGGGCGCTGGGCTCCACGCAACGAATTTTGGGGTATAAAATCCTGCACTACCAAATCGATCCGAAGCAGTACGCTTGACGAGAAACAACAAACAAAACAACCCAAAGGAGGAACGATGAATTCGATTAAACGACTGACGATAGCCCTGGCGATTTGCGCAACCGGCTCGCTGGCCCTGGCCCAGCTTCCTGAAGACAATCTTACGGCCAACCCCGGATTCGAAAGCGGCGAAGCCGGCGACTGGGGATTTTTCGGCGCCATCGAAGATCAAACCCATGTCGTCTCGGGTCCCAACGTAGCGCACGAGGGGCAGTACGCCCTGCAGTTCGCCAAAAGCAGCCAGGAAGAATGGGGCATGGTCTGGCAGCGGCTGGACGGCAAGGTTAGTTGGGGCGACAAGATCACGGCCTCGGCCTGGATCAAAAAAACTTCCAAATCGGTCGGCAGCGCCTATGTGTCCATCGCCATCAAGGATCGCACCTCCTTTCAAGTGTTGAACGGCGCGAAAGAGACCTCCGACGACAACAACACCGGCTGGAAAAAGATCACTGCCAAATTCACCATTCCCAGCCAGCAAGAACTCCCCGACCTCGATCAGGTTCATATCGAGATCAACATCGGTGTGGAAGGCTATCAGGACAGCAATATCATCATCATGGATGACGTGGTGGTGCAAAAGAAATAGCGACCGCCCGCCTTATTCGCGCCTCGTGAGATTCTCTTTTGGAGGGTTGCGCTCCCTCGCAACCCTCCATGACACCCGCCTTTTCTTGAAAAAAGCTGTCCCTTTCCGGTAAGGAGCCGCAATCCTTTGCGGCGATTTCTCTGTACAACATTTTGCTCTCTTTTATCAGCCTAATGCTACTTTTTTGTATGTTCGTTGGTCTTGCAATACCTTTTTGTATTCCTTCAAGCAAAAGCAAACAATAATAGCTTTTTTATTTATTATCTTATCTACTTTTCTTTCAGATACTTACCCACACAACCGCAGAAAATGCCGCAAGTTGGCACATTCGTTGCTATGGGGGCAAAGCAGCTTTTTAATGTCGAGCAACGTGCCCGACAGGCAAACCAAAGGAGAAAAGCAATGAGAAAGCGTTCAATGTGGATGGCCGTTCTAGCAACAGGCCTTTTTATAGGGGGGTTCTTTCCCTCGGGTAGCTATGCCCAGACGGAAGCCGCGGTCGCAGCCGCGCCGGCCGTAACCTTCACGCAGGAGCTGGCCGATGCCATCGCCAATCAGAAAGTCGCCCTGGATACGGTCTGGGTTTTACTCGCCGCGTTCCTGGTGTTCTTCATGAACCTTGGATTCGGCATGGTAGAATCGGGTCTGTGCCGGGCAAAAAACACGGTGAACATCCTGGCGAAGAACTTCATCGTCTTCGGCATCTCGTCCCTGGCCTTCTGGATCTTGGGTTGGGGCCTGATGTACGGCGACGGCAATGGGTTCCTCGGCTTGAAAGGCCTGTTCATGGCGCATGGAGCCGATAACAGCCCGGCCGGCGGCGAGGCCTACAGCGGCGTCTACTCGGCGCTGAGCTGGGCGACGGTGCCCATCTGGGCCAAGTTCTTTTTCCAGCTTGTCTTTGCCGGAACGGCCGCTACGATCGTCTCGGGCGCGGTAGCCGAACGCATCAAGTTCCATTCGTTCATGCTCTTTTCGTTCGTCCTCGTGGCGGTGATGTACCCGATTACCGGTCACTGGATCTGGGGCGGCGGCTGGCTGCAGAAGCTCGGCATGTGGGATTTCGCGGGTTCGACGGTGGTCCACTCGGTGGGCGGCTGGGCGGCCCTGGCCGGCATTCTGCTGCTCGGTCCGCGGTTGGGCAAGTATCGCGCGGACGGCACGGCCAAGCCGATTTTCGGCCATAACATGACCACCGCGGCCCTGGGCGTCTTCGTCCTCTGGTTCGGCTGGTTCGGATTCAACCCCGGCTCCACCATGGCCGCCGTCGCCGGCGACATTTCACGCATCGCGGTGACCACCAACAGCGCGGCCGCCGCGGCCAGCTTGACCGCCACCCTCACGGCCTGGATCGTTCTGGGCAAGCCGGACCTGTCCATGATTCTTAACGGCTGCCTCGCGGGCCTTGTGGCCATCACCGCGCCCTGCGCGTTTGTCAGCGTCGGCTCTTCGGTCATGATCGGCGCGATCGCCGGCATCCTGGTCGTGGTCGCGGTGCTGCTCTTCGACAAGCTGCGCATTGACGATCCCGTCGGCGCCCTTTCGGTGCACCTGGTCAACGGCGTCTTCGGCACCCTGGCGGTCGGCCTGTTCGCACAGGACGCCATCATGCCCAACACGACCGGCAACGGCCTGCTGTTCGGCGGCGGCTTCAAGCTCCTGCTCGCGCAGCTTACCGGCGTAGGCGCGGTGGCCGTGTTTACCCTCGGCATTGCACTGGCGGTCTGGGCGATCGTCAAGGTCGTCTTCGGTCTGCGCGTCAGCCGGGCGGAAGAAATTCAGGGCCTGGATGTCGGCGAACACGGCATGGAAGCCTATCCGGATTTCCAGGGCTTTTTAACGAAATAACGACCATTCCATAAAAGGAGACAAACCATGAAAATGATTATCGCGGTAATTCAACCCGAGAAATTGACCGACGTCAAAGAGGCGCTCTTCGCCGCCCAGGTGCACAAGATGACCGCCCTGAACGTAATCGGCTGCGGCCAGCAGTTGGGCTACAAGGAAACCTATCGCGGCGCCCCGACGGAAATCAACCTGCTCAAGAAAGTCGAACTGCAGATCGCGGTGAACGAAGACTTCGTCAAACCGACGGTCGACGCCATCATCAAAGGCGCGCGCACCGGCAACATCGGCGACGGCAAAATCTTCATTCTCGACATGCCCGAGTGCATCCGGATTCGAACGGGCGAAACCGGGAAGGAGGCCATCGGATAACCTTGCCCAGCGGGGCCGCGATGCAACAAAAACCATCGCGGCCTCTCCGGCCCCGTGCATAGCAACAAGGCATTGACAATCAAGCGGAAATGTAAGAATCATCTAACGCAAGCTGGCCGAAAACTACGGCCGAAAAGGAGAGCAGCAATGAAAAGAATACTCAAGAACGCAGTCATGGGCGCGGTATTGACCGCCGCCATCGCGGGATTAACAACCGTCCAAGCCGCCGAGTCCAGCCTGGACGCCGCCTACTTCTCGTCCTACGTGTGGCGCGGACAAGTCCTCAACGACGAGTCCGTCCTGCAGCCGGCCTTCACGACGACGACCGATTTCGGCTTGTCGCTGAACGCCTGGGGCAATATGGATCTGACGGACCAATTCGACAACCGGGGCGAACTCTCGGAAGTCGACCTGACCGTCTCCTATGCCCTGCCCCTCGAAGGTCTCGTGGGCGTGGAAGTCGGCGTCATCGAATATCTGTTCCCGAAGGAAGGCAACTTCGAAGAACATCATGACCTCGACACCCGCGAGTTTTACGGCAAAGTCAGCATCGATGTAGTATCGGCTCCGACGCTGGCCGTCTATTATGACGCCGACGAAGTCGATGGAGCTTATGGCACAGCGGGAGTCAGCCACAGCTTCGACCTCGTTGAAAAATTGACGCTGGATGTCGCCGCTTCGATCGGAGTGGGCAGCAAAGATTACAACGAGTACTATTTCGCCGAAGACAGCCTGGCTCTGAACGACATCAACGGATCCGCCGGCTTGTCCTACGCGGTGACCGAAAAGCTGTCGCTGTCCGGCGTCTTACAGTACACGTTCTTGCCCGACAGCAAGATTAGCGACGGAGCCGAAGAGATCTTCGGCAAAGACGATCGCCTCTTCGTTGGCGTCTCCGCCAGCTACGGCTTCTAATCGAAACCATCGTTTCGAACGACAAACGCCCCGTCCCGCCGGACGGGGCGTTTGCGTTTTGCATCTGCACAACTAAACCGCAACCAAAGAACACAACGAAGAATTTCAACGCCCGCCTGCAGCGCTGTGCGCAGCACTGCGGGCAGGCAAAGGTCGCAAAGCCAAGCCGCGCTGAGGTCGCAAAGAAGAGGAAGAGTTGGAGTTTCCTTTAAAGTCTTCGCGTTTTCTGTAGGAGTCGGAACCCCTTGCGACGAATAGCCAGCTCCACGCCCTCCGTTCCCTCAACAAGACACGGCAACGATTTTTCACAGGAGGAAACACAAAGAGAAAGAGGCTCTTCTTGTTTTGTGGTTCCCAAATTCTTTATCGTCCCATCTGCGGCTGAACTACTTTGCGGCCTTTGTGCGGCTTGGCTTTGCGATCTTTGCGTTAGAACTCTTTGTCGCATTCTTTGGCCTCGGCCCCCTCCCGATGTCGGCCATAGGCCTTTTTGACGGGAGGGACGGCGGCCTGGGTGCATCTTCACGGCCTCCGCGCATATGAATAAGAATCCACGTCCTTACGGACGCGGCTACGTAGCCGCCGGCGTAAGCCGGTGGCTTCTTTCCAGTGCCTGACGTTGAGGAGGGGCCGTCAAGATGCACCCTGAGAATTGCTGCCCCAAGCATTTGCGTTTGACCACTACCCCCAGAGAACCGCATGATGTCTGCTTGGAGGTACGTGAACGGAGCACAGGATGAACAGCAGGATCATTTCCGGAATCATCGCCCTGGCTTACATCGCCTTGGGGTACTTCGCCGACGGGGGCGAAACGGCCTTCCGAATTGGGATGGCGCTCATCCTCCCCATGGCATGCATCTGGTTCAGCGATGCCATGGGCAGTTACACCGGAGTCGGCCTGGGAAAGGGCGCCATCACCAGCGCCACACCCGGCTGCATGGTGGCTTTCGGTGGATGGCTCCTTCTGCTTTTGCCGGTCGTCGGGGGATTGATCCTATACCTCCTCGGCATCGGAGAACCGTGATGAAGAGACGCGGGAAGACTTCCATCATCGCTTTACTACTGAGGAGCGAGATACAGTCAAACCAAGCGGAGATCGCTTACGAAGCGAAATAATGGGCCGAACCATGGCCTTTTGGATGAATAACTATGAAAAAAACATACATCGTCATAGCTCTCGGGCTGCTGATGGGAACGATCAGCGCGTCCGCCGGCTTTCGGCTTACGAAGAGCATCTATCGGGTGCAGAACCTTCAAGCGGCGCAGGATGAAGCACGCGCAAAGAACCGGGCGATCTGTCTTCTGTACACGGATGCCGATTCGAAATGCGGCCTGGCCACCCAAGCCGCACTGGATGTCATCGACGCCATGGACAGCAAAACCGTCGTGGTCTATGTGAACTCCAACAATGAAGGAGGCTTCATCCCGTCGTTCGTTCAAGAGGCGCTGAAATCCCCAGATAGCGGCCAGTTCATTCCCAAGACGATCGTCGTGGATGCCGATTTAAAGGAAATCATTGCCATGATTCCTTATGCCTCCGAACAGGAACGGAAAGCGCGATGCACCAAAGCCAAGATGGCCATTTCGGCGTGGCAAAAAGCAAAAGAGCAAGCCTCCATCGGCATCGCCCAACCCACAGGCGGAGCAGCAGCGCCAGCCATGAGGACCTGGACGAGCGCCAGCGGAAAGACGCTCGAAGGCCAGTTCTCCCAACTTCAACAGGACATGGTGGTTCTGACAAAACCCGACGGAACCACCCTGCAAATTCACATTAGCAAGCTATGCCCGGGCGATCAGGTCCTGGCCCGACATCTGTCCGCCGCTCCGCGAACTCCATAACCACAAATACTTTTTTGAAGACAGGCGGCCCCGTCTCCATCTGGCTTATCCTCTTTCAGCGTAATGAATGGCGCCATACCAATCGACGAGAACGACCGGCTCATTTCCAACGACCCAGGCGTCGTGTCCGGACGGCAGGCTGGTGATTTCGCCCGGTCCGGCTTCAAATTCCGTTCCGTCCGCCATCAGGATATGGATGCGGCCCGAAACATGATACTGAAAATGAGGCGCTTCACACCACGACGTTCCGGCAATGGGTTTGACGTGTTGAGACCATTTCCAACCCGGTTCCAACGTTAAACGTCCTACCATGCCATTTTCCGTATTCAACAGTTCGAGTTTTCCCTTTTCGAACGTTCGAACTTCGTCGGGAGTCGTGAAGCTTTTATGCTCAATTCTACTCATGGTAATATTCATGACACATTCCCTTCTTCCTATGAATAAACATAGTCCTGAAGGTTGCTATGTCAAAAGGAAAACTCAAGGCAATTGTTCGTATAAACTTCTAAATTACAATGTGTTAAGACGACACAAGACAACTTGCTATTCTTTGCTTCTCCGCTCGATCGCGGCGGCCCTGACTTCTGTTGAAAGTTGCTTGAGGATGAGGGCGAAGTCCTCATCGCCGGCCTGATCGCCCAGAGCGAGCGAAAGCAGATTTGCGGTGGATCTCGAGATGGACATGGCCTCCGGCCGATTGGCCAAATCCTTCTGAAACCGCGGCGACATCCAGTAGAGCAGCGTCTTGTCCGGATCGTGACCAAGTTCTGCCATCGCCATGCGCAGGCTGGCCGATGCAGCCACGGCATACGGCAAGCCATTCGATTGACTCATGGCGCGACTGCTCGCCTCCTGGAATTGCTCCAGCGTCGTTTCATCCAGAGGCATGACTTCGACGCGTTCGCGAGAGGTGAACAGAACCAGCATCGCGAGCAGAACCGCACCGATAAAAACCAAGATGACCGCAAGCTTCGAGCGCTTCATAGGTTGACCTTATTCCATGCTTTCGTAGCCGAGGGCGACAGCCCGCAGATGACCGAGCTTACCGCGCCTAGGCAAGCACGGCCACTGTTTTGTTGCGCGTTGCAACAAGTTAAAAAATCAGGACGGCGAGGCCCCCGACCCTCCCGAGAACAACCGGCGATTTAAGGCCAGTCGAACACCAAGTACAAAACAACATTCTCTAAGCTTTTGGAGGGTTCCGCTCTGTCGGAACCTTCTTCTTCCGGTCGCGACGGAGCGCGACCCTCCAAAATACAAACCTTCTTGCAGCCGCAACTCTTTGCGGCGATCTTTTTGGCCCAGCTCTACAGGAAGAAAATTTGTGTATAAAAGACCGGGGCGAGGTCGCCCCGGCTCCAAGAAAACAACTACCGCAATGGAACCCCATGTCCAGTTTACTGGCATGGAGTGGCTGTCGCTTGGCCCTTCCCTACGGCATGAACACCCGCGTCCGAAAATACAACTGCGAATCGACGTGGTTGGTAATGGTGAACGTCAAGCCTCCGCCATCGGCGCGCCCGGGAAAGTTGCGGCCCAGCGGCGTCCACAGCCCATCCGTCAGGTTGCTGCCATAGGATACGTCATACAGGCGGCTGTTCGTGGTCGGCGGCGACACTACGATGTTGATGGTCGAGCCAACCACGGTGTTCGAGGACTGGATCACGGCGGCAGCGAAACGTGAATTGGCATTGGTCGGATTCGTATCGGCCCAGTATTCCTGCAGATTGCTGAGCCCGTCGCCATCGGCATTTTCGTCGTCGCCCGAATTCGGGCCCGTAAGCTGATAAAGATCGATCCAGGCTTGCGGAATCTGCCGGATGGTTCCGGCGCGGACAATTTGCACGACGACGCTGGTGGACAAGCCGGAGCTGCCGGCGCCGCTCAAGACGAGATCGTTGAAGAAGCAGTCGTAGTCCGAGCCAATTCCGGCATTATAATTCCACGCGCGGAAAACGGTGATGTTCGTGTCGGCCGCCGTGATCAAATTACCCACGTTCGTGCGGGTGTTCCCGCCCATGGGAGTGACGCGCGTACGATACGTCGTCGGACTGGTCAGCGTGAACTCGACATCGATGCCGCTGCTGGTCCAGCCCACATCGGTGGTCGTTCCGCTCATGCTGTAAAACGTGTCGCCGCCATTGAAGAAGAATTCCCAGAGCGTGGTGCCGGAAGCGTTCTGCATGGCAACGCCCACTCCGCTGCCGGCGTTGATGAATCCATTATCCATGCGCACGGACAGGATTTGGCCCACCTGCAAGGCTCCGGGTAAAAGCCGCTTGGCTTCGGAAAGGCTGCCGTTGTTGGCGTAAAGCCCCCAAGCCGGCGCGCCGATGTTCACGGATGCGCTGTTGGCCATAAAGCGGCCATTTTCGCTAGGGTTCGCGGAGCTGGTGTAAAACTGCCAATCGCCCCAGCCATAACCGCCGTGATCGTTGGTCTCCCACCCATCGCTGTAGGCGGCATCCGCGCCGTTGTCATAGGCAATGGGTCCGCCCACGTTGGTCGCGGTGATGGTGATGAGGTTGGTGCCAATGCCAAGGCCAACCCCATCGAGCGCCCACGTGAAGCCTATCGGAAACTGCCCGGAACTGCCCGTCAGGCCGTTGCTCCACGTCAGGCCCGACCAGTTGAACGAATTCGCGACGCCGAGGATGTTGTAGTTGGTCGTGGCCTCGCTGACAAGAATCGCTCCCGGCGGATTGGTAACCAATAGATCCGGCGGCAGGGGTTCGTCGTCCGTGATCGTCACAATCGTCTGCGCGGGCGTTCCAAGATCCGCGCCGGCTGCCGCGCTGAGGCTGGCCGAGAAGGTCTCGCTGACTTCGTATGCAGCATCGTCCGCGAGCAGGACATCGAAGAATTTATTCGCCAGATCGCCGGCTATCCAGGAGAGCGTCCCGTTGGTCGCGGTGTAATCCGTTCCCGCCGTCGCCGTGCCGTTTGCCGTGGCGTAGCTGACGCTGACGGCCCCCGTTGCGGAACCGCTGCGGCTCACATAGAGCCGCACGCTGCCGCTGTTTTCAACCGCGCTGTTGGTCGCGGACGTGAATTGCACGGTATCGTTGACGTCGGCAAAGTTGATCCGCAGCGCCGCAACGGCTCCCGTATCGGGCAGCTTGATGCCCAGACGCCCTTCCGCCGTAAACATCCAGCCCTGCGGCCCCGCGTCGAAGTTGGCCAACTGGCTGAGCGAAGAGCCGTTGAGCGTCACGCCGCGCACCGTCGAGGTGCCCGGATTGAAACAGTAGACGTAAAAATCTCGGGCGCCGGTGTTATAAGTCCCCTGCTTGGCCTCGATGGTAAATTCCCAGGCGCTCGACGTGCGATGGCTCACCATGCGCCGCTGCGCATATTCGCCGCCCAGGTAGTCCCAGGTCTCGCCATCGTCTTCGTGCAGCGTGAACTCGCTGTCGCCGTGCGGCCAGCAGTTGATGTCCATCCAGGCGGCCTGGGTTTGGTTCGCGTACTGCATTGAAGGGCCCATGGGAATGATCGCGCCCGAACGGACGAACATCGGCATCTTGCCCAACGGCGCGCTGACCGTGACTTGCTGCCCGCCGCCGTACTTGTCGCCGGACGGTTGGGACGAGGGCTGGGCGGACGGCCAGTAATACCACTCCACGCCGTCGGCATAGGGCAGATACGTCGTTCGCGTGGTCGCACCTTCGTTGTAGACCGGGGCGGCCAGGATGAAGTCGCCGACCAGGAAATCATAGTCGCTCTGGCTGTGCGTATTGGCATCGCCGAAGTAATCGAACACAGGCGGCACGTTCATCGGTTCGCCGGTCTGCGTGGAGTCGTAGGCCAGGGTGTACAAATACGGCATAAGCCGGTAGCGCATCTTGATCAGGTCGCGCATCTGGCTCTTGTACGGCTCGCTGAAACGCCAGGGCTCCCGGTCGGCGGCGGCCTTGTCGGCGTGATTGCGGAAATACGGCGCCAGGCAATTGTATTCGGTGGAGCGCACCATCAGTTCGGAGGAGGGCGTACCCGCAAACCCGCCGACGTCGTTGCCGTACCACGCCGCGCCCGAGATCATCGCGCCCATGCCGAAACGAATCGTCGCGCGCTGGTAGAACCAGTTCGCGCGCGTGTCGCCGCTCCAGCTCACGCCGAAGCGCTGGAGGCCTGCGTTGCCGGAGCGGCTGAGAACGAAGGGCCGCTTGTTGGCATCTTTTGCCAGCATGGTGTTGTAGCTCTGCCGGGCGCAGCGGAGCCCGAAGTAATTTCGTTCATTGGACCAGAAGCGCCGCGAGTCGGTGGTCGAGGTTCCGAATTTACCGTCGATCCACAGCAGCGCGTCATGCGGGATTTGATCGCCGCCTTCGGGTTCCGTGAGGTCGTTCCAGATCCCGGAAAAGCCTACGTTATTGAACCAGTTCACAATGCGGTCCTGCCACCAGGTGTTCATGGCGGCGCTGCTGTAGTCGAACCACGAGACGGCGCCGACATAGATGTTGCGGGTGACCGTGGCGCCGCTGTTTTCCTTGATGAAATGCAGGTTGCTGTTGGCCTCGGTGTAATGAGTCGTATCGCCCGGCTCCAGCCACGGCTCGATGAGCGGCACCACCTTCACGCCGCGCGTATTGCAGTAGCTGATCATCCCGGCGGGATTGGCGAATCGGGAATTCACCGTGAGCTGGTGCAACTGGCCGTCCGCGAAATCGCCGTCGGCATCCGCGTCCATGTAATCGATGTCCATGTAAACCGCATCCAACGGAAAGTCGTCCACCGTGGCCTGATTGGCGATGTATTCGATCCACGACTGGCTGTCGTAGCTGAACCGCGACAGATGATGCCCCAAACCCCACTTCGGCAGCATGGTCGGACGTCCGATCAATTCGGAATAGCGGTCAATGACTTTCGCCATCGTGTGCCCGGCCCCGCCCCCGATGAAAAAATAATCCAGGCGGCCATCGCCCGCTTCGAACGAATACTTGTCGCCCGCCTGCGTGCCAAACTTGAACAGCGGACGGCAGGGATTGTTGAAGAACAAACCATACACGAAGGCCGGAATACCCCCATTCGCCGGCTGAACGCCGTAGAAGAACGGAATGTTCAGGTACGTCGGATTCTGGTACTCGCTCCAGTTGTACGTGCCGGTGTTCCAGCAATCGATCTCTTTGCCGCGACGGTTCATCGGTCCGCCATACTCGCCCAAACCAAAATACGCCTGATTGGCAGGCATGACTTTCTGACACTTCAGCTTGGACGAACTGGTCCCGCGCTGGCCTGTGAAGTTATACGCGGAATCGAACTCCATGCGATCGTCCTGCAAAAGATAAAAGCCGTTCTTGTCCTTGAAATGCACCTTGCACGGCGACTTCACAAGCTCCACATCCAACTGCGCGGTCTGAATCACAAAAGTCGAGCCCAAATCGGATACCGTCGCCGCCACCGCAGGCCAGTTCGTAAAGGACTTCGCGATCATCGGCTGATCCGTCTCAAACACCCCCACCCAATGAAAATCGACGCGGACGACGTCCGGCGCAAAAGGCGTAATTTCAACCGATCCGCCCGTACTCAGGGCAAACGAGGCCGTGATATTTCCCGTCCCCGCATTCGTGCTGACCGTTACCCCTGTAACATTCCCCACCGACACCACCGCCGCCCAAGCAGGAAGACTCCCCAGCCCAAGAAGACAGCCCAGCACGATGATCCACTTCGATGCGTTGCGTTTGATTGTTATCATTCGGTAATTCTCCAGATACTCCAAAAGTATCCCAAATACCGCATGAAGTAAAACGTTTTACTGCTTACCGCTCTATTTCCGTGCCATTTCCTTGTTACGCCGCCTGCACCGGCCCAAAATGTACTCAATGGATAAGGAATTCGGACTCGTTTGGATGCCGGAAATACCCGTTTAAAGGGCGCCTACCCCGCTGCGGGCGAGAGGAAAACCAGGCCAGGCGTTATTTATCATTTTCCTGGAAACGAGCCGCCGGCGGGGCCGTCGTCCTCGTCGTCTTCCGGCTTCGAGTCCTCGGACTCCGTCATATTGGCGGCGGCTTGCTCCAAGGCCCAAGTCATATCTTCAGCCTTTTCCCAAACTTTCGGACTGACATAAATGGGACATTCCTGCTGAAGCGCGATGGCAATGGCATCGCTCGGACGAGAATCGATTTCAACCAAATTACGCCCCAACTCGTTTTCCTGGGCGAGGGACATGCGCGCAAAGAAAGTATCGTCCTTCAAGTCGTTGACGACCACCTTTTGCACGGCAACCCCCAATCCGGCGAGGATGGAGGCAATCAAATCGTGCGTCAGCGGGCGGGGTTTCTTAATGCCGTGCAGGAACATGGTAATGGCCGCCGCCACACTATGATCGACAAAAATAGCGATGACCTTTTTCCCATCGCCAAGAAAAATTCCGCAACCGGTCGGCGTGGGCACCAGACCCTTCACATCGACTTGTATGTCTTTTTGCATATCGCCTCACTCCCACCCCGGCATCACATTCCCTTTGTGATGTAATACACCGCATAAAAAATTCCAATAATCATGATGGCTGAAAGAACTGTTTCCATTCCAATGACTCCATATGCTTATTCTATGGCCAACCCGGCCACACATCAAGTGGCGGACGGCTCCTATTCCGTTTTCGTCTTCGACGAGCGGAATCGGATGGCCTCGGGATCGGCCGTATCCACGTCGGCCACGACCCGATCGCCCTCGACCACAGTCCCTTGAAGAATGGCGGAGGCCAGGGCATCGAGCACCTTTCGCTGGAAGACGCGCTTGAGAGGCCGCGCGCCAAAGGCCGGATCGTAGCCTTCCTGCGCAATCATGGTCTTCGCCGCCTCTGTAAGCTCCAGCAGGATCTTTCGCTCCTCCAGGTTCTTCCGGATACGTTCCAGATGAATGTCGACGATTTTCGTGATCTGCTCGCGACTCAGGCTGTGAAAGATGATGACTTCATCGATGCGATTCAGGAATTCGGGCCGGAAATGTGCCCGCAGGCGTTCCGTGACGCGGGCTTCCATTTGCTCGTAAGCCGAATCGTCCCGGCTAATGTCGGGAAACAGCTCCAACGTTTCGTGGATGATATCGCCGCCGATGTTCGAGGTCATGACAATCAGCGTATTCTTGAAATCCACCGTGCGCCCCTGCCCATCCGTCAGGCGCCCGTCGTCGAGGATCTGAAGCATGACATTGAATACATCGCCATGAGCCTTTTCGATTTCGTCGAACAGGATGACGGAGTAAGGCTTTCGCCGGACGTGCTCGGTCAGATAGCCGCCTTCCTCGTAGCCGACATAGCCCGGAGGGGCGCCAATCAGCCGGCTGACGGCATGCTTCTCCATGAATTCCGACATGTCGATGCGGATCATCGCATGCTCGTCGTCGAAAAGGAATTCGGCCAGGGCGCGCGTCAATTCGGTTTTGCCCACGCCGGTGGGGCCCAGGAAAATGAACGATCCGATCGGGCGGTTGGGATCCTGCAAGCCCGAACGGGCGCGTCGGACGGCATTGGATACCGCCGCAATGGCCTCATCCTGCCCCACAACTCGTTTGCGCAAACGCTCATCCATGCCCAACAGCTTGCTCTTTTCGCTTTCCAGGAGGCGGCTGACCGGGATATGGGTCCAGGAGGAAACTACGTCGGCAATATCCTCGGGATCGACCTCTTCCTTCAACATGCGCTTAGTCTTTTGCAGCGCCGCCAGTTTGGCTTGGGCTTCCTTGATCTGCTGATCGGCGGCGGGAATACGGCTGTACATGATTTCGGCGGCTTTTTGCAAATTACCTTCCCGCTTGGCCGCCTCTTCCTCGCCGCGCAAGGCGTCGAGCGCTTCGGTATGGCGCCCAATGTCGGCGATCAGTTCCTTTTCCCGCTGCCAGTGCAGCTTCATCACCTTGCTCTGCTCGCGCAAGGCGCTCAGCTCGGTCTCGAGCTTGGCCAGCCGCTCGAGGGAGGCTTCGTCCTTTTCCTTGCGCAGGGCCTGCCGCTCGATGTCCAACTGCATAATGCGCCGCTCCACTTCGTCGATCTCGGTGGGCATGCTGTCGATTTCCATGCGCAACCGGCTGGCGGCTTCGTCGATCAAATCGATGGCCTTATCCGGCAGGAAACGATCGGTGATGTAGCGGGAAGAAAGCTTGGCGGCCTCGACCAAGGCGGCATCCTGAATGCGGATATGATGATGAGCCTCGTAACGCTCTTTCAAGCCGCGCAGGATGGCGATGGCAGCCTCGACGGACGGCTCCTCGACCATGATAGGCTGGAAACGGCGCTCCAGCGCGGCGTCCTTTTCGATGTATTTCCGGTATTCGTCCAGCGTAGTAGCGCCGACGCACCGCAGTTCACCGCGCGCCAGAGAAGGCTTGATCATGTTCGAGGCGTCCACAGCCCCTTCGGCCTTCCCCGCTCCCACGAGAGTGTGCAACTCGTCGATAAACAAAACGATCTGCCCCTGCGCGTCGATGACTTCCTTGATGAACGCCTTGAACCGATCCTCGAATTCGCCGCGATATTTCGCCCCGGCCAGCATGGCGCCCAGATCCAACGAAATGACCTTCTTGTTTTTCAATCCTTCGGGAACATCCCCGGCCACGATGCGTTGGGCCAAGCCTTCCGCAATGGCGGTTTTGCCTACGCCCGGCTCGCCGATGAGCACCGGATTGTTCTTCGTGCGGCGGGACAAGACCTGGATCACCCGGCGGATTTCATTGTCGCGTCCGATCACCGGGTCGAGCTTCCCTTTCCGGGCGGCTTCCGTCAAATCCCGGCCGTACTTCTTGGTCGTCTCGTATTTGTCTTCCGGATCGGGATCGGTGACGCGTTGCTTGCCGCGAACCGCCTGCAAGGCCTTCAACAGCGCCTCGGAGTCTACCCCCAGGCGGGCGGCAATTTTGCCCACCTCGGAATTCTTCTGCTGGATCGCGGCCATGAAGAGATGCTCGGCGCTCACGTATTCGTCTTTCATCTTCTCCGCGAGCTTAAAGGCCTCGTCCATGACGTGGCGCAACGGACGGGACATGTACCGCTCGGTCGAAGCCCCCTCGACGACCGGACGGGCGCGCAACACCTCCTCCAATTGTTGCCGGAATACGTCGCGCGAAACGCCCAAACGTTGGAGCAAAGGCGGAACGACCCCCTCGTCCTGGTCGATCAGGGCCAAAACCAGATGTTCCACATCGATTTCGCTATTATTGTATTGCTCGCAAAGACGTTGGGCATGATGCAGGGCTTCCTGCGATTTGATGGTAAGTCGGTCTAATTGCATCCAAATCACTCCTTTCCCTTCTCACACGATCCCTCAAGGTTACTCACTGGCCGGGGCATGTCAAGAAGGAGGAATAGGGCGCACCCGGGACGGGTGCATCTTGACTGCCCCTCCTCAACGTCTGGCACTGGAAAGAAACCACCGGCTTACGCCGGCGGCTACGTAGCCGCGTCCGTAAGGACGTGGGTTCTTATTCGTATGCGCGGGGGCAGTGAAGATGCACCCCCCGGGACAAGGGGGCATCTTGACACGACCGCATGTTTGACAGGAAAACAATCGCCTTCAATAAGTGCGGAATGTAAGCCCAAGCCTCAATAAACGCATCATAATATGCGCAAGCAAAAGGGCTAGAACATATTGTCGACGAGAAGCGTCGGCAAAAATAAATCTTATTAGTGCCGCACGAGAACGCGATAGGTCTTGTTGGTTATGTACGCGGTGTCGCAGACCGAGCCGGTCACGCTCCGGGCTTGGACGGGCAAGCCAAGATTCTGCCAGGCATTGGCCAACAGATTGGTGGTGTATTGCACCTGATAGGTTCGGCCCGAGACGGCATTCCAGGCAATTTCCACGGCTGTGCGCACGGTGGACGTGAAGGCGACGGGTGCGGTATAACCGTATGACCATACCCGCCCCTGCCAGTTGGACCAAACGGAGATGTCGATGCGCGCGACCATCGGGGCTCCCACCGCCCAGAAGGCGCCGGTGCTATGATAGACTTTTCCGAAGGCATAATAGGAGGCGGGCGTGAGCGTGCCGTAGGTATATGAACCCGTCGATAGAGAGTTGGTCAGGCTGAAAAACCGAATCGCGGGCGCCGTGCTCGTGCTCGGAGAATCGATCTCCCAGGCCGTGCGGTTGGTGGCCGTGTAATATACATCCAGCGTGCCCTCGTTATGAATGATCTGAATGCCCGGATCGCCTCCGGCCAGCTTCAGGTAGCCGCGGTTGACCGAGGAATCGGTGGCCTGACGCCCTCCGTAAAGCTCCGTGACTCCGGAATTTTCAAAGTAGCGGATGAGGCCCGCATTAAAGACAAACCGTCCTCCCTCCTCAACGGTGATGCTAGGGAATGCATTGGTGCCGATGATGCCGCCGTCAAGGATCAGTACGCCGCCATTATGCACCACCGCCGCATCATACACCTGCCCGGTCGTGACCACATGGGTTTCGCCAAGCGTCACTTCCAAGCTGGCGCCCAAGGCAAGATCCATCAACAACCCACAGAGAAGAATACTGATCAGCCAGACCCCTGTGATCCATTTCATTTGCGGCCCCTCCTTTGTTTCTCGTAGAGCCGATTTTCGGTTGATTTCGACCTGCCCATGCTCATGCTCATTCATTTAAGTCTTTGCTTTCTCCCAACGGTTGAATTCATAAGCCGCCTTGAACGAGGGAGTTTATATGAAATTTAGCAATGAAAGCCAAGAGGCAAACATGGCCGATTGCCGAATTGGGGAACACAGAATCGCCGCACGGGGGTGCGGCTCCTACGGGGACGGGGACCTCTTCCTAAACTGCCTTCGCGAACTTTGCGTTAAACTCTTTGATGTTCTTTTTGTTGGTCGTTCAGAGCCACGCCAGCACGGAAAAGCACTGCCCTCAATTGCAAATCGCAAATCGCAAATTGTAACTGCCTCTGTGTCATAACGCCGGAATCCCTTTGCTCCCGCCGCCATATTTATTGTTTGATGCCGGTCAACAGTGGTAAGGTCAAACCGGGTCGTCGGAAGGCAGAGCCCTCTGGCGCCCAAGTAAAAGGAGTTGTTAAGTTAATGAAACAGGAACGCACATTCCATTTCGACACGCTGGCGCTTCACGCGGGGACCGAGGCAGACCCGGTCACGGGGGCCCGGGCGGCGCCGATTTACCAGACCACGTCGTATCAGTTCACCAGCACCGAGCAAGCCGCACGCCTTTTCGCTCTAAAGGAAGCCGGCAACATCTATACCCGCCTGATGAACCCCACCAACGACGTGGTGGAAAAACGCCTGACGGCGCTCGATGGCGGCGTCGCCGCTTTGGTCACCGCCTCGGGCTCGGCGGCCGTCACCCTGGCCATCTTGAACCTGGCGCGGGCGGGCGATCATATCGTCAGCTCCTCGTCGTTGTACGGAGGCACCTACAACCTGTTTCAACACACCCTGCCCCGCTTCGGCATCGAAGTGACCTTTGTGGACACGTCCGATCCCGAAAACCTGCGGAAGGCGATCCGTCCGAACACCAAGGCGATCTACGGCGAAACCGTCGGCAATCCCCGGCTGGATTTGTTCCCCTTCGAAGCCGCGGCGAAAATCGCGCACGAGAACAGCCTTCCATTAATCGTCGACAACACGGTTGCCACGCCCTATCTGGTTCGGCCCATCGAATGGGGCGCGGACCTCGTGATCTATTCGACCACCAAGTATTTGAACGGGCACGGAACCACGTTGGGCGGCGCCATCGTCGACAGCGGCCGCTTCGCCTGGGCCGGCAGCCCCCGGCATCGCGAATTCGCCCAGCCGGATGCGAGTTACCACGGCATCGTCTTTACGGACGCCTTTGGCCCGGCCGCCTTCATCGTCAGAGCCCGTGTGGAATTGCTGCGCGACACCGGCGCGGCGCAGTCGCCGTTTAACTCGTTCCTCAACATTCAAGGCTTGGAAACGTTGCCCGTCCGTATGGAGCGCCACATCGCCAACGCCCAAGCCGTGGCCGCGCATCTGGCGTCCAGTCCCTATGTTAGCTGGATCGTCCACCCCAGCCTGCCGACCTATCCGCAAAAGGCGGACGCCGCCCGGATCGCGCCGCGCGGCTTGACGGCGCTGATCGGCTTCGGCATCCAGGGCGGCCTGAAAGCGGGCCAAACCTTCATCGATCGCTTGAAACTCTTCTCGCATGTTGCCAATATTGGCGATGCGAAATCGTTGGCCATTCATCCGGCCACGACCACGCATTCCCAGCTTACGCCGGAAGAATGCGTCAGCACCGGCGTCACGGAGGATTTCATCCGCCTGAGCATCGGGCTGGAAGACGCGCGGGACCTGATTTGGGATCTCGACCAGGCGCTGGCGCAGGCCGCCGGAAGCGGCGGAAAGTAGAGACAAGGGCATGGAGAGCGATATGATTGTCAAAACGCAGTATGTAACGTTCGACGTGGAGGTTTCTCTGCAAAGCGGGGCCAAGTTCGGCCCCGTCACGCTGGCGTATGAAACCTACGGCCAATTGAACGAAGCCCACAGCAATGGCATCCTGCTCTTGCACGCATTGTCCGGCGACGCCCATGCGGCCGGCAAGCACAGCCCCACGGATTCCAAATCCGGCTGGTGGGATGAAGCCATCGGCCCCGGCAAGACCTTCGACACGGATAAATATTTCGTCATTTGCTCCAACGTCATCGGCGGCTGCCAGGGCAGCACCGGACCCGCCTCCATCAATCCTCACACGGAGCGGCGCTATGGTTTGACCTTTCCCGTCATCACCGTGGCCGACATGGTCAACGCGCAGCGGTTATTGCTCGATCATCTCGGCATCGAAAAACTCCTGACGGTCGTTGGAGGGAGCATGGGCGGCATGCAAGCCATCCAATGGGCCGCGGCCTTCCCGAACCGGGTGCGCAGCGCCATCGTGCTGGCCTCGACCGCGCGGGTTTCCGCGCAGAGCATCGCGCTCAACGAGGTCGCCCGGCAGGCGATCTACGCCGATCCCAACTGGAACAAGGGCGATTACTACGACAACGACCGGCCCAATTCGGGTCTGGCGCTGGCCCGGATGATCGGCCACATCACCTATCTTAGCGAGGCGTCCATGCGGGCGAAATTTGGCCGCCGGCTCCAGCAGCGCGAGCACTACGGCTACGATTTCGCCACGGAATTCCGTGTGGAGAATTATCTCAAGCATCAGGGCGACACCTTTACCAAGCGCTTCGACGCCAACACCTTTTTGTACATCACCAAGGCCATCGACTATTTCGACCTGTCCTACGGCCACCCCAGCCTCGCCCATGCCTTCGAAGCGGTCACCGCCAAGATGCTGGTCGTCAGCTACAGCTCCGACTGGCTCTATCCGCCGGCCGAATCCAAGGAACTGGTCCGGGCCCTGCTGCACAACGGCATCGATACCACCTACGTCGAAATCAAAAGCGATTACGGCCACGACGCCTTTCTGCTCGAAGTCGACCGGCTGGCCGAATTAACGCACGATTTCCTCGCCCGCGTTCAGCACGACGGCCAACCGCACCATCCCACGCATCTCGTCATGGGCCGGCACAAGGAAAAAGCGACTTCGTAGCCGCCGGCATAAGCCCTGTCTTTTATGCGTAAATTCTTCTTCATGTAGAGCTGGGCCAAGAAAGTTTGTATTTTGGAGGGGCGCGCTCCGTCGCGACCGGTAGAAAAAGGTTCCGACAGAGCGGAACCCTCCAAAATCGTTGCGATCTTTTTTGGCGAATTCTTCCTCCTTCCAACACTCCAATCCCCCCCTCGCCTGTCCCCCGCCGATCGCGTAATAGATCTCCTCGGCATAAATCCTGTTTGACCTTTGCGCGGCATTCCGTATTGTTTCATCACATTTTTCTCTAACGAAGGTTATTAGTGAATACGTATCGTCTCGATTTGGAAACAATTGTAGGTCTGGTTCCCGAAGGCGCCCGAGTGCTCGACTTGGGGTGCGGGGACGGCACCCTGCTGGCCCAATTGGTCACCTCCCGGCAAGTGATTGCGCGGGGCGTCGAACTCAGCGAAGACAACGTACGGGCCAGCATTGCGCGAGGCCTGTCGGTTCGGCACGGCAACATTGAGGAAGGCCTCGCCGATTACCGGGAAGACGCCTTCGATTACGTGATTCTCAGCCAGACCCTCGCGTATCTGGACCACCCCAGCCAGGTCGTCAACGAAATGCTTCGCGTCGGCCATTACGCCGTCATCTCCTTCGAAAATGCCGGCCACTGGAAGCAGCGTCTGCGGTCCATTCTCGGCGAAGGCAACGGCAGCACGCTGGTCTCCCACGAACCGCGCCAGCGCGCCATTACCCTGAACCAATTCGGCATCTTCAGCCGCCAGCTCGGCGCCCATATCGAAAAAGCCGTGTTCCTCTCCGGCTCCAACATTGTCCAATCCCAGCCCGCCCTCCGCGCGACCAACGCCATTTTCGTGCTGTCGAGGTAAGAGCAGCCGTTCTCATTTTGTCTAAGGAAAACAACGAACCGCTTTGAACGCCTTATTTCCCTGCACTCTTGGGATAGCCCACGCTCTGAACGAGGGTGATCTTCTTCGATTTGGAAAGCTTTAGCGCCGCCCCAAGCGCCTCCCGATCCACCATCCCCCTCACCACCGTAGCCAACCCTTCCGACGCGCAGAAGAGATAGACGTTCTGACTGATGAAGCCGGTATCCGCTCCGGAATACAAGGGCTGATCCTCTGACGACACCCCTTTCATCTTCTTCGTGTCCGCCACATACACCAGATTCAACGGAGCCGTAGCGACAAAATCCTGCTTCCCGGTCAAGGGTCGCAGGTCGCCCTCGCCAACAGCTTTCAATCGATGGGCCTTGGCATCGTAGAGGTAAGCGCCTTCTTCCATGACGGCATACACCTCAACCTCCTGCCAATTCCGCGCCGAAGGCGCCGTGCGCTGACCGGAAGCCGGACGATTGATGCCCGCCGCCGCCCACAGAAGATCGGACAAGGTTTGCTGCGGAATCTTTTCCGGACTGAACTCCCGCGACGACTGCCGATTCTTCAGTACCTCCAAGAGCGGCTTGCCGCCTTCCATCCGGGGCTCCGGCAACGAAATATCCTGGGCCGACGACCACGAGGTAAAGGCCAGCATAACCGTGTTGATCAAAGCTTTTCTCATTTGTTCCTCCAAAACCCGGCGGAAGCGAATGCCCGCGCCCGGGCCAAGATCACGGATTCAGTTCACCCGTACTATGCGGCATATTTTCATGAAAGGAGGAGAGATTTTCCGACTCTGTTAAATGATGCTTTGAAACTGGTGCCCAGGGCGGGACTCGAACCCGCACGGCCTTGCGGCCAACGGATTTTAAGTCCGTTGCGTCTGCCATTTCGCCACCCGGGCGGAAAGAACGGTCCTGAGGAAAGCACGACCCACGCTCATTTTCAACCATTTCTCGCGACCTAACGCGCTTTTGTCGTCGTCAAAGCACTCGGCATGCACCAGTAACCCAAGTCTTTCGGCTTCTTCTCCGTATTCGTCCGTCGCGGCACGATGGACAACGTGTGCAGGGGAAAACCGGAATACTTCCACTTTGATTATCGAGAAATTGGGAACCAGCAATTGTAATTATGAACCAAAAGGTGGCCCGGCTTCTCCGAAGACGGGCTCTTTTTTACTTCAAATCGCGTTCGCCCGCCTGCGCATCGCTCCGCGAAGCGTTGCGGGCAGGGAGAAGCCGGGCCACCTTCGAAAGTATATATACGGAAAAAGGGAAAAGAGTAAGGCTTCTTCATAAACAGCTCTGCTCTGTTATCCGTGCGCAAAATCTTTGTCTTTCTCTGTTATCGGTCCGCGAAACGAATTCCCCTATTCGGCCGTTTTTCCGACGGCGAAAATTTCCCAGGCGTCTTCGGCGAAGGCCACGGTGGCGGTGGATTGGACTTGATGCCAGGGGGCCGCCCCGCCTGCTTGCGCGGTGAGCACGGGGCCCGACCCGTTGGTCGGCGGGCCTTGTTGCAGGTTTGAGGTCCATTTCAGTTCGTAGGTCTTCCCGGCGCGGGCTTGCCAGATCACCATCATATTTTCGCGGTATCTCCGCGCTTCGACAATCCGCAGGCAGCTATCCGGGTCCCAAGGATTGCTCCACATGACGGATTCCTCGGCGTCCGTGGCGCCGTCGCCGTCGGAGTCGGGCACATTCACCGCCGTGGCGGTGATGGGCGAAAAGCGTTCGCCGCTTAACTCCACGAGGTCCAGCAGGATGTCGCCGTCGTTATCGATGTCCGTTTCGTCCGGTTGTCCGTCGTTGTCCGTGTCCAAGGATGGAAACAAAACGCCTCCGGCTAGAAAGCCCTGATAAAGGACTTGGTTCGAAGAGTACAGCGCGGCATCCGGCTGGCCCTGGGCGATGGACGAGTACAGCGAGGTGGCTCCCCCGCTCTGAAAGAAAGTCCCGGCATCCAGCGTCCAGGCCGTGAGATTGGTTTCCGCCCAGACGGACGAGGAGAACAGGAGTCCCACGATAAGCACTTTTGCTTTCATGATTACCGGGCCTCCAGCTCGCGAACGCGCTGGCTCAATCCGGCGACGAGATCCCGCACCTCTTTCAGTTCGTTTTGCAGGACCTGTCGGCAGGCCGCCGTCTGGTCCAAGCCGATGGCCGTATTGATGCGGCGGGGTTCCGTTCCGTCATGCGATTCCCAGGCTTGGCCGACGATGCGCCCCAGATCCGCTTCGCGAACTTGTTCCGCGGCGACGGCCACGCCGATGCCGTCCGCACCGGTCACAACATAGTCGCCCGCCTGCACAGGGCCCCTCACCCACACCGGCACCTGACCGATGAAGCAAATCAAGGCGTAGCCGTCCGTATCCTCGCCGGGCACATTGCCGACCACCGCCGCGCGATCGGACACCACCATGAATCGCGAAGCTGTTTCTGTTTCCGTTACGACTCGCCCGCCGGCAATGCCCACGATCGTTCCGGCTTCCGGCCGCGTCGCGCCATCGGCCAGCGGGACGTATTCCGCGTAATCGGCGCCGGTGGTGTTATAGCTGACGCCCCCGCTCCCGTTGCCCTGAATCTCGCCGATCAGCGCGTCGTCGCCTTTGAAGAAGGAAACGTAATTGATGGAACCACCCGGATTAGAGACATAGCCGGAACGCAAGGCCAGGATGTCGCCGTTGGAGCCCGTCGACGAATTGCGGATCAGGGCTACATGGTTCTCCGGCGTGCCCGACGCGTTGACATTCCGTTCGACGGTGAGCTGCGTAAGCGGATCAGCCGTGCCCAGTCCGACGCCGCCCGAGGCCTTGACGAGAAATTGTTTGGGGCCGGTGGATGTGAAGCTGTCGATTATCCCAAAATCCGACCAGACGAACGTGCTGCTATGCTTTGCATAAGCGCCGCACCCCGCGGCAAAGGAATAGTCCACGTTGTCTCCAATCGTACACCAAGCCCCACCCGGGATGGTCGAGCAGGATGCGTTGGTTCCAATCCCATTATCCTGGCCTCCGCCGATCGCGCAGTATGAGGAGCCGTCCTCTATATAACTGCTATAACCGCCGCCAATAACCGAATCAAAGCAATCGTTAAGAATCATGTTATGATTTCCTCCCAAAATCGAAGCTCCTTTCGAATCGTTCCCAATAGAATTAATCGAGCCGCCGGCAATGACGGCAGAAGACGAATTGGAGCCGATATCGTTGCCGACGCCCCCTGAAATCGTGGCGCCGTCAGCATTGCTGACAACGGTGTTTTCGATGGAGCCGAAAATAACAATGGGCGCTTCATAACCATAGGAGGAGTCCATAGGCATCACACGTCCGGCGATCATTCCCTGAGCCTCCATTATGCGCGCACTCGTGTTGCTTAACCCAGCGCCGTTTCCTGTGATGACGCCCCCTGCGAGACGATAGCCGCCGGCAAAGCGAGCATTGAAGGAGTTGGACGCCGCGCTGGAATAATCGGTGTTCTGGCTGTCCGACAACACAAACGAGCCGGAGTGAAGGGCCTTGGCGCTGCGCCCGGCGGCAAAGGCATATCGCGCATTGTGGCCCACTTCGCAATATTGTCCGCCGGGGACGGTGGAATAGAAGGAGTTAGTTCCGATTTCGTTGAACGAGCCGCCGCCAATAGCCGAACCATAAGAACCGGCGCCGATGCTGTTGTTCGTTGCGCCCAAAAGAATGGAGGGCTTCGGGATGATCCCCAAAGTCATGGCCTGAACCCTCACGCCCAGCATCCCTTGATCGCTCACGCCTGCGGCGATCACGTTGCTCACGCCCGAGCCGTTCGCGTACACAACGCCGCCTCGAAGATAATAACCGCCGGAAAAACGCGCATTGAAAGAATTGGTCGTGACGCTGGCGAAGTCGGCGTTTTGACTGTCCGACAAGACCCATGCGCCTGTGTGATGAGCCTTGGCGCGGCGCCCGGCGACATAGGCGTATTGAGCGTTATCGGAGATGTCGCAATTATAGCCGCCCGCCACGGTGGAGCCGATGGCATTGGTTCCGATGCTGTTGCCCGAGCCGCCGGCGATGGTGGCGTAGGAGGAGTTCGCGCCGATGTCCCCATTCATACCGCCGGCGACCGTGCCGTACAGAACATCCGCACCGATGCTGTTGTAGGCGCCGCCGCCGATGACGGAGCCATACGACCATGCCCCCACTTGATTATTGGAAGATCCCAACACCAGCACGGGCAAGGGTTCGCCCAGGAAAGACAGGGGCAGGATTCTTGCACCGACGATCCCCTGCTCGGACAGCGTCGCGGCAGCCAGATTGCTCAAGGCCGATCCGTCGCCCTTGATGGCGCCGCCGCTCAAATGGTAGCCGCCCAAAAAACGCGCATTGAACGAATTGGACGTCCCGCTGGCAAAATCGGCATTCTGCGCATCGGCCAACACAAACGCGCCGGGATGATTGGCTTTGGCGCGCCGGCCCGCCGCCAGGGCATAGGCCGCATTATCGGCGACCGCACAAATGTTCCCGCCCAGAATGACGGAATAATTCGCATTCGTTCCAATGTCGTTGAGCGCCCCGCCGCTCACGACGGAGTAACTGGATTGGTCGCCGATGTCATTGTAGTTGCCCCCTCCGACGAACGAATAATCGGCCTCGGCGTCGATATCGTTGTCGTAACCGCCCCCCACCGACGAAAAGGCCGAATTATGGCCGATGTTGTTATTAGCGCCGCCCGCGACCCGGGAATAGGAAGCATTGGTTCCGATGACGTTATTCGCCCCGCCCCCGATCGAAGCGCCGGAAGATCCTTCACCGATCGTATTGTTGGTGGCGCCCAACATAACCGCCGGCCTCGGCTGGCCCGATGAGGTCATCGCCTCAATGCGAGCGCCGATCATGCCTTGATTGGACAACTCCCGAGCCTGGCCGGCGTGCACGGCAAACGGAACGGCCAGCAAGCGTTGGCGACCGCCCATCGGATTCAGGTTCACGCGCACTTGAAGCCAGGCGACTCCATTGCTGCCCAGGCTTCGCGCAAAAGCGGTCGGATCGGCATCGCCCATTGTAGTGCTGAAAAGACCATCGTTACAGGTGACGGAATCCGTTTCCGTATACAACAACTGCCCGGCCGTGGGATCGTTATAAATATCGAACCGCACGCTTCGCGCGCCGTTCACGGGGCCGTTGTTTTCAACCAGCCGTCCCTGATACATCACCGTGTTCGGTAATTCCGCCATAACCGTTTGCATTCCGATCATCCCGACGATAACCACCAAGAGGCCATAAATTTTCATAGTGCTTTCTCCTCCGAGAAATTGACGCGACACCCTGCAACCGCTACGAAGAACAGTCGTGGCAGACGGAAATTTCGTCGGAAATCTTTGCAGAAGGATCGCGAGGCCGCGGCCCCTCCCAATGCTGGCAGCAGGTATTTTAGCCGGGAGGGACGGCGGCCTCGCCGTCCATAACCGATCGAAAGAGGCCATAACGAGAATTGTCCATGGTCTTTTTATGTGCACTGCAACATGATTCCTGGAGGGTTCCGCTCTGTCGGAACCTTCTTCTTCCGGTCGCGACGGAGCGCGACCCTCCAAAATACGGATCTATCGTTAAATCGGCATGTTATCGTTTCCGTGGAGAATTGCCTGCACGCGGGTTAAACAACTTGCTGCCAGCCGTCAGGTCGCCGATAATACTCAAAATGTAACAGGAAAAGCTTTTTGAGAGGCCGTCATGACAAAATTCTGCATATCGGAATTCGGCAATCTGGAACGCCATTTGGCAAAAGCCAAGGAATTATCGCTCGGATTCGAAATCCAGACTTTTTGCGACCCCCAGCAGCTTGATAACCGGCAAAACGTCCTGCCTTCTTTGAAGGCCAAGCTGGCCGGTCTTCCAAGCTTATCCATTCACGGATCGTTTTCCGACTTGGCTCCGGCCAGTCGTGATCCGTTGATCGTCGAAGCGACCCGCCTGCGATTTCGCCAGGCCCATGAGGTTGCGGTCGCCTTGGGAGCCCAACGGGTGGTTCTTCATTCGGGCTTCATGCCTAAGACCTACGCGCCGGATGTCTGGCATAAAAACACCGTCGCCTTTTGGCAGAACTTTCTTCGAGACATTAAGGACGACATCCACTTTCACATCGAAAACGTCTATGAAGACGATCCCGGCATTCTGGCCCGGTTGATCGACGCGTTAAACACCCCCCAGGTATCTGTTTGCCTGGATGTCGGGCATGTCAACGCCAACTCGACGCGCCCCATACAAGAATGGACAGAGATGTTGAACGACCGGATACGACATGTCCACCTGCACAACAATGGCGGCATCTGTGACGATCACAGCGGCCTTTCGGACGGCACCCTGAACATGAAGGACGTCATGGAGTTGTTGTCCAAGCATTCCCCCCAGGCCACCTGGTCCTTGGAGACCAGAGATCTCGAAGGCTCGCTCAAGTGGCTTGAGGCCCATAAGATTCAAATCGCTTAAGAGCCTAATCAGGCTCTAAGGCTTTTTCCCACTGCGAATAAGACCCTGCCTTATTGAGCGGTCAAGTTCCGCCCATTAGATTTCCATGCAGAATAGGCATCAGCAGGAGAAGCAACAACATGACGCGTGGCGACAAGTCGAAATACACCGATAAGCAAAAACGGCAGGCCGAACACATCGAAGAAGGATACGAAAAAAAAGGCGTGCCGGAACAGGAAGCCGGGAAGCGAGCCTGGGCCACGGTTAATAAGACCAGCGGGGGCGGCAAAAAAGGCGGCGCAGCCTCGAAAAAACATAAATAGGATGGCCTTATGATTACCACTCGTTCAGACCTGCACCAGGCCCTGCGTTCGCCCGCACTTCAACGACGGTCGGCGAGCGTCAAGAAAACCGTTCGTTATGCCGTGATTGGCCTCGGACACATCGCTCAGTCCGCCGTTTTGCCGGCATTTGCGCATGCCAGGAAGAACTCCCGATTGGTTGCCCTGATCTCGGACGATCCGGTAAAGCTGCAAACCTTGAGCCGCAAATACGACGTCAAGTTCATATACAACTACGACCGCTACGAGGAGTTCCTGCGCAGTGGAGAAATCGATGCGGTCTATATCGCCCTGCCCAATCATATGCATCGCGATTACGCCGTCCGCGCAGCCGAAGCCGGCATTCATGTGCTCTGCGAAAAGCCCATGGCCATCCATGAGCAGGAATGCCGTGAAATGATCGAAGCGGCAGCGCAACATGATGTGAAACTGATGATTGCCTATCGCCTGCATTTCGAGCAGGCGAACCTGGAAGCCATTGAATTGGCGCAATCGGGCAAACTGGGCAACCTGCGCTTGTTCAATTCCGTCTTCTGCATGCAGGCCAAGGAAGACAACATCCGGCTCATCCGCGAAAAAGGCGGCGGCACTTTGTACGACATGGGCGTGTATTGCATCAACGCCGCGCGATACCTCTTCCGGGAGGAACCGCTGGAGGTATTTGCCTGGAGCATTCAGGGTTCCGATCCTCGCTTCAAGGAAGTGGACGAAGCCACCTGCGCGATCATGAAGTTCCCTAACGACAAACTGGCAACTTTTGTGACCAGCTTCGGCGCCGCGTCGACGGCGGCGTATCGTATCGTAGGCGCCCAGGGCCAACTGATCCTGGACCCCGCCTACGAATATGCGGAGGAACTCACCGCCCGAAGCGTTATTAATGGAAAGCACAAGGAAAAAACGTATAAGCCGCGCGATCAGTTCGGACCGGAATTGCTGTATTTTTCCGACTGCATTTTGAAGGACATTAAGCCGGAACCGTCCGGAGAGGAAGGTTTGGCCGACATCAAAATCATCGAAGCCTTGCATCGCTCCCTCGCCTCGCGGCAACCGGCCGTTGTGGAAGCCATCCAAATCGATCAACGACCGTCCAAGGCGCAGGAAATCCAACAGCCCAAGGCCGCACCGCCCAAACTGGTACACACCGAATCGCCGACCCAATGAAGGAGCGCGGGCATTCCTGCCCGCGTTTTTTTTTAGAACAATCCTTTTGATGCAGCGCGCCGGGTCACAGACCCGGCCCGACTGGAGACCTGGGGCGCCCGCTCTTCGGCATGCCCTTCAAACCGAAGGCCGGTCAGGATTTCCCTGTTGTTCTTTGGGTTCAAATTGAATCGCACTGATGCGCCCGTCGCTTTCCATGCGGGCTTCTTTCACCTGACCCAGATCCTCTATGCCCTGTTCACGCAACAAGCCTAGAAGTTCCTCTTTGGTCAGCAGCTCTTTGGCCAGATTGCCGCGCACCAGGCGTCCGTTTTTTACCATGAGAAGAGGCTTCGGATGAACAAACTTGTGGATTAAGGAAATCCGATAGCCCAGCCAATCGAGCGCAAAATTCCAGAATACGATCGTACCCACCAGCAGAAACCCGCTTGGAATGGATTTGTAGTCGTCCGCCATGGCATTTTGCGCCGCATCCGCCAAGAGGACGATCATCAGCAAATCGCTGATCCCGACTTCGCCGGCTTCCCGTTTCAGAACAAACCGTAAAAGCACAAACAGGCCCAGATAGATCAGGGTGCCGCGCAGGAAGATTTCGATAAAAGGCGTATCCAAGGCAAACAGTTCCGACCAGTTGATGCTCATAAGCCCTCCCTTCGGCATCAACGTACGATAACTTCACCAACTTGCCAGAGGGACAGAGGGAAAGAAGAAGGCCAAAAAAAAGACGGGGCCAGGCGGCCCCGTCTCCAGAAGGGATCTATGGTTCGTCAGGTGGGCTCTTCGCCGCGGGCCATGACCACCTTGCCGGTGCGGACCAGCTCGACAACTTTGAACTTGGTCAGCAGCTTGATCATCGCGTCCAGCTTGTCGGAGTTGCCGGTAATCTGAAGAATGATCGACGACTCCGTCAGATCCACGGTTTTGGCGCCGAAGTGATCCGCGATTTGCAGCGCTTCCGACCGGCCATCCGGGCCGATAACCACTTTCACCAGCGCCAGCTCCTTGACCACGGCGTCCTCGCCGGTGTGGTCGATGCATTGCAGCACATCCACCAGCTTCTGCACCTGCTGGATGATCTGGCGCAAGCCGGAGGGCTCGCCGATGGTGGTGATCGTCATCCGCGAGAAATTTCCGTCCACGGAGGGAGACACAACCAGGGAATCGATGTTGAACCCCCGTCGCGAAAACACCTGGGCGATGCGAGCAAGCACCCCGGGCTTGTTGGCCACGTAAACACTCAACGTATGGGTCGTCAATCCGTTATTCGTTTGCATGAGTCAGTCACTTTCCAGTTAATTGTTACGTAGAGCCCGTAGGACGTTCCACTTTGTGTTTCGGAGGTTCGGTCAACATGTCTTCCAGCGGCCGGCCGGCCGGCACCATCGGAAACACATTGTCTTCTTTTTCCACCTCGACGTCGACGATGCACGGACCGGCCTGGTGCGCCAGGGCGCGCGCAACGATCTTGCGAATGTCGGCCACCCGCTTGAGCCGGAGGCCCAGCGCGCCTTCGTAAGCGTCCGCCAACTTGGCGAAGTCCGGATTGCCTTCCAGGTCCACGCCGCTCTTGCGGTCGTCATAGAACATGGTCTGCCACTGCCGCACCATGCCCAGGTAATGGTTGTTCAGCACGAAAACCTTGATCGGCAATTTTTGAATGCAGGCCGTGGCCAACTCGCACAGCGTCATCTGGAATCCGCCGTCGCCCACAATGGCAATGACCGTATCCTTGGGCCGTCCGCACTGCGCGCCGATGGCCGCCGGAAACGCGTAGCCCATGGTCCCCGCTCCCCCGGAGCTTAGCCAGTTGTTGCGATGGTCGATCTTATAGAATTGAGCCGCCCACATCTGGTGCTGGCCCACGTCGGTCACCACGATCGCCTTGCCTTCCGTCATTTCATAGATCGTGTCGATGACGTGCTGCATCTTCAGGCCGCCGCCTTTTTTATAGTGAAGCGGATACTGCTTTTTGTAACCGTCCAGATGCTTGATCCATTCTTCGGTGTCCAATCGCGTCACATGCTTGAGCAGTTCTTCGACGATCGGGCGGGCGTCGCCGATGGTATAGAGATCAGGTTCAATCATCTTGCCGATTTCCGCGCGATCGACATCGATGTGAATCTTGACGGCGTCTTTACAGAATTTCTTCGGATCGCCGATGATCCGGTCGTCGTAGCGCGAGCCGATCGAAATGATCAGATCGCACTCCACCACCGCCTTGTTGGCATAGGCCGTGCCGTGCATGCCTAACATGCCGAGCGACAGCGGATGCGTCTCCGGAAAAACGCCCTTGCCCAGCAGCGTATTCGTCACCGGCGCGTTCAATTTTTCCGCCAGTTCCTTCACGGCGGGGCCGGCGTCGGAGATCAACGCTCCGTGACCCGCCAGGATCACCGGCCGATGCGATTTGTTCAACGCCTCGGCAATGGCCTGAATGGCTTCCTTGTCGATTTTGTCCGGATACGGCTTGTAACCGGGAATATCCATTTCCGCATAAAGGTCCACCGTGCAGGGACCGGCGCTGATGTTCTTCGGCAGATCGATCAAGACCGGGCCCGGACGGCCGGTCGTCGCGATGTACGCCGCTTCCCGGACAATGCGCGGAATGTCGTTGGTGTTTTTGACCAGATAGCTGTGCTTCACGACGGGCATCGTGATGTCGTAAATGTCCGCTTCCTGAAACGCATCCTTACCCAGCATCCACGTCACCGACTGGGCCGTAATGGCGATCATCGGAATGGAATCCATGTGGGCCGTCATGATGCCCGTAATGGTGTTGGTCGCTCCCGGCCCACTGGTCACCAGCACCGCCGCCGGCTTTCCGGTCGCACGCGCATACCCATCAGCCATGTGCGCCGCGCCCTGCTCATGACGAACCAGTACAAATTTAATCTTGGTGTTAGTTGTGATTAAAGCGTCAAAAATTGGAATAGCCGATCCGCCAGGCAGACCAAACATGTACTCAATTCCTTCTCGCTCCAAACACTTCACGAGGGCTTGAGCGCCTTCTAGCTGATTTTTGTTCATATTATCACCTTTGCTAATGGGTATAGCGACATTTAAGATGAAAATACGTATACCAACCAGATTAGTCAAATATATATTTTACATTTTTTAGCCAAGTCAAAAAGTTTCAGCGTTACCTAGCAAGTTATGCGTACATTTTAAACACAAACAAGCAGTATTAGGCCATCACGCAAGCCATTACTCAACAGATTTCACCAACAACTGGCATCTCCACCGAGTCACACACAATAAAATGCGAATATTTAACCCATCGATTCCACCGACAGAAAAAAAAGCTAAAAGATTCCCTATGGCCGTGGCGGGGGTGATATTTCGTTGTCGGGCTGGTGTCGTAGAAATAACCGGTAGCCGTTGGCGTCCAAGTCACCGCCGCCGGAAAACACGGTTTTTTATGTGCACTGCAACTTGTTGGATAGCAAAACGGGTTCGGCACACCTTCTAGCAATCCAAGTACATGATTCCTGGAGGGTTCCGCTCTGCCGGAACCTTCTTCTTTCGGTCGCGACGGAGCGCGACCCTCCAAAATACAAATATTCTTTTATCCGTGGGACGCTTTGCCATCCGTGGGGCTCCTTCTTCTCCTGAAAGAGTGGCCCCACGGATGGCAAAGCGTCCCACGGATAAGGAATGATGACTCGGTTGAATGCCGGACTCTCTTGAAAAATTTGCGTATATAAAGACAGGAGGGGTCAAACCGGCTCCATAAAGGCAACACCGCCAGGGAGGGCTGTCGCTTTAATCTGGAATCTCTGCTTCGACGAGTTTACCCAGCAGCACCAGCGATTCCTGCCAACCGAGATAACAAGCTTCCACCGGAATTGCATCGGGTACGCCCTCTTGAATGATGGTCAACTCGGTTCCCACGGAGTTTGCTTTCAACGTAACGATCGTCTCCATTTGACCTGGAAGATTCGGGTCATCGAATTTATCCGTGTTGCGAATGCGCTCGTGCGGCAGCAATTCAAGGTAAGTGCCGCCAAAAGACTGACTGTTGCCTGTGGAAAAATTGGTGAAGGACATCTTGTAGGCGCCGCCGACCTTCACATCCATATGATGGACCTTGCAGGTAAAGCCATTCGGCGGGATCCATTTAGCCAGGGCATCTGCGTCGAGAAACGCACGATAGACCTTCTCGGGCTTTGCACGTAGGACTCGATGAAGCTTGATGGTGCTGGGCATATTTAATTCCTTTCTCGGATTTTCGTCTTATTCAAAACCCTATTTGCTGCCATTAACTTACTGTGTTTTTGTCTCCGTACAATGTGCGGAGGAAAAATCCTAAACCGGTCTGAGGGCAGACCGGCTCCAAAAGCGAAAAACCGGAGCGAGGTCGCTCCGGCTCCATAAAAACAATACCGCAATGGAACCCCATGTTCACTTTAGTGACATGGGGTGGCTGTCGCTGGTCCTTCGACCCGCTCAGGACAGGGCGCATGGGGTCGGGCCGAAGGCCCCAAAACGGAGGCGCGCCAGTTGGGTTCGGCTGCAAGGCGTCGCAAGCCGGGCGGGACTCTTGTCCGCCCGGCTTGCGACAACGCGGCAGACGAATCCAAATGGCGCGCCTCCGTTTTGCCCCATGCGGCCCGTCCTGAGCGGGTCGAAGGACCAGCGGGACTTGCGCTGGAGTTCTCGCCCCTTCCCACCCTCTCCACACCACGCCAAAGCTAAGCCAGATCCGTGACCGCGCCGAGCGAAGCCGGCTGGACCAGGCGGGCATACTTCGCCAATACGCCGCGGCAATAGCGAGGCGTCGGCGGTTTCCATTTCGCCATGCGCTTTGCGATCTCCGATTCCGGAACTTCGAGCGTGATCGTGCGCGCGACGGCGTCGATGGCGATCGAATCCCCATCCTTAACAATGGCCAGCAAACCGCCCGAATACGCCTCGGGCGTGATGTGCCCCACGACAAAGCCATGACTGCCGCCGGAGAATCGACCGTCGGTGATCAAAGCCACGTCGCGGCCCAGCCCCTTGCCCATCACGGCCGACGTCGGCGCGAGCATTTCTCTCATGCCGGGGCCCCCGCGCGGGCCTTCGTAACGGATGACAACCACATTCCCCTTGCGAATGGTTCCGTCGAGAATGCTCTTCAACGCGCTCTCTTCGGAATCAAAGACCTTCGCGTCGCCCGTGAAACGCTCCCCTTCTTTGCCGGATATTTTTGCCACGGCGCCGGACGGGGCCAGGTTGCCGTACAGAATGACCAGATGCCCCTCCTTCTTGATAGGATTGGAAAACGGACGGATCACGCGCTGGCTTTTCGAATACGGACGAACCTTCGTCAGATTCCGGGCGAGCGTCTTGCCGGTCACCGTCAAACAGCTTCCGTCCAGCAAGCCTTCCTCCAGCAGCATCTTCATCAGCGGCGCAAGGCCGCCAATCTTCACCAAATCCGCCATGAGAAATTGCCCGCTGGGCTTCAAATCGGCCAGCACCGGAACGCGGCGTCCAATCCGCGTGAAGTCGTCCAACTCCAGCTTGACGCCCGCCGAGTGCGCCATGGCCAGCAAGTGCAGCACGGCATTCGTCGAACCGCCCAAGGCCATCACCACCGTCATGGCGTTCTCGAAAGATTTTTTCGAGAGAATATCCGACGGGCGAATGCCCCGTTTGATTAAGGACAAGACCGCCTGCCCGGCGCTCCGGCAATCCAAAGTCTTCGCCCGGGAAATCGCCGCCTGCGCCGAGCTGTTCGGCAGGCTCATGCCCATGGCCTCGATCGCCGAGGCCATCGTATTGGCCGTATACATTCCTCCGCACGAGCCCGGCCCGGGAATGGCACACGCTTCGACTTCGGAAACCTCCCGCCGCGACATCCGTCCGTTGGCCTGAGCGCCTACGGCCTCGAAAACCGAAACGATGTCCACCTTCTTGCCTTGGCAGCGGCCCGGCAAGATTGTCCCGCCATAGACAAAGACCGCCGGACGATCCAGCCGCGCGAAAGCCATCAGGCAACCCGGCATGTTTTTATCGCAGCCGCCGATCGCCACCAACCCATCGAACTGTTCGCAGCCCGCAACCGTCTCGATCGAATCGGCAATGACCTCGCGCGAGACGAGCGAATACTTCATGCCTTCCGTCCCCATGGAAATCCCGTCGGAAATCGTGATCGTATTGAAAATGACCGCCTTGCCCCCGGCTTTGTCGACGCCGGCCGCCGCTTCGCGGGCGAGCTGGTCGATGTGCATGTTGCACGGCGTTACCATGCTCCACGTGGACGCGATGCCCACCTGAGATTTCTTGAAATCCGCGTTAGAAAACCCCACCGCATGCAGCATCGCCCGGCTGGGCGCGCGCTCGACCCCTTCGGTGATTTGGGAAGAATATCGACGATGAAGCGATGGCTTCGAAGCAGCAGCAACCCGACTCTCTTTTTTCATAACCCTCCGATTTTCCAATGGTTGGATAAACTGTAGCACAGTTTTCCAATGATTGGAAAAAATTGGCGCCGATTTTCCAATCATTGGAAAAATCGAAAAGCCGCGGCAAGGTTGTATCGGTTCCACGTTCCCGAGAGCCCGTCTTCGCCCGCCTGCGCATCGCTACGCGAAGCGTTGCGGGCAGGGAGAGGCCGGGCCGCCTAAACATAAGGAGTGTCCAGGATTCCATTGACCTGCTCCGCGACCGATGACACATTTTATGCATGCAAACGCTTTCCCGCTCGTTTTATGACCGCGATACGATTCGGGTAGCCCAAGAACTGTTGGGCAAATATCTGGTTCACGTTTCCGACGGCGCGGAGCGGATCGGGCGGATTGTGGAAACCGAGGCGTATCTCGGGCCGCACGATCTGGCCGCACATTCCGCCCGCGGGCTGACGGCGCGCACCCGGGTCATGTTCGGTCCGCCGGGGCATGCGTATGTGTATATGATTTATGGCATGTATTACTGCATGAATGTCGTGACCGAACGCGAAGGGCATGCGTCGGCGGTTTTGTTGAGGGCCGTTGAACCGATTCAAAACATCGAAGGCCGGACTCAGGGCCCCGGTTTGCTCTGCCAGGCGATGCACATCGACAAAAATCTAAACGCCCATGACCTGGTCAGCGACGATTTTTTCGTTGCCGCGCCCGACCGCGAAGAACGCATCGTTTTGGTCAAACGCCCGCGCATCGGGGTCGATTACGCCCAGCATTGGGCAAAGAGGCTCCTGCGATTTTATATCGAAGGAAATCCGTTCGTTTCTAAAAGGTAGGGCTCCGCCGAAGGCGTCGCCCTACCCGAACAAGAAAACTCACCCTTTGGAAATATGGATCGATCCATGCAAGCCGTTGGACTGCGTCCATTCGCCGGAAATGGAATTTTCCGTTACCGTTACGGCGATGGAGCCGGTCATGCCGTTGGGACGGACGTACGTGCCGGTCAGTTCGTTGCCATGAACCTCGCCTTCGAAGGTGGCCGTGCCGGAAATGTAGGTTCCGTTCCACGTGATGGAACCTGAAGCGCTGTTGCCGGTTTGAACCAACACCATGGACATGGTTCCGCCGGTGGTGGTCCCGCTCCAGCTTCCCGATACATTCACCGTAGCGTCTTCACTGCCGCCGCCTTCACATCCCGCAAATAGGAATGAAGCGGCCAAAAGCAACACGGAGACAGCGGCTATCGACTTGCGAATCTGCATGGAATCCTCCTTTTTTTATCTTACGGTTTTTATGTGTACCCCGGCCTGGGCTGGGCGTCATCAGTCCATCATAAAATAATGGCTTGGAGGAGCGCATTCTGCGTTTTTGCCCGCTCCTGCAAGAAGGCTGCTTCCCCCCTCCGCGCACATGATCACACTTTGCAAAGTGTGATCATGTGCGCGGACCGCGGATTTCCTGGAGAAGATCGGATACCACCTGCCTGCGTCTCTTGAAAAGAGTATCCTTCCACTCTATAGTTCTACATGAAAATACTCATATACAGGAGGATTCGTCCCCATGGTTCTAATTACACAGAGCGGAGCTGAAACGCTAAACATTGGCAAGCGCGCGCCTACCTTCAAAGATTTGTCCGGAACCGACGGCAAAACGTACAGCCTGGATTCATTCAAGGATCATCCCATCGTCGCAATTTCCTTTACCTGCAATCACTGCCCGTACGCTCAGGCCTATGAGGCGCGATTCATCACCCTGGCCAAAGAATATCAACCCAAGGGCATCGCGTTCATCGCCATCAATTCCAACGATGCCGAAGCTTATCCGGACGATAGCTTTGAAAAAATGAAGGAACGCGCCGCTCAACGGAAATTTCCATTCCCGTATTTGCGCGACGAATCGCAGGAAGTGGCCAAGGCTTTCGGCGCCGTCTGCACGCCTCACCTCTTCGTGCTGAACGCCGAGCGTAATCTGGCTTATGAAGGCCGCATCGACGACAACTGGAAAGATTTATCCGCCGTCAAATCGCACGATTTGAAGCATGCGCTGGACGAGCTGCTGGCCGGTCAACCGGTCAGAACGCCGCGAACCAATCCGCTGGGTTGCAGTATTAAGTGGAAAGATCAATGAGCGCATCCTACTGGGGTGCATCCGGATACTTCCGCAACAGCGGACAGCGACGGAGCGCCGTCCCTACCTTTCTTTGCTGTGGGTAGGGCGCTCACTCCGCTGAGCGCCTTCTTTTCCCCATACGACCTGCGGACGTGTCGGGATGCACCCATCCTCCTGTGAGTTAAAAATGATAGCTTGATTAGGAAATCCGTCTAACATAGATTCTTAGCCGCTTTTGCGCCCGTGCAATGAAATCAGGCGCTTTTGCTTATATGCGAATACTCATCATAGGAGCCGGAAATACAGGACGCAATCTCGCCATCAAATTTTGCGAAGAGCGTCATGACGTGGTGGTAGTGGACGTCAAGGCGGAGCCTTTGCAGGAGTTGGAGGCTCAACTCGATGTGCTGACCATCCAGGGCGAGGGCGCCAATCCCCGCCTGCTGGAGGATGCCGGCATTTCAAAATCCGACATGCTGGTCGCTGTGACCGACAGCGATGAAGTGAATATTTTGGCCTGTGTTTTTGCCCGCGCGGCAGGCGTCGAGCACAAGGTGGCCCGGGTATCCAACGCCGATTATATTCATCATACGCAATTCGATCTCAAAGCACTTGGCGTGGATCTGATCATCAATCAAAAGGAAGAATGCGCCCAGGATCTTTTCAACATCCTGCGTATGCCGGGCGCGGTCGAAACGGCGGACATGCTGGACGGCAAGGTGCTGGCCGTCGGTTTGAAGGTTCATATGGACAGCCCTCTGCTGATGGGCTCGCTCAAGGGCTTCCCAGACTCGCGCTGGCTGAGCGTCATCCGCTTCATCGCGGTAATTCGCGGCAAAGAAATCATCGTGCCGAGGGGCGACACTCAATTCATGATCGGCGACGACATTTACTTTGTCGGACGCCCCGAAGACATCACCCCGTTTATCAATTGGGCCTGGCCCGAGCGGTCGATCTTCCAAAAAGTGATCGTCGCCGGCGGAGGAAACCTCGGCATTCACCTGGCCGCTCTTCTGGAGAAGACGGAGTCCCAGATTATTTTGATCGAGAGCGACGAGGACCGGGCCAATTACTGTTCGGGGATTCTGAACAAGACCATGGTGATTCGTGGAAACGCGCTGGACCAGGAAACCATCGAAAATGTCGGCATCGTGAACACCACGGCCTACGTGGCGGTCACCGGCAACGACGAAAACAATATTATCGGCTGCCTGGTCGCCGGCAAACTCGGGGCCTCCTTCACGGCCGCGCAGGTCAACAAACCCGAGTATGTGCCCATCATCAACAACCTCAGCCTGCTTGATCGCGCGGTAAATCCGCACCTCTCCATGATGAGCGCGATTCTGCACTTCGTGCGCGGCAAGAACGTGAAAGCCGCCGCCGTCCTGCGCGAACTGCCGGGCGAACTGCTCGAAGTGGTCATCCCCGAAAAGGGCAAGTGGACGGGCAAAGCGATCAAGGACATTACCTTCCCCGACGGCGTCGTCATCGCCACCGTCCTGCGGGACAAGGTCGTCTGCGCCGCCACCGGCGACCTGGAGTTCACCGCCGGCGACCGGGTCGTCATTTACTGTGCGCCCAAAGCCGCCGGGAAGCTGGACTCGCTGTTCAAAAAATAAGTTTGCAGAGCGCATCCGATGAACCTTCGTCCCATACTTCATGCCGTAGCCTTCATGCTGATGGTGCTTGGGCTGGCCATGGCGGCCAGTTTTGGAGTCTCCATGCTTTACGGCGACCCCTTGCCCGCGCGGAAGGCGCTGGGGGCCTCGGCGCTGCTCAGCCTGGCCGTGGGGGCGCTCATGGCCCGGCTGTCGCATTCCGAAACCGAGTTGTCCCGTCGGGACGGCATCCTGGTCGTGACCATCGGCTGGTTTATTGCCTGCTTGTTCGGCGCCCTGCCCTATGTCTTATCCGGCGTCATCCCCGATCCGGTCGGCGCGGTATTCGAGACGGTCTCCGGCTTCACCACCACGGGCGCGTCGGTGCTGGCGGTCATCGATCCGCTGCCCAAGGGCATTTTGTTCTGGCGCGCACTGACGCATTTTCTCGGCGGCATGGGCGTACTGGTGCTCTGCGTGGCCATTCTGCCTTTCATTCGAACCGGCGGCATGCAGATTTTTCGCGCGGAAATGACCGGGCCCACCCGGGACCGCCTGACGCCGCGCATTGCCAATACCGCCAAGCTGCTGTGGGGAATCTACACGCTCCTGTGCGTCATCGAGACGCTCTTGCTCAAATGGGGTGGAATGACCTGGTTCGATGCGGTTTGCCATTCGTTCGCCACCGTGGCCACCGGAGGTTTCTCCACCCGGACGTCCAGCATCGCAGCCTTCAACAGTGTATATATTGAAATCGTCGTCATCGTGTTCATGCTGCTGGGAGCCATCAACTTTAATCTGCACTTGGCCGCATTGCGCGGCAATGTGCTCGCCTACTTCCGCGACAGCGAATGGAGATGCTACCTGTCGATCTGGCTGGCGTCCGGACTCTTCATTGCCTGGAATATATGGCGCACGGTTTATCCCGAGATCCACGAAGCCATTCACCATTCCTTTTTTTCCATGACCTCGCTTTTCACTACCACGGGCTTCTGTACGGTGGATTTCGACCGATGGCCCATCGCCTCCAAGCTGGTGCTCCTGCTGCTGATGGTCATGGGCGGCTGCGCCGGGTCCACGGCGGGCGGCATCAAACAAATTCGCGTGGTCGCCGTCATCAAAAATATCTACAGGGAATTGAAGCTGTTTACGCATCCCAATGCGGTGATTTCCATCAAAATCGACCGGCACGTCATCGGGGAAGAAGTCAATCGCAGCATGCTCACCTTTTTTCTCCTGTATCTGGCCACTATCGTCGCCATGTCGCTGGCCCTGAATCCCTACATGCCGGACATCATGTCGTCCTTCAGCGCCGTAATCGCCACCATGGGCGGCGTGGGCCCGGGCCTGTCCGCCGTGGGCCCGATCCAGAATTACGGCTTTGTCGCGAGCCCGGGAAAAATCATGCTGATCTTTTGCATGCTTTTGGGTCGGCTGGAGTTCTATACCCTCCTGGTTCTTTGCTCCCCGGGGTTCTGGAGAAAGTGACGAACCGTACGTAACCGTCGACGTAAGCGCGATCTCAAAGATTTCTGGAGGGTTCCGCTCTGTCGGAACCTTCTTTTTCCGGTCGCGACGGAGCGCGACCCTCCAAAAAGCGGACGGCGACCCCGATCCGGATCGGGGTCCCGACATTTTTTGCCGTGGGTAGGGCGCTCACTCCGCTGAGCGCCGTGTTTTCCTGTCAAACTTGCGGCAGTGTCCGAATGAACGCTGAAGCACAATCCGCTCTTTTCACGCTTCACACGCTGTTTGAGATCGCCTACTCTACGAATTCATTTGGGTCACAAGAAAAAGGGTACGGTCATGGTCGCTCAGGTCATAAGATTAGCTTGTCGCGGCAGTCGCCTGTCGCTCGCCCAAGCCGAGGAAACGATCGGAGTCCTCCGCCCTTTATTCCCCCCAGACACGCGGTTCCAGGTTATGCCGCTCGATACGCCGGGCGATCGCGATAAACAAACGCCCCTGACGGACCCCTCCGTTCCCGACGATTTTTTTACCCGCGACCTCGATCAAGCCCTGCTTCGAAACAAGGCGGAGCTGGCGGTCCATTCGGCAAAAGATTTACCGAAAATACAGCCCAAAGGCCTCGCGGTGGCCACGCTGCTCCCGGGCAAAGATCCGCGCGACGCGCTGGTCTGTCGTTCAGGCTTGTTGCAACCCCAAACGATCGGCGCCAGCAGTCCGCGCAGGTCCGAGGAAATCGAAAAGCTTTTTCCCGGCGCGCGGATCAAGCCGCTCCGGGGAACGATCGACGAACGACTGGCCCAGCTCGATCAGGGCGCCTTCGACGCCGTCATCGTCGCCGCTTGCGCGCTCGAACGACTGGGACTTGCGCGCCGCATCCATCGATATCTGTCCTACGAAACGACGCCCCTGCAAGGACGGCTTGCGCTCACGGTGAAAGACGATGTGGAAGAGCTCATCGCCCGGCTCAAGACATTGGATTTTCGACTTCGGCTTTTCGACAACGCGAAGCCGGCAGCCGGCTCACAACCGGCGGCGGCAAAAACTTCAGGCGACCCGGTGACGCTGTTTGTCGGAACGAATACAAACCGCTTCCAACGCTTCGCCCCCCTGATTCACTGGCCGACGATCGAATTGAGCCCTGCACCGCGCGAGGAGCGTATGACCGCGCTCGAAACCACGCTAAAGGACGTTCGAGGGGTATTGCTCACATCTCCCTTCGCGGTCCGATGTTTTATGGACGCCTTGATCCATTGGCAAGACGGCCGAGCCCTGCACGGAAAAACGTTGCTAGCGGTGGGGCCCGCCACGGCGTACGAAATCGAGCAAATGGGATTTCAAGCCGCCGCCGCGCCCGCCGGCTTCGATGGAGTAGCATCACTTCTCGAGACCTTGGACAACTCGTATGCGGGCCGCTATCTCTATCCCTGTTCCTCCGCCGCACCCGCCAGCCTTCGCGTAGAGGAGGCGCTGAAACGCGGCCTGGAACTGCTGCCGCGCATCTTCTACGAAAACCGGACGCGTTCGCCCGGCCCCCTGCCGCGCGAGCCCTTCCACCGCGTTCTTTTCACAAGCCCCAGCGCCGTGGAAGCGTACTTTTTTAATTATCCCGACGAAATCCATCACGCCCGCGAATGGCTGGCGGTCGGCCCCTCCACCCAGGAAGCCCTCCGCGTGAAAGGATTACAAGGAGTGACGATCGATGAACACTAACCGTCTCCATTCCGGCTATGGCCATCCCGTTCTCCGCCTCTGGCAGGCGGAAGGGTCCGTCGAAAAACACCGGCTCGTCTATCCGGTCTTCGTCGCCGACGGAGCCGGCACGAAAGAGGCGATTCCCTCCATGCCCGGTCAGCACCGATGGTCGCCCGACCGTCTCGGCGAGTTGCTCGAACCGCTGGTTCAAAAAGGACTGCGATCCGTTTTGCTCTTTGGAGTGCCCTTGGGCAGCAAAGATCATCGAGGCTCCAGCGCCGACCGCGACGACAATCCCGTCCTGCAAGCATTGCCCATCTTGCGAAAGAATTTTTCCGAGCTGCTGCTGATCGCCGACGTCTGCCTGTGCGAATACACCGACCACGGCCATTGCGGCCTGCTTCGACCGGACGGCGCCATCGATAATGACGCCAGCACCCAACGGCTCGCCGAAGTGGCGGTCGCTTATGCCCGCGCCGGCGCTCACGTGGTCGCGCCCTCCGACATGATGGACGGACGAGTCGGCGCCATCAAAGCGGCCTTAAACAGCCAGATGAATGGTCCCCAAGTCGCCGTAATGAGTTATGCCGCCAAATTCGCTTCCTGTTTTTACGGCCCCTTCCGCGACGCCGCCCAGTGCAAGCCCGCCTTCGGCGACCGCCAAGCCTACCAGCTTCCGCCGTCCGCGCGAGGCCTCGCCCTGCGCGCCGTCGAACGCGACGTGAGCGAAGGCGCCGATTTCGTCATGGTCAAACCCGCCGGCCCCTACCTCGACATCGTCCGCGATGTGAAAAATCTCGTACGCGTTCCCGTCGCGGCCTACCAAGTCTCGGGCGAGTACGCCATGCTCCACCACGCCGCCGCGGCCGGCGCCTTCGATCTGCAAAAAGCCGTCATGGAATCGCTCGCTGGAATCCGCCGCGCCGGCGCCGACATCCTCATCACCTATTTCGCGCCGCAGGTGCTGGACTGGCTGGGGGAAAAATAAGATCGACATCGCCGGCAAAGAAACGGCCAGCTGAGTGGCCGCCCTACCGCTCTTCGCCGTTGGCAGGGCGCTCACTCCCTGCCCGCAATGCTGAGCATAGCGCCGCAGGCGGCGCTTAGCGTCTTTTTTTGAATGGGTGATTTCAGGGGTGGAAAAGGCCGGGACGAGGTCGTCCCGGCTCCAACGATCGATCAGGAAATAGTCTCGCGTTTTTTCCCATCTCAAGAGCAATATTCACAAGATATGCATCATCACCAAAGGTCCTTATGAAAAAGACACTGAAGCAACGAGCGGAAGCGGCGATGCCTGGCGGCGTGAATAGTCCTGTAAGGGCGTTTCGGTCCGTGGGGGGCGATCCCATTTTTGCCAAGTCGGCCAACGGCGCGGTCCTTAAAACCGAAGACGGACGCAAGCTGATCGATTTTTGCATGTCGTTCGGACCTTTGATTCTCGGGCACGCGCATCCGGAGGTCGTGAAGGCCATCGCCGAAACCGCGGCTAAGGGCGCCAGTTTTGCCGTCACTACCCCACGCGAGATCGAGCTGGCGGAATTGATCCGTTCGGCCATCCCCAGCATGGAGCGCATTCGGCTGGTGAGTTCCGGAACAGAGGCTGTGATGACGGCTCTTCGCCTGGCTCGGGGTTTCACCCGACGCTCGAAAATTCTCAAGTTCGGCGGATGCTATCATGGTCATGCCGACAGCATGCTCGTCCAGGCGGGCAGCGGAGTTGCCGGGATCGCCAGCGCTTCTTCCGCCGGCGTACCGGATTCGTTCGCGAAAGAAACTCTGGTGGCCAAATATAACGATGCCGAGGCCGTGACCCGCCTTGTGAAACGGCACGGCAAGAACCTGGCGGCGATCATTGTGGAGCCGATCGCGGCGAATATGGGGTTAGTTCTGCCGATGCCGGATTTCCTGCAGCATTTGCGCGAGCAGGCGGATGCATGCGGGGCCTTGTTGATTTTCGATGAAGTGATCACCGGCTTTCGGCTGACGTTTGGGGGATATCAAAAACTCTGCGGGGTCACGCCGGACCTGACCTGCCTCGGCAAGGTCATCGGCGGCGGCATGCCCATTGGCGCCGTGGGAGGCCGCATCGCCATCATGGAATCGTTGGCTCCACTCGGGCCGGTTTATCAGGCCGGCACCTTGAGTGGAAACCCCGTCTCCGTGGCAGCGGGGCTCGCCACCCTGAAACGGCTGAAGAAAGATCAACCGTACGCCGCACTGGCCCGGACCACCGAGCTCTTTGCGAAGAGCCTATTCGGCATGGCCGCAACCCTCGAACTGCCTTTGCAAATCCCGTATTATGGCAGCTTGTTCAGTTTCTTTTTCTGCGAGCAGGACATTCGCTCGTTCGAGGATGTGCAGCGGTGCGATACCCGGTGTTTCGCCGTTTTGTTCAAGCAATTGCTTCGGGATGGAGTATATATTCCTCCGTCGCCTTTCGAAGTTTCCTTTATGTCGACGGCTCATGACGATCGGATTCTGCGCAAAGCGGCAACGGCGTTCGAGTGGGCACTGACGGCCGTCGCCGAACAAATCTAACAAGGAGTAAACGTGTCGCGAGCAGACCGATTTCTTAAAGCGTGCCGGCGCGAAGCCGTGGATGCGACGCCCATCTGGCTGATGCGACAGGCCGGACGCTACATGCCCGAATACCAGGCGCTGCGGAAGAAGCATTCGCTCCTCGAACTGGTGAAGACGCCCGAACTGGCCGCACAGGTCACCCTTCAACCGGTCGAGGCGTTCGAGGTGGACGCCGCGATCGTCTTTGCCGACATCCTCACCTTGCCGGAAAGCATGGGGCTCGAGCTGAAATTTACCGAAGGAGAAGGCCCGGCTTTTTTGAATCCGCTCCGATCCGGGCAGGACATCGACAAGCTGGCCGTCCGTTCGCCGGAGGAAGGCCTGGACTTTACGATGGACGCCATCCGGCAGGCTCGAAAGGCACTCGACGGGAAAGCGCCGCTGATCGGCTTTTCGGGCGCGCCGTTTACCCTTGCGTGTTACATGATCGAGGGCAAGGCGTCCCGCGAGTTCCCCATCGCCCGGCAGTTCATCCGCGAGAAACCGCGCGAATGGCATGTACTGGCCGGCAAACTGGCCCAGGCGGTCGGGAGTTATTTAAAGGCCCAAATCGAAGCCGGCGCGCAGGCGATCCAGCTTTTCGATACATGGGCGGGCATCCTTTCGGAAGCCGAGTACAGGGAGTTCGCCCTGCCCTACTCTGCCCAGGCGCTGCAAGCGGCCCGGCAGCCCTCCGTTCCCATCGTTCACTTTGCCATCGGCGCCCATCTGTTGCCGCTTGTAAAAGAGGGCGGCGGGGATGTGATCGGCATGGATTTTCGCGTCGAACTCGCCGAGGCCTGGCGACGACTCGGCGATGGCGTGTCCGTGCAGGGAAATCTCGACCCGGCGATTTTAACCGGTCCCGTCGAGGAAGCAACCAAGCAGGCGGCGAAGATTCTGGACAGCGTCCGAGGCCGCGCCGGGCACATCTTCAATCTGGGCCACGGGGTGCTCAAGGAAACGCCTGTGACCAACGTGGCCGCTCTCGTAGATTTCGTTCACCAATATTCGCGCACATGAACCCGCCTTCGCATAAAAAAGCCGTCCTGTTCCTTGCTACCGGCAGCGCAACTTCGCAGGAGAACGTGGAAGAATTCCTTTTGGACATCCGCGAAGGCCGGCCGTCCTCGCCGGAATTAGTCGAAAAGGTGAAGCAACGTTATCGGCTCATCGGCGGATCGCCGTTTATGAGGATCACGCTTGCGCAGGCCAAAGCCTTGAAGGACGAACTCTCGCACCGAGGCATCGGCAACCCGATTTTTCCGGGCATGTGCCACTGCGCCCCGCGCATTCAAGATGCCGTGGCGGAAATGAAGGCCCAAGGCGTCACGCAGGCGGTGGCGCTGATCATGGCGCCCCTGCACGCTTCGTTCAACCAAGGACGTTACGCGAAGCGGCTGCGGGAAGCTCAAGAAAAGTTGGGAACGAAAATCGAAGCGGCCTGGATCGAATCCTGGCGGCAGGAACCGAAGTTTCTTCAAGCGTGGGAGGCGAACCTCCGGAAGGTGCAGGACGTCCCCGGCAAAACCAAATGGATTTTCACGGCGCACAGCCTCCCGGCGCGAATCCGTCAGGCCGGCGACTGCTATGAAGCAGAATTCAGGGCCTGCGCCGAAGCCCTGGCCGGCCGCCTTGGGCTGGCCGATTGGGACACGGCCTTCCAAAGCGCCGGCGCCAGCCCCGAGCCGTGGCTGGGCCCGTCGCTGAAAGAATGCATCGCCCACCTTGCCGAGTCCGGATACAGCCGTATAGTGGTGTCTCCCATCGGTTTCGTCTGCGACAACGTGGAAATTCTTTATGACATCGATATCGAGGCCAAAGAACTGGCGCGTCAACAGGGCCTGCGGCTGGATCGGGTTGAGGCCATGAATACCCAGCCTCTTTTTATTGAAGCCTTGGCCGACGCCGCTGGAAAGGCTCTCGCATGAAACACGTCGTCATCGTCGGCGGCGGCATCACCGGACTGGCCGCCGCGTATTATCTTCAAAAAGCCGCGCGCGGGCTGTCTTACACGCTCATCGAGAGCGAGCCGCGGCTGGGCGGGAAAATAGCCACGATTCGCGAGGACGGGTTTGTCGTCGACGGAGGACCCGATTCGTTCATCAGCCAGAAGCCGCAGGGATTTCAAGTCTGCCGTGATGTGGGTCTGGAGAGCGATTTGCTGCCCTCGAACGACTCCACATATAAAACGAGACTTCTGCGCGATGGACGACTGATCCCCTACCCCGACGGGTTCCGGCTCGCCGTGCCGACGAAACTATGGCCTTTTGTAAAGTCCCCGCTCCTTTCGCCGCTCGCCAAACTTCGCATGGGCATGGATCTATTCATTCCGGCGCGCCGGGAAACTTCGGACGAGAGCCTGGCGCAATTCATCCGCCGCCGCCTCGGCAACGAGGCGTTGGAACGGATCGCCGGCCCCATCATGTCGGGCATTTTCGTGGCCGATCCCGAACGCATGAGCGTGCAAAGCACGTTTCCCATGTTCGTGGACCTGGAACGAAAATACGGCAGCCTGACGCGTGGAATCGTCCTGGCGCGAAAAGCGGCGGCCAAGGCAAAAGGCAACGGGAAAACCTCGGGCGTGTTTACTTCGCTGAAAAACGGCATGGGATCGTTGGTGGACTCCATCGCCAGTCAACTGACCGGCGACGTGCGGGCCGGCTGCTCCGTAAAAGCCATTCGACGAACTGAAAACGGATTTGAGATTGAGTTGAACCAAGAGTCGCAGCCCATCGCCACAAATGAAATCATTCTTGCCGTCCCGGCCTTCGCGGCCGCACCACTTCTCGCAGAAATCCACCCGGAGCTTTCGAATCGATTGAAGGCCATCCGTTACGTGTCGTCCGCGACGGTTAGTTTGGTCTACCCAGAAGACGCGATATCGAAAGTCACTGGAGGCGGAGGCTTCGGATTTGTCGTGCCGCGGCTTGAAAAGAGCCGTTTGCTGGCCTTCACGTGGTCGTCCAAGAAATTCAATCATCGTTCGGCGGGAAGCCATCATTTGGTTCGGGCCTTCGTGGGCGGCTCGCGACATGAAGAGCTGGCGCTGCTAACCGATAACGAATTGTTCAACCTGGTCCGCGAGGAGCTTGCGGAGATTCTGGGCATTCAAACCGAGCCGTTGCGGCATTGGATCTTCCATTGGCCTTCGGGCAATCCGCAGTTCGACGTCGGACATTTGGATCGGGTGGCCGAAATGGAAACGCTGGCGGCGGAAGTACCGGGCTTGCACCTGGCCGGCAGTGCGTACCGAGGGGTCGGCATTCCCGATTGTGTAAAAAGTGCGCAGGCGGCTATTGCCAAGATTTGCAGGGGGGCATGCTGATGTACCTGTCTGAGCAATCCCCTCCTAATCTTAATCATAATCGTAATCTTAATCCCGTCTTCAGAGATTATGATTAAGGTTACGATTAAGATTAGGAGTCGGAGGCATTGCCTTCCCATCCGGCAAACACAGAGCTTGGGGCGGAAATAATATGCATACAAAACTAGACTTCAATCTGACGCCGTTCCTAACGATTTGGGAGGTCACTCGCGCTTGCGCGCTGTCCTGCAAACATTGTCGCGCCGAGGCGATGGATCAGCGCGATCCCCGCGAGCTGAATCTCGAAGAAGGAAAAAAGCTGCTGAACGACATCGCGGCCATGCAGACGCCCATCGTTATTTTCACGGGGGGCGATTCTCTCCAGAGAGACGACCTGGAGGACTTGATCGCGCACGGAAAGAGTCTCCATTTGAAGACCGGCGCCATTCCAGCCGCAACACCCCGGCTCACCCGCGAACGACTGGCCTCGCTCGGACGCGCGGGCATCGACCAGCTTGCATTGAGCCTCGATGCCTCCACGGCGGCAGCGCACGACCGGCTCCGCGGCGTTGAAGGTTCCTTCGAGAAAACCATGCAAGGCGCCCGCTGGATACGAGAGCTGGGCATACCTCTTCAGATCAATACCACGATCGGCGCCTGGAACTTCGCGGATGTCGATGCGCTCGTCGCGCTGGTGGACAGTTTGGGAATCGTCTTTTGGGAAGTCTTCTTTCTCGTGCCGACCGGCCGGGGCTCGGAATTGCAGGGATGCGCGGCGGAACAATACGAGGAAATCTTCGGCAAACTCTACGAGCTTTCCCTACGCGCGCCGTTTATCATCAAAATCACCGAAGCCCCGCATTACCGGCGGTACATCATGCAGCATTCGGAAGCTGCGACGCTGGCGGCTGCCGCGCAGGATGCCAATCGGTTTATGACAAAACAGAATGCCCGCGGACCGCGCATGGGCCTTTCGCCGTTGCCGGTCAACGCCGGAAAAGGATTCTGTTTTGTCGACCGGATCGGCGATGTGTATCCGAGCGGATTCCTGCCCCTATCCGCAGGAAATGTACGGAACGAATCCATTGTGAGCCTTTACAGGTCTTCGCCGTTGTTCAAAGAAATGCGGAGCCCGAACCTGCTCAAAGGCCGATGCGGCCGGTGCGAGTATCGAGACGTCTGCGGAGGGTCCCGCTCCCGGGCCTATGCGGTTCTGGGCGACTACCTCGGAGAAGATCCTTGCTGTATTTATCAGCCGGCTGATCAATAGGGTATAGCGCACTAATTTCATGCCGAAAGACTGCGTGGAAATGCCTTCTTGGAGGGGTGCATCTTGATAGGCCGCAGAAAACACGTACCTGGGGATAAGCTGGCCAGTGACTGCTGGAGGCGGGGCCACATGGCCCCGCTGGCCTGTCTCTTATACACAAATTTTCGAAGGAATCAGAATCCCTTGCCGTGGGGCTTTTTCTAACCCTGGAAGAGAGGCCCCACGGATGGCAAGGCGGTCCCACGGATAAAAGAGTATGTAGAGAGAGCTGTTCCGTGTCATTCCGTGTGTTCCGTGGGCCATTCTTCCTTCTGCAACAAAGAGTTTTGCCCACGGAACACACGGAATGACACGAAAAAAAGAGAGGGCGTGGTTTTATAAATGGCCCTATCGCACCTTAAAAATATCTCAGATTTTGGAGGGTTCCGCTCGGTCGAAGCCATCTTCTTTCGGTCGCGACGGAGCGCGACCCTCCAAAAAACAAGCCTTCGTGCAACGGCAACTCTTTGCGGCGATCTTTCTTGGCCCAGCTCTACATGAAGGAGAATTTGTGTATAAGAGACAGGCGAGGTCGCCCCGGCTCCATTACGCAAGACCAATCCTTATTGAAGGGAATGAATCTGCGGCCGTGAGATACACCTTTCTTGGAGGAAGCGGCTAACAGAAGATTGACATAAGCAATACCTGCATGTCTATTGCGATAAGCAATAACGCAATATAAGAATACTCCTGTTTCGGAAAACAAAATAAGCACATGAAGCGAAAGAAGGGTCCATCCTGACGCTACCGCAACAGCGGACGGCGACGGAGCGCCGTCCCTACCTTTTTTTGCCGTGGGTAGGGCGCTCACTCCGCTGAGCGCCTCTTTTCCACAAGATCGACCACCGAGTCCGCCTCTTGAGTTCTCTATCTCTCTTCGTGCTTCGACAGTCAACCTCAGCGTGATTGCGCCGGAGGGGAGAAAACCGGCTCGACGCCCGAGCAAATTTCTTGTTTCGAAAAAGGCGTCGTAGACAGCACAACCTCGCCGCGTTGCTCGGCGCTCAGGCCCAACTCCAATTCCGCCGCCTTGACGCCAATGATTTCCTGGCACAAGGAGAGATCTTGCCGGCGATGCGACACGTTCTCCCGAATCGCGTCTTCCAGGTCGTCGATGTCATAGAGGTGTACGCCTGGAATGGTCCTTGTTTCCGGATCCACATCGCGGGGAACGGCGATATCGATGAAGATCAGCGGTCGACCGGCTCTTCGAGCCATAAGCCCTTCCACATCGGAGCGATAAACGATCAGGTGGGGGCATCCGGTTGAGGTAATGACCAGATCCGCCTCCACCATGGCTTCGAAACAGTTCATGAAGGAAAGAGCGCGTCCGCCTACGGGTTGAGCCAATTCGAGGGCGCGTTCGAGCGATCGGTTGACGACGGCGATGGAAGATACGCCGCTCTTCGCAAGATGCCGGAGGCATGTCGCCGCCATTTTCCCGGCCCCAACGATCATGACGTTTTTGTCCGATAGCGCCGGCCCGAAAATCTTCCGGGCCTGTTGAACGGCCACGCTGCCCACGGAAGTGGCGCCCCGGCCGATGCCGGTGCGGGTACGAATCTCTTTGGCCGTTTCCTGGGCTTTTTGAAACATACGATTCAGGCGTTTCCCGGTCAGACCCGACGTACGTGCGCACTCGTAGGCGGCTTTGACCTGGCCCGTGATTTCCGTCTCGCCCAGCACCATGGAGTCCAGGCCGCTGGCTACACGGAACAGGTGCCGGGCGGCATCGAGGCCTTGAAAGCGATAAAGACCAGAATCCATACCCCGTGATTGGGAGTCAAGTAAGCGGAATAGGTCTCCGTCCGGACGGGTTCCTTGGGACGTCACGCCGTAAATCTCCACGCGATTGCACGTCCAAAGCAAAACCACTTCGGCCAGACCCCCTTCACGCCGAAGCTGCTCGCCTACGGCAGCATGATCGGAGGGTGCAACGGCAAATCGCTCACGCAAGGCCACGGGCGCGGTCTTGTAGCTAAGTCCGGTTATAAAGAGTCGATTCATCGGTTCCCCACCCCTCTCCCAAGGGGTTGCACAATAACGAGCCCTGCTTATTGGGCAACTATACTATCTGCCATTTTGAACGAAAGACAATCTACGCCCTCTTAAACGCGTATCACCTGGAGGATTCGAAACCACCCAGCACCATCTGTCAACAGCGAAACCTGTCGGCACCCCCGGAAAACGGCGATCGAGAAATAAGGTTGCTCTCAACTCCTGTTTTTGTTCAGAATCGCGGCATTGCATCGATTTTAAGGGAGAGGCTGTCTGTTGAACCTACGGGCTGTTTTCTATTTAATATCATATCTGCTGATGGTTCTCGGCTTGGGGATGGCCTCCTGCTGGGGCATCTCCATGTATTATCATGACCCGGCGTCCGCGCAATATGGGCTTGCGATACCGGGCATTCTGACGTTGACGATTGCGTTGATTCTGTCCGTCGCCACCCGCACCAAAAGCCCCATCGATCTTTCCCGGCGCGATGGATTTGGCATCGTGACGTTTGGCTGGCTGTTCGCCGCCCTGTTCGGTGCGGCGCCTTTTGTCTGGTCGGGAATCATCCCCAATCCCATTGGGGCAGTTTTCGAAACCATGTCCGGGTTTACCACCACCGGCGCTTCGGTCATGTGGGGACTCGATCAGGCGCCCAAAGGGCTCCTGCTCTGGAGGGCCTTGACGCACTTCTTCGGCGGCATGGGCGTACTGGTGCTGTGCGTCGCCATCCTGCCGTTTCTGGGCGTCGGCGGCATGCAGATTTTCCGGGCCGAAATGCCGGGTCCCTCCAAGGACCGGCTGACGCCCCGCATTGCCAACACCGCCAAGCTGCTTTGGGGCATTTATGTGGCGCTTTGCCTGGTGGAAATCGTCTTGTTGAAAATCGGCGGCATGAGTGGGTTCGATGCCGTTTGTCATTCGTTCGCCACTGTGGCCACCGGGGGCTTTTCCACCCGGGACGCCAGCCTGGGCTTTTACAACAGCGTGTATATCGAAGTCGTCGTCACCGTTTTCATGTTCCTGGCGGGAATCAATTTTTCGCTGCACTATCGCGCCCTGCGCGGCAATCTTCAGGCGTTTTGGAAAGATTCCGAGTTCCTGGTTTATCTCATTATCTGGGCGCTGGCCTGCACGGTCATGACGCTGAACCTCTGGCATCATACGGCGCCCACCCTGCCCTCGGCCATCCGCGCGGCCTTTTTCACGGGCACCTCCGTCATGACCACGACCGGATTTGCCACGGCGGATTTCGATCTTTGGCCCGCTTTCTCCAAGTTGGTGTTGATCGTCCTGATGTTCGTCGGCGGCTGCGCCGGCTCGACATCTGGCGGCCTGAAGATCATTCGAATTCATATTCTGCTGAAGATCGCTCTGCGGGAAATTCGTTTGTTCCTGCAACCCCAAGCGATCGTGCAGGTCAAGGTCGGCAAAAAACCGGTCGAAGCGGGCATCGTTTCAGGCATCGCCGGATTCTTCGTGATTTATCTGCTGACGTTTGTGGCGGCGTCCGCCTTGATGTGTTTGTTTATGCCCGACCTGATCTCCGCCTTCACCTCCGTGGCGGCCACGCTGGGGAACATCGGCCCCGGCCTGGCGAGCGTAGGCCCGATGCTGAATTATTCGCAGATTCCCGACGCGGGCTTGATCGTACTAACGCTCTGCATGTTGCTGGGTCGTCTCGAGCTGTACACGGCCCTGGTCATCCTGCTCCCCCATTTTTGGAAGAAATAAGATCCGCCACCGGCGTCCATCAGCGGCTTTTTTGCGAATCCTTGTATTCCAGTTTACCCAACTGAACCAGGCTATCCAGGTCTTCGACGTCGGTTGATCGGTATCGGCTGACGAGCCGACGGGTTATTTTGACGGTATTATCGTCAGCCGAGCCAAGCATCCGGCTGATATCCGCCATATCCTGGACTCTACCCGCAGTCAGCTTCATGAGAACCAGATATGGGAGCGCGATATAGGGGAGCCCATCCTTCCCTTGAACCGAGTTTTGAATGGCGTCTTCCGTCCAGACTTCATCCAGGGCCACCACGTCTAGAAATCGATTGCCAGGCATACGCCAGGTGCTGCCTCCAATGGCAAGCGGCCCCAGTTTTTTGCAGGGGACCCTCTTCAGCGCCGCCTCCGTCCGAGCCAAATCGTCGGGCAACACCAGAATATCCGTGTCCAAGGTCATACGCTCCGGCATATACAGACGCGTGGCGACCCCGCCTACCACAACAAACTTGACGCGGCCAACGAGGAAACGCAGGTCCGGAATTCCGTAAGTCTCCGTACGTTCTCTCAAGACAAGAGGACCGCTTCCCGAACCGGGCTTTGCGCGTCTACTGGCGATGGCAATAAACTTCTTGCGTTGATCCGATTTCATACTCGCGTCATTATGCGGCAGTTTGAACGACTCGTAAAGAAACCTCTTGTTCCAGAATAGGTTCAAACCGTATTCTTTCTTCAAGACGTCTCATGGCAAAGGCGGATCGTCACCAGCGTGGATAAAAAACTATGACAAGTCCCATTCGTCGCATTCCAGGAGAATTGATTGCCCTTTCTTTGCGAAGGAGCGCTTGCGTTCTTGATGGATTCTGGCGATACGGCCAGCCCAGAAATCGTCGTTTAATTGTTTTCGTCCACGGCATGGGCAGCAATTTCTACCGCTCCTCGCTGAAAAAAGAATTCATGATCCAGGCGCCAAAGGCCGGCTTCGACATTCTTTTGTTCAACAACCGGGGCGCGGAAAAAGGAACAGTGGACGAACGCTTTGTCGATGCCCTGGAAGACATCGATGCCGCGCTTCAATTCGGGCGGGCCCAGGGCTATCGCCGGTTTGTCCTGATCGGCCACAGCACCGGATGCCAGAAGATCGCCTATTATCAGGCCGTCCGCCGACGGAAAGAGGTTGAGGCCTTGGTCCTCCTGGCGCCGGCCGACGATCACGCCCTCTGCCGCCGGGACTTGGGCCGGGCTTTCAATCAACGCGTGCGGCAAGCCAAGCGCCTGGTGGCTCAAAACCGCGGACACGAGTTGATTTCCGGCCTGTACGAACCTTTCTCCGCCCGGCGTTTCCTCAGCGTAGCCGATCCGAAGCAACTGGAAGCCCGGATATTCGATTATGAAGGCGACCTGAGTCATTTTCGTCGGCTCCGTTGCCCCGTGCTGGCTGTTTTTGGCGCTCAGGAAGAGTTTGCGGTCCTCCCGGTTCCCCAGATGCTCGACCGGCTCCGTGCAAAAACCCGCTCCCGTCTATTTGCAGCCCTGGAAATAAAAGGGGCCGACCACGGTTTTCACGGCTGTGAAAAAGCAGCCGCCCGGGCCGTTTGCCGATGGATCGAACAAGCGCTTTGAGCGCGGCCGCCCGGCTCTCTGACACAAGCTTTTCGATAAATTTTTTGATTCTCTATGCCGGTAGGATACACTACATATCGTTCGTAGATTGAAGCAGAAGCTCAACCTACGCTTCGCATAAGGGCTCGAGGAGGACTATGAATGCAATGATTTTTTCGCGTTGGCAATTTGGCATTACGACGGTATATCACTTTTTCTTTGCGCCTTTGACCATTGGGCTGGGAATTCTCTTGGCCATTATGGAAACCCGTTACCTCCTGACCGGCGACGACACGTACAAGCGCATGACCAAATTCTGGGGCAAGCTGTTCCTGATCAATTTCGTCATGGGCGTCGTAACCGGATTGGTCCAGGAATTTCAATTCGGGCTGAATTGGTCCGAATACTCGCGCTATGTCGGCGACATCTTCGGCGCGCCGCTGGCCATCGAAACCTTGGCGGCCTTCTTCCTGGAATCCGTCTTCTTAGGCGCCTGGATTTTCGGATGGGACAAACTCTCGCCGCGAGTGCACGCCGCCTGCATCTGGCTTGTGGCGCTGGGGTCCATTCTTTCCGCCGTGTGGATCTTGATTGCCAATTCCTTCATGCACGAGCCCGTCGGATATATCGCCCGGAACAATCGCCTCGAAATGACGAGCTTTTCGGAGATTGTTTTCAATCCTCATGCCGGGCTTCAGATCCTGCACGTCGTTTTTGCGGCCATGGTCACGGCGGCCTTCTTTGTGTTGGGCATCAGCGCTTATCATCGGCTCCGAAACAACCCGGACGTTGGATTCTGGCAAAAATCGTTCAGGCTCGCCGCCCTCTACGCCGTGGTAGGAATCGTTTTGACGATCGGCATCGGTCATCCCCAGGGCCAATACATGGTCCGGCATCAGCCGATGAAGATGGCCGCGGCCGAAGCCCAATGGACCTCCGAAGATCCGGCCGCGTTGTCGTTATTCAGCCTGATCGACGAGAAGGAAGGCCGGAATACGTTTTCGATCCAGATTCCCTACATGCTTAGCTTGCTGGCCTACAACCGTCCCTCCGGCGAAGTGAAAGGCATCCACGAGCTGCAAGCCGAATTCGAAAAGGAACATGGCCCCGGCGATTATGTGCCGCCTGTTCATATTTGTTTCTGGTCCTTCCGGCTTATGGTCGGAGCGGGTATGGCGATGCTGCTGCTGGCGATGCTGGCCGCCTATTACACGTTCAAGAAATCGATTCCGTTGGAGCGCTGGTTCCTGACCCTTCTGATCCCGTGCATCGCCCTGCCCTACCTGGCCAACAGCACCGGCTGGCTCCTCACCGAGATGGGCCGTCAGCCCTGGATTGTCTACGGTCTGATGAAAACATCCGAGGCAGCCTCCAAAGCCGTGAGCTCGGGGGAAGCCCTGTTTTCCTTGATTGCATTTACGTTGCTTTATGGAGTGCTGATGGCCGTGGATTTTTATTTGCTGCGCAAATTTGCGGTCGCGGGCTCGGCCAAGGAATAGAATTTACAAGAAAATGGAGGCGGCAATGGATTTGAATACCATTTGGTTCATACTCATTTCAGGGCTGTTTGTCGGGTTCTTCGTTCTGGAAGGATTTGATTTCGGCGTGGGCATCGTAATGCCGTTTCTGGGCAAGGATGCCCGGGCGCGCGAAACCGGGATCAAGACCATCGAGCCGTTCTGGGACGGCAACGAGGTCTGGCTGATCACGGCCGGCGCTTCCATGTTTGCGGCGTTTCCTCATTGGTACGCCACGCTGTTCAGCGGCTTGTTCATTCCACTCGTGCTGCTGCTCATGGCCTTGATTCTGCGGGGCGTGGCCATCGAATTTCGCAACAAGCATGAAGGGCGCCGATGGCAGGCCTGGTGGCAGAGCTTGTTCTTTGTCGGCAGCCTGGTCCCGGCATTGCTGTGGGGCGTGGCCTTGAGCAATATGGTCCGCGGCCTGCCAATCGATGCCGAGATGACTTATGTCGGAGGGTTCTGGAACCTGCTTAATCCTTTTTCGCTGGTCGGCGGCCTGGCTTTCGTCCTGCTCTTTGCCCTGCACGGCGCGCTGTTCATTTCGTTGCGCACCCTCGGCAGCGTAAAGCAGCAAGCGGAGCGGATTGCGGTCCGCACGGGAATTCCGGCGCTCGTACTGCTGGCCGCCTTTGTCGCCTATGCGGGCTTTGAAACGGACCTGTTCAAACAAGGCGGGCTTTCCGGCTACGTCGCAGCCGGTGCAGGGGCGCTGGCGCTGGGGGCTGTCATTCTGGCTTGGAAAGGCCGCTTCGGCTGGGCTTTTGCGCTAACTTTCGCCGCCATCGCGGGCGTGACGAGCGGGCTCTTCATGACGCTGTATCCGCGCGTACTGATTTCCAGCCTCGACAGCGCATGGAATTTGACCGTCTATAATGCCGCATCCTCCCCGTATACGCTTCGCATCATGACGATTATTTCAGCCCTCTTTCTTCCCGTGATTCTATTGTATGAAGGCTGGACTTATTGGGTCTTCCGCAAGCGCATTGAAGGAGAGCCGGTCGCCTACTGATGAATTTGGATCGACGACTGCTCGCGCTGGTGAGAAGTCATCGTCCGGCGCTGGCCGGAGCGGTGGGGTTCGGAATTCTTGCGGCGTGGCTGGCCGTGGCGCAAGCCTGGTGCCTGAGCCGCGCCATTGCGATGGCATTTCTTGAACGCGCCGCTCTTCCTGCGCTGAGCATGTGGCTGGCAGCTTATACGCTACTGGCCTTTCTACGAGCAACCGCTGGCTGGCTGGCCCAGGAAGAAGGCGCCCGCCTGTCGTTCCACATCAAACGGACGCTCCGAGAGCGGCTGCTGGCGCACATCGCCCGGCTGGGTCCGGCCGGCCTGCCCAACGAACGCAGCGGCGAACTGGTCCATACGCTTTTCGGCGGCATCAACTCGCTCGACGCCTGGCTCGGCGAATATCTACCCCAATTTTTCCGAGCCATTGGCATCCCTCTTTCCCTCTTGTTTATTGTCCTTCCCCTCGACTGGATTTCCGGCGCTATTTTGCTGGTCACCGCGCCGCTCATTCCGTTTTTCATGATCCTGATCGGAGCGTCCGCCGATGCCCGCGCGCGCCGACAGTGGCAGACGCTGTCGCGGCTGAGCGCTCATTTTCTGGATGTCTTGCAAGGACTGACGACCATCAAGCTGCTGGGACGCAGCCAAGCCGAAGCCGTCACCATCGAACAAGTCACGACAGCCTTCCGGCACACGACCATGAGCGTTTTACGAATCGCCTTTCTGTCCGCTCTCGTCTTGGAGTTATTGGCCACCCTGAGTACGGCTCTGATCGCCGTCTCCCTGGGCGTCCGGCTCCTCCACGGCTCTATTCCTTTTCAATCGGCGCTCTTCGTGCTGATCCTCGCGCCTGACTTCTATCTGCCCCTGCGCCAGTTGGGCGCGCGCTATCACGCCGGGCTCAGCGGCGCGACGGCGGCCGGACGGCTGTTCGGGCTGCTCGAGACGCAACCGGCCATGACCTTGCCGTCCAAACCGGAACAGCCTCCGCCGGCGCCCTTTTCCATTTCATTTCACGAGATCGCCCACGCTTATCAGGACGGAACCCGGCCTACGCTGCAAGGGGTGTCCTTCACCCTGCGGCCGGGAGAAACCACCGTCTTGATTGGTCCCAGCGGCGCGGGGAAAAGCACGATCGTCCAGCTTCTGTTGGGTTTTATGGCTCCACAAGCCGGATCGATCTTAATCGATGGCATGCCCTTGGCCGCCATCGATCCCTCCGCCTGGCGCGATCGAATCGCCTGGGTTCCGCAACGTCCGTTTCTGTTTCACGCCACATTGGCCGAGAATCTTCGCCTGGCCAAACCGGAGGCAACCCTTGAGGATTTGACGGTCGCCGCGCAGGCGGCAGGCCTCCACGATACGATTGCCCAGTGGCCCCAAGGCTACGACACTCCGATCGGCGAGCGCGGAGGCCGCCTCAGCGGCGGCGAAATCCAACGGCTGGCCATCGCCCGCGCCTTCCTGAAAAATGCGCCTTTCCTGATCCTGGACGAACCGACTTCCCAGTTGGCGCCCGAACAGGAAGACTCCATTTATCAGGCTATCCAGCGATTGACGAAAGATCGCACGACGCTCCTGATCACGCACCGGCTCTCGACGATTCGCGACGACATGCATGTGCTGGTTCTGTCGGATGGACAACTCCTTGAAGACGGTTATGCCGGCGCCCTGAAGGCCCAGAACGGCTGGTTCGCCCGCTTGACGAAAGGAGCGAGCGCATGAAACCGGTCCTGTTCCGACTCGTCAAAGAAGCCCGCCCCTATTGGAAATGGATGACCCTGGCGGCGCTGCTTAGTTTCTTCACCATTGGAAGCGGCGTGGGGTTGTTAATGACCGCCGCTTACCTCATTGCACGAGCCGCCTTGCAGCCGTCCATTGCCGATCTGCAAGTCGCCGTGGTCGGCGTCCGGTTTTTTGGACTCGCTCGAGGCATCTTCCGGTATCTGGAGCGGTGCGTCTCCCACGAGGTCACGTTCCGGCTGCTGGCTGGATTCCGGACTTGGTTTTATCGCGCGATCGAGCCGCTCGCACCCGGACGGTTGGGCGCGTACCATAGCGGCGACCTGCTGGCACGCGCCGTTACCGACGTGGAGCAGCTCGAACACTTGTATGTGCGCATGATCGGGCCGCCCATCGTAGCGCTTATCGTGACGGCGGCCCTGTGGTCCATATTCGGCGCCATCGATCTTACCGCTGCCGCGATCCTGGTCATGGGCCTGGCCGCGGCCGGCTTGGGCGTGCCGCTATGGACCCAGCATCTCGCCCGCAAAACCGGAGAGCGGCTGGCGAGCTCTCAATCCGAACTGCAAACTCGTCTCCTCGACGGCATCCAAGGCCTGGCGGAACTGACCGCCTTCAACCGCGTCGCCGCCCATACGGAAAACATTCTCGGCCTGAACGACGAAGCCCTCTCGCTGCAACGACGCCTGACGCTCCTGAACGGGCTGCATGAATCGTTGCTGGGGTTGATCATGAACCTGACCGTCCTGGGCGTGCTGCTCGCCGTCGTTCCTTCTGTTGCCCGGGAAGGACTCAACGGAATTTGGTTATCGGTGCTGACCCTGGGCGTCATGGCCGCCTTTGAAGCCGTCGCTCCGCTTCCCGCCGCTTTCCAGCAGCATGCGCAAACGGCCACGGCCGGCCAACGGCTGCTGGAATTGATCGATGCCCCGCCCGTCGTGCAACCTTCCACGCAGCCGGCTCCGGCTCTCGAACGATTCGATATTCAATTTCAAAATGTTTTCTTCCGTTACGAGTCTCTTCCGATTCTGAAAGACTTGAACTTGAGCATTCCCGACGGCGCCCGCGTCGCCTTGGTAGGCCCTAGCGGCGCAGGGAAAAGCACGATGGCTCACCTCTTATTGCGCTGGTACATTGCGCAGCATGGCGAAATTCAGATGGGCGGCCAATCGCTGGAAGCCTTTCGTCCCTCCGAGCTGACGGATTGGATATCCTACCTGCCCCAGCATCCGCATTTGTTCAATGGGACCATCGAGGACAATCTGCGCAGGGGCAACCCGGCCGCCTCGGACAACGAATTGGAGGATTGCATTCGATTTGCGATGCTCGACGACCTGATCCGGCGGTTGCCCCACCAACGGCAAACCCACATCGGCGAACAAGGGCTTCAGCTTAGCGGCGGCGAGCGGCGGCGCTTGGCCCTGGCTCGTGGGTTGTTGCGCAAAAGTCCCATCCTCATCCTCGACGAACCCTCCGCCGATCTCGATCCGGATACCGAGCGACTGCTTTTCCAGCGCTTATGGACACAACCGCCGGCTCGCACGCTCATCGTGATCACTCATCGCCTGATCGGCATGGAAAATGCCGATCGCATTTTCTACCTCCAGGATGGAACCGTCCGCGAGTCGGGCCGCCATGACGAACTGCTGCAAAAGAACGGCGCCTACCGACGCATGTGGACCGCCCAACAGCAGGACGCGGCGGTCGAATCGCTGCGTCGGGCGATAAAGCCGGGCATCACACTTTGAAGAGTGTGACACCGGCGAATCTCCGAGCTTGACCGGATAAGCCGAATAACCGATTCATTTCCTTGTGAATCGAAAAACCCTCTCCCATTGGTTGATTGGCGAATTCAGTTTTATGAGGCTGCTCCGGTCGGGCGTCGAAATTTACGCCTGCATACTGGTGTATGCCTTTTTCTTTTCCGACCGACTCATCTTCCAGCCGCCGCCCTCCACCTACATAGACGTTCCGCAAGTCTTGAAGCTTCCGACCGAGGATGGCGGGCATATTTCTGCGCTGTTTCTCGTCAATCCGAGCACGCCCTACACGGTGCTTTATCACCACGGGAATGCCGAAGATCTCGGCGCCGTCCGCCCGTTCTTGATGGCCCTTTATGAGCAAGGATATTCCGTGATGGCGTACGATTACCGGGGCTATGGCGCCAGCGAGGGAACGCCGTCAGAGAAGCATGCCTATCAGGATGCGGAGGCCGCCTATGCTTACCTGGCGAATCAGGCCGGCATCTCGCCGGATCGGATCATCTCGCATGGCCGCTCTCTGGGCGCAGCGCTGGCCGTGGACATCGCACGAAAGCACAACATCGGAGGGTTGATCGTCGAAAGCGGATTCGTCTCGGCCTTCCGGGTAAAGACGCATATTCCCCTGTCCCCCTTCGACAAGTTCAACAACCTCGCGAGAATCAAACAGGTCCATTGCCCTATTCTCGTCATTCACGGCATGCAGGATCAAATCATCCCCTTCTGGCACGGCCAGAAGCTCTACGATCAAGCGCCCGAGCCCAAGCGCTGCCTTTGGGTCCAAGCCGGCCACGACGATGTGTATTGGATGGCCGGAGAGTCCTACTGGACCGCCATGAAACAGTTGTGCAAGCTCATGGAAGAAAAGAACGGGGCCAGGTGACCTGTCTTTTATACACAAATTCTGCCAGGAATCAGAACCCCTTGCCGTGGGGCGCCGTCTACCCCTGGAAGATTGGCCCCACGGATGGCAAAGCGGTCCCACGGATAAAAGAGTATTCAGAAGAGTCATTCTTTCATCGTTATCGATCTTCTATAAAAAGACGAAGAGCCCGTCTTCGCCCGCCTGCGCGTCGCTACGCGAAGCGTTGCGGGCAGGGAGAAGCCGGGCCACCTTCAGGTCCACTATGGAGCGTCGGAAGGAGCCGCAACCCTTTGATTGGAGGGTTCCGCTCTGTCGAAACCTTCTTCTACCGGTCGCGACGGAGCGCGACCCTCCAAAATACAAACCATCTTGCAACGGCGATCTTTTTTGGCCCAGCTCTACATGAAGAAAATTTGTGTATAAATGACAGGCCAGACGGCCCCGTCTCCAGAAAACGAATGCGCTTTCAAGACTGCAGAAGATTCAATTGCCGGCCTGGCGTCGAGCTGGCGCGCTGGATAAATTCCGTCGACAGCACTTCGCTTTCTGAAACGGTTTTTCCTTCAATCAAATCCAACGCAAACCGCGTGGCGGCACGGCCCAATTCGCGATGCGGCACCTTGACGGTGCTCAGGCCGATGAAATGGGCCAGATCGACATCGTCGAATCCCACCACGGCCACATCTTGCGGAACCGATTTGCCATGACGAATCAAAGCTTCCATCGCGCCGATGGCCATTTCGTCATTGGCCGCAAAGAGGCCGTCAAACTCAATGCCCTGTTCCAGCGCGCGACTTACGGCGCGGGCGCCGCCATCCCGGCTGAATTCGCCGGCAAATTCGCGCGAGGCATCGACCGGCAGGCCCGCCTGCTCCAGAGCCACGCGAAACCCACGGCAGCGTTCGTCGGCATCGTAATTGCCTTGCGCGCCGCGTAGATGGATCAAATGCCGGCGGCCTTGCGCAATCAAATGCGACGTGGCGCTGATGGCGCCGCCCATATTGTCGAACAAGACCGAAGGAATAATCGCCAGCGGCGATTTTTGCGCCACGCAAACCATGGGCATGTTCCATTCCGAAAGGGCCACCACCTGCTGATCGCTCAACGTCGAGGCCACGGTAACCACGGCATCCACACGACGATTGCGAATCAATTTTTCCACCGTCGCCGAATGCGGCCGCGCACCGCCAAGAAAGACCACGAGCACATGATATCCATGCCGACTGGCCACTTCGTCCATGCCGGCAATGATTTCAGGGAATACGCCGCCGACGATATCCGGCAAGGTCACGGCCAGCGTCTCCGTGCGATTCTTGGTCAGGGACCGTGCAATGAAATTCGGCGAATAGCGCATTTCCTTGATGACTTTTAAGACCATATCCTTGGTTCGTTGATTAACCAAAGGACTGTCGTTAATAACTCGAGAGACCGTACTTCGAGAAACGCCACATTGACGTCCGACATCTTCCAGTGTTACCGCCATAACGCGCCTACCTCATTTTTAGTTACTTTTGTATTGCAACCGCTCACATCTTGTGAGAACTTCTCGTTTCATGTCAATCAATGAATCGCTTTTAGTAATCAAGATCTAACCCGCAAAGGATAGTATACAAAGGACTGCACTATGAGCAAACGTTTATCGCAACCGGTAACATCGAAGGTTTCGACTCACGCTCTTCGACTGAACGGCAAAGACACTTTTTTATATTCGGGCGAAGTACACTATTTTCGCATTCCGCGACGCTACTGGGAGAAGCACCTTCAAGCCTTGGTCGATGCCGGTTGCAACGCCGTCTCCACTTATGTGCCCTGGTCGTGGCACGAGTTTGAAGAAGGCACGTACGACGTCACTGGCCGTACGCATCCGGAGCGCGACATCCTTGGATTCATTGAATTGGCGCGCAAATACAACTTGTATGTCACCGTGAAGCCAGGCCCTTATGTGATGGCGGAGACGACCGATCAGGGCATTCCTCTTTGGCTGACGCAAAATTATCCGGAGACGCTGGCGCGAAACGAACTAGGACAGCCCTGGGGCACGGCGTTTGTGGCTATTGCCAATCCGATTTTTCGAGACCGCGCCTCGCGATGGTTGAAGTATTTTTCCGGACGGGCCGTCGTGCCGAACCAAGCTCAGCCCCAAGGCTCGGTGATCATGATGCAAGTGTGCAACGAAATCGGCATCTTCCAGTGGCTCGGCGCCCAAGGCGATCATTCGACGTCCAACATCCAGGCCTGGCAGGATTATCTGCGCAGCCAATACCCCAACCTCGCGGACTTGGCCCAATTGCTCGACCGCGAACTCAAGGATTACTCGGACGTCGCGCCGCCCCATGAAAACTGCGAGACGCGCCGTCAGTTTGTTCAGTATCGACTCTGGCACGATTTTCACCGCCAGCTTTACGCGGGCTATGTGAAATTCATTGTCGACGCGCTGCGCGAAGCGGGCGTGCAAGTACCGCTGTTTACCAACATCGGCGGCTGGGTCTACGGCCGCGCACACGAATTTGCGCTCAACGGCACCTTCCACCGCGAAACGGCGAGGATCCAGCCGGATGTACTCTTCGGGCTCGACCACATTCCCGAGATCGTCTCGCCGAACAACCTGCACGACGGCTTCATCGCCAACCAAGTCGCCCGCGAATTGCAGGGGCGCAAGGGTCCTCTGTACTCGGCCGAATTGCAGTGCGGCAGCCGCGAACACGGCGTACAACCCTACCCCGACGAATTAGGGCTGTTCTATCGCCATTGCATCATCCACGGCCTGACTGGGATGAACTTTTACATGTTCTCCCAAGGCCGTAATCCCAAGGGCCGCGGCACCGACGGCCCGATGTTCTACTGGTACAATGCGGTAGATTACAAAGCGGAACGGCAGCCGTCTTATCCGATGATCCAGACGCTCGGCCGGTGGCTGCAGCAGAACGGCGACTTGATCGTCAATGCCGAGCGCCCCGCCAGCCTGGGCGTCGGCTTTTATCCGTATCTGTACGAGACCGAATTCCTCGTTCCGATCCTCGGCAAGGGCACCAAGCTCAACCCGGCCAAGCTCGGGCTGAGCCTCGACCCCGTAGCCTTCCGCGACCGCGCTTACTTCGACGGCGTCCTGCGCATCCTGATGAAGAAGAGCATTCCCTACGACTTGGCCGATCTCACCACCCGTACGCTGGGCGAGCTGAAGGCCTACCAACGGCTCGTTGTGCTGTCCAACGAAATGATGGATGCCCAAACCCAACAGCGTCTCGCAGATTTCGTGCGCGGCGGCGGAGAGCTGATCCTCTTCCCCATGATCCCGTCCTACGATTTGAATTTCGCTCCCTGCCGCATCCTGGAGAAGGAACTCGGCATCAAAACCCTCGGCCAGGGCAAGTCCAACCGCATCTATATGGGCGAACTCAAGGACATTCCCAGCCCTAGCCTGCCTCTGATCGTATCCGATCGCGGCGCCAAGGCGATTGCCCGCGACGTAGACGGCAACGTCATCGGCATCGAAAAGAAAGTCGGCAAGGGCTCGGTCCGCTTCTTCGGGTTCTACGTCAACTACTCCATCGAAGAGCATCCCGACCTGTGGAGCGCCATGATGAAGTTCGACGATCTGGAACGCAATGCCGTCGTCGACAACGACGCGCTCAGCGTCGAAGCCCGCTTTGCGGACGGCGAAGGCGTGCTCTTTGTCGGCAATTTCCACCGCATGCCCATGACCGGCAACCTGCGCGTAAAAAATCCGCGCGGCGGAGCTCCGATCGAGTTGGGCTCCATCGAGCTGCCTTCACAGAACGGCCTGATGCTGCCCATCCAAGCCTCCCTGAGCAAGGGCGTCACCTTGGTTTATGCCTTGGGAGAACTCATGGAGAAAATGGCCGATACCAACGGCATCCGGTTGGTTTTACGAGGGCTCAAAGGCATGGCCGGCCGCATCGAACTGAAGAGCGACAAGCCGATTCGTTTCATTAAAGTGGATGAAAGCCCCATCGCCTTCGACCGCAAAGATAAAATCGTCACGGCCGCGTACGAACAAAACGGCCAGAATCAGACGATTGAAATTCTAGTCTGATAACTTACAACCCGGGCGAGGCCTCCCCGCATCGCCCGGGTTCTCTTTTTTCGTCATCGCCCTGAAGGTGGCCTGGCTTCTCCCTGCCCGCAACGCTTCGCGTAGCGATGCGCAGGCGGACGAAGACGGGCTCTCTCATTTGCATTTCCGATCAGTTCGCATAAAGTCATTAGCAGTGACGCGAAGCCTCAAATAGAGGCAATCGAATTGGGAACTTGCCCCGCGGCAGCGCCCATAATACCCTGAGCAGGTTATGCAAGCACAGATGGACATCGTAAAACTGAATCGGATCGTTGCCGAACGCCTGCGCGGGGACGGAGCGTCGCAATTGGTCATCGATACTTTTTTACGTCATGTCGAAAAGCTCGTAATGGGCGACAATGGGTTGATTAGCGAGAGCACGATCGCTCCGCCAGCCCAAATTCCTGATGCGCAAGCAGCTGAACCCTTTCGAGACGCCGGACGCCAAGCGCTCAAGCATGCCGTGATGATCAAACTTAACGGAGGCCTGGGCACCTCGATGGGCCTCAACAAGGCCAAGTCCCTGATCCCCGTCAAAAACGGCCGCACCTTTTTGGACATCATTGTCGGTCAGGTCAAGCATCTGCGGGAGCAAACCGGCACTTCTCTGCCCTTATTGCTGATGAATAGCTTCAGCACGCATAACGACACACTGGAGGCTTTAGATCATCACGCCTCGCTGGTCGCCGGACAACGCGGCATTCCGCTTTTTTTCATGCAAAACCGCGTACCCAAACTCCTGCGGGAGACCCTGGAGCCGGCGACTTGGTCCGCGGATCCGACTCAGGAATGGTGCCCGCCCGGCCACGGCGACATTTATACGGCCCTGGTCACCAGCCATCTGCTCGACCAACTGCTGGCCCAGGGTTTCGAATATGCCTTCGTCTCCAATGCCGACAATCTCGGAGCCACGCTGGACCTGGACCTGCTCGGCTTTTTCGCCGCCCATCGGATGCCTTTCATGATGGAAGTTACGGATCGAACCGAAGCCGATAAAAAAGGCGGACATTTGGCCGTCCATCATCAGGGCCACTTGCTGCTGCGGGAATCAGCCCAATGTCCCGAACAGGAAATGGAAGCCTTTCAAGATATTGCCAAGTATCGTTATTTTAACACCAACAATCTTTGGCTGAACCTGCGCGCACTGCGCGATAAGCTGGCGGAATGCGGAAATATTTTAGATCTCTCCCTCATTATCAACCGCAAGACCGTGGACCCGCGCGATCCCAGCTCCCCCAGCGTCCATCAACTGGAAACCGCCATGGGCTCGGCTATCTCGCTATTCCCCGACGCCGGCGCCATCCGGGTCCCGCGCAGCCGTTTTGCGCCGGTCAAAACCACCAACGATTTGCTGACGCTCTGGTCGGATGCCTACCGGCTCACGCCGGAATCGCACATGGTTCTGCACCCCGAGCGACATAACGTTCCGCCGCTCGTCAGCCTCGATCCCCTCCATTACCGATCGCTGGACAAGTTGCTGGAACGATTTCCCCAGGGCGCGCCCTCCCTGCTAAAATGCGAATCGCTCTCCATTAAGGGCGACATCCGTTTTGGAAAGGATGTTGCCATCAAGGGCCAGGTAGCGCTCGTCAATTCGTCGCAAGCCCCGGCCGTCGTCCAAGACGCCGCCGCCCTTCACGGCCGCGGCGCCTCCATCGAGGTTGGACTCCCCGACTCGGCGGTATAAGGAATCTCGAATTTCAGATTTCAGATGCCTCTTCCCTTGCCAATCTTGTTTTCTTGCCGTAGTTTACAAACAACTTTTTAAGGAGGCATCATGAGTTCACCCGCGTTTACGAATTTGCAGGAAGACATCAAAATCGCCATGAAGGCGAAGGAAATGGACAAACTGACGGCATTGCGCACCCTGCTGGCCCAGATCAAGGACGCCACCATCAATGCAGGCCGCGAGCCCACCGACGCCGATGTAGCCGCCGTTGTGGCCAAGGCCATCAAGCAACGACGGGAATCCGTCGAACAATTCCGACAGGGCGGACGCGAGGACCTGGCGCAAAAAGAAGAGAATGAAATCGCCGTTTTCACGAAGTACCAGCCGCAACAACTCGATCAAGCCGGCATCGAAGAGTTGGTCCGGAAATGCATCGCGGAAACCGGCGCCGCCGGCAAGAAGGACATGGGCAAAGTGATGCAAGCGCTCATGCCGCACGTCAAAGGCCGCGCCGACGGCAAGTTGGTCAATCAGATCGTCAACACGTTGCTGGGGTCGTGACCTCAACCACCGCCTTACGGCGGCGGCTACAGGTTGACGGCGACGAGCGAGATCTCGATCAATCCGTCTTTCGGCAAGCGTGCGACCTGAACGGCTTCGCGGGCCGGATAGGGCTCTTTGAAGAAGCGGGCATAAATGGCGTTCATGGACGCGAACTGCGACAAGTCTTGCAAGAAAACAGACACTTTCACCACGTTTTGAAATCCCATCCCGGCCTGCTTTAAAATAGCTTCGAGATTGGCAAAGACTTGTTCCGTCTGCGCTTCAAAGGTTGGGGCCAATTCTCCGGTAGCTGGATTCAGCCCCAGTTGTCCCGAAACGAAAAGCATTCCGTTTTGAAGTATGGCCTGAGAATAAGGCCCGATGGCCTTGGGAGCGGATGCGGTTGCGATCGGGTGCATGAAATTCAATCCTCCGTTTTCATTGTTTTTGGAAGCTTCGAAACGGCCTAAAGCGACATGCCCACGCCGGCCTGAAACTCGAAGGCGCTCAAGTCCATTTCGACCGTGCTGGGGCCCACGTCGAAGGAGGGCTTTTCCGTCATCCATTCGTAGCCGGCCGAACCTTCCACGAACCAGCGCGAGGTTAAGGGGATGTTCACTCCGCCGAGAACGCCGAGGCCTACAACCCATTTCTCCTCGTCCGTGCTGTCCCGCCATTCGGCCAGGGTGGTCGCCGATCCATCGTCCGAAGTGGCCGTCAGCCGTTCAACGCGGTCCAGGGAGGCCTGCACATAATTGAACGAGAGTTGCGGCTGCACAAAGAGCTGCAAGTTTTTCTTCACCAGGTAGGCGCCGGCCAGGCCGACCCGCAAGGCCGCATTGTTGACGTCGGCCTTCACCTGCACGGCGTTGGCCACGTCCCAACTCCGTCCGCCGACATATTCGCGGATACTGACATATCCCGTCTCCTCGTTGCGCTCGGTGAGACCCGTCTGCGTCACATCGCGGGAGGTCGGCAGTTCGTTAATGATCGGGCCGGGGTCTTCATATGAGCCACTGTATGGCGGCGTGGTGACAGGCACTACACCGAAGGGATCGTCATACACGTAGGTTTCAGAGTACGAGCCCGAGTAGTCATACTCAAACACTCGCATGGCGTGCACATCGTAATGATCCTCCCGGACATGTGCGGCAAAGGTCGAGTCGTCGAAATGAACCTTCTGCCCCCACCACCCCGCCAGCCCCAAGGCCAGATCGAGGCGGGCGCTACCCTTTTCATAGATCGCATACCGTGCGGCCAACTCCGCACCTAGCGCCGAAAAATGTTCCGTCTCCGAAAGCGGTTCGTCAAACAGCACGTCGGTGCGAGAACGCACTTCCCGGCCCTCGGCCACGTCGGCATAAGACCCTTGAGAGGAGGTCGAACTGTTGCGTGTGAAGGTCAGTTGCTGGGCATCGCCATCGTACTGCCCGGCATCCTCCCATCCCCAATACCACGTATAGGGGAACTCTTCATTGGTGTCCGGGCAAATCCGGACATATCCATCGTCGAACGTCCGATCGGCAAACTGGGTTATGTCGTCGGCAGGCGGTCGGACGACGCCGGAATCCGGCCGTGGCGCATCATGCCAGCTCAGGCCCGAGCGGTAGTTGCGCCCGGGCAGCAAGGCGGCCGACGACGAATCGTTGGCATAGCCCGCGCCCGACAGCTCCATACTCATGCCCACACGGTAGCGCGGTTCGATACTCCACTGCCAACCGCCGGCCTGGGCGTTTAGGACCAGCGAACCCGTCAGTATCAGACCGAAGAGATTGAAGACTTTCATTCGTTGCTCCTTTTACCGGTTCTGCACATCAATGCGATAATAGCCTTGGACGTCCACTCCGAACACCTCATCCGTGATCACATTCACAGGGGGGGTCGCTTGAATGCCGTCTCGAATCAGGATGTAGTCCGCCAGAACGTTCGTAGCTCCAAACAAGCGGTAGACGCGACCCGTGGCGCTCGACCAAACCAGCAGGTTCGCGGTTCCATCGGGTCGGCCCAGCGTTTCCACCGCAAAGATGGAATGTGCATCCGTTGGATCGGTGCCGCTGACCCATTCCGCTTCGTTTAACATACCGTCGCGGTCCGCATCTTCCACGCCGTCCATCGGATTAAGCGGATCGAGCACGCCTGTGTAGGCCTCTTCCCATTCATCCGGCATCACGTCGTTGTCGGTGTCCGCCTTATCCGCCGGCGGAAGTTCCACGGCGCGCAACTGCCAGACAATATTCGAAGGGGGCTTGAAATATCTCGCGTAGAAGATGATGTTAGTCACCGTCACGCATTCGCCCGGATCGAGAACGCCGTCGCCGGCGCCCGCTTCAATCTGAGCGGTCACGTCCAGGTAGGGCCAGCCGCTGATCGCATCGGTCCCCGTGGGATAGCGCAAGCGATGATTGGCATTGCTTTGCACACAATACCAGAACGGACCCATCAGCCGCGTGCCGTTGGTGGAGTTGTTGCATACCTGCGCCGTGCCCACCTGAGTGACGTGAATGGGGTCGAAGGTCCATCCGGTGTAGGTCCAATCCACCAACCCGGCTTGCTGCTGATAGTAGGCTGTCAGCACCGAGTTCATCAGCACGGTCGCCGTCGTAGTCCGGGCGTAGCAATCGTCCACCAGAATGCCGCCCGCGCCTTCCCAGTAAGCAAACTGATAACCCGTGTTCGCCCAAGTCACTACCTGCGTCGGCGTGCCGAACTCGACCACGTAGGAACCCTGCGCCGGGATCGTCTGGCCCGCGTCGCGCGGCCAGGTCAGGATCGTCAGGCGCGGCGAGGTCAGGACACAGATAACGGAGGAGTTCGTACTCGCGCCCGTCGCGTTTTCCGCCCGGAGGCGGTAGTGATATAGCAGGCCCGCCGTCAGCCCCGTCACCGTATGCAACTGCACAGCGCCCAACCCACGGTTGTCGTAGCCCGCGACAAAGCTGCCGAACTCGTCGTCCTCGGAGACGTCGAGCAGGTAATTCGTGGCGCCTTGGGCCGCCTGCCAATGCGCCTGGAAGCTGTCGGGCTGAATGCCCGTCGCCGCTTCGGCCACCGGCGCCTCGGGCTTCATCAGCACCCAGGCTTCAACCGTGTAGCTGGCGCCCGCGGCGTTGACGGCGTAGGCTCGGTAGAAGTTGGTCAAGCCGGAGGTTAGCTCAACAATCTGCTGAGTCCAAACGCCCACCCCAAAGCTGCCGGTCTGGGCGGACTTGCTCGCCATCGCCGGATCGAAGCCCTGCGTCGTGCTCCAAACAATTCCCCGTTCCGTCACGTTCGCTCCATGAACGTTCTCCAGCGTCGCGCCCATGTCCGCCACGGTCGCCTGCACGTTGGTGTGGAACGGATTCGAGACGATCGCCTTTAGCGGGGACACGTTGAATGTCCGCGTAACGTTGGACGCTGCATTCCAATTGGCGTTGCCGGCTTGCGAAGCGACGAGGCTGACGGCGCCCGTCGCCGTAAAGCTCAGGTTGGTTCCGTTTGCCAGCACGGCCGGGCCGCTCCCGACGCTGAAGCTGACGGACAATCCTGACGACGCCGTCGCCTGCAAGCCCAGGCGGTTGGTGATGGCTTGATTTCCGATCGGATCGAACGCGATCGTCTGGCCAGCTTGGGCGATGGTCAAAATCCCCGTCGCACTGCCTTGGTACAAATCCTCAAGCACGTCGGCCTGCACGGGATAACTGCCCGCATTAACCGGCAAGCCGGTCCCCGCGGAGGGATAAGACACGCCCACCGTCAGACCCGTCGGCATCGTCGAAACAACGACCTGCTTTGCCGTGCCGTCGTATACCTGGTTAAGGTTGGTCAACACAACCATCGCAATAGCTTTGGTTACGCTGAAGGTATTTGTAGCGGCGGCCGCATTCCAATTGGCGTCGCCGCCTTGTCCAGCTCTCAAGACCACGACCCCGGCATCGGTAAAGGCTATGCGCGTCATGTTCGTATTCATAAACACGGCGGGCCCTGAAAGGATGCTGAACGTGATCGGCAACCCGGACGAAGCCGTTGCGCTCAGATCCAGCACATTGGTCGCGACCTGAGCGGGAATGACGGGGAAGCCTACCGTCTGACCCGCTTTGACGGCCGTCACGGATCCCGTCACGCTCACCGCATTATATAAGGCGTCCGCGGCTTTGGCGGCACAAACCCGCACGGCGCCGATGCCGCTGGTCATCGTCAGGTTTGTACCATTGACCAAGAAACCGGGTCCGGACAGAACGGCAAAACTCACGATCCCCGTGCCCGACCCGCCGGCCGCGCTGAGGGCGTTGGTGGTCTGATAGGCCTGCGGACTGGCCGGGTTGAAAATTAGCGAGGCTTGGCTGGCCTTGCTGACGACCAATGTTCCAACTTGCGAACCCTGATACATCGTCTCGATAACGGTTCCCGTCACGCTGTAGTTGCCGCTGTTAATGGGCGCGTTCGTGCTGCCATTGTAGGTCAAAAGGACCGAAAGGCCGGCAGGGACGGTGAGGACGGATACGACGCGGGGCGTGCCGTTGTACGTCTGGGCTAGATTGGTGAGCGTGACCGAAGCCGTGGCCTTGGCGACGGTGAAGGTGTTCGTTACGCTGACCGCCGGGTTCCAGTTGCTGTTGCCCGATTGCGAGGCCGCAATGGCTACCACGCCCGCGCCGGAGAAAGACAGCTCATACCCGTTGGTCGTTCCCGCAATGGAAGCGGGGCCGCCGGCGACGGCAAAGCTGACGGGCAAGCCGCTTCCCGAAAAAGCATCCAACAGGAACTGATCGGTGGCGACTTGGTTGCTGATGGCGGGGAAAACGATCGTCTGATTGGCCTTGTCGACGGTCAGTCGAATCGTGCAGGCCTGCGGACTGTTCGTCGCGTCCGGCGCGGCAACCCAATTGGTCGCATCGTACAGGCCGGCATTAAGCCCACCGATGTTCACCCTGTTGGTCAACAGAACCGCTTCGCCTTGAGCCACCGTGCCGGCGTTCGGCAACGACGTCATCCAGTTGCTTGCGCCGACGCCATAGGCGATCGTATTCGTATACGTAAAGGAACTAACGCCCACATTGTCCATCAGGACGAATTGAGGCGTTGGGCTGGAGCCTTGATACGTGGCGGCATAGCTCAGCCAGTTCGTTGACAACCGAATGCCGCCGCCCAGGCCTAGGCCGCCCACATTTAAAACATAGGGCGTCATCAAGCCATCGTTGGCAAAGTTCAGCGCCGCCGCCAGACTGGAGCCGCTCTGCGGTGTAAACACTACGCCAAACGTAACGGCCGTTCCAACGCTGACGGTGGAGGGAATATTGGCCAGCCGGAAAGATGCGGCGCCCGGGCCGCTCGTCGTTACCCCGCTGATATGAAGGATCGCCGTGCCATTATTCGTTATGCTGAAGAAATTAGTCTGAGCATGACCGACGATGAGTCCGCCAAAATCAGAGCCTTTTGCGGAGGACGCCGCTTCGCCGTTGGCAATCGCCATGCCGTTTGTACCTAAGAGGGCCATTCCAGGCCCCAACACTTGGAATAGGTTGGTCGCCGTCGCCGCATGCCAGTTGATATTTCCGCCTTGAGACGCCAGGATCGTAACCGCGCCATAGCCCGTGAAGCTCAAATTCGTGCTCCCCGTAAGAGTGGCCGGGCCGCTGACCACGCCAAAGCTCACCGGCAACCCCGAGGAAGCTGTCGCGGAAAGATCCAGGCGATTGGTCCAGAACTGATCGACTATAGCCGGAAAGTTGATCGATTGACCGACCTTGCTCACCACCAACGTCCCGAACTCTGAGCCTTGATACATCGCTTCGATGACGGTTCCCGTCACGCTGTAGCTGCCGCTGTTAATGGGCGCGTTCGTGCTGCCATTGTAGGTCAAAAAGACCGAAAGGTCGGAAGGGACGGTAAGGACGGATACGACGCGGGGCGTACCGTTGTAGATCTGCGTCAGATTGGCGAGGGTCACTGAAGCCATGGCCTTGGTCACGGTGAAGGTGTTGGTCACGCTGGGCGCCGGGTTCCAGTTGCCGTTGCCCGACTGCGAAGCCACGATCGCTACAAGGCCCGCGCCTGAGAAGGACAGCTCGGAACCGTTCGTCGTGGTCGAAATGGAAGCGGGACCGCCGGCTACTGCGAAACTCACGGGCAAGCCGCTGTCGGCAGAAGCATCAAGAACGAAGTGATCGGCAGCAACCTTGTTGCTGATGGCTGGGAACGAGATCGTCTGATCCGCCTGAGCGACGGTCAACTGAACCACATAGGCCTGCGGACTATTCGTTGCATCCGGCGCGGTCACGCGGTTGGTGGCCGTGTAAGTCCCGGCATTGAGCCCGGCGATGTTGGCCGTGTTGGTCAAGGTCCGCGCGCCGCCCAGCGCCACCGCGCCGGCGGACGGCAAGCTTGCGAACCACCCGCTCGCGCCGGAGCCGTAGGCGATGGCATTCGTGTAGGTAAAGCCGCTCAGGCCCACGTTGTCCAGGATCACGGTCTGCGTCGTCGGATTGGAACCCGCATACGTCGCCGTGAACGTCAAGAGGTTCGTCGAGAGCCGGATGCCGCCGCCGGAGCCGTAGCCGGCCACGTTCAGCGTGAAGGGGGTGTTCGTACCGTTGTGCATGAAGGCGATGGCCGCGTTTTGCGGACCGCCTTGCGGCGTGAAAACAATGCGGAAGGAGGCGGCTTCGGAGGAAGAAAGAACGGCAGGGACATCAAGGACCGTGAAGGACGCCGAGCCCGCGCCGCTGGTGCTGACCCCGGCGATGAGCAAAGCGGTGTTGCCGCTGTTGGTCAGGGTGAAGGTGTTGGTCAATGAACCTTGCCCCACGATCGACGCCCCAAAGTCCGTGCCATCCGCGGCGGAAGCCGCGTTATGGTTGACGATAACGGCGCCATTGGTCCCGATCAGTTGGAACTGCGGCATCAGATACGTGAACGCATTGCTCTTCACCGTCTCGCCGAAACTCGTCGAGTACACACGGACATCGCCGGCGCCGACCGCAGCCGCTTGACCCGCGGTCGCCACAATTTGCGTTGAACCGCTGACGCCGACCACCGTCGCCGTCACGCCGCACAACGTTACAAGGGTCACATCGGATCCGTCGCACAGGTTCGTGCCGACGATCGTCACCGGGTAGCCGCCGGTCGTCGAGCCGCTGGAGGGAACGACCCCCGGCCTTGGCTCGGAGGCCGTCCCATAGATCAGATACGTTTCGCCGGCCGCGTTGATCCCCCCCGGATCGGCCCCTTCCGCGCTAACGAGGAAGTCAACGGCGCCATCGCCATTCACATCCCCGGCCGAACTCACCACCTTGCCGCAGTAATCACTCGCCTTGGCGCCGGCCATTACGATCCCGTTAGTTCCGTCCAGCCATGAGTTGGTCAAGGTGATGAATGCCGGAAGACCGCTTTCGCGGCCATAAACCAGATAGGCTTCGCCCGCGCCACTGCGCCCCTCCGGATCGGCGCCTGTCGCGCCGATCAGCACATCCGCCAACCCATCGCCATTCAGATCCCCGGCCGAACTCACCGATTTCCCGCTGGAATCACCCGCCACCGCGCCCGCCAGAATGACGCCGTTGATCCCGTCCAGCCACGTATTGGTCAGCGTGATCAGCGCCGGCAGGCCATGATTCCGGCCATACACCAAGTACGTCTCGCCAGCCGTGCTACGCCCCTCTGGATCGGCCCCTGTCGCACTTATCAGCACATCCGCAAACCCGTCGCCATTTACATCCCCCGCCGAACTTACGGACGTCCCGTTGGCATCTGATGCCACCGCGCCCGCCAGAATGACGCCGTTGGTCCCGTCCAGCCAGGAATTGGTCAGCGTGATCAGCGCCGGAAATCCGTTGCTCCGGCCATACACCAGGTAGGTCTCGCCGGCTGCGCTGCGGCCACTCGGATCGGCCGCCGTCGCGCCAATCAAAAAGTCCGCCAATTCATCGCCGTTCACATCCCCGGCCGAACTCACCGCCACCCCGCTGTTATCAGACGCCACCGCACCCGCCAGAATGGCGCCATTGGTTCCGTCCAGCCACGTATTGGTCAGGGTGATCAAGGCCGGAAATCCATTGCTGCGGCCATACACCAGGTATGTCGCGCCGGCTGCGTTGCGGCCCTCCGGATCGGCATTATTCGCGCCGATCAGTATATCCGCCAAGCCATCGCCGTTCACATCCCCGGCCGAACTCACCACCGTCCCGCTGTTATCAGACGCCGCCGCCCCCACCAGGATAATTCCGTTGGTTCCGTCCAGCCAGGTGTTGGTCAGGGTGATGAACGCTGGAAGCCCATGGCTCCGGCCATACACCAGGTACGTCTCGCCGGCCCCGCTGCGCCCCGCCGGATCGGCGCCTTTCGCGCCAATCAGCACATCCGAGAACCCATCGCCGTTCACATCCCCGGCCGAACTCACGGCGAAACCGCTGAAATCTGACGCCCTGGCGCCCGCCAGAATGACGCCATTAGTCCCGTCCAGCCACGTATTGGTCAGCGTGATCAGCGATGGAAATCCATTACTCCGGCCATACAACAAGTACGTCACGCCGGCGCCGCTTCTCCCCTCCGGATCGGCGTCAGGAGCGCCAACCAGCAAGTCCGCGAACCCATCGCCATTCACATCCCCGGCCGAACTCGCACACCGGCCGCTGTTCTCAGAGGCCGTGGCCCCCGTCATGATGAACCCGTTGGTCCCGTTCAGCCAGGTGTTCGTCATCGTGATCAGCGCCGGCAGCGCCGAGCCTCCTCCACCCCCGCCGATCACGCCCTGCGCATGGTAGGTGTAGGCGCTCGCCAGCGTCGTGTCGCCGTTATCCGAGGTCTGGACGACGATATCCACCGCACCCGCGCCGACCGCGGCGGGCAGCGCGATCGTGAACCAGTTGGCGCCGGAGGCGGAGGGCTGAACCGGCAGGAAGGCCGGTCCTACGAGGATGTTCGTGATCGCGCCGAAGTGGCCGTTGGTAATCGTGATCATGTTCCCGCCGGCATAAGGCCCGACGTTGGTGGAAAGCTGATACGCGGAACCGGACAGATTCAGCGTGTAGGTCGGCGTCGGCGAATCGTTCTCGATGTCCAGTTGCGCCGTGCAACTGCCGGGTTCCGTCGGCGAGTAAGTCACGGTGAAGCTGGCCATTTCGCCCACACCCAAACTCGCCGGCAAATCGGAAACCGCAAATCGCAAATTGCAAATTCCATTGGTGGTCCAACCACTGACGCTTAGAATGGACGATCCATTGTTCGTCAGGCTAAAGGTGCGAACGAGCGGCGATCCGACGACGGAGTGTCCAAAGGCATTCCCTTTCGCCAGGTCGGCCGCCTCGCCGCTGGCGATGGAGGCGCCGTTCGTGCCCAGAACGGCCAATCCCGGCACGGCCCCCGTGGCGATCCCCGCCAGGTTCAGAACGAACGGGTTCGGCTGGCCGTCGCTGACGATGAGCACGGAAGCCGTGTAGGTCCCCATGGAAGGCGGCGTGAAACGAACCAGGAAGTTGCTGTAGCCGTAGGAATCAAGTCCGAGCGGCATATCGCCGATCGAGAACGCCGCGGCGCCGGCGCCGACCACTTCAGCGGTACTGATGCTGATCGGAAAAGATCCCGAATCCTCGGCTGCAACCAATTCGTTGGTGTAGGTCCGCCCCATCTGAACCGCGCCGAAATGCGTCTTATAGGTGGAAGTCGGGGCCGCGCCGCTCGCAATGTAGTAGGTCCAATTGGTCGAGTCGGTGTAGACGGCAAAAATCGGGCCGTTGTAGGTGTAGGTAAAGACATTCGATTTCACCGTTTCGCCCTGGCTGGTGGAAAACACCCGCACGGCGCCGCTGGTTGGACCTGAAGCTGCACTCGCGGTGATCACGACCTGCGTTGCGCTCTGCGAATCGACCGAGGAAGCCGGTACGCCGCACAGCGTGACGTTGGTGATATCCGAGCCGTTGCCCAAGCCTGCGCCCATAATCGTCACCGTGAACCCGCCGGCCTGGTCGCCGGATGTCGGCGTGAGACCGGTGGAGCCTTGGCGATAGTAACGAGTGCTGGCGGAGGGAGCGAAGAACTCTCTGCCGCCCGCCACGTAAAGCGTGTTGCTCAGGATGCCCGCGGCATGACCACGCTCGATGGCGCTCGACAGCCCTCTCCGCTCCGTCCAATTCGTACCGTCGAACGCGATGATGTTCGTGATCGCGTTGTACGACGTGTCCCGTCCGCCGATCAGCACAATCGTCTTGTTGCTCTCCACGCATACCGCCGGCGTGTACTGCCAGCGGGGCATATTGCCCGCCGCGGTCCACGTGGTTCCATCGAACTTCAGAATGCTCGTGGTCTGCACGCCGGCGTCCAACGTCCCGCCCATCACGTACAGCATGCCGCCGATCGTGGCCGCAATAAAGGTGTTCCGCGCGAGGGGAAGCGCCGTCCCGACGGTCCAGCTTGTTCCATCGAAACGATAGACGGTGTTCATGTGATTGGCGCTGCCGTCCATGCCCCCCATGATGTAGGCGTAGTTTCCGAGAACGGCATAACCAAAATCGCGGCGCGGGGACGGCAGACTGCTCACGGCGGTCCAGGATGCGCCGTCGAATCGATGCGCGGTGCTCTGGGCCCAGCCGTTGGATTCGCCGGCGGCGCAGTACAGCTTGCCGCCCAACGAGAACACGGCTGGATTTCTGCGATCGCTCACGGGCAGATTCGCGCAGGTAACCCAACTAGTTCCCCCATCATAACGAAAGACGGAATTGCTCGGTCCGTTCGGGCCGTCGCCGGCAACCAGATACAGATTGTTGCTATGCATCGCATAGCCCATCCCGTAACGCCCCGACGGCAACGAAACATCGCTGACCCAGCCCGCCGTAACATTGTCAAATATCGTACCGGCCCAGGACAGGCCTGCGGCCATCAAAAACCACGCGAAGCAGACCAACAGGACAACAAATCGGTTCGACGGACGTCTTAATGTAAATGGGGCTGCGTGAAAGCGAGAAAAAGAAATACGGCCAACAACCGCAACATTTTGATCCACACCGACCTCCTTGGAAATCTGCGAGAAACGGATTTAAAATCTTAGACTGATTAAAGTAACACTTTTTCCGGCTTCCAGTTAAGACCAATTTCCGCAGAAAAAATTCATAAAAAAATGCTTTTGCCGAGTTCCGAGGGGGGTGAGTATTATAAACGGCATGAATATTCTCTGGCTGATCCTTGTCGCACTTCCTGTTTTTGTCTGGGGTTATTGGATATATGCAAGGCATCTTCAGCGAATTCTAAGGGGGGCGAGCGATGAAATTCCGCCCTCCATTGCCTTGCGGGACGACATCGATTATGTCCCTAGCAAAACGCCTGTCGTATTCAGTCATCACTTTGCCTCCATCGCCGGCGCCGGACCCATTGTGGGGCCGACGGTGGCCCTGATTTACGGCTACGCACCCGTATGGCTCTGGATCGTGTTGGGCGCCGTGTTCATCGGCGCGGTACAGGACTTCTCCAGTCTGTTTGTCAGCATGCGCGAGCGTGGACAATCCATGTCCCAGGTGGCCCATCGCACGCTGGGGCGGCCCGGCTTCTTCATCGTCATCGCTTTTTCCATCATCATGCTGCTGCTGCTCACGTCCGCATTTCTCGGTTTGTCGGCTACCGCGTTGACTTCGCTCGTGCCGCTGCGGCAAATGCAGCTCCAGGAGGGACACGGCTTCCTTCATGTCGTGGTGGGCGCAGACGGAATTTCGAAGGCCAAGATCGGAGGCGTCGCCTCCATGTCGCTGATCATTATCACCCTGTGCGCGCCGTTGCTGGGCTGGCTGGTGTTCAAACGCAATCTGCGCCTATGGACTATAACCCCGCTGGCCCTGGCCATCTGCGCAATCTCCATTCTGATCGGGCTGCTCCACCCCCTGACGCTGCCACCCATAACCTGGATGCTGATTTTGACCGTGTATGTGATCCTAGCCTCGGGTTTGCCGGTTTGGGCGCTTCTTCAACCGCGCGATTTCATCAACTCCTTCCTGCTGTATGCCGGAATGGTCCTGCTGGCTATTGGCACGCTGGCCGGCGGCTTCCGCGGCGAAAAATTGCTCATGCCGGCGTTCAATCTGGCCGGCGGCGATGCAGCCCTGGGCATGGTCTGGCCGTTTCTATTTATCACCGTGGCCTGCGGCGCGATCTCGGGTTTTCATGCCATGGTCACCGGCGGCACCACGGCCAAGCAACTGAACAGCGAACGCCATGCCCGCGGAGTCGGCTATGGCGGCATGCTGATGGAATCCATTCTGGCGCTGCTGGTGGTCGTCGCGGTCGGCGCCGGGCTTACGCTCGACCAATTCAAGGACATCGTTTTTCCAACCGTGAAAGGCGCGGGGAGCAATCCGGTGCTGGCGTTTGCCATGGGCATGGGCGGCCTCATGCATCGCGCCCTGGGCATCCACATGGAATACGGCACGGTTTTCGGCATGCTGATGGTGGAAGGATTTATCGTTACCACTCTGGACACCGCCGCGCGCCTGAACCGGTATTTGCTCGAAGAGCTTTGGGGCGCCTTGTTCCGGCATCCGCCGGCCTGGCTGCGCAGTCATTTGTTCAATGCCGTCGCCGTGGCCGTGCTGATGCTCGCGCTGTGCTATACCAACACCTTCAAATTCATCTGGCCCATCTTCGGCAGCGCGAACCAATTGATGGCCGCCCTCACCATGCTCGTCGTCGCCGTCTGGCTGGCCATCCGTTCTCGCCCTACGTGGTTTGCGATCCTACCGGCCATTTTCATGATGGCCACCACCCTGGTCTCCCTCTGGCAGTTGCTCTTCAAGAAATACATCCCGACCCACAACTACCCGCTCATGGCCACCGACATCCTCCTCATGCTCCTGGCCGTCGGCGTCGTCGTTTTGGCCATCCGGAAATTCCCAACCCGCCGCAGAGGGGTCCCCGCCTGATCCGACAAAAAAATATCCTGCCCCCGACTGGATAGCCGGCGCTCCTTGATGTATTTTGACGGCGCAAAGGCCAACTTGTTAATCGAATAAGACTTCCTGCTGGGACGAAGGCGGGAGCGAAAAGGTCCGCGGGGCCGCGGCCCCTCCCGACAACGCAGCAAAACAGGGCGATTCGGGAGGGACGGCGGCCCCGCCGTCCTCAAGCGATATAGGGTCCGATCAAGAACAAGCCATAAAGGGGGGCGCCAAGGGATGAGCAAACTGAAAACACTCGCCGTACCCGTTTGTTATAACGAAGGGAAAAAAATAGGCCGCGTTTTAGACCGATTTAACCCAGGCATCGTAGATGACGTGATCGTGGTGGATGATGCCTCCACGGACGAGAGCCGGAACGAAGCCTTGAAGCGCGGCGTAACCGTGATCCAACATCCGCAACGAATGGGAGTCGGGGCGGCCATCCGAACCGCGATTTCTTATGCCCGCGACAATGGCTTTGATGTCCTCGTGATTCTGGCCGGCAACGATAAAGATCGCCCGGCAGAAATCCCCCTGTTACTGCGCCCGATCGAAGAAGAAAAGGCCGACGTGGTTCAAGGCTCCCGTTATCTGGAGGGAGGGAAAACGTCCGGGATGCCCTTTTACCGGCGCGTGGCCACCCGAATTCATCCCTGGCTGATGACGCGGGCCACAGGCGTCAAAATCACGGACAGCACCAATGGATTCCGAGCCATGCGGGTGTCTCTTTTCAACGACGCCCGAATCAAGCTGCATCAAAAATGGCTGAATGCGTACGAACTCGAGCCTTACATTCTTTTCAAAACCATCCGGCTTGGCTACCGATTTGCCGAAGTCCCCGTCACCAAGATTTATCCCCCCAAAGAACTTGGCTACACCAAAATGAAACCCATTGCCGGATGGTGGAGCATTCTTCGCCCGGTGGTCCTTTTAAGTCTGGGCATGAAAAAATGACCGGCCTTATTGTTCGGAGGTCTGTTTCCGGGCCTGATGCTCTGCAACATACGCCGCCGCCAGGTTCGCCCTGACGATCGACGTTAACGCCGCAGATGGACGGGTCGGATCCGGGCTTGTGAAAAGACCGAAAACATTTCGGCCTAATTGAATCGGCGTCATGATCAAGCCCCACGGAAAACCCCACCATCCGAAAAAGAGACAGAGCAGTTTCTCCTCGATGCTATACCATTTGTCCAAAGGCAATAACCAATACAAAGCCAATAAATATCGATGGTTCTGGCCCAGTACCGTATCCAAGGCCTGGCTTGCGGCCCGGAAGGAACAAACGTCTGGCTTAGCGGCGGAGCAACCGTATGGCTCAACGGAGGAGCAGTAAATGAAGGGGGAAAGAAGCCTTCCATCGTGCGGGCCTCCTGCCATTCCTTCATGGGCTCCGTCCAGACCAAAGTGCTTGCCGACAGAGCGCCCGACTCAAACAGTTTCATTAACTCAGCCTCGGCAATCGGCCTTTTTTGCTGTCCCGATTCATGATAGTACCACGATCCCATGATTTCTCCTTTTTCACGTCACGACGCACCAACACGAGGACCGCTACAAGCCTCGCGTACAAGTGAAGCCGATTGTTGGATGCTCGTTCCCTAACGCGTCAGAAATAGCTTAATTGATGGAATTTATACCGGGCTGTTGGACTTGAGGCAAGGAGGAAGAACGGATGCGGCGCCCGCGGGGCGCCTCTTGACACGGTCCTTCCTCAACGTCTGGCACTGGAAAGAATCCACCGGCTTACGCCCTGTCTTTTATACACAAATTCTGCCAGAACTCAAAATTCCCAATCCGTGGGGCTTCTTATAACCCTGGAAGAGTGGCCCCACGGATGGCAAAGCGGTCCCACGGATAAAAGAGTATTCAGAAGAGTCATTCTTTCATCGTTATCGATCTCCTATAAAAAGACGAAGAGCCCGTCTTCGCCCGCCTGCGCATCGCTACGCGAAGCGTTGCGGGCAGGGAGAAGCCGGGCCACCTTCAGGACTCGACGATCCGCGGGACCGCTTTGCCATCCGTGGGGTAATTCTTCTCGGGGTAGAAGGAGTCCCACTAATGGGGAAGCTCAATACACCCGCCGCACAGGCCAGAATCCCGATTCCCTTTGCGGCCTTTGCGTTGAAAAGCTTTGCGGTTTCTCCCCTATCCGAGGCGAGGCGTCAGGACGACTGCCAACCGTTGCTTTGGGGGCCGGATATCCAAAAGACGCGGAAGGTGTCGAGGATTTGCTGGGCTTCGATCAGGTAGTGACGGGCCACTTCCGCGTTATTGACCGTGACCATCAGGTCGTGGGACAGCACCGAGGTGTTGTACCAGTTAAAACTGCCGTCCATCACGATTCGTTCGTCGATGACGCATTGCTTGGAATGAAGCGGCGAATACGGGATGATGCGGTCATGCTGTCCATAGACCAGCGCCATGGGGATATTGGCGTCCTTTAAGCGCTGCATGGCGGGCGTCAGGTTCCGACTGAGCTCTTCTTTCATCGTCCGTTCCCGGGTTGGATCGCCTTCCCAGGCCAGATGCCCGTTGAAGATGGTACGCACGCGCACCCCCCGGTTCTGGGCGCCAATCAGGGCTTCCGTCACCCGGTCGCCATGCTCGCCCTGAAGATTCCCAACGAGAAACAGGCAAAGGTTGATCGAGTGTTTCGCGCGGTTTATTTCCGCGAGAACCGCGTGATGCGGACGGTAGTATTTGCCGTTCAACAGGGCGGTGCGTCCAAAAGTATACAGAAGGTTGAAGTGGCTATAGGGATCGATGCCGTAGCGCTGAATCACGCCTCCGCGAAGCGCCTGGAAGATATTGTCGAGCAGACGGCAGACGCCTTTGGATTGAAAAGTGATGCCGGATTCCCAGTTGCTGCCCCAGCGGTCGAAGGAAATGTTGAACGAGCCGATAAGACAATCCTCGTCGCCAAAAATGACGAACTTGTTGTGCATGTCCGCGGACACTTCCGCCAGAGGGTCGTTGGTCGTGCAAATTTCGCCGAGCAATTCGATGCCGGATCGTTTGAGGCGCAGATAATTATCGCTGTTGGTCAGCGTCATTTTCCGCCAATCGACGATGCATTGAACTGCGACGCCGCATTTATGAGCGTGAATGAGGTGGTTGATGAAATCCGTGTCGTCGATACAATCCACGCACACTTTGATGCTGTGAGGTCCGCAGGCGTTTTCATAGCGCCTCCGGATGACCTTGTCGATGCAGTCATGAATGTAGCGCTTGGGATGAAAGGGATGCCAGGGCTGCCCTTTCGTGAACTTAGGAATCAGATTCAGCGATTCGGGATGAGCGCCAATCCAATCGACATCGCGTTGCAGCAACCCGGCATCCATTTCGATCGTTTGATAATGGTTGGGCGTTGCGCCCCGGTCGCTGAAGCGCCGGCAGATTTCGTTTTCATTGGCGAAATCGGCGCCTTCCATGAAAACGTATTCGTACTTCGAGGGAATAGAGCGAAACTGATGATGCAGGATATAGGAGAATTTTACGCAGGTGATCTTGCCCTGCCGCGCGGGATTGGGGTGAATGAAGATATCCCGGGTTACCCGCTTATGACTGTTCCATTTGACGTCATAGGGTTCCGTATGCGCCATGTATTGCTCGCACGAGCCGTCTTCATGAAAGACCTTGACGATGACCTTGATGTTGAGGCTGACTCCCCAAGCCACATCAAAGCAAATCCGTCCCCAACGAATAAAGAAGACATCCTTAAATTCGTTCCTTCGCAAAAACAACGGCCCCATAAATAATTCCGTGGGGGTTGCTAAATTCTCTGGGAAAAACATGCCTAACGATCCTTTCCACGCACCCATGCGCAGAATACTATCCTCTATACCAGCTCAAATTCAATATAGTAGCCCGTATGATCGGACACCCGACCATAGGATTTGTCAGTGTAAAGCTCTTTAGCATCAACAACATACAGCGGACATCCGCTCTTAAGAAAGATGAAATCAATCCGTCCGTCCGGCCCCAAATGCTCCTGACTATTCGACGATTCCTGCCGGAAAACCTTGTTAAAGGTTTGGATCGAAGTGCCCCTCAGGAATTGATCTTCAAACTCACGCGTATTGACGATGTGCCGGTAGGCTTCCGACCCGGCTTTGATGTTAAAATCCCCGCCCAGCAAGGTGGCCGTAACCTGGTCGGTATGGCGAATGTTTGCCCATTGACGCAAGCGATCGAACTGCTCATAAAATCCGCCGCTGGGCCAGCTTAAATGGGAACTGAAAACATTGACCAATCCGAAACAGGGAACACTCACTTGAGCCATGACCACCTTGCGGGAATTAATGCTGTACACATCCTGGCTGTTGGACACGTAACCCGCATCGGTCGACGTAAAAGGATATCGGCTCAGGATCGCGACCCCTTCGCGAAACCGATCGAAGCCCATATGCGACCAATCCGTGTGCAGGAAATACGGAGAGGGCAATTTTTCGTTGATAATGCGGGCGGCGTTGGACGCCCAATCGCCGGCGCCGTTGTTCCAGTTTTCGCCCACTTCCTGCAGGCAGACCACGTCGATGTTTAAATCCTGAATGGACCGCGCGATCTGCGAAAATTTGTAATCCTGGTTCTCTTCCTGATAGCAGTGCAGATTCAGCGTCAACATGCGCAGGGTGGTGCGGCGGCGGACAAAATAATTTTTGCCCTCGTTATTGTCCCAGTAGATCCGGCCTTCGGCATCGCACTCGATAACGTATTCCACTCGGTAGGAGTCCTGCACCGGAATACGGCCCGCCCAAATGCCCCAGCCGTAGCGATTGGGATTGCGGGCGCTGCTGCCTTTGACCAAATCCCAGTGGTTGTGCCGATAAAAACAAGGCGCGATATGCTTCGTGCGCCAACGGTCCGCGGTCCAATGAATGGCCACCCGACCGGGCCAGATCGCCCGATTTACAGCCACATCGACAGAATGGGAAACTTCTCCATCATGAAGAACGGGGGTGTAGTCGAAATTAAGCAAAGCTTGATTCTCGTAAACGATCACGCCCGAATCGGCATCCGATTGGTAATTCATCCCCCCATTGCTGTCCCAGTATTCCACGCCATTACATTCATACCGCACGGCGAACTGAATATTGCCGGGAATGGACGAATGATGGCTCAACGGGATAGCTATATAGGCCTGCCAGATTTCGCAATGACCATTCGTACGATACTGATACGCCGCCGGTTGAATGCGCAACTGGCCGTCTTCGCCCCACCAACGGACCTCCACGTGTTTATCGTAAGCGAGGTTTTTAACCCGCACAGTAAACGTGAGTTCCTGCAGGGCGCCGCGCATAGTGCGGGAAATTACATTCCTGACCGATTGTAACTTTACGTGTGGCATATCGATTTTTCTGTCGTGGCCTTCTCTAAAATCGCCTCTGATTGAGTAGGCAATATTCCCAGTTTAGGCAAACAAAAACATTCCAACGACCGTATCTTCTTACATCTTTTTTTCGCGAGCGGCTGACGTTTTCTTCGACTAGGTTCGACAAAAACGGCCTTTGGAATCAATGAAAGCATAAAGCGGGCCACACCCCCTGCCCTGTTCCAGGGCAAATCAGGAGCGCGACGAAGGAGGATAAGTGGGTACGAATGAAGAATCGACCGGCTCGTGCCAGCCAGGTTGCCGGCACGAGCGGCGTCTTACGGCCGGGGCTACTTCTTCTCGCCTTCCGGCTCGGCCACAACCGACTGGATATGAATGTCGCGCAACTGACGGGCGTCGACTTTCGCCGGCGCGTTCATCAGCATATCCATCGCTTTTTGCGTCTTGGGAAACGCAATGACGTCGCGAATGGATTCGCAGCCGGCCAGCAGCATGACCAGACGGTCGGCGCCAATGGCCAGCCCGCCGTGCGGCGGCGCGCCGAACGAGAAGGCCCGGATCAGGTGCCCAAAGCGTTCTTCGATTTCATTGGGAGGGAAACCCAGCACCTTGAACAAGCTCGCCTGGGTGTCCGGATCGTGAATCCGAATGCTGCCGCCGCCCAGCTCGACGCCGTTAAGCACAATGTCGTAGGCCTGGGCGCAAACCTTCAGCGGCTCGGTTTCGAGCAATGGCAAATCCTGCGGACGCGGCGCGGTGAACGGATGGTGCATCGATTGAAGCTGGCCTTCGTCGTTCTTCTCGAAGAGCGGGAAATCGGTGACCCACGTGAACGCGAACTTGTTCTGGGGAATCGCCCCGGCCATCGCACCCGAGAGCAGGCGCAGGCGGCCGAGCGCCACATGAACCACCGCCGGCTTGTCGGCGGCAAAGAGAATCAAATCGCCGTTTTGAATTTGCAGCTTTTCCTGCAGGCCGGCTTTTTCGGCGTCGGAAAAGAATTTCACGATCGGCGATTTCCAGGCGCCGTCGTCCTGGACGCGGATGTACGCCAGGCCTCCAAGGCCGGCTTCCTTTACCATCGCCGTCCAGTCGTCGATCGCCCGCGGCGGCACGGCGGCCAGGCCTTTGGCGTTGATCGCCTTCACGACGCCGCCCTTTTCGAGCACGCCGCCGAACACTTTGAACTGCGTGCCCTTGAAAAGCTCCGAAAGATCGGTCAGCTCCATGCCGAACCGCAGATCCGGCTTGTCGCTGCCGAACCGGCTCATCGCATCGGCGTAGGTCATGCGGGGAATCGGCAAAGCAAGTTCGCCGAGCCCGGCGGTTTTCATCATCGCGGCCAGCAAGCCGTCGATCACGCCATAAATGTCCTCGGGCGTGATGAAGGACATTTCAAGATCGATCTGCGTGAATTCCGGCTGGCGGTCGGCGCGCAAGTCCTCGTCGCGGAAACAGCGGGCGACTTGGAAATAACGGTCGAGCCCCGACACCATGAGCAACTGCTTGTATTGCTGCGGCGCCTGCGGCAGGGCGTAAAACGTGCCCGGCATCACGCGGCTGGGCACCAGATAATCGCGTGCGCCTTCCGGCGTGCTCTTGGTCAAAATCGGCGTTTCCACCTCGGTAAAATGCAGGGCGTCCAGGTAATTGCGCGCGGCCTGGAGCAGCTTGTGGCGCAACACGAGGTTCCCCAGCATGCGCTGACGGCGCAAATCCATGTAACGATAGGTCAGGCGCAAATCTTCCGACACCTTCGCCGCCTGTTCGTCGTCCAGCGGGAACGGCGGCGTCTTGCTCTTGTTGAGCACCTCGATGACGCTCGAGCGGACTTCGATTTCACCGGTCGGCAGCTTGGTGTTGACCATGTTGTCCGGCCGGGCCTCGACCACGCCTTCAATGCGAATCACATACTCGCCGCGCGTGGATTGCGCGACATCCCAGGCCTCGCGGGAATCGGCGGGATCGAAGATAACCTGCGTCAGCCCGTAGCGATCCCGCAGGTCGATGAAAATCAGCCCGCCGTGATCCCGGACGGTGTCCGCCCAGCCGCACAGGCAAACCCGGGTCCCCACCGCACTCTTCCGCAACTCGCCGCATGTATGTGTACGCATCATGATTCTATTTCTCCACAAAGCTCAACCCGCCTTGGACGGGGGATTTTCCAATCGTTGGAAAAATTTCAGCCGAGTTTTCCAATCGTTGGAAAACGGCATAAAACAGGCGGGATTGTACTGGGTCCGACCGTCCGGCGCAACAACCGAAAACAGAGCGCAAGCAATTGAGCACGGCACAACTAAACCGCAACCGAAGAACACAACGAAGAATTTCAACACAAAGGCCGCAAAGCCAAGCCGCGCAGAGGTCGCAAAGGAGAGGAAGAGATGGAGTTTCTTTTAAAGTCTTTGCGCTTTCTGTAGGAGTCGCCCCCCCCCCTTGCGACAAACAGCAGGACTTCTTTGCGGTCTTTGCGCGGCTTGGCTTTGCGATCTTTGCGTTAAAACTCTTTGTCGTTTTTGTTGTCGCTTTCTTGGGTCGCGACTTTTCCGCGATGGAAACCATTCTGGCGAAACAACAGGTGGCCCGGCTTCTCCCTGCCCGCAACGCTTCGCGTAGCGATGCGCAGGCGGGCGAAGACGGGCTCTTCGGATCCTGAAGCCGCGTTACGGAGAGCCGGCCGGGTTGGTCGTCTCGGCTTTAGCCGGCGTATGGGCCGGATCGATTCGGGAATCCAGCAAGGTGTTAAGCAAAGCCGGCATATCCAATTCTTGCTGGACGCCATCGGCCATGTTTTTCAGAAGAAAGGCGCCGCTTTCGATTTCGCGGTCGCCGCGGATGATCGCCTGGGCAGCCTGAGCCCGATTGGCGGCGCGCATCTGGGACTTCATGCTGCCGGGCGTGAGATTGAAGCCGCAGGAAAGGCCCCGCAGCCGCAGGGTCTGAGCCAGAACCATATTTTCTTCAAAGGCCTTTTGCCCCATGGAAACCAGCCACACCGGACGTTCCCCCGCGACGGGCGCCTGGCCCTGAAGCGCCGCCTGGAGGGCGGACACCACACGTTCGAGCCCCATGGCAAAACCTACGCCGTCGATCGTCCGGCCATCCATTTCCATGCGGTATCGCCCACCGCCGGCAATCGCGTTCTGGGCGCCTAGCGCTCCGTGCGTGATCTCCCAAACGGTATGCACATAATAATCCAAACCCCGCACCAACCTCGGATTAAGGCGGACCGGAATATTCAGCAAATCCAACAGTCGCTTCACTTCGTCGAGATATTGTCTCGACGCTTCGGACATGAAATCGGTGACCGGCGGAAGCCCGTCGGCTATTTTTTTACAGGCGTCCTTTTTGCAGTCCAGAATGCGCAGGATATTGGCGTCGAATCGACGCCGACAATCCTCGCAAAGCGCCTCGCGATGAGGCTGTAAAGCCGCCGCCAGCCCCTCGGCAACCGCCTGACGGTCTTCGGGGAGCCCGCGGGTATTGATTTCCACGCTGCATCCCTCAAGCCCCCACGAGGAGAGCAAGTGCATCTGGAGGGCGAGGGTTTCCACATCGGCGGCCGGGCTGGCCTGACCGATCATCTCGGAGCCCAACTGGTGAAACTGCCGCTTGCGCCCCGCCTGGGGTCGCTCGCATCGGAACATGGGGCCGATATAATAAAGCCTCAGCCCCTCGGCTTCCGGGCCGAGCCCGGCGGCATAACGCATAACGCTGGCAGTCCCTTCGGGGCGCAAAGAAATCTGGCGCCCCCCCCGATCTTCAAACGTATACATCTCCTTCTGGACAATATCCGTCGCATCCCCGATGGAACGGGTAAACACGGACGTGTATTCCAAGACGGGAGTTCGGATTTCTTCATAGCCGTACAGCGAAAGAATCCGTCGGGCTTTGCCTTCGATCTCCTGCCAAAGACGGATCTCTGGGGCAGAAAGATCGGACATGCCCTGAATGGGCTGAAGATTGCCGGAAGACATCGTTTATGTCCAAGCTCCTCGGGATTAGTCCCCGGTGATGAGCTTCTTCATGATTTTGCCGGGTTTGAACTTGACCACTTTCCGCGAAGGAATGGTCACAACCTGTTCCGGCTTGTTCGGATTTCGGCCAATGCGCTGCTTGCGCTGACGCACTTCAAATACGCCGAAGTTTCGGAACTCGACGGTCTCGCCTTTGTTCAAACTCTCAACGATATAATCAAGCGTTTTCTGAATCACAGAATACACATCCTGTTGAATCAGATTAGTTTCTTCAGAAATGCGAACTACCAGATCTCTCTTTGTCATAACAACTCCTTTTGTGCCTGTATTGATCTCAAAGTACTTAACATGAAGATATTATACCACATTTTTAATTGGTCAAGGGGAAATCCTTAACGAATTTTTAAAAAAAATTTATAACCCAGTCTGTATGAAAATGTTCATTCAATAGAACCGTTACTGCATTTCCCACAAAAATCAACCGGATTTTATGAGATGGCAACATCCTTCCAAAGCTCGTCCACGCAACCCAAAACGGCCTTTGACGCTTCGGCTATCGGGGCCGTCTGCAAGTCCGGCGATTTACGAACTTTTATTTCGATAACTCCTTTGGCCAGCCCGCGTTCTCCAATGTTAACGCGAACGGGCAGCCCCAGCAGATCGGCATCCTTGAATTTGACGCCGGGCCGCTCGTCGCGATCGTCGAGCAGCACATCCACGCCCCGGGCTTCCAAATCCTTGATTAACTGTTCGGCAATCCGCACGCTTTCCTCGTGTTGCATGTTCAACACCAGAATTTCGACTTGATAAGGAGCAACGGAAATCGGCCAGACGATACCGTTATCGTCGTGGCTTTGCTCGATGGTCGACTGCAGGGTGCGCGTGACGCCGATTCCATAGCAACCCATAACGGCGGGCTTCTGTTTGCCGTCGACATCCAGGTAATTGGCGCCAAGCAACTCGCTGTATTTGGTGCCCAGCTTGAAGACGTGCCCCACTTCGATGCCGCGCTTTTCGTGCAACGAGCCGTCGCACCGAGGGCAGCCATCCCCTTCCCTCGAGAGAATCAGGTCGGCGTAGTCCTCCACCTTCGCGTCGCGCTCCAGATCGACATGAATCCGGTGCGCGTCGTTCTGGTTGGCGCCGGCGATGGCGCCTTTGCAGCCCTTCAAACGAAGATCGGCAATCATCGGAATCTGCAAGCCCACCGGCCCGGCGAAGCCCACGGGAGCGCCTGTCGCCTGCTCGATTGCCTCATCGGTCGCCAGCGCCAGTTCCCTGGCTTTCAAGGCGCGCTTAAGCTTGATTTCGTTCACGTCCCGGTCGCCGGGAACCAACACAGCCACCGGCTTTTTATCGGCCATATAAATCAGGGTCTTGATCAGCCGCGCCGGCGGCGACTGGAAGAAAGCGGCCACTTCCTGGACCGTTCGCCGGCCCGGAGTCGGAACCGTTTCGCACGGCAGGGCGGCCTCGTCGAAGTCCGACGCTCCGCCCGGACGGCTCTCGGCGCGCTCAAGGTTTGCGGCGTAGGAGCACTGGTCGCACTCGACAATGCCGTCCTCGCCCGCGTCGGCCAGCACCATGAATTCGTGCGACCAGTTGCCGCCCATTGCGCCGGTATCGGCCTCCACCACTTTCGTCCGCAGCCCGCAACGCTTGAAAATGCGCTCGTAGGCTTCGTACATGGCCTTGTAGCTGGCATCGGCCTCGTCCCAGCCGACATCGAAGCTGTAGGCGTCCTTCATGATGAACTCCTTCGCGCGCATCAGCCCGAAGCGCGGACGAATCTCATCCCGGAACTTGGTTTGAATCTGATACAAATTAACCGGAAGCTGGCGGTAGGATTTTATCTCGCGGGAAACCAGATCCGTCACGATTTCCTCGTGCGTCGGCCCCAGGACCATCGGGCGATCCTGGCGGTCCTTGATGTTGAACATCACGTCGCGCAGCACTTCGTAGCGGCCCGAGCGTTCCCATATCTCGCGCGGATGCAACGCCGGCATCAGTATTTCAAGAGCCCCCGCCCGCTCCATTTCCTCGCGCACAATCTTCTCGACCTTTTTTAAAGCCCGGAAAGCCAGCGGCAGAAACGTATACAAGCCCCCGCCCAGCTTGCGAATCAGCCCGGCCCTCAGCATCAACTGATGGCTCGGGATCTCCGCTTCCTGCGGCACTTCCCTTAAAGTTGGAATCAATTGTTTTGTCCAGCGCACTTCGGCTTCCTGCCTTTCTTCAAATTCAGACTATTGTTATCTCACGATGTATTGGAAAGATACAGCTTATAATGTAGGTAAATTACCTACATCCGTTTTTCGCCATAAAAACGCGCTGAATCCTAATGATAGATCCCGGCGCGCACAAACATAATCTGCATCGATCCTGGACGGCGAGGCCGCCGCCCCTCCCGTCGAAATCCGGCTTGTTACGGGAGGGGCCGCGGCCTCACGGTCCGCTTGAAAACAAAAAAGCCGCGGACAGGTTCCCCTGTCCCCGGCTTTTGTTCACAAAGTCCAGACGCACTTACGCGGGCGGCTTGGTCTTAGGAATGCCATACGCGCGATCGCCTTCTTTCCACTTGCCCTTGGCGCGCAGAATGTCGATTCGCTCATATCGCTTCAAAACATTGCGGCGAGCAGCGATCTTGCTGGCCGACTTCAGACTCGGATGCATGGACATGATACCTACTCCTGTATACTCACTGACCCTTATTCTTAAAAGAGGCCGAGATTCTTAACAGATTTCTCCCGAAAGTCAACGCCCAGATTCGTCTGGATTTTTTAAGCCCAGTCCGTACAATGCCTTGTACCTGTCAGGGAGGCACGATTTTTCCTGGGAAATTGAACGTTAGGGCGTTCAACAAGGTCTTATAACACCGTAGGAGGTTTCTTGTGTTGGTCTGTTTTCAAAACCCGCAAAAGCTGGCTGCTTGCGCCATACGATTTATTTGGGCCGCATGGCTCTGCTCAATGACAGCCTCCGCTTCGACGTTGACCAACATGGCCACCGTCAATCTGGGCATTTATCCGATTTATTCCCTGGACTGGTCGTCCGACAACCGTTTCATCGCCGTAGGCCGCGACTGCAACAGCGGATCGGAAGTGTTTGTCTTGACCAACATCACGCTGAATACCCGGCATTCGCTCAGTCTGGGCGGTGTGGACGACGCCATCTGCGTGCGCTGGCATCCCTCTTCTCCATATTTGGCCGTAGGGGCCGGCAGCATCGATTCCATCACCTCCGGGATGCTGAGTCTTTACAGCTTCACGAACTCAAGCACGCTCATTTTTTCGACGAATTATTCTTACGGAGGAGCCATTCATGCTTTGGCGTGGTCTGCCAACGGCCAACGTTTGGCCGCCACCGTGAATCGGTCCAGCGGCGAGTTGGTCGGGTTTAACGGCGCCACGCTGGGCAAATTAATGCCCCTGACCACGCAAGATATCGATGGGGTCGGCATCCGAAGGACCGTCAAACCCAACACCGTCGATTTCCGGCCTGGCACAACGGATTTCGCCATCGGCTCGGATTACCCCGCCTCGACTCCGGAGGAACTGGCTCTTTACCGGCTCACCACCAGCATAGCCGAATTAACGAGCCTGTCGCTGCCGGCCGATTCGACGGCCCTGGATTGGAATCCCTCCGGCAACCGCCTGGCGATCGGGCTATCGAGCACGGGGTTGGAATCCAACAAGCTCCGCATCTACAGTTACAATGGAACATCGTTCGCGGCCCACTTCAGCACGGTGGAAGTCAAAAACGTCACCAGCCTGGATTGGGACCCCTCCGGCGGGATGCTGGCGGCGGGATTAAAGTCAGGCGATGGGACCGAATTCCGATTGTACCGCTACGACTCGTCGCACACGCAATTAACCGAAATAACCTCCTTCGAGGATCCCAACACCATCAATGCTGTCCGCTGGTCTCGCAACGGAAGCTATATCGTCACCGGCGACTCGGCGGGCAACGTCCGGCTCTACCGAATGATGACCGCCGATCTGGCCGTACAAAAAACCGCCTCGACCAATCTGATCGTTGCCGGCAGCAACCTGACCTACACCGTGGTGGTCACCAACCGGGGCCCCGATTTTGCCGAATTTGTCGAGATCGCTGACTATCTACCCGGCGGCATGACCGTCGGTTCAGCAACCAGTACGATGGGCAATTGCACGACGCTCGGATCGATCGTTTCCTGTTCGATTCCCCTGATGAACGCCCGTACCGCCGCCACCATCGTCATCCAAGGAATCGTTCCTCTTACAGCGGTTCATTCCATCACGAACGTCGCGTCGGCCTACAGCGAAATTGCAGACACCAATTTGGCAAACAACACGGCCGCGGTCGTCACCTTCATCGACCACGACGGCGACGGCTTGGCGGACACCATCGACAATTGCATTTTGGTTTACAATCCCGATCAAGCGGACGGGGATCATGACGGTTGGGGCAACCTCTGCGACAACTGCCCCTCCAATTCCAATCCAACCCAAGCCGATTCCGATTTAGATGGCGTCGGCAATACTTGCGACACCTGCCCCAGCGTACACGACTCCTCCAATTCCGACTTGGACAGCGATGGCCTCGGAGACGCCTGCGACAATTGCCGGGATGACGCCAACGTCGATCAAAGCAACCGCGATGGCGACGCTTATGGCGACGCCTGCGACAATTGTCCGGACCTTCCCAACGACCAGGGCGACATGGACGTCGACGACATCGGCGACGCCTGCGATCCGGACAACGACAACGACGGTCTGCCCGACGCCTGGGAGCTGCTCTATTTCCTCCACGCCCTGGATGCCAGCCCGACCGCCGACTCTGACGGCGACGGATTCGACAACCTTCACGAATACATCGCCGGCACCATCCCCGTCGGCGACGAAGGAACCAATTCGTTCTTCCACGCCGGCATGACGTACTCGCCCACATCGCGAGCCGTCCATTTCATGACCATCACCGGCCGGAACTACGCCGTCGACGTCACCCCCTCCCTCCTGCCCGAAGTCGTCTGGAGCAACTGGCAAACCGGCATTGCGGGCACCGGCGGAGAAATCCAAATGAACGATGTTCAAGCCGCCACAAATCGTGTATACCGCATTCGAGTGATCTTGCCGTAAACCACGGCAGACCTTTCAGGGGAAAACGTGAGGCTCCGATCCTTTAGCAACCTGCCGATGCTCGTGACGCTCGCCTTTTTGGCGGGGACCGCCGCCGCTGGGCCGGCCATGACCAGCGGAAGCCATCCGACCGAACAGGCCCTGGTCATGATCCAAACCGATGCCGGCCAGGGGACCGGCTTCATTTGCGAACTCAACGGAACAAACTACATCGTCACGAATACGCATGTCCTGGAAAATTCGCGTACCTTCAGCTTCAAAACCCTGCAAGGACAAGCGCTCAAGCCTCTGCGCCTGGAATTGGCCGGCCATCAGGATCTGGCCCGGGTCTTGATCGCCGAAACCAACCTGACGGCGCTGACTTTGGCTGGAAACGACTTTCATCTCGGCGACGCCATTCGAGTTTACGGCAACAGCCTCGGCATGAATGCGGCCACGGAATTGTCCGGCGCCATCCTGGCCGTCGGGCCCGAACTCGTCGAAGTCGACGCCGGCTTCGTGCCCGGCAATAGCGGCAGTCCAATCCTGACGGAAGACGGCCGCGTGATCGGCGTAGCGACGTTCATGACAAAAGAAGACCCGGAGGAAACCACCGTCAAGGGAACCCGCTTCGCGCAACCGCGCCGGTATGGCCTTCGGCTGACCCCGTCCGTCCAGTGGCTGCCCCTCTCGCCGTCCGTTCTTTATGACCAATCGTCCGTACTCGGCGACATCCAGACCTTGTCCAAGGATCTCCTCGCGCTCGATACCGTCGTAGACGAATCCCAGGAGGACCTGACCGCCAAATTGAAGATGTTTGCCGCCGACACCCGCAACGAACAATTCTCCAAGCGCTATCGAAACCAGGAATATCCCCGCCTGCTCGGCGCGTTCGCCGCCGCTTTCGCCGATTATCTGAAAAGCAAAGATGCGGGCTTCAGCGAACAAAGCCACGCCGCAAGAATCAGCCGCCAACAAATGGAAACCACCCTGCGACAACTCGTCAGCCTGCCGGCAAAAAGCCTTCGCGCAGTCCGCTGGTCCACCCCGGCCTTTTCCAAAAGAGCCCAAGACGCCATCGCCGCCTTCGATTTGTGGGAAGGAAGAATCAAGCAGTAACATCGCAAAATAGGTTCTTACTTAAACTCCTCGATATCCGTCCCTAACAATTCCCCGGCGACATCTTCTAATGTGATGATTCCAACGCAGTGGCGCTGATCGTTTACGACCGCCAGCAGATGCTCCTTGTTCTTCAGTATGACTCGAAGAGCGGTCATGAGGGTGTCCCGTTCAAGAACCGTACGAATCGGCTTGGCGTCGGCAATCAACTTGGCCGTCTCCGCTTCCGAAACCGGGATGGCCCTTCGGAAATGAACATAGGCGTGAATATCCTTTACCTCGCGGCTGCGGCTCACCGGATAACGGGAATGACCTGCCGCGCGGGCAAGAGCCAGGATGGATGCCGCCGTGTCGCCCGGACGGATGAATTGCACCTGGGCGGGCGGTATCATCGCGCGCGTAACCTGCGTGTGGCTCAAGCGGATGGCATTGACGATGATATTCTCCTGCTCCAGCCCGATAGCCTTGCCGGATCTTGCCAGCGCCGCAAGGGTGATCAGGTCGGCGGTGGTGATCTGCTCCGACTCGCGCTTCGACGAAAGTCGGCTGAACAGAAATTCGCTCAACAAGATGAACGGGCGCAGCGCCTTGGTAATAAACTCCAGAATCGGCCCCGCATGCGGAGCCAATTGGTCGCGAAAAGTAATCCCGATGACCTTGGGCAGGATCTCCGTGCCGAAGAGAACGACGATCGTGAACAACACGGAGAAGATCCAAATATTACGCTCTCCAAAAATTTCCGCAAACGCGCCTCCGGCCACCGTGGCGCCGCCCGTATGGGCGACCGTGTTGAGAACGAGGATCGCCGTGATCGGATACGAAATATTTCGCTTCAAGCGCTTCCAAGACTCAGCCGCCCGCGGTCGTTGCGCCTGAAGCCGGCTGATGGTCAGGGGATTCAAGCCCAGCAACAAGGCTTCCGCCAGCGAACACAGAAATGACACCACAATCGCAATCGTCGAACTGATGATCAGAGTTGCCGTCACTTGAGAACCTCCTGCAGCGCCGTTTTTCCGCGTCAAAAGATACAACACTTTTGGCCTGCCATGGCCTTTTTATGTGCACTGCAACTTGTGGGATAGCAAAACGGGTTCGGCACGCCTTCGAGCAATCCAAGTACATGATTTCTTGAGGGTTCCGCTCTGCCGGAACCTTCTTCTTCCGGTCGCGACGGAGCGCGACCCGCCAAAAAGATGTAGGCCGGTTCAGCGAACCGGCGTGGATACGAAAGGGGCGCCCCAGGCTAACCAAACCTTTCAATATTCCGTTATCGTTTGGAAACCGGCAGATCGAGTTTGATAATACGGGGCGCACTGCTCCAACCCCGGTGCTCGCGAATGCGACTCAAGACGGCTTCGCAATACAAAGGCAGAGAGGTTAGACTACTCCTGGACGAGGATCGCAGGCGCGGGGAAAAACGCGAAGGAAGACCGCGCAATCCGAGCGTCCCCTTGCCGCCGGACGCGTCCCACACTTGGGACATCCTTTCCAGCAGAACGCGCAGAGCCGGCAGCATGGCCAGCTCCGTCAAGGCATCCTCGTTTTGCGCCAGCTTCGAAAAATCGAGCACCCACATCACCTTGCCGTCGCCGGAAAACCACCGCGAAGGACGCATCAAGCGCGAGGCAAACAAACTCCACGTATCGGCGGACAGAGCGCCGGGCCAGGCTTGGTCAAAAGCTTCGGCGCCGCCCCCATCCACAAGACAGGTTTTCTCGACTTGCCGGGCCGCCTCCTCTTCGCCGATCCCGCGCAGAGCCCGGCAAAGCAATAAGGAAAGAAAATCGGAGGGCGCCTCGCTGTCGCAGCCTTGCTCGGCGCAGTAAGTCGTCACGGCCATCGCCAATTCCGACAAGTTGTCGGGGGAAAGTTCAAGCCCTGGGCAAGCGGACAGAATCTCGGACACAACATGCTGCCGCATGGTCTCCTGAGTCGCCTGCCGGTCTTCTTTGGAAAACCAAATCATTGTCTTCCGATTAAACCTTCAACTTCGCTCAGGAATTGATTCACATCGCGGAATCGCCGATACACCGACGCGAACCGGACAAACGCCACTTCATCGATCTTTTCGAGACGATCCATGACTTTCTTGCCAATGATCGTGCTCGGAACCTCGCGCTCGTATTCGCTCTCCAACTCGCTGATAATGCTGTCCACGATGGTTTCGATTTGCTGGGAGCTGATGGAACGCTTCTCGCAGGCCCGCTCGATGCCGCCCAAGATCTTCTTGCGGTCGAACTCTTCATGCCGGCCATCGCGTTTGATGACCCGCAAGGTGGCCTTCACCACTTCTTCGTACGTCGTAAACCGGTAACTGCATTGCGTGCATATGCGGCGGCGACGGATGACATCGCCATTTCGAACCGAACGGCTGTCGATTACCTTATCGTCGACGTTACCGCACTTTGGACAGCGCATATTGCCTCCGGAAGCTTACCCTACAGTTTGTTGTACAGATAAAAAACTAGCCCACAACATATGGACATGTCAAGGTTTCTTCTGATTGGGAGCGCGTGCGGGGTGCATACGGATACTGCCGCAACAGCAGACGGCGACGGAGCGCCGTTCCGGCCTTTCTTTGCCGTGGGTAGGGCGCTCACTCCGCTGAACGCCTTCTTTTCCCCATACGACCTGCGGCCGTGTCAAGATACACCCGCGCTGACAAGCCCATCACTACCGCAAAAATGGGCCAGCCAATCAAATTCTTTGCTCTTGTTGGGGCTGCGCGAGAATGTAGAAGACTACAAAATGGCCGCGAAAAGGCGCAAGAGACGCAAAAAGGTTAAAAAATGACGTTTTTCGGCACATACGAAAAGAAAAAAGCCCGCTAAACACGCGAAAAAGCGCGGAAAATGTTCTGAAGTGCCAGTTTCGAGATTTGACCCGAATGGCTTCAGGAACATGGGCGATCAAGGAATCAAGCGCGACCTACGGCGGGTTTTAAGCCCCTAAAAAGAGCGGCTAAGCCTGTAAATAGCCCTTATAATTCTGATAAGCACCTTGTTATTAATGAATTGTCGACGAGAAGCGTCGATAACAATACAGCAGCTCTCCCCCGCTGCGTTTGGCAGCCTTCCCGTCAATGGCCACCAGTTCGTTCTTGGGCGCCGGTCCGCGAACCTGCTCTTGGAAGGCCAAGATCGCCTCGGCTCCATTTCGCAAGCCCGATCCATATTGAACAGAATGAATCTGCGGCCGTGTCAGGATGCGCCCAACCGACTCAGGCTTTGACTCGTGGGAAGTTTGTTAAAGTAGCCTATCGCTCTGAATTAGAGTGCCGATCAATCAGTTCCTTAGACATCAGGATGGCGTGTGGCTTTCCCCACCCATGCTTTGAATAGAATCCTTCTGCCGGAGGATAAACGTCTGCAATAATCAATGGACAATCGTCGGCTGCAAGCATCGTTTGCCCCCTCTTGAGCAGTTCTGATCCAATGCCACATCCTTGTTCTGATTCTTCCACCACCATCTCACTCAGATATGATCTGAACCCGACATCATGAAAACAGGCGAAGCCAACAATCTTGTCTTCACGTAATGCGACTAAAGCATATCTGCCGGCAGATTGCAGAGCTTTGTCCACCGCCGTCTCTCGCCACCATGCTTGCCAGACGCCAGACGTGCTCTTCAGCAGCTTCTTGATCTTGCTCGCATCACTCGCCGTTGCGCTTCTGATTGACAGCTCTGTATTCATCGTATCCATGGTGAACGACGCGGATCAGCGTTTTTCGAAAGGGCGCACCCTTCCGGAAACACGTTGCACCCGCTTGTCCTCTCCATAGGGCGCTCTCTCTTCCCTCAACAGGTGGACACAATGCTCATTGAGACTTTCGCCATGGCGAATGGCGCCAATGGCAAGGGCTTTGTGCAGGTCTTGACCTACACGGACAACGAACTTACCTGAGTATTCCTTTCCAGCCGTTGGCTCGGGAAGCGGAGTTCCGTCCTGTTCGTAAATGTCGATCCATTCTTCGACCGCTTGACAAAGCTCTTTGTATACTTCGGTCTCCACATCACCGTGGATACCACCGAGCATAAGGCCGGGACATGTACCGACATAGCACCGGTCTTCTTCCGACCACTCGACAATCTTGAGGTAGTGATCACTCTTCTTCATTCTGTCACCTCGCGAATCGCTTTCTCAACATCGCGTTCCTGATACCGTTTCGCATCGTGCGAAAGGCTGCCGCTGAGCGTTATCTTCGATCCCTTGGAATGTGCAAAGTTCCGGTGGCTGCCTTTGCCTCCACGGTCTACAAATCCGCACTTCTTCAAGTCACGAATCAACTCTTGTATCTTTTTCGGCATGGCTATATAGTACTATAGTAGTACTAAACACGTCAAGAGCCACGCATTCAAGTGCGCGAGTTGCAGTTCATTGGATCATCCCGATCCGCGGGCGAGGTCATAGCTGGCGGCATGGTTCTTCTCCGTCTTGCCGGAAAGCAAGCAAGGCGGCCAGCCACAAGTTGCCGTGGTCCGACCCGAATTCTACACAGCTAAACAGAGAAGAGGGGTTCCAACGAATGAAGAAGAATTTTGTTCGTGCGGTTCTCAGAGCGCCGATTAGGGAAAAGAGCATGATTTTTTCATCTCCCATTCGTTGCGCTTCCTATTCGTTGGAAACTCTCTTTTATCTCCTCTTCGAACGGCACAGCTCCCAGGTCGGACGCGACGAGAGGGCTGCGGTTCGCGATACTTTTCCTCTTCTGTAGGAGCCGAACCCCCGTTCGGCGATGCGTCAAGACCATCCCAAAAGTTTTCCAATCCTTGCCGCGTGAGCCGCGTAGGCCGCGGCAAAGCGGCCGCACGCGGGAAAATCCCGCCAAAAATCTTCCAACCCTTGGAAAAATTCGCCTCCCTTTTCCAAAGCCCAGGAACTCTTTTGGAGCCGGCCTGCCCCCAGGCCGGTGAATTCATATCAAAACCCGCGCGCTACGAAGGCGGCTCCACCGTGCTGACTACCAACCAAGTTTTCCAGCCGCGGCCCGTCCTTTTCAACAACGACAGCCCCCTGGCCTCCGCCGTGCTCAACCGGCTCCTCCACCAGGCTGAGGTCTCCACGACCGAGTGCCCCGGCTTCGCTGCGCTGGCGGTTTTTAAACCGGTGATTTTTGACGCATTTTTCACCGGCGCTGACATGCAGCTTATCACTGCCGCAAAAAAGGGCCGGCCGGTCAAATCTCAGCCAGCCGCATCTTTGCTCTTGGAGGGGCTGCGCGAGAATCTAGAAGACTACGAAATGGCCGCGAAAAGGCGCAAGAGACGCAAAAAAAGCTAAAAATGGCGTTTTCCGGCACATACGAAGAGAAAAAGCCCGCTAAACACGCGAAAAAGCGCAGAAAATGTTCTGAAGTGCCAGTTTCTAGGTTTGCCCCTAATGGCTTCAGGAACATGGGCGATCAAGGAATCAAGCGCGACTTACGGCGGGTTTTAAGCCCCCAAAATGAGCGGCTTAGCCTATAAATAGCCCTTATAATTTTGATAAGAACCTTGTTATTAATGAATTGTCGACGAGAAGCGTCGATAATCTAAAGTTTTCCAGCCATTGGAAAAATTCCGTGCCAATTTTCCAATGATTGGAACTTTTCGAACCGATTTTTCCAATGATTGGAAGATTTTTAGCCTGTTTTTCCAGACATTGGAAAAGCCCTCACCCCCTACCCCCTCTCCCGTTTAATAAACGGAAATAAACGACTTTTTAGCTCCCCGCAACCCTACCACTTTTTGTTTTTGCCGCCCCACTTTCCACCGGCGGCAAAAACTAAAAGTGTCCGCATTCTCTTCGGGCGGAAAGCAGGACCCGTGACGGCTCCGCCGGCGCGGGGCCTGCCGGGTCTAATGGCATGGAGAGGCTTGGCAAAGGTTGAACAGCGATTTCTGAAACAAAGATTGCGATATTCCTGACACAAAAGAGAGGGAAACGTAATTACTAGTGAAGAGGAGAACGAGACACGAAACAACAGGGCAAAAAAATATTCAAAAATTTGGAAAGTTTCGAGTGGAGCTTCGGTAGGATCGAAAAATAAGCAAAAACAATCCGAAAGAGAGACATCGAAGAGGTATCACAATTTGCACAACAGAGGGGGACTTGAAAAAAATCAGCCCAGAATAAGTACTTAAAAACGAAAGGGAGAGATGGAATTCGAAATTTGAAAAGAACAGACGAAAAAGGAGAAAGACCAAGATGAAGATAAAACTGAAGATAGACGGTGATGACGTACAAGCAATACAGGCCTTTTTAAAGGCCTTGAGCGACTGGATCATGCGGTTTTTGGCCGGATTGATCTGTTTGAAGGCGGTCAGCTAAAGCGCGGCGGCTCTTGCGGGTTTTTGCGACAGCAAAAAAGCCGCCGCGCAACTCTTCGGGCGGTGAAATGGCCGCCGCTGAAAAGCGGCGTCCACGGAGGGCGGCGATGTGGGGAGCGCGCGAGCCGCTGAGGCGCCCGACCCTGCCCCCCGCAAGATTGCGGGGGGTTGGGGGGTGCTGATTTAAGCGTAGCGCCGGAGTTGCGCGCGCCGGGGGCGGCGCAGGGAACAAAACACGATTTTATGCGACACCACAGGCTCCGCGAAGCGGTGGTTGCCTGTTGTGTGTGAGGAGTCCTCGACGAACGCACGCATAAAATCTTGTTTTGTTTCCTGCGCGGGAAGCCGCGAAAGCGGCGTGGGCGCAGAAGGCGTGACAGGCTGCTTCCCGATGCTTTGATCGGGATGCAGACTGGCGCGCCTTGTGCGAGGCGCGCGCTTCCGAGCGGTAGCGAGTCCGCAGCGGGAAGAAGACGCGCATGGCCTCAAAGTTGCCCCGCAACTTTGTGGCGATGTGCGGAGGGGGCGGTGAGCCGGGCGGTCAGCAAGCCGCATGACCACGTGCGGCTTCGCCACGTGGGCCAGGCGGCTTGCAGGACGGAAGGCCGGAGCGCGTCCCCGCGCGGAGGCTGGAGCCGCCGCAGGCGGCGTACCGAGCGCGCGCAAGCGCGCGAGGGGGGCTCAGTCTTTCCCCAGGCTCAATAGAAACGCCCGCTTCTCCGGCTCGTACCGGAATTCCTCGGCCATCGCCCGGGCGCATTCGAGAAGTTTCGTTTTCGCCGTCGGGGTCATATCCTTCAAAAACTCCGTCGGGACCAACCGCCCCTCGCTGAACCACAAAAACAGCAGGTTGCGCAGGATCAGACGATGCAACTTTTCCAAAGGGTCGTTGTCTTGAGTCATAAAGGTCCCCCAACCGCGCCAAGACAAACCCTGGGCGGCCCCATACATGGAATGAAGAGTTCTCAGGAAAAACTTAGAAGTCTTTGCTTATCCCTAATGTCTCCAACAACAAGAGACACAACACCCACACATCAACCCGCCCCATGAGACGCCTAATTCTTTGGCGTAGTGCCGGAGGGGGTTGTCATTCTGGAAAAGCACAGGACATAATATCGCGGTAGACTTCCCATGCCGTTACCGCAACGCCGGTATCGTCGGGAAGTCCCTTCTGCTTGCGGTAGTCCGACCACACCTGAATGAATGCGGCTTTCTGTTGCGACGTGGCCGAGTCTTCGTTCGGCACGAACTCGCCGGGGAAGTAGCCGATGGCCGCCCGGAACTCCGCCAGGCACTTGAGGCGCGACAACTGCGGTTCCGCATAGGGTACGATCAAAGTTTCGTGATCGTTCGCGTTCCAATTCCTCGCCGACACCTTGCCGTCGTCCTTGAAGAACAACACATGTTCCCGCATGAACGGCGTTTCGTATGCGCCTAAGTACCAGCGTCGGACCGTCTCGGACACATTCTCCATACCAGCGGGCGGATGACCCTCGAAGCACGCTTGCATTTCTGGAGTGCTGTACTTCATGACCATCAACTGCCCGATTCGCCACAAGCGTTCAAGATACTGTTGTTGTGCTTTTTCGTCGTTCGGTGGGATATCGAAAAGCCGTGCGCCAACGTCGTCGTTCAGCATTTGCGCGCGACCGGCGGGCGTCTTCCAAGCGGCATCGAAACGGGCGAACTGATTCGTAACGCCGTAAAGAGGGCAGTTCGTGTCTGCGAGCGCGCGAGCGATTCCATAGGTCGCGATCTCGTGGCAGCGTTTCGCCATGAAGAAGTTGCCGTAGCCCGGAGACTTCATCAACAAATCGGCCAAGTCCATGAACTGCTGAATGGGTTCCGTTGCGGGCTCTCTCGCTTTCATTTCCGCCGCCCAGTCCTCTATACGAAGGAATAGCGCGCCGCCAAAGTCACGCGCGGCAAGGATAGGAGTCTGATCATAAGACCGCGTAGTGATGTTCGTCGCGTGCCAAGGGGAATAGATAGGCGCCATGTCGTATTTATTGGATGCAAAGTAGTCCAAGAGCTGCCCGATACTCGCTTTCGGTATGTCTGGGGTCAACGTCTTAAGAACACCGAGTCTGATTTCCTTTGCCGAACCAAGTGTGCATGAAAGCAGGAGCGGAATACCAATAAGAAACCATCTGTTCATGTTCATAATAATCCTTCTCTTTCATTTCCCTTTTACCTATGACGGACAAAATACAAACGGGATTTCTGCCTTCATATCCCTGTTTTTATCATCTGCAAGAGTGTCTTTGATGGAACTGGATCAAGCCATCCTCCTCCATCGTATATTGGTAACATCGCGAGACAGATCATTGCCCCATAGACACCGATTAGCGTTACATAGCAAACTACTCTGTTGTTCGCTTTCCATGACAACCATGTGACAACTCTGCTACAGAGCATCACAGCAGCCACGAGGAGAACCGTTATAACCACCATAATTAGTTTCGAACTCAAGGAATGCGTGTGCACAATCCAATGCACCGTGGACACCACCCACATTATCAATGGGATACCACCCTTGAACGGTGGAATTGGACAAGCAATCGACAGCGCCAGAAACGTCAGAAATAAATGTACTTTTTTTGTCATCTTCAATCTGCACAACTTTCGTCAAAAAGGGTCAGGCACCGATTGGTCAATTTCGATCCTATCTTTGAAAATAATCCCCAAGTATCTGCCACTTCCGTAACCGCCGTTCCCATAACCAAGCTGGATAATCGCGGCTTCCTCACCTGCACCACCGCCATCTCGATTGAAGTCGTAAAGGTCTTCTACTGCGCCGGTGTAATGAACGCTATTCAGAATAAGTTTCGGGCCAAACAACCCGTCCACCTTCTCGATTGTATACGTCGCAGTGTGCGACAGTACTCGTCCACGTCCGATCGTTCCATTGATATCGTCGTTGAATCCGTTGATTTGCGTGGGTTCGTCGAACACGACCGTCACACCGGAAAGATAGCTGCTAACCCAAGTTGGACTTTCGTCAATATGCGGGACGTTGTAGCTCGTACCGTCGAGAGGGAACGTGGCGATAGTGCCGACCGGATTTGTAGCAAAGAATGCGTTAGCTGCCGTCAAGACAGTCGAATTGTAGACAGATTCTGCGGCAGCTTTCATCTGATGCGATTTAGCAACCAGGTCGGCCAGTGAGGTATTCGTACCCCAAACGTATTGCTGAATAGTAGCCGTGCCGGATGCGTTGAATGGCACACCTGCGTTGTGCGTCAACCAGACGGCCCACGAATCGCTGTAGCAGTTAAAGCTGATCGTGCTTGAGGCGGTGGGCGCTTTGTCCGTCGGAAGTCCGGTCGTGGTTGCGTCTCTGAATATCCGCAGAAGCCAGCTGGCATGCGGGAGGGTCAATGTGTCCAAGACGGCCGCGTCGACTACTGTCATGGCGACAGGATAGCGCGGCGACGACGTCCCTCGTGCGATCGGCGGGCCAATGACGGTCCCGGCGGCATTGGTAACGGAGATCGGAATTACCTCCGCCGAGTCCAGCGTACTGTCGCCGTTCATGTCATAGCCGACCCTGAGTTCAAAATCCTTCTCGACCATAGCCGACAATGAGGGATGATCGAAGGTGATGTCGGCTGGTCCAATGGCCGGGAAGAACCCATCGCTACCGGAGAGTTTCGCCCCGTCCATGAAGACAGCATACATGAGTTTGGACCGCATGGAGGACGGTTGGTCGTTCACGTCGAGCGTGACGTGATAGAGACTGTCCGGAGACTCGACGACATAAATCTTGTTACACGCGGTCGGTGGCGGGTCGTCTTTCAGGGTCGGGTTGAAGACTTGGTTCACCCGATTGGACGTTTCCCACAGTTCAACGAAGTCTACAGAGAGCTGCTCGTTGTGGAACCCTTCAAATGTCAAATAATGGTCATCGTGCTCAAAAATTGCACAGTATTCGTGATTAAAGCCTGTGTTGCAGAAGGTCCTGTGGTGAGCCGGCCATGTGAAATCGCGCTCGGTGATGGTTTGCGCGATCTTGGTGCGCATGGGAACAACAAAAGAGACGTTGTCATTGTACCAAAAGCCGCGAGCTTGTCTGAAGGTGATTTGGCTAGGATCGGAAGGCGTGTCCAAGTTGCACGAAAGATCCTGAAACTGGAATACGACCAATTGCGTTTCCTCCTTAGCCGCGTGTTTTGTGAATGTAACCGCGCTGCCGTATTCTAAATGTTCATCGGTGGCCAAAAGACCGCCTTCTAAGTCGTCATGCAATGTAAATGACGTGAGTTCACCCAATCTAACATCGCAAACAGGCAAATATTGTGCCCGGGAGCTTTGCTGGTAAACGGGGAAGGTTTCAAACGAACCCCCGACCAGAATATGGCTTAAAGTACCCGTTTTCACGGTGGCGTCCCGAAGGCTTACAGCGTCCCAGTTTCGTACTTCATATGTATCGGTCCAGTTCTCGTTCATGGGTTCGGAGCCGCAGGGATACGAGTGAGAGTGAACAACCTCCTCGCGATGGTATGACAAGATCTCATACCCGATGGGCGGCGGGTCCGCGTAGTAGCTTCTGCCGTTTCGCGTGGCGGTGACGATCAGACTGGTCAGTTGGGTGTTAAGGGGAACCTTCTTGGT